>Ga0272447_1001085_pt1 | contig 18102 bp, 19 predicted proteins | sample YNPCB0133_FD_194589 | JGI IMG/M metagenome (GOLD analysis project Ga0272447, IMG submission 194589) | Hot spring microbial mat communities from Yellowstone National Park, WY, United States - YNP-CB-013-3 | ecosystem: Environmental > Aquatic > Thermal springs > Hot (42-90C) > Sediment | place... | reverse complement strand
GGGAAGGGGTAGGAATCGATGGGCATAAGAAGCGAAAAGGGACGAAAGCGCGCGTTTGGGTGAATGAAGATGGGCTTCCCTTGCGTGTGGTGGTGGGGCCTGGGGATGAGCACGATTGTCGTCGGTTTGAGGAGGCGCTGGGGGGCCTGCGGGTGAAGAAGAGCGGGAGGGGGCGGGCGCGGACGCGGCCGAAGGTGGTGTATGCGGATGCGGCCGATGATGCGTAGGCGATTCGGGAGGGGTTGCGGCGGCGGGGGATTCGGGCGGGCATTCCGAAGAATCCGCGGCGGGGGAAGGGAACCCGAGGGGGAAAGCGGGCGTTCCGGCGTCGGAAGGCCGATCGGAAGGCTCGAAGCCGCGTGGAACGGTTCTTCGGGTGGCTGAAAGGGGGGTTCCGAAGGTTGACGGTTCGGCACGAAAGGCGGCTGTCCACGTTCCTGGCCTTCGTCCTCCTTGTCGGCTTCCTCATCGCCTGGAGAATTTTGAGATGAGTTCTATATTTTACCGGTAGACTGTTTTTACCGGTAGAATGTGCCTGGCCTCCTGGACCAGGCCGATTCTGCTCTCTTGGGAGCCTCAGGGGATGAAAGCGCTCACTGTCGCGCAGATGCGCCAGGCAGAGGCCGCGGCGGACGCCGCGGGCCACACCTACGCGCGGATGATGGAGCGGGCCGGCCAGGCGGTGGCCACCGAGATCGTCCGACGGATGCCCGTCCAGGGGCAGCGGATCTTGGTGCTGGTTGGCCCCGGCAACAACGGTGGAGACGGCCTGACGGCGGCCCATCTGCTAAAAGCGGCCGGGGCGGAGGTGGCCTGTTACCTCCTCAAACCCCGGGAGGAGACCGATCCTGTCTTCCAGGCGGCGAAGGCGGCGGGCTGCTTCATCGCCCAGGCCGGCGACGACCGCACATGGCGGGTGCTCCGCCTCTGGATCCGCAGCGCTGCGGTCATCGTCGACGCCCTGCTGGGGACCGGGACCACGCGCCCGCTGGAAGGGGACCTGTTGCGGATGCTCCAGATCGTGCGCGCCGAGGTGAGCGATCGGCGGCTGTGGCCTGTCTCCTTCTTCGCCCCAGGCTGCCCACTGGTCCCTACGGCCCGGACCTCCCGGGTGCCCCCGGAGCCCCGGCTAGTAGCCGTGGATGGACCTACAGGGATGAACTACGACACCGGGGAGCTGGACCCCCACGCCTTCCACGCGGATCTCACCGTGACTTTTGCGCATCCGAAGGTCGGTCATTTCCGGTTCCCGGCCGCTCACGCCGTGGGCGAGCTCGTGGTGGCGGATATCGGGATTGATCCGAAATGGGTTCCGGAAGGCGCCTTCGAGGTGATGGATGCGGCGATGGCGCGAGCTTGGCGTCCCCCGCGCCCGGCGGACGCCCACAAGAACACCTTCGGGAAGGTCGCGGTGGTGGCGGGCTCGACGAACTACCCGGGCGCGCCCGGGCTGGCGGCCCACGCAGCGGCGCGGGTCGGCGCCGGATGGGTTACCCTGGCGGTCCCCCGGGCCATCTACCCGGTCCTGGCAGCGCGGACGGCGGAGATCACCTACGTCCTGCTGCCCGACGAGCTCGGCGTCCTGATCCCGGATGCGGTGGAGGTGCTGGCGAAGGCCGTCGAGGGCTACGCCGCCATGGTCCTCGGGCCGGGCCTCACCCAAGAGAAGGAAGCGGTGGCTTTCGTGCACCGGATGTTCGGAGTGGAGCGGGCCCTGAAGCGGGGACGCATAGGCTTCCAGCCGGAGCCGGAGGTCGGGGAGGTGCCGCCGTCCGCCTTCTCCTGGCCGCCTCTGATTGTGGACGCAGATGGCTTGAACGCCCTCGCCCAAGCCAAGGACTGGGCATCCCGGCTTCCCAGCCCCGCAATCCTCACCCCTCATCCGGGTGAGATGGCCCGGCTGACCGGTCTGGAGAAAGAGAACATCGAGACGGATCGGCTGGGGATCGCCCGGCAGTTCGCCCAAGCCTGGGGCCACGTGGTGGTGCTGAAGGGCGCGTTCACCGTGGTGGCCGCCCCCGATGGCCGGGCCCTGGTGATGCCCTTCGCCAACCCGGCGATGGCCACTGCCGGGACAGGGGATGTGCTGGCGGGAGCCATCGCTGGCCTGCGGGCCCAGGGCCTGGGTCCCTTCGAGGCGGCCGCTCTGGGCGTGTATCTGCACGGCCTGGCCGGCGAGCGAGCCCGTGCGGAGATCGGGGAGGCCGGCGTGACCGCTGGGGATCTGATCCCCCAACTTCCCATGACCTTTCGGGCCCTGAGCGAGTGAGCCTCTCGGCTTTTCACAGGAGCTCGCGCATGCACCCCGAACGGGAGGACCTGAACGCGCTTTTGGGGGAGCTGGACCCTCAAGGGCCGCCTCAGTGGTGCTGGGTCTATCGGGCGGCGCCCGGGGCCCGACGCATTGGCGTTCTCTCCGCCTCTTTCAATCCTCCCACCCGCGCCCACGTGGCCCTGTTGGAGGCCGCCCGAGCGGCCTTCGATCTGGAGGAGGGCGTGTGCCTGTTGACGCTTCTCCATGTGGAGAAGCCGCTGGTCGGGTTCGGGATGTCCGAGCGGCTGCGCATGCTCCTTGCTATCGCCCGGGCGCGGCCGGCCTGCAGCGTGGCCCTCTGCAACCGCCCCCGCTTCTTCGAGATGGCTCAGGCCCTCCGGGATGCGGTGGGGGAGGGACCTCAGCTCTTCTTTCTGATAGGTGGCGACACCCTGATCCGCCTGTTCGATCCCCGCTATTATCCGGACCTGGCGATGGAGGCGACGCTGGATCGCCTGTTCGCCGCCGCCCGCCTGCTTGTCGCGCCGCGCCCCCCGTGGGACCTCCCCGCCCTGGAGGCCTTCCTGGATGATCCCGCCCGCGCCTCCTATCGGCAGCACATCGCTTTTCTCACGCTTCCCTCCGATCTCGCTGGGATCTCCTCCACGGAAGTCCGCCAGCGCTTGGCGCGCCGGGAGCCCGTCGACGACCGGGTGCCCCCAGAGATCCTGCCCAATCTCGCTGGCATCCGATAGGACGCTCCCCTCAGCCCTTTGTCCTTCCCGGACGTTTCATACGCCTTTGTAAAATCGACTCGACAAATGGAGAAATGCGAAGTTTCAGGATCCCAACGGCGGGGGCGGGGAGGCGTCCGGAAGGACGTACGGCGGAAGATGGCGAGCGTGGGGGGCGTGGGCAAGCCTTGGGGCTGCTTGGGCTGGCCTTCGCGAGGTTCCTGGCCCGGATGGCGCTGGCCATCGATCGGGGAAACGCTCTCATCCAGCGGCGTTGGTCCCAGAGCGCCGCTGACGCCGCCGCTCTCTGCGGCACCTGGCGCCTGTGAGCGATCCGGCGCTGGGGTATGAGTGAAGCGGACCTCCTCGCCCCGCGGGAGGCCATCGACGTCCAAGGCGTCTTCAGCGCGGACGGTGCCCTCGACGCCTTCGAGGTTCACTATACATGGAGCGATCTACTGGAAGGATCTTTCCTTTGGAAGGATCTTTCCTTAGGGCAGGGGACCTTCCTCTTCTGGTCCTCCTGGGCTTTGTGGTCATCCGCTGCATGAACCGCCCCTGTGTGCGAGGCATCGAGGCGATAGATGGCGAAATTGTTTTTCTTTGGGAGGTGCTTTCTTCTTGAATCTTCGCCCTCTTCAACACCCTAAAGGATCCCGCCGCAGGCCACCCCTACAATCCCAAACCTCAACCCCTCGATGACGCCAAGGGTCGCGGCGAAAGCCGCTTCTACAGGAGTGGATTTCTGTAGGAGGGGCTTCAGCCCCGAACCCGTCTTCAAGGTCGCAAAGGGTCCCGGTGAAGGCAGTCCATACAACCCCGAACCTCCGTCTTCAAACAATAATGAGTCGCGGTGAAAGCCGCTCCTACCAAACCCATCGATCCTCCTGTAGGAGGGGCTTTAGCCCCGAACCCGTCTTCAAGGCCCCAAAGGGCCCCGGTGAAGGCGGTCCCTATCACCCCGAACCTCATGTCTTCAAACAATAATGGGTCGCGGCTAAAGCCGCTCCTACACAATACATCCATCCTCCTGTAGGAGGGGCTTTAGCCCCGAACCCTCGTCTTCAAGGCCGCAAAGGGTCCCGATGAAGGCAGCCCCTGCAACCCTGAACCTCACGTCTTCGATGACATCAAAGGTCGCGGCGAAAGCCGCTCCTACAGGGATTGATTTCTGTAGGAGGGGCTTCAGCCCCGAACCCTCGTCTTCAAGGCCGCAAAAGGTCCCGATAAAGACAGCTCCTGCAACCCCGAACTTCACGCTCTCAAACGACATAAGTCGCGCCAAAAGCTGCTCCTACAAACGTCCGTGTTTGTGCGGGAGGTCTTCGCCCGGACCCCATGCGCAAGTCCCGCGAAATGTTGCCCGTCGTCTAAGCCTCTCTATAATCCGGGGGAGGGAAACCAATGGATCCTGCAACGCCTGAAGGAGGATATGTCGGCAATGGCGTTCCCGATGGGCTGGGAGGAACCTAGGAGTCCGTTCTGCCGGCTGCTCAAGGATCGGATTGATCTCTACCACGTGCCCTTCAGCGAGCGGTCCTCGCGCATGATGGTGTTCGCCGAGGACTTGCGCCCGAGGGTGCCGGGATTGTTCATCAAGCTGGCCGAGCGATGGGAGAAGCAACAGGAGAAGTTCGGGAATTACCGCCAGCGCCGTCCTATCGTGGAGCGCCTGGTCTTCCTCGGCCCGGACGGCGAGCCCCTCCCCGCTTCCTTCACCGCCTACCCCCACGCGGTGTTCTTCCACACCCCCCGCGGGACTATTGGGATGACCTTCAACGACCTGGAGGCCCTTTATTTCTCCCTTCCCCCGGAAACCATCGGCCTCCAGTTCACTGCCCAGGCGGAGACCGCCCGCGCCGATCGCCGGGGCGGCATCCTGCGGGGGGTGCGCAATCTTGCCTACACCACCAACGCCCGCCTGCGCCTCAATCAGATCGAGTCCGCCGGCCCCGGCCTCTTCCGGATCACCTTCCTGGTGGAGCCCACCCCCGACGCCGCCGTCCTGCTGAACATCACCCCTCGCCTCGGATTCAACCGCAGCCTGCGGCCAGCGCTCCCTGTCTTCCAGGAGGCCGAGGCCCGCTGGCACGAGTGGTTCGCCGCTGCCCCGCCGGTCCACGAGGCCCTGGCCCCCCAGTATTACTACGCCTGGTGGGTGATGCGGGCCGGGCTGATCTCCCCCCGCTTCTACATGACCCGCGAGGGGATGACCCCCAGCAAGATCCACTACGTAGGGGTCTGGCAGTGGGACGCTTGCTTCCACGCCCTGGCCTATCGTTATATGGACCTCAAGCTGGCACAGGATCAGATCCGCTTGGTCCTTGATCACCAGCGGGAGGACGGGATGGTCCCTGACGCGGTGCATGATGAAGGCCGGGTCACCCATCTTTCCCTGCCGGTGGACGCCGATGTGACCAAGCCCCCCATCACCGCTTGGGCGGCTTGGAAGCTCTATGAGCTAGGGGGCGATCGGGATTTCCTGGATGAGATCTATGAGCCCCTGGTGCGCTGGAACCAGTGGTGGTTCGAGCGGAACGATGGCGATAGGGATGGCCTGTGCCAGTATAACCATCCCTATTCCTCGGGATGGGACGATTCCCCCGTGTGGGATGGGGGGATGCCGGGGGAGCCGCCGGACCTGAACACCTATCTGGTGATCGAGAGGGATCATCTGGCCCGCATCGCCGAGGTGATCGGGGAGACGGAGGACGTGGCGCGCTGGCGGGCCGAGGCGGACGCCCTTGCCTGCCGCATGATCGCGGCGATGTGGGATGAGGAGGCCGGGCTGTTCTGGCCGCTGCGGCAGGAGCAGCCGGTGCGCATCAAGACCCCCCTCAGCCTCTACCCGTTGCTCACCGGGCGCCTCCCCCAGCACATTGTGGAGCGGCTGGTGGCCCATCTTCAGGATCCGCACGCCTTCTGGCCGCGCTATCCCATCCCCACCGTGGCCCTGGACGATCCGCACTATAATCCGGAGCAGATGTGGCGCGGCCCCACCTGGCTGAACATCAACCGCCTCTTCATCGAAGGGCTGTTCCGGTGCGGATACCCGGAGCTGGCCCGGGAGCTGCGGCGGCGCACCCTCCGGCTGGCCATGGTCCATCGCGACCTCTTCGAGTATTACCATCCGGAGACCGGCGGACGGCCGCCCCGCGCCGCCCCCATCTTCGGCTGGACCTCAGCGGTGTTCATCGATCTGGCCATCGAGGCCAGCCGGGAGCCCGACTTGGATCTCTGATTCCCTGAATTTCAGGAACAGCGCCATGCGGGGGCGGAGGGATCGCACCTTCGGCAGGGAACATGGGAATGACGCGGATCCGGTTGACCCTGGAACAGATCGCTCATGGCGGCGAGGCCATCGGCCGCCACGAAGGCAAGGTGATCTTCGTCCCCTTGGGGATCCCCGGGGAGCGGGTGGAGATCGAGGTGGTGGAGGACCACCGCTCGTATGCCCGAGGACGGATCCTCCAAGTGCTCCATCCGGCGCCGGAGCGGATCGATCCACCGTGTCCGCATTTTGGGACCTGTGGCGGCTGCCATTTCCAGCACATCGCCTATGAGGCCCAGCTGCGCCGCAAAGAGGCCGTCGTCCGGGATGCGCTGCGCCGCATCGGGAAGATCGAGGACCCGCCGGTGCGCCCGGTGATCCCCAGCCCGCATCCCTTCGGCTACCGGAACCAGGTCCAGTTCTCCGTCTCCGCAGACGGCCGCCTGGGCTTCCAGGCCATGCGCTCCCACCGGGTGATCCCGATCACCCGGTGCTGGATCGCCCATCCCATGCTCCAGGAGCTCTACGAAGCCCTCGAGATCGAGGGGCTGCCCCTGCGCCGCCTCATCCTTCGCGGCGGCGTCCGCACCGGGGACCGCATGGTGATCTTCGAGACGCAGGGGGATGAACCACCCCTTCTGGAGACCGATCTGCGGGTTTCCCTGGTCCTGCTCACCGAGCAGGAGAAGGCCGTCCCGCTCATCGGCCTGGATTACCTCACCGAGGAGGTGGAGGGATTCCGCTTCCGGATCTCCGCGCCCAGCTTCTTCCAGACGAACACGGCGGTGGCGGAAGCGCTGGTTCGCCGAGTGCGGGAGTGGGCGGACCTGAATGGGACGGAGGCGGTCCTAGATGCATATGGCGGGGTCGGGCTGTTCGCAGCGCACCTGGCGCCCTCCGCTCGGCGAGTAGTGCTGATCGAGGCGCACCCGGCGGCCGCTGCCGACGCCCGCTATAATCTCTCCGGCTTCCCTCACGTGGAGGTCGAGGCGGGGACGGTGGAGGAGGTGGCGCCCGGGCTGGAGGGACCTTTCGATGTGGTGGTGGCGGACCCGCCCCGGACGGGGTGTTCGCCGGAGGCCCTGGAGGCGCTGTGGGCTCTGCGCCCCTCCCGCTGGATCCACGTCTCCTGCGATCCGGCCACCCTGGCCCGGGACGCCCGGCGCCTGATCGATGCCGGGTATCGCCTGGTGGAGGTCCAGCCGTTCGACATGTTCCCGCAGACCTATCACGTGGAGGCGGTCTCGCTGTTCGTACGCGAGTAGAGGGGCCGAATGAGTCCGGCCTCCGAGAGGCCTGCGGCTGACGGTCGGCCTATGCGTTGAGTGAATTCGACCCCGGGAGGCCTGTGGCCAGCGGCCGGCCCGCGTCGACTGGAGAGCAAAGACGTGAGGGAGGGCTGACACCTGGCGCGGTTGCCCCTGGAGGCCGATTTCAATGAGCGGGAACCTGATTCGTGGACGAGGAGGTCTTGATGCCGTTCCTGCGATTGGATGCGGGTGACCTACTGGCCCTTGGGGTGATCTTCCTGTTCGCCCTGCCGTTGCACGAGCTGGCCCACGCCTGGGTAGCGGAGCGGCTGGGGGATCCCACCCCTCGGCGTGCCGGGCGGGTCACCTTCAATCCCGTGGCCCATCTGGATCCCATCGGGGCGCTGATGCTGGTGCTGGCCGGGTTCGGGTGGGCCCGCCCGGTGCCGGTGAACCCCCTCTATCTCCGGTATGGGCCGCGCGTGGGCATGGCCCTGGTGGGCGGCGCGGGGCCGGCGGCCAACCTGCTCCTGGCCGGGCTGGGGATCCTGGTCTATTGGGCCGCTCCGCAGCCTCTGCTCACAAGCCCACTGGCCTTGGACTTCTTGCTGGCCTGGATCCTCATCAACGTCGGGCTGGCGGTGTTCAACATGCTGCCTCTGCCGCCCCTGGACGGCTTCCGCGTGCTGCAGGGGTTGTTGCCGCCGGACATGGCTTATGCCTACGCCCGGCTCGAGGCCTACGGCCCGCTCCCCCTTCTCCTCTTCCTGATCCTGAACTCGCAGCTGGGGCTCCTTTCCTCTATTCTTCAGCCAGTTTATGGTCTGGTCTTCCTGTTAATGCGTCTCTGAAAGGCGCGCCGACGGCGGCCGCTTCCTACCCCAGGCGCATACGCCGGAAGGCTTCGGCGTAATGCAGGCCGACAGCCCGCCCCTCCCTGGCCGCCCAGGCTCGTAGCGTAGGACCGGGATCCCAGTCCCCGATTTGGGAGCGATGGCAGCGCAGGGCCTCGATCTTGAGCGCGATGGTCTCCTCAATGTTGATCCACAGGTTGGGCTGGGCGGCCTCGTAGATGTAGACCTCCTGCACCCGATGAGGCGGCAGGCCCAGCTCGGGGAAGATCAGGGGCATCCCGGCGGCCGGGGAGACTGCCTCCAGAGCGGCCTGCGCTGCAGCGCGGTGATCCGGATGGTTGATGTAATCCTCGCCGTAGAAATAGGCGGAGGGATCCCCGCAGACCAGGGCCTGAGGACGGAAACGGCGGATCTCCCGAATCAGCTCCCGCCGCAGCTCCAGGGTCGGCTGCAGCAGGCCATCGGGGTAACGAAGGAAGACCACCTCCTCTAGGCCCAGAACGCGGGCGGCTGCTTTTTGTTCCTCCTCCCGGATGTGCGCCATCTCCTCCCGGGAGCGACCTGCCTCTTCCGTCCCGGCGTCGCCGCTGGTGCACAGCACCAGGGCGATGCGACATCCCCGACGGGCCCACTTGGCCAGCGTGCCCGCGCAGGTGAACTCCACATCGTCGGGATGCGCCGCCACCACTAAGGCGCGCTCCGGCGTCACCGGCTCCTCCATAGATCCTCCCGAAGACTATAGGTTCAAGCGGGCCCGAAAGTGCCCGCTGCCTTCAAATGCCTGACTATACCCCTGCTCCTCCATCCCGCGAAAGCCCTCTCCCTCCGGCAAGCCCTGCGGCTTCGCTCCTCGGAGATCTATCATCGATATCCATCGATTCATCGAAATACATCGATGAATAATGTTCACCGAAATCTCACGGAACCTACACGTTTTCTTAACGCATGGGAAGGCGCAAATGGAGTAAAATCCCGCTCGTGAAAAGGGAGGCCTGGCCCTTCTCAGATCACCCTATGTCCGGAGGCGGGAGGAGATGGAGGGTCGGAAGCGCCTGGAGGAGGAGCCCCCTGGTGGGAAGCGGCGCAGCCCGCGGGCGCCGATCTGGCGGGATGTGCCCGATGCGCTCTGGGACGACTGGCGCTGGCAGCTCACCCATAGGCTGAACTCAGTGGAGCAGCTCCAGCAGATCCTCCGTCTTAGCCCCGAGGAGGGGGCCGGTGCGGCGGCGACCCACCGGTTTCGCATGGATATCACCCCCTATTTCGCCTCGCTGATCGACCCGGACGATCCGAACTGCCCCATCCGGCGTCAGGTGATCCCCACAGCCAGGGAGCTGGAGCCGACGCCGGGACTGATGACCGACTCCCTCGCTGAGGACCAGCACTCCCCGGTCCCCGGTCTGGTCCATCGCTATCCTGACCGGGTCCTGATGCTGGTGACCACCCAGTGCGCCAGCTACTGTCGGTTCTGCACCCGCAGCCGCATCGTGGGGGATCCCCACGCCAACTTCGGGCGGCGGGATTACGACCGGCAGATCGAGTACATCGCCCACACGCCCCAGGTCCGCGACGTGCTGCTCTCCGGGGGCGACCCGCTGATTCTCCCCCAGCCGATCCTGGAGGACCTGTTGCGCCGGCTGCGCGAGATCCCCCATGTGGAGATCATCCGCATCGGGACGCGGGTGCCCATCTTCCTGCCGCAGCGGATCACCGAGGACCTGGTGGCCATGCTGCGCAAATATCATCCGCTCTGGATGAACATCCACGTCAACCATCCTAAGGAGCTCACCCCGGAGGTCACTGAGGCCCTGGCGAAGCTGGCCGACGCGGGCATCCCCCTGGGCAGCCAGACGGTGCTCCTAGCTGGGGTCAACGACTGTCCCCACATCATCCGCGCCCTGGTCCACGAGCTGGTCAAGCGCCGGGTCCGGCCCTACTACCTCTATCAGTGCGATCTGGTGGAGGGGGCCGGGCACTTCCGCACGCCGGTCTCGAAGGGGCTGGAGATCATGGAGGCCCTGCGGGGCCACACCAGCGGCTACGCCATCCCCATGTATGTGATCGACCTGCCGGGCGGGGGCGGCAAGGTGCCCGTGATGCCCAACTACCTGCTGGCCATGAACGAGCGCCGGGTGGTGCTGCGCAACTTTGAGGGCTTCATCAGCACCTACGAGCAGCCTACTGATTACACGCCCCACGACTCGAGCCGGTGCGAATACTGCCGGAACCAGCGCCCCGAGCCCGGCCAGCGCGGGATCTTCGGGCTGCTCCAGGGCGACGCCATGACCATCGCGCCGGAGGGCTTCCAGGCCGTGCACCGGCGGCTCCAGACGGGGGGCACCGAGACCATGCCCCTGATCATCGGGGAGCCCCTCCCGGTCGTCAACGGGGAGGTGCTGTGATGCGCGTGGCGGTCCTGGCCAACCTCAAGCGGAACGCCCCGAGGGGGCCGGACGATCCGCCGGATGCCTGGGCGGAGCTGGATTCGGAGGAGACGGTGGAGGGGATCGCCCAAGCCCTGGAGGCCGTGGGCCACACCACGGCCATCTTCGAGGGCAACCTGGAGCTCCCAGAGGCCCTCGGCCGGTTCCGGCCGGACATCTGCTTCAACATCTGCGAGGGCTACTGGGGGGACTCCCGGGAGGCCCACATCCCGGCCATGCTGGAGATGATGCGCATCCCCTACACGGGCTCCCGGGTCCTGGCCCTGGCCATCTCCCTGGACAAGGCGATGACCAAGCGGGTGTGGGTCGCGGAGGGCCTGCCCACGCCGCCCTTCCAGGTTTTCCGTCGTCCTGGGGAGCCCATGGACCCCTGCCTCTCCTTCCCCCTCTTCGTCAAGCCGAACCGAGAGGGGAGCGGGATGGGGATCTCGGCGAAGTCGGTGGTGATGAACGAGGCGGAGCTGCGGGAGCAGGTGGCCTATATCCTGCGGACCTACCGGCAGGAGGCCCTGGTGGAGGCCTTCATCGACGGCCCGGAGCTCACGGTCGGCCTCATCGGGAACGTCGAGGGGGACGCGGCGTGGCTGCGGCCGCCGGGAGGGTGGGCCACTGAGGAGGGGCTGGACTTAGGGGGCGTCCACGTCTTCCCGCCGATGATGGTGGACTTCAGCCCGTGTCCTCCGGATCAGCGTGGCCTTTACACGTCATACATCAAGTCGGAGATGCCTCTGGGCCCCTGCTATCTTTGCCCGGCGCCGTTGGACGGGGGGTCGTTGCGAGAGGCCCAGCGGCTGGCCTTCGAGGCCTTCCGGGCCATCGAGGCCTGCGACGTGAGCCGGGTGGACATGCGGATCGATGCGGCCACGGGGCGGATCTACCTGCTGGAGATCAACACCCTGCCCGGGCTGAACCCCCACTACAGCGATATGGTGCTCAACGCCCGGGCCGATGGGATGGCCTATGAGTTGCTGATCCTGCGGATCCTGGAGGCGGCTTGCCGTCGCTACGGCCTGTCCCTGGAGCCGGCGGCCCCCGCGGCCGTCGCAGCGGGCGCGAAGCGAATCCCGGTCGGGAAGAGGGACGGCGTGGGATGAGGCATAGAGCTGTAAGGTGGCTGCTCGCGTTCGCTCTGCTTTCGGTAGGAGGATCCTCCGCCCCGACCCTCCGTGAGGAGCGACCATGCGCCGTCGTTCGGCGATGCCGGGTCGCGTGCTGATCTTGTATAGCGTGGTGGAGCGGCTCCCGCGGGGGGAGCCCCGCGATGGGATCGCGGACGAAGAGGTGCTCTGGACGGCGCGAGCGATGGCGGAAGCCCTTGCGGAGCGCGGATGGCCTGTGGAGACGCGGGCAGTTTGGGACCTGGAGTCCCTCCACCAAGCGCTGGACCCCTTCGATCCCAGGGAGACCCCGGTCATCAACCTATGCGAGACCTTGGAAGGCCGCCCCCAGGGGGAGGCGGTGGTGCCGGTGGCCCTGGAGGGCCGGGGCTTCGTTTACACCGGATCCTCCGGGGCGACGCTTTCCCTTTGTCTGGACAAGGCGCGGGCGAAGGCCCGCCTCCAAGCAGCCGGCCTGCCGACGCCCGCGGCCCAGGTGTTCCACAACCCCGACGAGCCGCTGCGGATCCCTCTCCCGGCCATCGTGAAGCCCCTGATGGAGGACGCCAGCCACGGGATTGATCGGGAGGCGGTGGTGACGGAGGAGAGGACCTTGCGGGTGCGGGTGGCTTACGTCATAGGGGTCTACCGCCAGCCCGCTCTGGTGGAAGCCTTCATCGATGGGCGGGAGTTCAACGTGGCCCTCTGGGGCGGTCGGAACCCAGAGATCCTTCCCATAGCGGAGGTGGATTACTCTCGCATCCCGAACCCCCTGTGGCGGGTGTGCACCTACGCGGCCAAGTGGCTGCCGGGCTCGGAGGAATACGAGCTGACCCCGGTGCGCTGTCCGGCGGAGCTGGAAGAGGAAGTGGCGGCCCGGGTGCGAGCGGTCGCCTTCCGGGCCTTCCGGGCGGTCCGTTGTCGGGACTATGCCCGGGTGGACATCCGGTTACGGGGGGAGACGCCGTATGTGCTGGAGGTCAATCCGAATCCTAGCCTGGCGCCGAACAGCGGCTTCGTGAACGCCGCCTGGACAGCGGGCTATTCCTACGGCATGCTGGCTGAGCGGTTGATCCGCCTGGCGTGGGAACGGCGGTGCCGACAGCGGGAGGCCCTGCCGCTTCAACCTGTCCCGACGGGAGCGATCGATGTCGCCTATTCGCTGGCCCCGAGCGGATGAGGAGGTGGCCATCCGGGCGCTGGCCGAGCGATGTGGGGTGTTCCGGCCGGAGGAGATCGAGACGCTGGTGGAGATCTTCCGGGAGGCCTGTGGCAGAGGCTTCGAGGCGAGCGGCTATCACTTCCGGGTGTGGGCGGAGGAGCGGGACGGCGAGATCCGGGGGCTGATCTGCTATGGGCAGCGGCCCCTCACCCGCTGGTCTTGGGATCTCTACTGGCTGCTGGTGGATCCTTCGGCCCAGCGGCGGGGCATCGGGACCGCCCTGCTGCGCGCGATGGAGGCCCACGTGGAGCGGGAGGGCGGGCGGTGGATTCTGGTGGAGACGGCGACCACCCCCGCCTACGCGCCGGCCCGCTGTTTCTACGAGCGGCATGGGTTCCGGCTCCTCGCGGTGGTGGAGGATTTCTACGAAGCCGGCGAGGGGCTGGCCCTATATCTGAAGGGTCCGGGGCCTTCGCCGGAGGCGAGCGCGCCGGCGGCGGAGGCAAGGACCCGTTCTCTGGAGGAGGGAGGATGTCCCGGCGTCTATGGAGCCTGAGGACCGCGTGCCAGGTGATCCTGCTTCACAACATAGACGGCGCATGGCCTCCGGAAGATCAGGCGTATGCCCGGGAGTACGTGCGCAGATTGCAGGAGGGGATGGAAGCCCATGGGCTCATCGTCCGCCCTGTCGAGGTTCGTCGAGATGTGCGGGACACCCTGCTCAGTTTTGATCATGAGGAATGGGTGGTGTTCAACTGGTGCGAGGCCCTGGAGGGGGATCCCTATGCGGAGCCCCGGGTGGCTCGCGCCCTGGAGGCCATGGGCTTCCTGTATACGGGGTCCAGCCCGTGGGCGCTGACCGTGGCGGGGAACAAGGCCCTGATGAAAGCTTTGCTTACGCTGAACGGGATCCCTACGCCGGCCTGGCGGGCATGTTATCGGCTGGCGGACCTGGAGGGATGGGAGGTCTTTCCGGCCATCGTCAAGCCGGCGCGGGAGCACGGCAGCATCGGGATCACGCCGGAAGCGGTGGCGATGTCCCCCCGGGCGCTGCGGGAGCGGGTGGAGTATGTGCTGGAGGTCCTTCGGCAACCGGCCCTGGTGGAAGCGTTCATCCCGGGTCGGGAGCTGAACGTCAGCATGTGGGGGAAAGGGTATCCGGAGCCGCTGCCGATCTCGGAGATCCATTTCGACGGCCTTTCTGAAGAGGAGCGGATCGTGGACCAGTTCGCCAAGTGGGATCGGGGGAGCGAGCGGTATCGGCGGACGGTCCCGATGGTGCCGGCGCGGCTGGATGAGCGGACGGAGGCGGAGGTGGTGCACGTAGCGGCCCTGGCCTATCGGGCGTTGCGGGTGCGGGATTACGGGCGGGTGGACGTCCGGCTGGCGCCGGATGGGACGCCGTACGTGATCGACGTGAACCCGAATCCGGATCTGTCGCCGGATGCGGGGTTTGTGCGGTCGGCGGCGGCGGCGGGGTATGACTACGGGCGGATGGCGGTGCATATCCTGCGCATCGCCCTGGCCCGGCGCCGCCGGCGGGTCCCGGCCCCGGCCTCTCCCTTCGCCCGTCTGGGGATGAGGTGAGGGAGTAGAGGTTCCCTACGCGCTGGCAAGGCGCTGATACAGCGACCAAAGAAAGCGGAACTGAGACCATGAGACAGGGCGGAGGTGGGCTGGGGTGTTGCGGATTCGATGCGCTCCCCCCTGCAAAGGAGCCCGTGTGGTGACCTTGAGCGTCTCCCCTCACGGCGGCTGTAGCAGGTCGCTGCGAACCCAGCCGGTGGTCCCGTCGGGCAGCTGGACGTGAAGCCACTCCTCTTCCCCCTTCTGCACCCGGGCTTGCTCGGTCACCAGTTCCCCCGGGCGCAGCACCCGCAGGATCGGATAGGTGGTCCCCGGCCCCGCTCGCACCCGCGCCCGAACCTGCGCCACCCACACCGCCTCCGGCGTGGGCGACAGGGTCGGTGAGCGAGAAACAGAGTCCCCCAGCGCGCTGTCCTCTCCAAAAGGGATCGCCGGAACCCAATGGGAGTTCAGAACCCCGTAAAGAATGGCTCCAAGCGCGAGCGGAGCGATCACCGCCAGGGTTAGGAGGGCCAGGCCTGGCCAGCGATATCCCAGATGGAACCCCTTATAGGCCCCCCAGAGGCCTCCTCCGACAAGGCCCACCAGCCCGATGATCATGATCATCGCCCGCAGGGCCCAGAACACTGATCCCTCATGGGTCACATTCAGCCAGCGGGCCAGGGTGACTGTGAGGGGGTCCACCCCCGGGATGGGCAGCGAACTCATGCGCTCCCCCACCCAGGCGAAGCCAAAGAGCAACAGGGAGCCCCCCAACAGGCTCAGGCAGCCTACTCCTCCTAAATTCTCCGCGGAATCATCGCCGCGTTCGAGCGTCAGGGACAGCACGCCCAGCAGAGACATAAGCGCGCCCAGGGCGACGGTGATGGATAGGCTGAGGAAGAGAAAGACTGCTCCAGCCGCTCCCAGTGTCGCTCCTATGACGGTGCCTCCTGTTCCTCCTATTGCGATGCCGACGATCCCCCCTACCCAGCTCAGAGGCGAATCTGGCCTTGGCGGGGGATAGTAGGGAAGCGGAATGACCGGAGCCGCTTCGGGCCTCTGCGGACTTGCCTCTTCCCCGAAACGCCTCTGGTGCTGCTCATAGCGCCGGTTGGTTGGGATCTGGGCCATCTCCCGCTCCTTCCCCTCCCGGTTCCTCCGCTCCCAAGCGGTCTAACCGAATCGCATCGCCGACCCCGCGCCCTGGCCCAGGGGGCAGGGATCGTTCCGCTGCTGCCGAGCGGGCTGACCGAATCGCATCCAGCAGGACTTCCCGCCCGCCTGCCAGCCAGCCCTCCGGACTGCAGGCTAGACACCCTGGCCGCGGCGTCGCGCCCTCCGGGGCGAAGACCCGCTGGGCCATCAGGTCGTAATACACATACGGGACCACCGGCGCGACGCCGGTCATCAGCTTGACGAACTCCCACACCAACAGGTGCGCCACCACCCCGTTGAGGAAGACCACCTGGGGATGGGGGATCGGCTCGCCCTGGATGTAGCCCCGGGCCGCGTGAGCCGCCCGTCGCTCGGGATCCGTCTCCTCCATCGACCGTTCCCAAGCTTCCTCGTCCAGGCACATCAGGCAGAAGCCCGCCCCTGGCCGCACCACCCGTACCTGCCCCCCGCCCGCCTCCATCCGACCGTCGGCTGCCCGGATGCCCACCCCACCGTCCAGGTAAGGCGCGAGGGTGGCCACCGCCAACCGGTTGAGGAAGGCGCGGGCCGCCGCGGAGTCCACCGCCCCGATCAGCACATCCGCTTGGAGCAGCGCCTCCCACGCCCGGGGATCGTTCACCGGATAGGGGAGGGCCTCGACCTGCAGGGGATGTGGGGCCAGGCGGCGCAGGCCTTCCGCCAGGGCTGCCACCTTGCGGCGGCCCCGTCGCACATCCCGGGCCCGGATCCCCACCACCCGGCTGGCATTGCTCGGCTCCAGGACGTCGGGATCCACCAGGATCAGGCGGCCCACCCCCAGCAGGGCCAGGGCCTGCGCGATCATGGAGCCCAGCCCGCCGGCCCCCACCAGGCCGACGGCGCATCCGCTCAGGAGCCGCTGCCCCGCCTCCCCCAGGGCCCGGATCTGCCGATCGTAGATCTCCCGCCGCGCCGCCTCCTCCGGCTCCGCCTGATCCGTGCCGTAGCGGATCTCCAGGCCCGGGCCGATAATCTTGATCCGCTGCACCGGGATCGCCCGCCCCGCCTCTGGGTCCCACAGCTCTCCCTGGAAGCTCTCGTCGCCCCCGAAGACCAGGGCGGCGTGTCGGAAGGGCGGCCCCAGGACCTCCGTGGCCCGGAACTTCCGGGGGTTGCTCCGCGCATCGATCCCCGAGAACCGGACGCGCTGCGACCCGGGATGGGTGTGGGCCTCGATGAGGGAGAGGCCGTCGAGGGCGCACCGGATCAGCAGCTCCCGGACGAACTCCCGGCGGACGACCACCGCGCCCGCCGAGCGCTCCTCGTAGGCCTCATCGGGGACCGGGATCACCTCCCGGGCGAGCAGGAAGACGGAGCCCCCGACCTCCAGGGCCCGGGCCAGGAGGAAGGCCTTGCTCTCCACATCCCGGCGGCCGAGCAGGGCCTCCCGCAGCCGTTCATACAGCGGACGGGGGATGCGGATCTCCGCCACGGCTTACCTCCCCCACCGCACGAAGGCGTCATAGATCAGCCGGCACATCGAAAGCAGGGAATGCCCCTGCAGGGGATCGGCCGTCGGGGCCCAGGATCGGATGTGCAGGCAGCACGCCGCCCATCCGCTTCGCTCCCGAAGCCGGTGCTGGAAGTAGTGCGACATGGCCTTCCCGTCCCGGCGGCGCAGGCCCGGATCGGTGTAGAACCACTGAGGCGGGGTGGCCGGGTAATCCAGAGGGAGCTCGATCAGGATGTCCACGGTCTCATAGTTGTAGTAAGGCGGGAGCTCGAAGTCGTAGATCACCACCCACCCGCCGTCGGGGTCGATGTCCACGCGCCGGCTGCGGGAGTAGCGGGCGGCCGCGTAGATCGCCTCCGTCCGGATCCGCTCCAGGCGGCTCCAGGGCATGGCCGGCCTCCTGCCTCGGGATCCGCATCCGGGCGGTTAAGCCCGTCCCCCATCCTCCCAGCGGGGGAGATCGCGCACCGCCGGCACCCGGTCCAGGATCTCCCGCGTCTTGTCCGGGGGACGAGGGGCCAGGGGGCGCGATCCCTCCTCCGTCACCACCAGCCGCACCGGGCGGCCGTCCACCACCACCTCCGTCACGTCCGTCACCACCGGCTGCTTCTTCGGAGCCATGGCCCTTCCTCCGCGCGTGGAGTCTTTGATCTTATCATAGGCGGAACCCGGGATCCGTGTGACGGCCCCTCAAGGGGTGTGTCCCAAAATCGTCGGAGAATTTAAGCGGCCAGGCCGATTTCCTTCCAGGCCCGGTTCCATTCTGCTTCTCCTCCCATTCCGGCGCTCCGGAGGGCTAAGATGGCCACCAATCCTTGGG
>Ga0272447_1001084_pt1 | contig 18106 bp, 15 predicted proteins | sample YNPCB0133_FD_194589 | JGI IMG/M metagenome (GOLD analysis project Ga0272447, IMG submission 194589) | Hot spring microbial mat communities from Yellowstone National Park, WY, United States - YNP-CB-013-3 | ecosystem: Environmental > Aquatic > Thermal springs > Hot (42-90C) > Sediment | place... | reverse complement strand
GAATACTCAGCAAGCGACCATCCAGCCCCTGCTGGAGAGCAAGACCCGCTCCGATGCCACCGTCTACACCGATGAATCTCCGGCCTATGCACGGATTGCCCAGAGCGGCCGGGGTCACGCAACGGTGTGTCATTCTCGGAAAGAGTGGGCTCGGGATGACGACGGCGATGGCGTGCGGGAAGTGCATTCCAACACCATAGAAGGCTTTTGGACCGGCCTGCGGAACTTTCTCCGTCCGTTTCGCGGTGTCCACAAAAGGTTTCTCGCCATTTATGTGGCGATGTTTGCCTGGGCTTATAACTTGAAGCGAGTGACCGCTGATTTCCTGAGAGCCTTGATGGTACCCCATTTCACCTTAAAACCGACATGAGCCTTGGGTTGATTCTTCTGCGCTTTCTCCTGAGTTTTCTCCTCCCCGCCCTTCTCCAGCCGGGCCGCCAGTTCCTTCAGCCGGGCCAGCACCCGCGCGTGCAGCGTCCCCTCCGGGAACTGCCCCTGCTCGTCCCGCACACCGGCCGGGATGCCCGTGAGCAGTTCTATCCCTTCGTCCACCGTCGTCACCGGGTAGATGTGGAATCTCCCCTCCGCCACCGCCTGGACGACCTCCGGGTCCAGCATCAGGTTACGGACGTTGGCCGCCGGGATGACCACGCCCTGGTCGCCGGTCAGCCCCCGTTCTTTGCAGACCCGGAAGAAGCCCTCAATCTTGTGGGTCACGCCGCCCACCGGCTGCACCCGCCCCTGCTGGTCCACCGAACCGGTGACCGCGATGCCCTGGCGGATGGGGGCGTCCGCCAGAACGGAGAGAAGGGCATAGAGTTCCGCCAGAGAAGCACTGTCGCCGTGGACCTCGTCGTAGGTCTGCTCAAAACTGAGGCTGGCGGAGAGGGTCAGGGGCTGGTCGGTGGCGTACTGACCGCCCAGGTAGGCCGCCAGGGTCAACACGCCCTTGCCGTGGGTGGGACCGCTCAGTTTGACCTCCCGCTGGATGTCCACCACGCCGCTGCGGCCCACGTAGGCGCGGGCGGTGATGCGGGTGGGCCGGCCAAAAGTGTGGTCGCCGACCACGTGGATGCTCAGCCCGTTCACCTGCCCCACCACGGCCCCCTCGGTCTGGATCAACAGAGTGCCCTCGGTGATGACGCGCCGGATTTCCTCCTCCACCCGGTTGGCCCGGTAGGTGCGCTCGGCGATGGCCCGTTCCACGTCCTCGCCCGTCACCACGTCCCGCCCGGCCTTGCCCGCCCAGTAGTGGGCCTCCCGCAGGAGGTCGGTCACCTCGCCGAAGCGGATGGAGAGACGGTTCTGGTCCTCCGCCAGCCAGGAACCGTACTCCACCACCCGCGCCACCCCGGTCCGGTCAAAGGGGCGCAGTCCCTCCTCCTCACAGCGGGCCCGGATGAAGAGGGCATAGAGATGCTCGTTCTCCGGCGTCCGGTCCATTTCGGTGGAGAAGTCGGCCTTGACCTTGAAGAGTTCACGGAACTCCTCATCCAGGGCGTAGAGGAGATAGTAGAGATACGGACTGCCCATGAGGATGACCTTCACATCCAGCGGGATAGGCTCCGGGTCCAGGCTGACGACGGAGACCGGGGCCGCCGCGCGGTCCTCCAGACGGATGACGCCTTCGGAGAGGGCGCGCTTGAGGGACTGCCAGGCCAGCGGGTCCGCCAGCACGTCCCGGGCCTGGAGGACCAGGTAGCCGCCGTTGGCCCGGTGCAGCGCCCCCGCGCGCAGCAACGTGAAGTCGGTGACGGGTACCCCCATGCGGATTTCGTACTCCGTCCGCCCGATCAGATTGGCATAGTTGGGGTTGGTTTCCACCACTACGGGCGCGCCCTGCTGCTGGCTGTTATCCACCAGCAGGTTGACCAGGTACCGTCCGAAGGGCGGGGCCGGGGGCGCACCGGGGGCCTCGGGGGACGGAGACTCCGTCTGCTTGAACTCCTCCGCCCGACGGATGATGTCGGCGCGCACTTCCTCCAGGTACTCGCCGACCTCTTCATGTTCGGCGTAGCGGGCCTTCAGTTCGTCCACCGCGTGGCCTACCGTCGCCGCCACCACCTCCTGGTCCAGTTTCTGCAACGCCTCCCGGGCCACGCCCTCCTGCTCCCGAAGGCGCTGGATGGTCGCCTCCGCCAGCGGCTCCAGTTCGCGGTACATGGCCGCGTAGCGCTCCCGCTCCTCCTCCGGCAACTCCTGGAAGGCCTCCTGGGGAAGGGGACGACCGTCCTTCAGGGGGACAATGGCCAGGCCGGAAGGGGCGCGCACCACCGCGAAGGAACGCTGCCGGGCCTGGGCGTCCAGTTCCCGCAGAAGCGTTTCCTGCGCCTCCTGGAACCGTTGTTCAATCTGACGGCGGGCCTCCTGGTAGGTCTCGCTCTCAAAGGCCCGGGGGATGGTCTGGCGGAGTTGGGCCACCAGCGCGGCCATGTCGTCCCGGAAGCGCGCGCCCAGGCCGGGCGGGAGGCGGATGGCCCGGGGGCTGCGGGGCTGAGAGAAGTTGTGGACGTAGACCCAATCGTCCGGGGTGGGCTCCTGGGCGGCCCGCTGGGCCAGGAAGCGCTGGATGGTGGTCGTGCGGCCTGTCCCGCCCGGCCCCAGGACGAAGATGTTGTAGCCGGGGCCCTCCATATCCAGCCCGAACTCAATGGCCCGGGTGGCCCGGGGCTGACCGATGATGTCCGGAATCAGCGGGAGTTCGGCGGTCGTCTCAAAGGAAAACTGCTGCGGGTCGCAGATGCGACGGAGTCGGTCCGGAGAGAGTTCGCCGGGCATACGTTGTCCTCCCAGAGAAGGGTTGCATCCACGGGCCAGGCACTACGGAAGTGCCTGGCCCGGCGCGGCCTAAAACGGCCCGTAGCCGATGACCACTGCCACGGCCAGAACGATAACAGTCACCAAACCCACCCACAGCCAGAGCGGCAGCGACCATTTGAACCACCTGGGATAACTGACGGAAGTCAGTCCCAAAGAGATGAGCAGGACGGCGTTGGTGGGGTACATCATATTGGAAAAGCCGTCGCCGAAGCAGTAGGCCAGGACGGTGGTCTGGCGGGTGACGCCCAGGAGTTCCCCCAGCGGCAGGAGAATGGGCATCATCAGGAAGGCTTTGGCCGAACCGGAGGGGACGAAAAACTCCAGCAGCAGGGTCAGGCCGTACATGGCGAGAACGGCGACCAGGGGGCTGGCCTGGCTGAAAGGGTGAGAGGCCCGGTGGAGAATCGTATCCATGATGCCGCCCTGGACGACGATGTGGCGGACGCTGGCGGCCATCAGGATGAGCGGGATGCTGGCCGCGATGCCCTTCCAGCCTTCCAGCAGCGCCCGTCCGACGGTCCGGCCGCCCGCGCCGGAGAGGAATCCCGCCCCAACGCCCGCGATGAGGAAGAGCAGGCCGACCAGCGGCAAGGTGTAATCGGCGATAGCGGGGATGAACGGGCCAACGAACAGCACAACCAGGATGATCAGGATGAACGCGCCGAACCAGGCCAGCGCGCGGCCGACGTGCGGGGCATCTTCGCCCAACCCGGCCTGGAGAGATTGGTATTTCCCCCGGGCCGCCCGGTCCTCTTCGTAGACGGGAGAACGGGTCGGGTCACGCTCCACCCTGCGGGCGTAGTTGGTCAGGAAGATCGCGAACAGGACATAGATGACGAGAAAGACGGGAACGCGCAGCCACCAGCCCGAGAAGGGGGGCAGTTCGGCCAGTTTTTGAGCGACTCCGATGGTGAAGGGATTGGTGATGGCGGCGGAGAAGCCCAGGTTGGTCGCCAGAATGGACATCCCCAGGCCCACCAGAGCATCCCAGCCCAGAGAGTAGGAGAGGGCGACCATCACCGGCACCAGCGGGACGACCTCCTCAAAGATACCGAAGAAGGCGCCCAGGGCCATAAAGAAGAACGAGATGACCAGCAGAAGCGCGTACTTCTCCCGCCCGAAGCGATGCACGATACGCCCGATGGCGGCCCGGACGATGCCGCTCCGATCCAGCACAGCGAAGGAGCCACCGACGAACAGGATGAAGATAATGATGACGATGACCGTCCGATTGCCGGGTGCGCCGAGCACCTCTATGGGGGCGGTGAACCAGCGCCAGATGGGGTAATCGGGCCGTTCGGTCACCCGGTACGAGGCCGGGTCAATCATCTCCCGACCGTCCACCGACAGGCGGTCATACACTCCGGCCGGGACGATGCGGGTCAGCAGACCGGCCACCATCATCAGTACGAAGAGAATCACCAGCGACTGGACAAACGCGCGGGCGCTGATCCGGATACCGGCCTGGGATTCCATAGGCACCTCCTGAGGGGGATCATCTCAAGTATAGCAGAGATTGGCCGGGGATGCAATCGGTGCTCCTGCTTGCTTCTCCCCCAGGGCGTGTTATAATTCTCCCGTAATGGTCTGGGATGTTGTGGCGAGGAGCGGCACACCTGGCTTCCATCCCACTCCTTGCTGGCACAGAGTCGGGGGATAGCGCATTGCGGGAGGGGGGCATGCCTGGGAGCGATGAGCGGTACAAGATAGACAAGGAAAGATTGCCGGGTGGTGTACGAGAGCAGTTGGCGTTTGAGTTCTACGAGGCCCGCGCGCCAGCCAGAGAGAGTTCTACAGAACGCCTGGGTACGTTCCAGGACAACCTGCGGGCGCCGATTCACCGATGGTTCAAATACCCTGCCGGATTCAGTTATAGACTGATTGAGGCACTGATTGACGACCAGGGCCTGGTTCCCGGTAACTGGATACTGGACCCCTTCGTGGGCTGTGGTACGACCGCTGTCGTTGCCAAAGAGCGCGGGATCAACTCCGTAGGGATTGAAGCCCATCCCTTCGTCTGGTGGGTGGCCCGGGTCAAGTGTTTCTGGGAATACGATATGTCATCGCTCCACCGTTCTATGATCAGGCTGATTCACCAACTCCACCAGGCCAGGTGGGATGAAGCGGGAACGGTGGACAAATATCCGGCCCTGGTGCACAAGTGCTATTCGCCCGCGAATCTACAGAAATTGGACTTTATCTGGGAGATTATCTACCAACTGGACTGCCCGGATGAGGAACGGGATTTCTTCCTGCTGGCGCTGACGGACACCCTGCGGACCGCGTCCAGGGCCGGTGCGGGCTGGCCCTACATCGCTCCCAGCAAATACCACGAAAAGCAGGAACGGGATGCGCTTGAAGCCTTCTGCCAGCAAGTGCAGGTGATGTATAGAGACCTGCTGGAGGTTCAGGGAAGGCGTCACGCACAGAGCGAATGCCTCCTGCTGCAGATGGATGCCCGCGATCCATATCCCGTGGGGCCGGAGAGCATAGACCTGGCAGTGACTTCTCCACCCTATCTGAACAATTATGACTACGCGGATCGGACCAGGTTGGAGATGTACTTTTTGGGGTGGGCCCGGTCGTGGAGGGATATTACCGAGCAGGTGCGCGACCGGTTGATCATTGCGGCCACGACACAAATCCGCCGGTCCGCTTTCCCGGACCATCCGCTCAGCGACGAGGTACGGGAGGTGTCCCCACGGGTCTACGCTGAACTCAGCGACAGGATTCACCAGTTGGAAGAAAGGCGACGACATAAAGGGGGCAAGAAGAGTTACGACCTGATGGTAGCGGGCTACTTTAACGATATGCTTCAGGTGCTGAAGCAAGTCTATCGGGTCCTGAAAAAGGGCAGCGAGTTTGTGCTGGTGCTGGGTGACTCCGCGCCATACGGGGTTCACATTCCCACCGAGGAATATCTGGGAGAATTGGGGCTGGGAGTGGGATTCAGAGAGTATCGCATCCAACCTTTGAGGACACGCGGCGAGAAGTGGGGCCACAACCCCCAGCGCCACAAAGTGATGCTGAAAGAGAGCCTTTTAACACTCTTCAAATAGTAGGGAGAAGGCCGAAGCCAATGAGCCAGCAAGTGACAAACCCCGGCAGCGCGGTGGGTGAGGCCATCGGGAAACTGATAGAAGCAGACCTGGCGGCGGCTATTCGGACCGCTGTGGAGCCACTTAACCATTCAGTACAATCCAGAAGTCTTCGCAATCATTTGAGGAACCGACATCAGATTGACATTGTGGTCAGCGATCCCGCGTTCCAGCCGGTGATTCTGATTGAGCCAAAGTATCTGCGCTACAAAAAGCACAACTGGGACAAATGAAGCCGTTTGTGCATCGCCCATTACAGTCTCCGACGCACGTACCCGTCCACTCGCAAGTCCATTGGCGTGCTGGCGGGTGAATGGACTGATGCATCGGTCCAATTCATTAAGAGTTTCGGCGTAGAGACCTATCGGATTCCCTTCGACCAAATTGCCGACATCCTTGAACAAAATGGCATTCCATTCCGTTGGGATGAGAAGGACACCCAAACACCGAAGAAGGCCTGGCAAGAATTTTGCCGTCTCTCCGAAGAGGAGAAAAAAGAAATGGCCGCCGCGATCACGGCCCCTGTTCGTCAGCCGGTGATCCACTCGGGGGAGACAACATTGCGTTCGGACCCGAACGCACCGCGACGGGTAGAGGCAGTGGAGTTATCCATCAAAACCACTGAGGGCGAGTATCTGGTTTTTTCTTTCAACAGCGTATCAGAGGCAATTCGTCGTCTGCTCACCTTTGTCACGGACGTGGAAGACCTGCAGCGCACTTTGCGCTGACGTTGAATTCCCAATCATCTGACCGGAGGACACTCGGAGCATGAGCACATACCTGTACATCGTCCAGATCATCCTGGGCATCGCGCTGACCGTTGTCATCCTGCTGGAGGTGCGCGCCAGTGGACTGGGCGCCATCTTCGGCAGCGGCGAAACGTCCATCTACCGGACCCGGCGCGGCGTGGAGCGGACCCTCTTCATCGTCACCATCATCCTGTCGGTCCTCTTCTTCCTCGTCGCCATTCTGAACGCCGTGGTCATCGGCCCGGCATAACGGCGTATGGCGCGAACCGTCCGCTGGCCGGCCCTGCTCATCGGCGCCGGGGCCACCCTGCTGATTATCGCGCTGGTCTACCTGGCCCTCACCTACACCACCGTCACCGTCCCCACCACCGGGGGGACGTACGTGGAAGGAGTGGCCGGGTTTCCTCATGCCATCAACCCGCTCCTGGCCGCCTACAACGACGTGGACCGGGACCTCTGCGCTCTGGTCTTCAGCGGCCTCACCCGGATGAACGCCCAGGGAGCAGTGGAGCCCGACCTGGCCCTGAAGTGGGAAATCTCGCTGGACGGCCTGACCTATATTTTCCACCTGCGCAGCGGGCTTCGCTGGCCGGATGGCCATCCCCTGACGGCCGACGACGTCCTCTTCACCATCGGCCTGATGCAGGACCCCGACTTCCCCGGCCCGTCCGACCTGGGCGCTCTATGGCGCACCGTCCAGATCTTTAAAGACGACGATCGGACGGTCCGCTTCGTCCTCTCGGAGCCGTTCGCGCCGTTCCTGGACTACACCACCATCGGGCTTCTGCCAGCCCACCTGTTGGAGGGCGTCCGGGCCGCCGATCTGGCGTCCCTGGACTTCAACCTTCAGCCCGTGGGCAGCGGCCCGTTCCAGGTAGCAGAGGTCCAGACGCAGGAGGGAGACATCGTCTCCATCCTCCTGCAGCCCAATCCTGCATACTACGGTCCCAAACCGTATCTGCAGGGCGTCCGGTTCCGGTTCTACCCGTCCTATCAGAGCGCCTTCCGGGCATTCCAGGCCGGAGAAGTGGATGGGGTAGGGCGGATCACCCTTTCGGAACTGCCCCAGGCCCGGCAGGAGGCGGACCTGAATCTCTACTCCGCTCCCCTGGCCGACCAGGTGCTGATTTTCCTGAACCTGACGAAGAAGGACGAACTGCCCTTCTTCCAGGAGAAAGAGGTCCGGCAGGCGCTCCTCTACGGTCTGGACCGGCAGAGGTTGGTGGACGGGGTCCTGGAAGGGCAGGCCATCGTGGCCCACAGCCCCATCCTGGCTGGGACCTGGGCCTACGACGAGAGCATCCGCCGCTACGAGTACGACCCGCAGAAAGCCCGCGCGCTGCTGGACGGGGCCGGCTGGAAAGTGCTGCCGGGCGAGCGGGTTCGGACAAAAGACGAGCAGGCCTTTTCTTTTACTCTGCTCTCATCCACCGACCCGGTACACGCGGCCGTCGCGCAGGAAGTGGCCCGTCAGTGGCAGGCCATCGGCATAGACGTTCAGGCCGTCGCCCTTCCGCCGCTGGAGATGCGGGACGCGCTGGAACGGCGGGACTACCAGGCCGCGCTGGTGGAACTGGCCCTCCCCGGCAACCCCGACCCCTACCCCCTCTGGCATCAGACCCAGATTACCAGCGGGCAGAACTACGCCGGGCTGGACCATCGGCGGATCAGCGAGGTCATAGAGACGGCCCGCATCACGGTGGACCCGACCCGTCAGGCCGCCCTGTACCGGGAGTTTCAGGAACTCTTCGCCGACGAGGTCCCCGCCGTCCTCCTCTACCAGCCCATCTACACCTACGGCGCGGACCGAAAAGTCCAGGGCGTCCAGATGGGCCCGCTGATGCACCCGTCCGACCGTTTGGCGACCATCTCCTCCTGGTACATCGCCACCCGGCGCGTGATTGTCAGCCAGGCGGAAGTGGCATCTCGCTGATCGCGGATCGCATATCGCTTATCGCGTATCGCTTATCGCGTATCGCTTATCGCTTATCGCGTATCGCTTATCGCTTATCGCGTATCGCTTATCGCTTATCGCGTATCGCTTATCGCGTATCGCTTATCGCTTATCGCGTATCGCTTATCGCTTATCGCGTATCGCTTATCGCGTATCGCTTATCGCTCATCACGTTTCACTTATCACGTTTTACGTTGTCCCATGACGCGAATTCTGGTTGTAGATGCCAATGAGGCCTTTGCCGCGCTTCTCCAGCAGGAACTGGAGAATATGGAGATGCGCGCGGATATTGCGGCCAGCGGGCATAAGGCCCTGCGGGCCACCGCCGCCACCAACTACGCGATGGCCATTGTGGATATGGGACTCCCGGATGTGCCCTCAGCCCAACTGGTCCGCGCCCTTCGCCAGGAACACCCTGACCTGCGGCTCATGGTCATCCCGCTGGAAGGCGACGGGGTCCCATCGGAACTGGCGGATGTGTCCATCCAGGGCACATTGCCCAAACCGTTCTTCCTTCCCGAACTGCCGGAGCGAATCCGCCAGGCCCTCACCCGACCGCTGAGGGCTCCGGTAGAGGAAGAGAAAGCCCCGGTTCCCGCTCCGGCGGGTGAGGTGGCCCCGAACGTCCTCCCGCTGATGTCCCGGCTGACGCAGGAGGTGGGCGCCGAGGCCGTCCTCCTGATCCGGGGCGGCGAACTGGTTGCCCATACGGGACGGATGAGCGAGAACGGCATGACGGCCCTCACCACCCTGGTTGCCGATGCCTGGCGGGCATCCACGCGCGTTGCCCAGATTCTGGGCAAGGAACAACTTCGCTTTGAACAGAGCATTGAAGGGGCTGAGTACCTGCTCTATTCCCTGGCGATTACCGAAGACCTCATCCTCTCCGTCGTGGTGGCGGGCAAAGTCCCCCTGGGGATGATCCGCCACCGGGCCAAAGAGACGGCGGAGGAGATTCGGAAAGCGCTGTAATTTACTCCCTGCGCCCTGCGACTTGCGACCTGCGCCCTGCGACTTGCGACTTGCTCCCTGCGACCTGCGACCTGTACCATGCGCCTGGTTCTCATAGACGGTCACGCCCTGGCCTACCGGGCCTTCCACGCCCTGCCACTGGAAGGTTTCGCCACGCGCGCCGGCGAGCCCACCAACGCCACCTACGGCTTCACTTCTACCCTCCTCCACATCCTCCAGGAACTGAAGCCGGATTACATCGCCGTCTGCTTTGACGCGGGCCACTCCGGGCGGGACGAGATTTACCCCGACTACAAGGCCCACCGGGACCGCATGCCCGACGAGATGCGCGTCCAGATGGACCGCATCCGTCAGATTGTCCAGGCCTTTGGCATCCCCATCGTTGAGGTCCCTGGCGCGGAGGCCGACGACCTGCTGGGTGCCCTGGCCCGGCAGGCCGCCGCTCAGGGCCTGGAGACCGTCATTGTCACCGGCGACAAGGACCTCCTGCAACTGGTGGGGCCGGGCGTGAAGGTCTTCCTGGCCGGCCGCCGTCTCTCCGACGGCACCGTCTACGACGAAGATGCTGTCCGCGCCCGCTACGGCGGCCTCTCCCCGGCCCAACTCCGGGACTATAAGGCTCTGGTGGGCGATAAATCCGATAACATCCCCGGCGTCCACGGCGTCGGCGAGAAGACCGCCACCGAACTCCTCCGCAGGTACGGTTCCCTGGAGGAAATCTACAGCCACCTGGACGAAGTGACCCCGCCCCGCTATCGGGAGACGTTGGAGAAGAACCGGGACGCCGCCTTTCTGAGCCAGCGACTGGCGACCATCCGCACCGACCTGCCCGTCTCCCTGAACCTGGAGGAGTGCACCGTCCGCAACTACGACCGGGCGCGGGTGACCGAACTCTTCCGCCAACTGGAATTCCGCTCCCTCCTGGACCGCCTGCCGGAAGTGCCAGGCACTTCGGAAGTGCCTGGCACATCAGCCCCCTCCCGCCCCACCCAACTCCCCCTATTTGAGGTGCCCGAGCCAAAGAAACCTGCCCGCCGCGCCGTCCCGACCGTCCCCCACGTCGTCCGGGAACCGGAGGAACTGGCCGCACTGGTGGCCCAACTGGCCCGTGCCCCCGCCGTCACCTTTGACACCGAGACCACATCCGAGAACCCCATGCGGGCCGACCTGGTGGGCCTGGCCTTCACCGACCGGGAGGGGGAGGGCTGGTACATCCCCGTCGGCCACCGTCGGGGCCGTCAACTCCCCCTGGATCAGGTCCTGGAGGCGGTCCGGCCCCTTCTGGAAGACCCCCGCGTCCCCAAGCAGGCCCACCACGCCAAGTACGATATGACCGTCCTGGCCCGGCACGGCGTCCGCGTCCGGGGCCTGGCCTTTGACACGATGATCGCCGAGTGGCTCTGCGACCCCGCCAGCCACAACCTGGGACTGAAGAACCTGGCCTTTATTCGCCTGGGTGTGGAGATGACCTCCATTCAGGACCTCATCGGCTCCGGGCGCAAGCAGGTGACCATGGCCGACGTGGAGATAGAGGACGCCGCCGCTTACGCCGCCGCCGACGTGGACATGACCCACCGGCTGATCCCCATCCTGGAGCGGGAACTGCGCCAGAAGGGCCACTGGGACCTCTTCGTAGAGATGGAACTCCCGCTGGTAGAGGTCCTGATGGAGATGGAGATGACGGGGATGGCGCTGGATGTGGACTTCCTGGGGCGGATGTCTGCCGAACTGGGGGCGCGGCTGGCGGAACTGGAGGACCGGATTCAGCGGATGGCGGGTATGCCCTTCAACATCAACTCCGGCCCCCAACTGGCGGAGGTCCTCTTCGGCATCCTGCGGCTCCCCACGAAAGGGGTTCCCCGGACCTCCACCGGCCGCTACTCGCTGACGGCGGAGGTGCTGGAATCGCTGCGGGGCGCGCACCCCATCGTGGACCTTATCCTGGAGCACCGGGAACTGACCAAACTGAAGTCCACCTACGTGGACGCGCTGCCCGCGCTGGTGAACCCGACCACCGGGCGGCTGCACACTTCGTACCACCAGACGGGGACGGTCACCGGACGGATTTCCTCCAGTGACCCGAACCTCCAGAACATCCCCATCCGTTCCCCCCTGGGGCGGCAGGTGCGGCGGGCCTTCGTTGCCCGGCCCGGCTGGGTGCTCCTGGGCGCTGATTACTCCCAGATTGAACTGCGCGTCTTGGCCCACATCTCCGGCGACCCCGGCCTCATCGCTGCCTTCCAGCGGGGGGAGGACATCCATGCCTCCACTGCGGCGGCGATTTTTGACATCCCACTCCAGCAAGTCACTGAAGACCAACGTCGGCTGGCCAAATGTGTGGCTGCAGATACTTTGATTGCAACGGAGCAAGGGCTGCAACCCATCCAGAGTATGGGAAGGAGCTCTGTGCCGGGCGATTTTGTCCCCATTTCTCCCATTCAGGTTTCTACAGATTTTGGAACTGCAACAGCGACCAACCTATACTTTGGAGGAAGCCAGCCCGTCAGAGAAATTGTGGTCAGTGGCGGGCTTTCTTTAACCTGTACCCCTGAACACCGGCTCCGAGTAATGGACCGTGGCGGACAGTACATTTGGAAATACGCCCGGGATATCCAGGTGGGAGATTACGTTGCGGTTCGGAAGGGCACACGGGTCTTCGGCACGGCGGAAACTCTGCCCGACGTAGAGTTTCCCGATTCTCTGCAGAGGACAAACTTTAAAGACCTGGACATACCCAGCAGGTGGAGTCCTGAACTCGCTCGCTTCTTTGGTTATCTGGTATCGGAGGGATATGTCTGGCATCATCCGACGAAGCCCCATACAGCGGGTGTCACTCTCAGCCAATCTTTGCAAAATGAGAGGGTGGCTCGCGATGTGGAGTACGTCTGCCGCACGTTGTGGGGTGATCGCTCAAAAGTTTATCATCGCAGGGGGAACCTGTTTGTCGTCCTGTTTTCCAGCAAGGTTTGGTTCTGGTTAAATGCCCTGGGATTGGCCCAAAAAGCGGAAGGGAAGACCATTCCTCTTTTCATCCTGCAAGCACCCTACGAATTCCAGGTAGAGTTTTTGCGGGCGCTTTTCGCAGGGGATGGTGCTCTAAAAGCACAAGGAGCCGTCGTCTATGCGACGAAATCCCTTCAACTGGCAAAAACCTTGCAGCAGATGTTGCTGAACCTGGGATACTTTTTCGGAATCACTGTAGAGAAACGAAAGGGCTATCCTCACCAGGAGTACTATACCCTGAGGCTGACAAACCGGACCGAAGTGGAGCGATTTTTGGCCGAAACGGGTTGGGTTTTTTCTACAGAGTTTCGGCTCTCTCATCATCGCACGGATCGCTTTCTGATACCTCATCAGAGGGAACAGGTGCAGGCGCTGTATCCTTTACTGAAAGGAAAGGCGAGAGAAAAGGCACGGGAGATCCTGCGGGATCAGCAACCTGTACAGTTGAACCGCGCCAGGGCCAGAATCTTTCTCCAGCAACTGGAGGGTGTATCTCACCCCGCACTTCAAATGTGGAAACAGATTTTGGAGAACGATCTATTGTTCCTGCCTGTGGAGCGGATTTACGAGCGCAAGGCCGTTGTGTTTGACCTCTCTGTGCCTGAGGGCCACACCTACATTGCTAACGGGTTTGTCAGTCATAACAGTGTGAATTTTGGCCTGGTCTATGGTATGAGTCCTTTGGGCCTGGCACGTCAGACTGGCTTGACGCTGGCAGAGGCCGAGAACTTCGTCGCCCAGTACTTCGGGCGCTTCCCGAAGGTGCGGGAGTACCTGGAGCGGACCCTGGCCCAGGCCAAGAACCAGGGGTACGTGGAGACGCTGCTGGGCCGCCGGCGGTACTTCCCGGTCCTGCAGAGCGCCTCCCCGGCTCAGGAGCAGGCCCGGCGGCGGGCAGAGCGGGAGGCCGTCAATGCCCCCATCCAGGGCTCCGCCGCCGACATCATCAAACGGGCCATGCTGAACCTGCACCGGGCCCTGCACCATCGGGGTCTCTCCACCCGGATGATCCTTCAGGTCCACGACGAACTGGTCTTTGAGGTTCCCCAAGAGGAACTCCCCGTGGTCATCCCGCTGGTGCGGGAGATGATGGAGTCCGCCTACCCGCTGCGCGTCCCCCTCAAAGTGGACCTGAGCGGAGGGGCGAACTGGGGGGAGATGGGGGACGTGAAGAGTGAAACGCAAAACGTAAAATAAAAAAGAGGGTTGGGGGCGGTGGCTTTGTCGCCGCCCCCAAATCCCCCTTTTTCCCCTGCGGGGTAACTACCTGCCCGAGTCGGTTTGCGGATAACGTAGCGCAGGTTGTCAGCCTGCAGGCAGGCCTGGCGGCCTGCGCTACAGGGGCATATCGTTGCCGCGTCCTGGATGGCGCTTGCCCAGAGGCTTCCTGGTAGGGTAGTTGCCCTGCGGGTATCTATTTTCAAGGCAGGAGGAACAGATGACCGGTAAGAACTCCGGAGGCCTGACCGATGTGCCCGGCATCCGGGTAGGGCACGCCACCGACCCGGTAGGGCTGACGGGCTGCACCGTCGTCCTGTGCGAGGAGGGGGCCGTGGGCGGGGTGGACCAGCGGGGCGGCGCGCCGGGCACCCGCGAGACGGACCTGCTGCGCCCGATGCATCTGGTGGAGCGGGTGCATGGGGTGTTGCTGACCGGCGGCTCGGCCTTCGGCCTCGCCGCCGCCGACGGCGTTGTGCGCTACCTGGAGGAGCGCGGCGTCGGTTTTGACGCCGGCGTGGCGAAGGTCCCCATCGTCCCGGCGGCGGTCATCTTTGACCTGAACCTGGGCAACCCAACGGCGCGGCCGGATGCGGCGATGGGCTACGCTGCCTGTCAGGCCGCCACCAATGGCCCCGTCGCCGAGGGGAACGTGGGCGCGGGGACCGGCGCCAGCGCGGGCAAACTCCTGGGCATCCTCCGCGCAATGAAGACCGGCGTCGGCAGCGCAGCGGTTCACCTGGAGGACGGGCTGGTGGTGGCCGCGCTGATGGTCGCTAATCCCTTTGGCAATGTCGTGGACCCCCGGAGCGGGCTGATTCTGGCCGGCGTCCGTCCGCCCGATATGGAGCGGCCCGCCGATGTCCTTCCCATTCTCCAATTCCTCCACGAACAGGGGGTGCTCCGCCCCTTCCCTGCCACCAACACCGTCATCGGCGTCGTGGCGACCAACGCCCGGCTGAACAAGGAGGCGGTCAACAAAGTCGCCCAGATGGCCCAGGACGGCATCGCCCGCGCCGTCCGCCCGGCCCACACGATGTACGACGGCGACACCCTCTTCGCTCTGGCGACGGGGGAGAAACCCGCCGACGTGAACCTGGTCGGGGCCTTTGCGGCGGAGACCGTGGCCCAGGCCATCGCGCGGGCGGCAACGATGGCGGAGAGCGCCGGTGGGCTTCCGGCCTACCGCGACCTCTTTGGCAAAGTGGGCAATGTGGGGTAAAATACATGCGAGGGAGATGGCGGAATGATTCTATCTCAAACTGTAACGATTGAAACCATAGAGCGGGACCCGCGACATTGGCTGGAGCAGTTGCTATCCGGGCAGACCCTGATGCTGGTGAATTCCGACGGTGCTCCTGTTGCGATGCTCGTTTCATTGCGTTCCCCAGCCACCGGGGCCGAATTATCTCGCGCCTGGGATGCTCAGTGGGAGGACCTGGCGCAGAGGGTCAGCCGGGCCTGGAAGAGCGAGAAGGGCGCCGTAGAGATTGTCGCAGAAATACGACGATGAATTGCGTGATAGACGCCAGCGTCTTCGTTGCGGCTCTGCGAAAGGAGGAGCCTCGCTACGATGCCAGTCGCAGGTTCCTGCAGAGGGTTCAGGTTTCCAACAGTACTGTCTTCTGTCCGACCCTGATTTTGCCGGAGTGCGCGGCCGCTATTGCAAGGGCAACCGATGACGCAACACTGGTCAGAGAGGTCATCCTGCAGATAGAGAGTTTCCCCGGAATACAACTGGTGCCCGTAGAACTCTATCTGGCCCGTCAGGCTGCTCAACTGGCAATGGACTGCCGTCTCCGAGGAGCGGATTCCGTGTATGCAGCGGTTGCCGCATCATTTGGAGCGGTTCTGATCACCTGGGATAACGAAATGATAGAGCGTGCTGCAGCAATGGTCACTGTGCAATCGCCTGAGGAATGGTTGCAGGAAAATCCCATATATCCGCCAGATTGATTCCAGGAGGACCCTGATGCCCAATCCCGAACTGCAATCCATCGCTACCGTCCTGCTGGAGCGCATCCAGCAATTCCAGCCCGTCGTCGTCACCGAAGATGTCGGCACGGTCGTGGAGGTCGGGGACGGTATTGCCCGCGTCTCCGGACTCCCCACCGTCCAGATGAGCGAACTGGTCACCTTCCCCGACGGCACTATGGGAATGGCCTTCAACCTGGAGGTGGACAACGTCGGCATCATCATTATGGGCGACTACACGAACATCCGGGAGGGCGACCTGGTCCGCCGCACCGGGCGCATCGTCTCCGTGCCGGTGGGCGATGCCCTGTTGGGCCGCGTCGTGGACGCGCTGGGCCGCCCCATAGATGGCAAGGGCCCCGTCCGCACCGACAAATACCGCCCCATTGAGCGCATCGCGCCGGGCGTCGTTGTCCGCCAGAACGTGGACACGCCGGTCCAGACCGGTATCAAGGCCATAGACGCGATGATTCCCATCGGCCGGGGCCAGCGGGAACTCATCATCGGCGACCGGCAGACGGGCAAGACCGCCATCGCTATAGACACCATCATCAACCAGAAGGGGAAGGACCTCTACTGCATCTATGTTGCCATCGGGCAGAAGCGGGCCCAGATTCGGCAGGTGGTGGCGACCCTGGAACGGTACGGCGCGATGGAGCACACCATCGTGGTGGTGGCGTCCGCTTCGGAGCCGGCCGCGCTCCAGTACATCGCCCCCTACGCGGGCTGCGCGATGGGCGAGGAGTTCATGGAGACGGGCCGGGACGCCCTCGTCGTCTACGACGACCTCTCCAAGCACGCTTGGGCCTACCGTCAGGTCAGTCTGCTCCTGCGCCGTCCGCCGGGCCGGGAGGCCTACCCCGGCGACATCTTCTACCTGCACTCCCGCCTGTTGGAACGGGCCGCCCGCCTGGCCAACCACTACATCATCGTCCCGAAGGACGCTCCAGCGGATGCAACCGAAGGGGTGGACGGGCAGGTCTACGTCGGCCCGCTGGGCCGGGAACGGGCCGAGGAGCGGCTGAAGGAACTGGGCGACGGGTACGAAATCCGCAAGAAGTCCGGCACCGGCGGGAGCCTCACCGCGCTCCCTATCGTGGAGACCCTGCTGGGCGACGTGACGGCCTATATCCCGACCAACGTCATCTCCATCACCGACGGGCAGATTTATCTGGAGACGGACCTCTTCAATGCGGGCATCCGTCCCGCCATCAACGTGGGCATCTCCGTCTCCCGCGTCGGTGGCGACGCGCAGACCCGGGCGATGAAGCAGGTCGCGGGCGGCCTGCGGCTGGACATGGCCAGTTACCAGGAACTGGCGGCCTTCGCTCAGTTGGGCTCCGAACTGGACGAGGCGACCCAGCGGAAACTGGACCGGGGCCGTCGGCTGACGGAACTCCTCAAACAGCCCCAGTACGAACCGGTCCCGCTGGAGGAGCAGGTGATGATCATTTACGCTGGCACCCACGGCTATATGGACTATGTGCCGGTGGCGAAGGTCCGGGAGTACGAGCGGTCGTTCCTGAATTTTATGCGGACGATGCACCCGGAGGTCGGCGCCGACATTGCGGCCCGAAAAGAACTCAGGAAGGAAACGGAGCAGGCCCTGCAAGGCGCGCTGGAGGAATTCAACCGCCGATGGACGGTGTGATGCCGGATCCGGCTTCGCCGGGGAGGAGTGGGATGGATGAAATCCTGACGATGGAAGAGATGAGGGAGCGATATCCCGGGGAATGGGTACTCATCGGCTGCACGGAACTGGACCCCGAAATGAGGATCCTTCGCGGCAGAATTTTGGCCCATTCGTTGGATAGAGATGAAGTTTACCGGCAGATTCCCCTCTCGCTCCTGGTAGACGACCAAATCGTTGCTCTCGCGGTTGAATATATGGGCGAAGTGCCGGAAGATGTGGTGGTTGTGCTGTGAGTACCAGGCACTATCGTCTCCCGTCGTTTCCGCAGCGAAAACTGCTACTGGTGCGTGCTGCGATTGGCTCTGAAAAAGGTATTCCGATCCGCCTCAATTTGTTGCTGGATACCGGTGCCCGATACACTCTGCTGCCGGTGGAAATTGTCAGGGCCGTGGGCTGTGAAATTCATAGCCCTTTGCGCCGGATTCCTGTGATGACCGCTCAGGGAGTCATCCAGGCTCCGATTGTGGAGGTTCCCTGGTTCCATTGCCTGGGTCAGCGGATAGAAAGGTACGCCATGTGCAACTTGATTTTTTTGGGGTATACTTCCAGGTAAATTCTCCTGGAGGTATAGCCCTATGTTTGACGAAGAGCTGTTCATTATTGCTGTCTATTGTCTGATTGATGA
>Ga0272447_1001081_pt1 | contig 18171 bp, 20 predicted proteins | sample YNPCB0133_FD_194589 | JGI IMG/M metagenome (GOLD analysis project Ga0272447, IMG submission 194589) | Hot spring microbial mat communities from Yellowstone National Park, WY, United States - YNP-CB-013-3 | ecosystem: Environmental > Aquatic > Thermal springs > Hot (42-90C) > Sediment | place... | reverse complement strand
TTCCGCATCGACCCCGCCCGGGCCCGCGGGGTGTAGATACACGCGTATGCCTACCCTCCATGCCTGAAAAGCCCGTCATAGCAGGCCCCTGGCCCCTTCCGTGTCGAAGCCAACTGTCAAACTCAGGTAGAAGCCACTGGCTCGAACTGCGTTCCCGGCGGGTCCCGGGCCCACCACGCAGCCCGCACGTCCTCCAGGGTCATCCGCTCCAGGTTCGCCAAAAGCTCCCCCCGCACCGCGGCCCACGCCCCGTGCAGGGCGCAGGGCCGGTCCTCGGAGCAGCGGGAGTCCCAGAAGACGCAGCGCCGGAAGGCGTCCCTGCCCTCCACCGCCTCCAGGACCTCCCGCACGCTGATCTCGCGCGCGGGGCGGGCAAGCCCGTAGCCGCGGCTGCGGCCCCTGGCCGACCGAAGCACCCCGCCCCGTGCCAGCTTGCGGAGGGTCTTGCTCAGGAAGGGGCCAGGCAGCCCGCAGGCCTCCGCCACCTGGTTGGCAGGGCGCACCTGCCCCGGCGGCACGGAGGCCAGGTAGGCTAGGGCCCGGAGGGCGTACTCCGCTTCCCTGGTGAACCGCATGTCCCGCTCCTTGTGCCGGTTTCAACCAAGGACCCGTGGGCCTGCCCCGTGATAGACCCAACGGGTCCGGTTACGACCCTAACGCCGCCAGGGCCTACCCACCATCCGTCCGTGGCCGGATTTTCCGGCGACCTGGATCCGGCGCTCTCCGGATTCTCCGGGTCCGAGCAATCAGACACCGTCCGGATAGCCTGGGGGGCCGGGACCCCTTAGCCTTGAAAGGGAGCGGGAAGGAGGCGGTAGACCATGCGGAAGGTCGAACGGATCCTCGTGGCGGTAGACCTGGGGGAGACCACAGAGGGCACGTGTGCCACGGCGGCGGAGCTGGCCCGGGCCCTTGGCGCGGAGCTGCTGTTCCTGCACGTGTACGACGTCTCCAGCTTCGAGGAGCTGCAGCGGGAGGCCCCCAGCCTGTACCTGGACCAGGTCCTGGAGAACTTGCGGATGCAGATCCGCAGCAAGTTGGGACAGTTGGAGGAAGTCCCCGCGCGGTTCCGGGTGGAGGTGGTGCCCGACGGGCCCGTGGCCCAGGCCATCCTGGACGCCGCGGAGCGCTACGGAGCAGACCTGATCGTCATGGGCACCCACGGCCGCACGGGCCTGCCGCGGGTGCTGCTGGGGAGCGTGGCGGAGACGGTACTCCGCCGGGCGTCGGTGCCCGTGGTGGTGGTCCCGGCCCGGACGGCCCGCGAGGCGGGACAGCTGGTCGACAGGTAGGAACGTCGGGACCTCGAACGCCCATCGTTCCCACGGCAGCCTGGGTCAATCTCAGTGGGGAGAGGAGGTAGTCAAGATGGCGAACCGGGAGTACTTCGAGGACCCTCCCGTAGTGAAGGAGTTGTTCCAGTCCACGCGCTTCGCGTGGATTTGGCTGCTGCTCCGGCTCTGGTTGGGTTACAAGTGGCTGGATGCGGCAGCGCACAAGTTGGGCAACCCCGACTGGGTACAGACGGGAGCCGCGGTACGAGCCTTCTGGGAACGGGCGGTCCAGGTCCCGTCCCCGCCCGCCCGTCCTCCGGTGGCGTTTGACTGGTACCGGGACTTTCTCCTTTGGCTGCTCAGCGTGGGAGCCGAAGGGTTCTTCGGCAAGCTGATCACCTACGGCCAGGTCTTGGTGGGTGTCGCGCTGATCCTCGGCGCCTTCGTCGGGCTCGCGGCCTTCTTCGGTGCCTTCATGAATTGGAACTTCATGATGGCAGGAACCGCCAGCACCAACCCCATGATGTTCCTGGTGTCTCTCCTCCTGGTGCTGGCCTGGAAGGTAGCGGGATACTATGGGCTGGACCGGTGGCTACTGCCTGCCCTGGGCACCCCCTGGAGCCCGGGAAGGGTGTTCCAGGCCCGGCAGCCCACCAGAGCTTGAGGGGAGGTGGACCATGGCGAGGACCCCGCCGCGGGTGCGGCTGTTAGCCCGGGACGTGATGACCTCTCCGGTGATCACGGTCAGCCCCGACACGCCCGTAAAGGAGATCGCGCAGCTGCTGCTGACGCACCACATCAGCGGTGTCCCCGTGGTTTCCGACGGTAAGCTGGTGGGGATCGTCACCGAAGCGGACCTCCTGTACAAGGAGCGGCCGGAGGTGGCGGAAGAAGGCGGTATCCTGCGGCTGTTCCGGCGGGGCCAGGTGGCGGAAGCGGAGCGCAAGGCGGAGGGAATGGTGGCCAGGGACGTGATGACCTCCCCCGTGGTCACGGTCCCGGAGGACACGCCGGTGCGGGAGGTGGCCGCCCTCATGGCCCGCCGGCAGATCAACCGGGTCCCCGTAGTCCGCGGCGAGCAGCTGGTGGGCATCGTGAGCCGCGCGGACGTGCTGCGGGCTCTGGTGCGGTCGGACGAGGAGATCAAGGAAGCGGTGCGCCGGGCCCTCCTGGAGGAACTGTGGATCGACCCCTCCGACCTGACCATCGAGGTCCACGAGGGGGTGGTGACCCTGGAGGGGGAGGTGGAGCGGCGGTCGGACAAGGAGCTGGCGGAGCGCTGGGTCGGCACCGTGGACGGTGTGATCCGGGTGGAAAGCCGCCTCACCTACCGGTTCGACGACCGCCAGGCCCGCATGGAGACCTGGCCGGGAGACCCCTGGCGGAACGTGCCCCGTTAGACCACCCCGAAGATCGCTCCGCGATCTTTGGGAGCCCGGTTTTTGGGGTGCCCCGGTCTGCCGGGGCGGGTCCCCGGCGTGCTGGCGCGCTGATCCAGCCGGCGGAGGGCTTCCCCGGGACGGGTCCCCCCGCGGTTGGTGCAGACCCAAGCCCCGCCCCGGCCCGCCAGACCCCTCGGGTCTTTTTTTGCCCCGTCGGGTACCATGAAAGGGGCTCGTCCCCGCCCTGGCAGGAGCGTCCCGGTGCAGCTGGCCCGGCACACCGCCATCTTCCGGAGCATCTCGGAGGTGCTCAACCGGTCCTACACCCTCCGGGAGGCCCTGGACGGAGCTCTGCGGCGGATCTGCGAGCTGCTGGACGTGGAGGCAGGGTGGATCTTCCTGCACGGCCCCAACCCCGGGGAGTTCCACCTCTCCGCGGACGTGAACCTGCCTGCGCCCCTGGCCGTGGCGGGCAAGCGGCGGATGGCCGGCGACTGCCGGTGCATCAGCATGCTCCGGGAGGGCACCCTCCGGGAACCCGTGAACGTGATTCAGTGCCTGCGGCTGGAAAAGGCCCTGCCGCAGAACGCGGACCGACACCGCCACGCTTCCGTGCCCCTTGTGGCGCAGGACGAGACCGTGGGCATCCTCAACCTGATGCTGCCCCCCGGGCGCACCTTCACCGAAGAGGAGCTGGACATGCTGGAAGCGGTGGGCCACGAGCTGGCCGTCACCATCCAGCGGGCCCGGCTGTTCGAACAGGTCCGGGAGCAGGAACACGTGCGCCGGGAGCTCCTCCAGCGCCTCCTGGTAGCCCAGGAGGAAGAGCGGCGAAGGATCGCCCGGGACCTCCACGACCACGCGGGCCAGATGATGACCGCCCTCATCATCCGGCTCGCCCAGCTGGCCACCCAGGCCGAGTCCGACAGCAACCCTTTGGCCGCGCAGCTCCGGCGCCTCCACGACCTTGCCCAGCAGGGCCTGGACGAGCTCCGCAAGCTGGTGCACGAACTGCGGCCGGCCATCTTGGACGACCTGGGCCTCGCCCCCGCGGTCCGTTGGTACGCGGAGGCGTACGTGCGGCCCGCGGGCTTGGAGGTGCACGTGGACACCTCGGGCCTGGACTCCCGCCTGCCCCCGGACGTGGAAACCGTGGCCTTCCGCATCGTGCAGGAGGCCCTCACCAACGTCCTGCGCCACGCCCGGGCCAAGCGAGTGGACGTCCGGCTGGACCGCCGGGGTGACGTCCTCCTGGCCATGGTGCGGGACGACGGGGTCGGCTTCGACCCTGAACAGCCGGACCGCCGGACCCTGGGCCTCGCCGGGATGCGGGAGCGGGCGGAGCTGGTGGGAGGCACAGTCCAGGTCCTGTCCGTGCCCGGGGTGGGCACCACGGTCCTGGCCCGCATCCCCGTGGACTCCGGTCAGCGGTCCAGCAGCGGATCCTCTCCGGCTAGCAGCCGGTAGCCCCTTCCCAGCCCCGGCCGCCTACCTGCGCGCCGGGGGTGGGAAGGTGTCCGGGAAGCGAGGACCGGGGTTTTCGCCAGCCACACGGCCATGCTCGCCCTTCTCGAGCGGCTGCTGCGCGCGGGGCCCTCTCCCCGGAGCCTCTGAGCTGGCTCCCAGGGTGGCTGGTCGGGTCCGGGCCCGATGCCGAAAATCGGTACCCCGCCCGATGCCCAGGCCTCGAGCCGGTGCCGCATACTGCCCGCGTGCGGGGGGGGTGCTGGGCACGACCTGGCGAACCGGACCCCGGCGTGTGCCATGCTGGTACGCGATGTGATGACCGCCAACCCGACTACCATCGCGCCCACGGCGTCCCTGCGGGAGGCCCTGGAGCGCATGCAGACCCTGCGCATCCGGCACCTCCCGGTCCTGCGGGGCACCAAGCTCGTGGGCCTCGTCACGTGGACGGACCTCATGCGGGCGGCCGTGCCTCCGGCCGCGGGCGACGGAACCGCCCGGCAGGTGGAGCTCCCCGAGCGGTTGCGGGTGTCCGACGTCATGGTGCGGGACCTGCACACCACCACCCCGGACGCCCCCGCGGAGGAGGCCGCGGCCCTGTTGCGGAAGCACAAGATCGGGTGCCTGCTGGTCCTGGAACGCGACCAGCTGGTGGGGATCGTCACCGAGAGCGACCTGTTTGACGCCTTGGTGTACCTGCGCGGGGGAGACCTAGACGGCGTGCGGCTCTCGGTGGCCTTGCCCGGGGGGCTGGAGGACCTCGCCCGGCTGGTCCAGGCCCTGCGGGCCCTGCAACCGGACCGGTGGGGGCTCGTGTTGTCCGTGCGGCTGGACGGCGTAGTCAAGCGGGCGGATTTGTGCGCCACCCAGGTCACCCCCCCCCTGGTCCTGGCCGAGCACCTGGCCGCGGCAGGGCTCCAGCCTTTCCACCTGCGGTTCCGGGTGGCCGCGAAGCGCCGCTAGACCAGCCCTCGAAACTCCCCGCGCGATTTTTGGGGACCGGTCTCCCTCCGAGGGGTTCTTCCGGGATACGCTCCTAAAAGCGGCCGAACTCCCGCCAGCTGCCCGGAGCGGTCACCGCGTACACCACCAAGGGGCCCTCCTTGGGCCCGTCCATGCCCGGCGAGCCGGAAGGCATGCCGGGCAGGGCGAGGCCGAGGATCCGCGGCCGGTCCTCCAGCAGGCGCGTGATGGCCTCCCGCGGCACGTGGCCTTCCACGAAGTACCCCTCAAGCACCACGGTGTGACACGCCTCCAGCCCCGCGGGCACGCCCAGACGGCGCTTCACCGCCGCCACGTCCTCCGTCTTCACCACCCGCGCCGGGAACCCCGACGCCGCCAGGTACTCCGCGTACCTGGCGCAGCACCCTCAGGTGGGTGGCTGGTACAGGACCGCCTCGGCCCGCGCCGCCGGGCCCGTGGTCAGGCCGCCTCCCCGCAGGGCTACCGCCACGCCCGCGGCCGCGAGGAGCCCCAGGGCCCCCAGCACCCACGCCCACCGGGACCGCCTCGCCCGTGGGTGCTCGCCGCGGTGTTTCTTCATGACTTCGGCCCTCCCTAGACCCCGCTACGACACCTTGACCAGCCTCACCCGCGTGTCGTAAAAGACCGCGCTCGCACCCACCGGGTCGCTGAGGCAGGTGTTCTTCAGCACCGGGTCCACCCGCATGGCGGCGTTCGCGTGGACCCCCCGGCCCCGCCGTAGGTCGCCCTTGATGACCTTCCCGTCGATCACGAGATCCACGGACCCGTACGCCCAGTGTCCGTGGCCCAGGGAGAAGGCCACCACGCCGGGCCGGATGCCCTCGGTCACCCGGACCCGCCCTTCCATGGGCTTGCTGTGCCCGTCCAGCACGGGCCAGATTCCCTCCGGGTTGGTGGCGGAGGTCACCCGCACCCGGTCGCCGTCCTTCAGACCCAACCGCTCCGCGTCTTGCCGGTGTAGCAGGATGAAGTTCTCCGGCAACAACGCCAGCAGCCAGTAGTTGCTGGCCGTGCGGGACTTGGTATGGGCGATCTCCCGGTACGTGATGAGGTTGAGGTCGTACCCCGCCTTCTCGTCTTCCACCGGCTTCCCCGTGATGTCCAGCGGCGCCGGCACGTAGACCGCGTGTCCCGAAAACGGCTTTCCCGTTATCGAGTCCTTTGTCTTCGCCACTTTTTCCATGTACAGGTTGACCAGCTGCCCGTACTGGTTGCCCAGCTGCTCCCCCTTGAAGGCCTTCTCGTAGTCCTGGAACCGTCCGCCCCGGTTCAGGACGTACACCACCTTCCGCCACCAGGCCTCCCCCACCGCCCGCTTCCACTTCTCCGGGTCGAACACGCTCTTGGGCAGGTGACGCCGGGCCTCGAGGAAGAGCCGCACCTCCTCGTCCGAGGCGTCCGGCACCGCTTCGCCCGGCTTCTCCCCGGCCGCCACGTTGGCCACCATCTTGAGGTACAGGTCCTCGGGCCGCCGGAAGTCCTGCCCCGGTCCGAACCCGTCCTTGCCGAACCCCGGCAAGCCCAGCCGCTCCGCGCACGCCAGGAAGAACGCCTCCAGGGAGCTCGGCATCTCCTCCCCGAACACCTGCACGGTCTCCGGAATCGGGGGGATCACCGGCTGCCGGACCGGCTGTACCTTCACCGTCATGTTGGGGTGGGTCCCCTGGAACTCCCACCGCTCCAAGTAGGAGAGGTCCGGGATGATGTAGTCTGCGTACATCGAGGTCTCGCCCACCGTGATGTCGATGGCCACGAACAGCGGCAGCTTGTTGGGGTCCTTCAGGACCTCGATGTTGGTGTGTCCCGCCGGCAGCGCGTACACGGGAGACCCCATGTACATGACCGCGATCTTCACAGGGTATGGATACGCGTCCCCGACGGACGGCAGGATCTCCTGGTAGATGTCGCTGGCGAGCGGGTACCACGGTCGCTTGGCCGGGTAGCCCCGGAACAGGGTGGACTCCTCGTACTTCGTCTCGTGGCGGATGATGCTCACCCCGAAGGGGGTCATCCGTTTCGGATGCAGCTCCTTGAGGTTGAACGGCTGCCCTTCCTTCTCCCCTCTCGCGTCGTACACCTTCGCCCAGGACGCCCCTCCCTTCCAGTCCAGGTTGCCGATCAGCACGTTCAGCGCCATCCACGCCAGCACGTTGTAGAAGCCGTTGGTGTGCTGGCTTACCCCCCGGTGGACGTCCGCCGCCGCCTGCTTGCCGTGAGCCGTAAACTCCCGCGCCAGCTCCACGATGTCTGAGGCCCGGACGCCGCAGATCTCCGCCCACTCCTCCAGGGTGTACCGGTGGGACTCCTCCCACAGCAGTCGGAGCCCGCTCTTCACCGGGATGCCGTTCAGGGTGGTGTCCACCAGGAGATCCCCCTCCACCGGGGTCTTGTCGTCGTACGGGTCGAAGGGCACGGGCTTCCCGTCCCTCAGCACCACAAAGGGGTCGAACTCGTACTCCACCCGCTGGCCCTTGACCTCCTGCGCCCGCTTCTCCAACGGTAGCCCCAGGTCCGAGGCTCGCAAGAACCCTGCGGGCTTGCCCTTCTCCACCTTCACTAACCAGGCGGCGTTGCTCCAGGTGGGCTCCCCGTCCTCCTTGGCCGCGGCCTTGTTGGCGTTGCGCAGGTACCTGGCGTCGTACCGCTGGTGGTCCAGGATCCACCGGATCATGGCCAGGGCCAGGGCTCCCTCCGTCCCGGGCTTCGCGGGGAGCCACTTCCACGCCTTCGCCGCGGTCTTCGAAAGCCGCGGGTCCACCACCGCGATCTTCATCCGGCCGCTGGCCAGCCCCTCTGTGAGTCGAGGCACGCGGTTGGTGGGCCCGTAGTTGCCCTCGAAGGGGCTCGCACCCACGAAGATGACGAACTCGCTGTGCTCCGTGTCCGCCTGCCAGTAGAACTTCCTGCCCTTGGTCCACTTCATCTTGCCGTCTTTCTCGTCGAACACGTATTGCTCGCTCATGGCCTTGCACGAGAAGTACAGAGACCCCTGGCAGACGGTGGTGTGGCCGTGGAAGTTCACCGAGCCGAAGCTGTCCTGCACGAACCGCCGCGCGAAGTCCGCACGACCGGCCTTCTGCCGACCCCAGAAGTACAGGAACTGGTTGTTCTTGGGCCCCAGGTCCGGGTGCTCCGGGTCGATGAGGGTGTGGAGGTGGTCCCGGAAGGTCTGCTGGAACTCCTTCACCAGGGCGTGCTTTTTCGCGGGGTCCTTCTCCGCCCGGATGCGCCGGACGAAGGCGTCCATCTCCTTGGCCACCTTGGGGTCCCGCAGGGCCCACAGCTCCCGCAGCCCCGGCACGTGCCGGTCCTCCCCGATGTCCGCAAACAGCTTCCCGCCCTCCACGATCTCCCGAACCGCCTGGTCAAAGGGGATGGTCCGCCACTTGTTGGAACCCCTGGGTCCCGCGCGCTTGAGCACCACCCGCAGCCGGTACGGGTCGTACACGTTCAGCAGCCCCGCCTGCCCCTTGGGGCAAAGCGGCGCGTCCACCGCGGCCACCTGCTGTGGAGGGGTCTTGTACGGCAGATGCGGGACCAGGTTGAAGGGGTTGTAGGGGTTCCCGTCGATCTTGACCGCCACCCCGTCCAGGACCTTCACCTTGATCCCGCAGCCCGTGTTGCACATGAGGCACGAGGAGTACAGCTGGTTCTCCGGTTGCGCCAGCGGGTACTCACCCGCAGGCGTCTGTACTGCCTCCTGGGCCGAGGCCAGCAGGTTCCCTGCCTGGCCGAGGAGAGCCCCGGCGCCCGCCAGGGCGCCCGCCTTCAGAACCTCCCGCCGGGTTACCTTTCGGGCCTGACCGTTGTGCTCCGTCATCGGGCCACCTCCGTCTCCATCAGGGGCAGCAGTCGCGCACCGAGCCACAGGAGGGCCGCGGTCGTCGCCACCACGAAGGAAGCCACCAGCCACTCATGCGTAGTGGGGAAGTAGTGGAACACGAGCCGCGGCCCCGTGAACGCCTGCTCCAGGCCCCGCAGGGCTGGTTCGACCTGCGCGGGGATCACTACGTTCAACCGGACGGTCACAAAGGTCCCGGCCACCAGCAGGCCCGCCCACCCCACCGCCGTGGGATCCTTGGGCCGCAGGACCAGGAGCAGCACGGGGAGCAGGGTACCTAGACCCACGTGCAGGATCCAGAAGACCCACCAGTACGGCCCAAACAGGGCCAGCCGCACCAAGTGGCCTTCGGGGCTTGTGCCGTACCACAGGGGGATGGAGAACTCGGCCCACTCCAGCAGCACGTACCCTACCACCACCAGCAGCAGCATGCGGCCCAGCAGCGCCACCAGCTCGCGGTGCTCCGCGTCCCGCTGCGGCCACGCAAAGGCCGCCAGGGCGGTCAGCAACCCCCCTCCGCTCACCACGGCACCCGTGAGGAACAAAATCGGCACGATGGCCTGGTGCCAGTACATCTTGGCGCTCACCGTGGCGAACAGCGCTCCCACACCGCCCGAGAACGCCACCGCCAGGGGCACCCCCACCGTGGCCAACACCTGCAGGGCCCGCCGCTCCCGCTCGAGGACTTCCGGCGCGAGGCTGGCCCGCCCGAGGGTCAGCCACCGGGCGAGGGTCCGCTGGCCAGGGCTCCGGTTCGGGTCGCGGCTCCAGCGCACCAGATCCGGCCGCAACGCCAAGTACGCCTCGCCCAGCAGCACCACGAAGTACGCCGTGTACAGCCAGATCATCCACGCCATCATGGACTGGAAGTTCGGGCTCGTGTACACGCGGTAAAACCGCTCCATCCGCCCGAGGTCGAACCAGATCGCGAGCAACCCGCCCAGCAGAGCTACAAAGGCCACAAACAGCGCGAGCTTACCGACCCGCTCCAACCGCTCCAGTCGGAACACGTATACCAGGCTTGACAGCAGGAACGCCCCTGCGGACAGCCCGCTCATGTAGATGTAGATCGCCACCCACAGCCCCCACACCACGTACGACCCGTACCCGGCAAGGCGGTGCCCGAAGAGCAGGCGTTCCGCTACTCCCCACAGCCCCAACCCGAACGCCACCAACCACACCACATACAGGAGCCTACGCATTTTCCCACCTCACAGGAGGTAGTACACCCGGGGCTTCAAGCCCAGCTCCTCCTTCAGCCGCACCGCGTTCGGCCGGTGCATGAGCTCGCTCACCAGGGCGTCCGGGTCGGCCGCGTCCCCGAAGTACGTGGCCCGGCCGATGCAGCTTGTCACGCACTCCGGGAGTAGCCCTGCCTCCACCCGGTGGATGCAGAAGTGGCACTTCCGCGCGTTGCCCACTGGAGGCGCCTCGTGCTCCCGCGTCCACCGCTTCCCGTACTCGAAGCTCGGCGTCTTCTCCACCGCGCTCCGCTCAGGCGTGCCGTCGGTGTAGTACTCCCCCGCGTCGAACGTGCGGGCGTTGTAGGGGCAGGCCACGATGCAGTACCGGCAGCCGATGCACTGGTCGTAGTTGACGGCCACGATACCGTCGGCGCGCTTGTAGGTGGCGTTCACCGGGCAGACCGGCACGCACGGCGGGTTGTCGCACTGCATGCACGGCCGCGGGACGAAGCGCCGTGTCACGTGAGGATAGGTACCGATCTCCTCCTCCACCACCGGCCGGTAGACTACCCCCGGCGGGAGCTTGTACTCCGCCACGCAGGCGATGGTGCAGGCGTGGCAGCCGACGCACTTGCGCAGGTCGATGACCATGGCCCACCGCCGCAGGTGCGCGGGCTTACGCAGCGCGCGCTGCAAGTCCCGCTGCATCCGCAGGAGCACGTCTTCTCCTTCCCGCTCGTTTGGAAGGTCCGCACCCGCGGCTCCAGACGCGGCCTCCGCGGGAGCCCGCTGTCCCTCCAGCACCGTCAGGGCCCACAGGGTCGCGGCCCCCGCACCCAGGGTGCGGAGGAACTTCCGGCGGGATCCGCGAGCCTCTTTCGCTTGAACTGCCGTGCCCTTCTCCTGCACCGCACCACCTCCGGGAGGCTGTCCACACACAGAGTCCCCACCCGCCGGAGTCAGCCGCAATCAGGTTGGGACCCGATCTCTCGCCTGAGGTCGCTCGGTTGGCCGTCCTACGGACGAGCGCCGTTCGCCTCGGGAATGCGACCCAGGAAGATCCAAAAGCTCTGCTGCTGGCCTGCGCGACGCGCGAACCTGGTGCGCCCGACCACGCAATTCAAGACTTGGAGGGTCGAAAGGGGCGAAACGCTCCTCGTTCATGCAACGCGAAGCAGGCGACACCGGGAAAAAAGAACTGAGAGGTTCAGGCCCCGGGACTCCGCTCTCGCTCGCGGGAGACGCGCTCCTGCAGCTTTCGCCAGTGGATATCCACCCAGCGTTGGATCTCCGCCACCGCCTCCTCGTCCGCCAGCAGGTGCCGGAACCGCCCCTGGGCTTCCAGGAAGGCCCGCACCGGCACCGGCTCCCGGGGCACGTACGTGATCCGGTACCGGCCGTCTTCCACCTCGTACAGCGGCCAGTACCGGCTCTCCACCGCGAGGTGCGCCACCTCCACCAGCCGCTCCGGCGGGTAGTCCCACCCCGGCTGGCACGGCGTCAGGACGTTGACGAAGGCGGGACCCACCACCGCCAGGCCCTTCTCCAGCTTGCGGGCTAGATCCGCCCAGTGGCTGACGCTGGCCTGCGCGGCGTAGGGGATCCCGTGCGCCACCACGATCTCCGTGAGGTCCTTGCGGGGCTGGGGCTTGCCGCGCTGGAGCCTCCCCACGGGGCTCGTGGTGGTCCGCGCCCCCTGGGGGGTGGCGCTGGACCGCTGGATGCCGGTGTTCATGTACGCCTCGTTGTTGTAGCAGACGTACAGAAAGTCGTGCCCCCGCTCCAGGGCTCCGGAGAAGCTCTGGAGCCCGATGTCGTACGTCCCCCCGTCGCCCCCGATGGCCACCACCTTGGGATGGGTGTCCAGCTGGCCCCTCCGCCGCAGGGCCTTCACCGCCGCCTCCACCCCGCTGGCGGTGGCCGCGGCGTTCTCGAAGGCGTTGTGCAGGTACGGGACGGGCCACGCGGAGTACGGGTAGAGGGTGGTGACCACCTCCATGCAGCCGGTGGCGTTCACCACCACCAAGGGGCGGCGCGCCACCGCGAACAACAGCCGCACCACCACGGGGAACCCGCAGCCCGCGCACGCCCGGTGCCCGGGAGCCAGGCCCTGGGTCCGCTGGGACAGCTCACGCAGGTTCAAGGACATGGGCCCCCTCCACACCCAGGTACACCACGCCGCCGGGAAGTTCGCTGCGCAGGAGGGCGTCCAGTTCCGCGTCCCGCAGCTCCCGGCCCCCCAGCCCGAAGATGACGTCCGTCACCCGGGGGGCCTGCGGCAGCCCGTACAGGGCCGCCCGCACCTCCACCCCCAAGGGGCCTCCCAAGCCGCTCAAGGTGTCCGCCCGCTCCAGGACGACCACGTCCCGCGCACCCGCCAGGGCCTCCCGGAGGGCTGCCGCGGGGAAGGGCCGGAAGGTCACCACCCGCACCAGCCCCGCCCGCTGGCCCCGCACCCGACCCCGAAGGGCCGCCTGCTCCGCGGAGTCCGCGTAGCTGCCCAGGATGACCAACGCGACGTCCGCGTCTTCCGTGCCCTTGGCCTCCACTAGAGGCGGGAGGTCTCTGCCAAAGTGCTGCCGGAAGGCCCGCACCCCTTCCTCCAGCACCCGGGGCACCCGCTCCATGGCCGCCGCCAGGGCGCGGCGGAACTCCATGTACGAGTCCGGCAGGGCGAGGGGCCCCACCGTGATCGGCTCACCGCCCAGGAGGGTGTAGCCGTCGGGGGGGGCCTCGCCCACGAACTCCCGCACCGCCTCGTCCGGGTACACCTCCACGGGCTCCAGGCTGTGGGTCAGGGTGAACCCGTCCAGGCACACCATGACCGGCAGCCGCGCGCGTTCCGCCACCCACACCGCCAGCAGGGTCCGGTCGTACGCGTCCTGGACGTTCCGCGCGTACACCTGCACCCACCCCGCGTCCCGGGACCCCATGGTGTCGGAGTGGTCCCCGTGGATGTTGATGGGCGCGGACAGGGCCCGGTTGGCCACGTTCATCACGATGGGCAGGCGGAGGCCGCTGGCGATGTACAGGACCTCGTGCATAAGGGCGAGGCCCTGGGAGGCGGTGGCGGTGAGCACCCGGGCCCCCGCGGCCGCGGCCCCCACGCACGCGGACAGGGCGGAGTGCTCGCTTTCCACGGGGACGAACTCCGTGTCCACCTCCCCGTGGGCCACGTACTCGCTGAACCGTTCCACGATCTGGGTGGCCGGGGTGATGGGGTAGGCAGCCACCACGTGCGGCCGCAGCTGCTTCCAGGCCAGGGCCACCGCCTCGTTTCCCGTCAGTCCCATCCTGCGGGTCATGGAGCACCCTCCGGGACCATGCGGATGGCGTTGGCCCGGGGCGGGCACACCGCGGCGCACACCCCGCAGCCCTTGCAGTGGTCGTAGTCGATGTCCACCACCCGGCCGCCCGCGGTGCGGATGGCGGAGTCGGGGCAGTACAGCCAGCACAGCATGCAGTGCACGCACCGCTGCAGGTCCAGCACGGGACGTTCCTGCCGCCAGTCCCCTGTGCGGTAGGCCACGCTGCTGCCGCCGGGGATCACCGGCCCACGGTCGAGAGCCTGCCAGTCCGTAGCCACGGTTGGACCTCCTCCAGGGCCAGGCGCGCCGCCTCCACGTTCCGCCGCACCACGTCCTCCGCCAGCTCCCGCCGCAGCCGTCCCTCCAACCACCGGAGGAAGGGACCCGGGGGCAGCCCCACGAAGGCCACCGCCACCGCCGCCAGGAGGGGGACGTTGGGGATCTCCCGGCCCACGGTACGCCGGGCGATCCCCGAGGCGTCCAGGTACAGGACCCGGTCCGGGGCCGCCCCGGGGACCTCCACCGGGCCCGGGCCGTTTACCACCACGTGGGTGCGAGGCCCGACCCCCTCCAGGACCCCGGGGCTCTTCGCCAGGCGCGGGTCCAGGAGCACCAGCAGGTCCGGCTTCTCCACCGGACCCCTCCGGCGCACGGGCTGGGGGGAGATCCGGGTGTACGCTTGTACGGGCGCTCCCCGGCGCTCCGGCCCGAACTCGGGGGAGGCCTGGGCGAAGCCTCCGAAGTCGATGACGGCCTCCGCCAGGAGCAGGGCCGCGGTCTTGGCGCCGTAGCCGCCCCGGCCGTGCCAGCGGATCTCCAGCGGGACGAACTCCATCGCTGCCCTCCTGGAGCAAACCTTAGACCTCCCCCGCCCAGGGGTCCATCGGGCGGGGGCCGGATTCGGCGCGGCCGTGGATCCTTCGGGTACACTAGGGTCAGGACGCGCCCGGAGGGGTGTGGCGGCCGGTCCGGAGGGACGCATGGCAGGGCCCAAGATCCGTATCCTCATCGCGGACGACCACGGGATCGTGCGGGAGGGGATCCGCATGATCCTGTCCACCCAGCAGGACTTCGAGGTGGTCGGGGAGGCCAGCACGGGCCGGGAGGCGGTGGAGCTGGCGCACCGCATGAAGCCCGACGTGATCCTCATGGACATCAGCATGCCCGACATGAACGGTATCGAGGCCACCCGCCGGATCCGGGAGGAGCTGCCCTCGGTGCAGGTGTTGGGCTTGACCATGCACGAGGAGGAGAACTACGTGTTCCAGATGCTGAAGGCCGGAGGGGCCGGGTACGTCCTCAAACGGGCGGCGGCGGAGGACCTGGTGGCCGCGGTGCGGGCGGCCCACCGGGGGGAGGCTTTCCTGTACCCCTCCGTGGCCAAGCTGGTGGTGCGGGACTACCTGGAGCGGGCGGGCCGCCAGGAGCAGGACACCAACCTGGACGGCCTCACCGAGCGGGAGCGGGAAGTCCTCACCCTCATCGCGGAGGGCCTGACCAACCAGGAGATCGCCCAGCGGCTGTACATCAGCGTGAAGACGGTGCAGACCCACCGGGCCCACATCATGGAGAAACTGAATTTGCACGACCGCACAGAGCTGGTGCGCTACGCCATCCGGAAGGGGCTCATCGAGCCGTAGCCAGGCTCTTCTCGAGGCGCTCCAGGAGCCGTGGAAGCAGTAGGCCCAGCCGGGGTTTGGGCACCCAGCCGTCCGCGGCGAGGGCGGCGGCCGCCCTGGCGTACTCCCCCTCGTCCCCGGGCGTGGCCACCACCAGGTGCACTCCCGGCCACCGACTCCTTAAAGCCTCCAGCTCACCCCGGCACGGCCCCGCGCACGCCGCGAAGTCCGCCACCACCACCTCCGCGGGCTCCTCCAGCCGCACCAGCTCGGCCAGGGAGGCCGCCTCCACCACCCGGGCCCGCCCCTGCAGCAGCGTCGCGATGGCCTCCCGCACCTCCCGGGACCTGTCCACCACAGCGACTCGCATCTCCGCTTCCCCCGAAGACCCTCTCCAAAATCCCAAGAAGTTTCGAGAGGACTCTACAGCGTGGGGCAGCCTGCGCCTATCCGTCGCGGGACGGATTGAGGTCCGCGCAAGACCGGTCGCGGGGCTGCTGGCCGCCCATCGGGTGCTGACCCGATGGGCAGCCCCTCGCGGCGGGGTGCAGGCTCGAAGGGGAGGTGTCTCGCCATGGATAAGGTCAAGCGGGAACCCCAGGACTACGCGGCGGTGTGCGGGCTGTACTGGGCCGGTAGCGCTTGGTACGAGGTGCTCCAAGCCACGTGCACGACCCAGGACGAGTTAGAGGCGGAGCTGGAGAACCTGTGCCCCGTGTTCGCGTGCGCCCGGGGACGGCAGGTGGCCCACTGCGGGGTGTGCCCGGACTTCCCCTGCCCGCTGCTTGTCAACCTGGCGTCCGTAAGCCCCGGCGACCGGCGGATCGAGTCCGCGGAACTGCGGGCGCGGCTGGGAGACGAGGAGTGGGCGGAGTGGGCGCGGCGGCAGCACCTCTGGCTGACCTTCTGCCCCCTCCGGGACCGCACCGCCCGAGTCCACCACACGGCGGTGGGCTAGGAGCTTATCCCCGAAAAGCCCTCCAGGGGACAGAGGACCGGGGCCCCCAAAAATCGCTGCGCGACTGTTGGGGACTACGGCCGCACGCGCCCCGGAGTTCCGGGGACGCTTGCCGCCCGCGGTTTCCGGGGGGGCGGCGAACCCCGCGGTTACTGCACCACCAGGGTGCCCTTCATCCCGGCTTCCTTGTGCCCCGGGATGCTGCAGTAGAACTCGAAGGTCCCCTTGGCATTGGGAGTGAAGGTCACGGTACCGGTCTTGCCCGGCGGGATTGCTGCCGTCTTCACCTTGAACCTGTCCACCACGAAGTCGTGTTCGATGACGCCTCTGTTGTCCAGCACCACCTGAACGGGTCGCCCGGCCTTGACCGTGATCTTGCTCGGCACGTAGCTGAACTCTTTGGCCACCACGGTCACCTTCTGGGCGGCCGCGCCCGCGTACACGGCCGCGGCCAACACCACCACCAGCCCGACCACGGCCAGCCCCAAGACTCGCCTGCTCACCACAGCACCTCCCGAGCCAAGGGATCTCTTGCGTCTAACAGCTACCGGCCCCGTGTGGAGCCTGCCATCGGGCCGTCACCCGATTTTGTCACGGGGTGTGAAAGGCCGGCAGCAACCACCGGTCCGGCCTCGACCACTTCCGCCCCTGGGGCCCGATGTTCCGGGTGCCCGACCTGCCGTACACTGGCTCCAAAAGCTACAGGGTGCAGGCTCGGAAAGGGGGTTCCCGTGAACGTCGCCATCCACAGAATCCTGGCTGCCACCGACTTCTCGCCCGCTTCCGAAGGAGCCCTGCGGTGGGCTGACTTCCTCGCGAACCGATTTGGAGCCGAGCTGGTGCTGTTCCACGCGTTCTCCCTGGACCCTGCCCTGCTGGTGGGGCCCACGGGGGTCGCGGTGGACCTAGCCACCCGGCTCGTGGAGGACGCCCGCCGCGCCGCGGAGGACTCCATAAATGAGCTGCGACAACGGTTCCCCGGGGCGCGCACGGTGGTGGAGGAAACTTCCTCCCGGGAGGGGATTGTCCGGGCCGCCCAGACGTACCAGGCGGACCTGGTGTGCGTGGGTACCCACGGCCGGACGGGCCTGCCCCGGCTGCTGTACGGCAGCGTGGCCCAGCACGTGGTGGTCCACAGCCCCGTGCCGGTCCTCACGGTCCGACACGAGCCCGACCGTCCCGCCCGGGTCCGGTGCATCCTCGCACCCACGGACTTCTCGCCCGCCGCGGACGCCGCGCTGCCGTGGGCAGACCTTTTGGCGCGGGCCTTCGACGCCCGTCTGGTGCTGCTGCACGTGGTGGAGATCACCTACGAGAGCCTGCTGGAAGTGCCCTGGGGAGGAGGGTTCGAGCCCGTGGGCGAGGCCATCGCCCGCCAGCTGGAGGAGCGGGCCCGGGCCGAGCTGGAGGCGCGGGCGCAGCGCCTGCCACCCTGCGAGACGGTGGTGCGCACGGGGCTGGGCTCCGGGCTGTCCCGCCAGCGGATCGTGGAAGCAGCACAGGACCTGGGCGCAGACCTAGTCGTCATGGGGACCCACGGGAGGACCGGGGTGGACCGGATTCTGTTCGGGAGCGTGGCGGAGCACGTGGTCCGCACCAGCCCCGTCCCGGTCCTCACGGTGCGGCGTCCGCGCAGCTCGTAGCCCAAAAGCGAGGTACCGCGGCACGGTGTGCACGGAGCCGAATTTTCGCGGCGACTTCTTGGGGGTGGCCCACGAGCCTGTCCACGAAACTTTCCGACGGCAAGGATTGGAGCCCGCGGGGACGCCCGGGGACTTCCTCAGCGACCCGTAGAGCTCTCACCTCAGCGCGATGGAAGCGAATCCGGGCTCGAGCTGCGAGGAGGCCGCGCCGACGACTTCGCTATGATCGTGAACGGGTTGCTGTACGCTTCCCACGGAGTACGCATTTCGCGGAAGACCGTCCGGCGCCTGCACCACGAGGTGGCATTGCCGATCATGAGCCCGGCCACGGATTCGCCCACGGACCCGTCGCCGCGCCCGGCTGATCTGCGGCACCACGACCGGTCCCTCCTGGCACCGGCGCTCCGGCACACCTAGGCGCTGCAAGGGCAGTCCCGATGCGCCCTCTCCCAGCCGTGCCCACGAAAACCTGTCCGCGTCGCCAGCGGGGTACCTTTTTCCCTCGCCCTCCGTG
>Ga0272447_1001080_pt1 | contig 18182 bp, 16 predicted proteins | sample YNPCB0133_FD_194589 | JGI IMG/M metagenome (GOLD analysis project Ga0272447, IMG submission 194589) | Hot spring microbial mat communities from Yellowstone National Park, WY, United States - YNP-CB-013-3 | ecosystem: Environmental > Aquatic > Thermal springs > Hot (42-90C) > Sediment | place... | reverse complement strand
GCATCTCCCTGAAGGTGGAGGAGTTCGGGGTGAGCGGCGCCACCGAGACCCCTGTGATCGTGGTGGACGCCCAGCGGGCAGGGCCTTCCACAGGCATGCCCACCCGGCCCGAGCAGGGGGACCTGAATCTGGTGGTGGGAGGCGGCCACGGGGACTTCCCGCGGATCGTGCTGGCGCCCGGCACCGTGGAGGAGTGCTACCTCCTGATGCGGGAGGCCTGTGAGCTGTCCGACAAGTACCAGTGCCCCGTGTTCTTCCTGACGGACCTGAACCTGTCCGAGGGGAAGAAGACGGTCCCGGAGGAGGTATTCCAGACCGGACCCGTGGTGCGGCACGGCGTGGTCCGGGAGAAGGACGTACAGGGCAAGCCGTACCGCCGCTTCGAGGTGACCTCCTCCGGGATCTCGCCCCGGAGCTTCCCCGGGACTCCGGGGGCCATCTTCAAGGCCAGCGGGGCGGAGCACGACGAGTTCGGGTTCGTGTCCATCGACCCGCGCAAGCGGGCGGCCATGGTGGAGAAGCGGATGCGGAAGCTGGAGGTGTACCTCCGGGAGGACTGGAGGCCGCCCCAGGTGTTCGGGTCGGTGCGGGGCAATCCCGTGATGGTCGGGTGGGGCAACACCCGGCCGGTGCTGGAAGAAGCGCGCCTGATCCTCCAGCGGCGGGGCGTCCCCGTGGCCCTGGTGCACTTCACCCACGTCTTCCCCCTGCACCGGGGGAAGCTGGAAGCTCTGTTCGCGGACGCGGGGCCGGTGGTGGTGGTGGAGCAGAACTTCAGCGGGCAGTTCGCGGACCTGTTGCAGCGGGAGCTGCGGCTTGCCACCCGCCGCGTGAACAAGTACAACGGCGTCCCCCTGTACCCCACGGAGGTGGCAGACGCGGTGGAGCAGGCTTTACGGCGGGAGGGCGCGGTGGTCCGGATCGGGGGAGACAGCCAGCCCGTGCCTGCGGAGGTGGGTCGTGGCGAACACGAAGGGGATTAAGCTCTGGGAGGAAAACGCGGTCCCCAAGCACCGGATCCAGTGGTGTCCGGGATGCGGGGACTTCGGCGTGTTGGCAGCCCTCAAGCAGGCCCTGGTGGAGTTGGAGATCATGCCCCACGAGCTCCTCCTGGTAGGCGGGATCGGCTGCTCCGGCCAGATCCGGAACTACCTCAACGGCAACGCTTTCCACGGGACCCACGGGGGAGCCCTGGCGTACGGCCTGGGGGCCAAGATGGCCAACCCGGAACTGAAGGTGATCTGCCTGGCGGGCGACGGGGACACCTTCGCCATCGGGGTGGAGAACTTCGTCCACGTGTGCCGACGCGACCCGGACATGGTGCTGCTGGTGATGAACAACGGGGTCTACGGGCTCACCAAGGGCCAGGACTCTCCCACCGCAGGGCTCGGCCAGCCCGACGAACGCGGTTCCCGGGAAGAGCACCCGCCCATGGTGGACGCCCTGCTGCTGGCCCTGGCCAGCGAGGCCACCTTCGTGGCGCAGTCCTTCAGCGGGGACGTGAAGCACACCGCCCGCATGATCGTGGAGGCCCTGCAGCACCCCGGGTTCGCCTTCATCAACGACTTCTCCCCCTGCGTCACCTACAACCGGTTCAACACCTACGACTGGTTCCGGGAGCGGGTGGAGTACGTGCCCGAGGACCACGACCCCTCCGACCGGGACGCCGCCTGGAGGCTGGTGCGGGAGTTCGCACGCCGCGGCAAGGTCCCCCTGGGGGTGGTGTACCGCAACCCGCGGCCCAAGCGGGCCCAGGGGAGGCTGCCCATGTGGGAGGAGGAGCTGTCCGGGGTAGACCTGGAGCCGGTCCTGGCCAGCTACCGCTGACGCCGGCCCCGCGGGCCCTTCATCAGTGGGTTCCGCAGCTGCAACGGCCGCCGCAGCCGCAGCCCCCGGCCGGGTGCGCGGGCTTCGGGGCGGCGATGAGGGAGACCAGCCGCCGGACCTGGTCAGAGCCGCAGCCCTGGCAAGACACCCGGTCCGCCTCCGCGTAGCTCACCAGCCGCTCGAACCGCTCTCCGCAGCGGGTGCAGACGTACTCGTACACCGGCATGGCGCCCTCGTCCCCTCCGGGTCCATGATAGCAGGGGAGGGGCTGTGGACCACCCGGGGTCGCTGCGCGACTGTTGGGGGGGGCCCGGTCTCCTCTCGGTGAGGAGCTTCGGCGGTGGTGCGGCGGCCGGTACAGATCCCCCTGGACGGCGAGGTCCTGGAAGGTGACCTCGCGGTGCCCACGGGCCCGCGGGGGCTTGTGGTGTTCGCCCACGGGAGCGGCAGCAGCCGCTTCAGCCCCCGAAACCGGTTCGTGGCGGAACGGCTGCAGCAGGTGCAGTTCGCCACCCTGCTCTTGGACCTCCTTACCCCGGAGGAGGAGCGGGAAGACCAGCGGACGGGCAGGCTGCGGTTCGACATCCCGCTGTTGACGGAACGGGTCCTGCGGGCCGTGGACTGGGTGGCTGCACATCCGGAACTGCGGGATCTGCGGGTCGGGCTGTTCGGCGCCAGCACCGGGGCTGCGGCGGCGCTGCGGGCGGCGGCCGCAGCCCCGGACCGGGTGGCCGCGGTGGTGTCCCGGGGCGGCCGGCCGGACCTGGCCCTGGAAGCCCTGCCCCGTGTCCAGGCCCCGACCCTTCTCATCGTGGGAGGCGCGGACGAACCGGTACTGCGGCTCAACCAGCAGGCCGCGGCCCTGCTGGCCTGCCACCACCGCCTAGAGGTCATCCCCGGGGCGGGTCACCTGTTCGAGGAACCGGGCGCCCTGGAACAGGTGGCGCAGCTGGCCGCGGACTGGTTCGCCCGCTACCTGCCCCCGGAAAGCCCGCCCGCGTGAGCGCTCCCGCAGCGGAGGGAGTCTCGCGACGGTCTAGGCGCCCAGGAGCTGCGCCGCCCGGTCGTAGTCCTCCGGCTTTACCCACAGGACCATCCCGTAGCGTCCCGCCCCCGCGGCGGCAGCCGCGGCCGCGGTGATGTTCACCCCGGCCTCACTGAGCTTGCGGATGTGCTCCGCGGCGGCCCCCACCCGGTCGTCTCCCTGCACCAGGAACGCCCACTTGGGGGCACTGAGCTGCCACCCTTCCCGGGCGGCCACCCGCCGCAGGGCCTCCGGGTCCTCCGCCACCAGGTCCAGCTGGGCCCGACCGCCCTCCAGGGGGAAGCCCAGATACGCGAGGAGGTTTACCCCTTCCCGCTGCAGGGCCGCCAGCACCCGGAGCCCTTCCCCGGGACGGTCCGGCACCACCACGTACTGGTACTCCACGCGGCGAACTACGTCCGGCATGCTCCACCCCCTTTGAGCTCCCTCGAGAGTATTTTGCCCCGCCGGCACCGGGCGGGGAAACCGCGGGTCCTTGACGGGGGCACTCCGGGGGGACTAGTTTTTAGCCAAGGCAAATTTAGCACAGGCCAAATCGGAGGCGGCGGGTGACCAGCGCGGCGGTGGAGGACTACCTGAAGGCCATCTTCAAGCTGGGCCGGTCGGGGCGGCCTGTGGGCACCAACGCCATCGCCAGCCACCTGGGGGTGGCGGCCGCCTCCGTGACCAAGATGCTGAAGCGCATGAGCGCCCAGGGCCTGGTCGCGCACACGCCCTACCGCGGGGTGCGTCTCACCACGGCGGGACAGCGAGCAGCACTGGAGGTGATCCGGCACCACAGGCTCCTGGAGCTGTACCTCACGGTGAAGTTGGGACTGCCCATCGAGCAGGCCCACGAGGAAGCCGAGCGGCTAGAGCACGCCCTCTCGGAGAGCCTGGAGGAGCGCATCGCGCAGGCCCTGGACGACCCGACCGCAGACCCCCACGGGGACCCCATCCCCACCCGGGCGGGGGAGCTGCGGGAGGAGCGCCACCCTCGCCTTTCGGAGGCCGTTCCGGGCAAGACCTTCCGGGTGGAGCGGGTGAGTGACAGCGACCCGGCCCGGCTGCGCCGGTTGGCCTCCTTGGCCCTGCTGCCGGGCACCCAGCTGCGGGTGCTCCGGAGGTCCGAAGCGGGGGTGACGGTACAGACAGGAGGAGCCACCCACCGGGTGCCCCTCCGGGCCGCGGAGGGCGTATTCGTGCGGGAGGTGGGCCCGTGAGGTCTGGCCGGTGGTGGTGGCTGGTGCCCTTGCTGGCCCTTTCCGCCTGCGCGGCGGCTCCGAACCCGCCCCGCAGCCGGCCCAAGGCCGTGGCCACCATCAACATCCTGGCAGACCTGGTCTCCCAGGTGGCAGGAGACCGGGTGGAGGTGGTCAGCCTGATCCCCGTGGGCGGAGACCCCCACACCTACGAGCCCGTGCCCAAGGACGTGCAGCGGGTGGCGGAGTCCCAGCTGGTGTTTTACAACGGGCTCGGCCTGGAGAAGTGGCTGGAGGAGCTCATCGAAAACGCGGGAGGACGGCGCGTGGCCGTGGTCCTCACCCAGGGACTGCGCCCGGCCGTCCAGACGGAAGGCCGGTACCGGGGAGACCCGGACCCCCACCTCTGGATGGACCCCGTGTTCACTAAGAAGTACGTGGAGAACGCCCGGGACGCCCTGGTGCGTTTCGACGCGGAGGGCCGGGCCACCTACGAACGCAACGCGGCCCGGGCCCTGCGGGAGCTGGACGCCCTGCACGCGTGGATCCAACAGCAGGTGGCTCAGGTCCCCCCGCACCGGCGCAAGCTGGTCACCACCCACGACGCCTTCCGCTACTTCGGGCAGCGGTACGGCTTCCGCGTGGTGGGGACCATCTGGGGCATCAGCACCGAGGACGAGCCCTCCGCGCAGGAGATCGCCCGGCTGGTGGACCGGATCCGTGCGGAAAAAGTCCCCGCGGTGTTCGTGGAGACCACCATCAACCCGAAGCTCATGGAGCGGGTGGCGCGGGAGGCGGGCGTCCGCGTGGGCGAAAAGCTCTACGGGGACTCCCTGGGCCCGTCTGGGAGTGACGCGGACACCTACGTGAAGATGATGCGCCACAACGTGCGCGCCATCGTGGAGGCCTTGCGGTGAAGGACGGCGTTCCCGCCATCTGGGTGGAAAACCTCACCGTCTCCTACCGGGGCAAGCCCGCCGTCCGCAACGTCACCGTGGCCGTGGAGCAGGGGCTGCGGGTCGGGCTCGTCGGCCCCAACGGGGCGGGCAAGTCCACCCTGCTGCGGGCCCTGGTGGGGCTGCTGGCTCCGGATACCGGCCAGGTGGAGCTGTTCGGCCGGCCCGTACGCGAGGCACGGAAGCTGGTGGCGTACGTGCCCCAGCGCAGCGAGGTGGACTGGGACTACCCCGTGGTGGTGGAGGAAGTGGTCCTCATGGGCCGCTTCCCGCACCTGGGCTGGGTGCGGCGCCCCCGGCCGGAGGACCGTCGGGTGGCCTGGGAGTGCCTCCGCCAGGTGGGGATGGAGGACCTGGCACACCGGCAGATCGGGCAGCTGTCCGGCGGCCAGCAGCAGCGGGTGTTCCTGGCCCGGGCCCTGGCGCAGGAAGCCCGCCTGCTGTTGTTGGACGAGCCCTTCGTGGGCGTGGACGCGGCCACGGAGGAGACCATCTACGCCCTGTTGGACCGGTTGCGGGAGGAAGGCCGGACGGTGGTGGTGGCGACCCACGACCTGAACCGGGCTCAGACCGCCTTCGACCGGCTGCTGCTGCTGAATCAGCGCGTGGTGGCGTACGGACCTCCCGCGGAGGTCTTCCGGCCGGACCTGCTGCAGCGCACCTACGGAGGCCGGCTGACCCTGCTGGAGGTGGCGGACCAGAGGATGGTGATCCGGCCGTGAGCCTGTGGGAGCTCGTGGTGGCGCCCATGCAGTACACCTTCATGCAGCGGGCCCTGGCCGCCTCCGTGTTGGTGGGCGGGATCTGCGCGGTGCTCAGCTGTTTTCTGCTGGTGAAGCGCTGGGCCCTGCTGGGGGATGCCATCTCCCACGCGGTGCTGCCGGGGGTCGCCCTCGCGTACCTCCTCGGCCTTCCCTTCTTCCTGGGCGCGGTGACCACGGGGATCCTCACGGCCCTGGGGATCTCCGCGGTGGAACGGCACACCCGGATCAAGGAGGACTCCGCCATGGGGATCGTGTTCACGGGGGCCTTCGCCCTGGGCTTCGTCCTCGTGAGCCGGATCCGCAGCAAAGCGGTAGACCTGTTCCACATCCTCTTCGGGAACGTGTTGGGGGTCTCCGACGCGGACCTGGTCCTCACCGCCGTCACGGGGGCGGTGGTGCTGGCCGCGGTGGCGCTGCTGTACAAGGAGCTGGTCCTGTGGACCTTCGATCCCGTGGCCGCGGCGGCCATGGGCCTGGCCACTGGCGTCCTGCACTACACCCTGATGTTCCTCCTCGCCCTCACCATTGTGGCGTCCCTGCAGACCGTGGGGATCGTCCTGGTGGTGGCCATGCTGATCACCCCGGGTGCGGTGGCCTTTTTGCTCACGGACCGCATGTCCCGCATGCTGGGGGTGGCGGTGGTGGTGGGCGTGGTTTCCACGGTGGTGGGGCTGTTCCTTTCCTACCACCTCAACGTGGCCTCGGGAGCCACCATGGTCCTGGTGGCGAGCCTGCTGTTTGCGGCCGCGGTGCTCGGGAGCCCCCGGGAAGGGTTGCTGTGGGAGTGGGCCCGCCGCAGGCGCCTGGCCCGGGAGCGGGCGGCGGAGGACCTCCTCAAGCACGCCTACGCCCTCGGCGGGACGCAGGTCTCCCTGGACCGTCTCGCGGAGCGGACGGGCCTCCCCCTCCGCACGGCCAGGGCGCTGGTCCGCCGGTTGCAGGCGGCGGGCTGGATGCTCCGGGAGGGTGGCGGGGTGACGCTGTCCGAAGCCGGGCGGGTGCGGGCGATGGACCTGGTGCGTTCCCACCGCCTGTGGGAGCGCTACCTGGTGGACGAGGCTGGGTTGTCGTGGGCGGAGGTGCACGCGGAGGCGGAGCGGCTGGAGCACCTGGGCCCCGCGGAACTGGCCGCGCGCCTGGACGAAGCCCTGGGCTACCCGAGGAGAGACCCTCACGGCTCGCCCATCCCCCCGCAGGCGCCTGACCGCACACCTCCCGTGCCCTTGAGGGATCGACAGCCGGGGGAGGTGGTGGAGGTGCAGGAGGTGGAGGACGAGGACCCCCGGGTGCTGCGGGAGCTGGAGGCCACCGGCATCCGCCCGGGAGTGCGCCTCCAGGTGGTGGAACGGACCCCCCGGGGTGTGCGGATCCGGTGGGACTCCCAGGAGGCGTGGCTGGACGAACACCTCGCGGAGGCGGTGCACACCCAGACCGCGGACTGACGGCCCGTCAGCGCAAGATCTTGGAGAGGAAGGCCCGGGTCCGGTCGTGGCGGGGGGAGGAAAAGAACGTCTCCGGGGGAGCCACCTCCACCACCGTCCCTTCGTCCAGGAACACGATGCGGTCGGCCACCTCGCGGGCGAACCCCATCTCGTGGGTGACCACCACCATGGTCATTCCCCGGCGCGCCAGGTCCCGCATGACGTCCAGGACCTCCTGGATCATCTCCGGGTCCAGGGCCGAGGTGGGCTCGTCGAAGAGCATGATCTTGGGCTGCATGGCCAGGGCCCGGGCGATGGCCACCCGCTGCTGCTGGCCGCCCGACAGCTGGGAGGGGTAGCTGTCCGCCTTCTCTGGGATCCCCACGCGCTCCAGCAGCTCCCGGGCCACCCGCTCCGCCCGCTCCCGCGGCCACTTGCGTACCAGCACCGGCGCCAGGGTAATGTTCTGGAGGACCGTGAGGTGGGGGAAGAGGTTGAACTGCTGGAACACCATGCCCACCTCACGCCGGACCGCGTCCACGTGTCGGAGGTCGTCCGTGAGCTCGATGCCGTCCACCACGATGCGGCCGCGGTCATGCCGCTCCAGGCGGTTGATGCAGCGGATGAGGGTGGACTTGCCGGAGCCGGAAGGACCACAGACCACCACCACTTCTCCGGGCCAAACCTCCAGGTCGACGCCCCGGAGCACGTGCAGGCGGCCGAACCACTTGTGCACGCCCTGCAGGAGGATGATGGGTTCCCCAGGGCTCATGAAACCTCCGCCAGCCGCTACGCAGGCCCCTTGCCGGGGTTCAGGATGCCCTCGGGATCCAGCAAGGCCTTGATCCTGCGCATCCAGTCCAGGGCGGGACCGTGCTCCGCCGCCAGGAACTTCCGCTTGCGAAGCCCCACCCCGTGCTCCCCCGTGGCGGTCCCCCCGACCTCTAGGGCCCGGGAGACCAACTTCTCGCTGTACTCCTCCGCCCGTTGGTACTCGTCCGGCAAGGTGGCCACGAGGACGTGGAAGTTCCCGTCTCCCACGTGCCCCACGATCCCCCCGGCCAGGCCCGACTCCTGAAGCAGCTGGTGGGCGAAGGCCACGAGCTCCGGCAGCCGCGAGAGGGGTACCGCCACGTCCGTGGTGAGGAACACGTGGCCGGGGTACGCGTGGGTCGTGGCCCAGTACACCTTGTGGCGCGCCTCCCACAGGGCCGAGCGCTCCTCCAGCGTGTGGGCGGTCTGCACCAGCACCGCCCCGTGGTCCCGGCACACCCCGAACACCGCCTCCGTCTCCGCCCGCAGGGCGGCCTCCGTGGAGGAGTGGAACTCCAGGAACAGGGCGGGCTGCTCTGGATCGCGACGGTCCAGAAAAGCGTTGATCACCCGCATCCCGAGGGCGTCCACCAGTTCCAGCCGCGCCACGGGAAGCCCCGCGGCCATGATCTCGTACGCCGCCTGGGAGGCTGCCTCCACGGAGGGGAAGAAGGCCCGGGCGGTGTGCACGTGGGCGGGCAGGGGGTGCAGGCGCACCGTGAGGCGGGTGATGACCCCGAGGGTCCCCTCCGACCCGATGAACAAGTCCTTGAGGTCGTACCCAGAGCTGGTCTTGCGCACAGGCCTGCCCAGCTCCAGTACCTCGCCGTCGGCCAGCACCACCTGCAGGCTCAGGACGTTGTGGCGCATCCCTCCGTAGCGGACGGTGGTGGTGCCGGAGGCGTTCGTGGCCGCCATCCCGCCCAGGGTGGCGTCGGCCCCAGGGTCCACGGGGAAGAACAGGCCGTGGTGGCGCAGGGCGCGGTTCAGGGCCCCATGGGTCACCCCGGGTTCCACCGTGGCCACGAAGTCCTCGGGGCGCACCTGGAGAATCCGGTCCATGCGGGACAGGTCCAGGCTGATAGTGGGTCCCAGGGGGAGCAGGGCCCCTTCCAGGCTGCTGCCTGCGCCGTAGGGGATCACGGGGACCCGGTACTCCCGGGCCACCGCCAGCACCGTACGGACATCCTCCACCCCTTCGGCGAAGGCCACCACGAGAGGTCGGCGGCTTTCCGGATAGCCTTCGTCGCGCCCGTGGCTGTCCAGGACCGACTCCACCGTAGACACGCGGTGGGGGCCCAGGGCGTCTGTCAGACGGGACACCAAGTCCAAGGCGCACCTCCCTGCTCGACCGCCCTGAGGGTCATGCGGCTGTGGCCCGGGTCCATGATACTGGCCGGGGGCGCGGGCCTCACGAGCTACCGCAGCCGGGGAACGCCTGGCACCTGGAGCGGGCGACGGGATTCGAACCCGCGGCCCTCGGCTTGGGAAGCCGATGCTCTACCCCTGAGCTACACCCGCCCGCTCAGGACGTATTTTACCACGGCTCGGCCAGCCCCAGGGCACCAGGACCCCGAAGGGCGCGAGGGGAAGTATCCAAGGGTGGCACGCCGCGTGGTGTTGTTGCACTACTCCGCGCCCCCCGTGGTGGGCGGGGTGGAGTCCGTGCTGGCCGCACAGACCCGCTGGCTGCAGCAGGCCGGCTACGAGGTCCGCGTGGTCGCGGGCAAGGGGCGCACCGGCGCGCACGGGACCATCCTGCCTTTGCTGTACGGCCGGCACCCAGAGGTCCGCAGGGCCCACGCGGCCTTGGCAACACGGGACAAAAGACCTCTGGAGCAGCTCCGGGATCGCATCGCCTCGGACCTCGCCCCTCAGCTGGAGGGTGCGGTGTGCTTGGCCCACAACGTGTTCACGTTGGCGAAGAACCTCCCCCTGCTGGCCGCATTGCACCTGCTCTTGGACCGAGGCGTCGCCTGCCGGTGGGTGGCCTGGACCCACGACGTGGTTTGGGACAACCCGTCGGAGCTCGCCCGCGTCCCGGAGGGCCCCATCCGGGATCTACTCCGCCGGGCGAGGCCAGAAGTCACGTACGTGGCCACCAGCCAGGCGGTGCGCGCTTCCCTGGCACGCCACCTGGGGCTGGAGGAGTCCCAGGTGCCGGTGGTGCCCCCGGGCGTTTCCCTGGAAGCCCTTCACCTCGTGGGCACCCAGACCCGCCGGATCCTGGCCTTCCTCCCCTGGTCCGAACGGTACCCCGTGCTCTTGGTGCCTGTGCGGATCACCCGGCGCAAGAACCTGGAACTGGCGGTACGGGTGGCGGCCGCCCTGCGGGACCTGGGTTTCGCACCCCTGGTGGTGGTGACCGGCCCCCTGGGCGCCCACACCGCGGACAACAGGCTGTACCTGGAGCAGCTGCAGACGCTGCGGCGCGGCCTCGGGGTGGACGACCACGTGGTGTTCCTCGCGGAGCGCGGCCTGCGCTGCTCGCCGCGGACCGTGGGGGAGCTGTACCTTTGGTGCGACGGGGTGCTGGTTCCCAGCACCCTGGAGGGGTTCGGAATTCCGGTGGCGGAAGCCGGCCTGCTGCGGGTCCCGGTGTTCTGCTCCCGCATCCCTGCCGCGGTGGAGGTGGCGGGGGACCTGGCCCACTTCCTAGACCCGGACGAGGCCCCGGAGTCCGTGGCGAAGAAGATTGTGGCGGCCCTGTCCGAGGACCGGGCGGCCCGGCTGCGGCGGCGAGTGCTGGAGCGTTTTGCGGGGGAGCGGGTGGCTCAAGACGGACTGCTGCCCCTGGTGGAGCAGCTGTCGGGCGTGACGGTGTCCTAAACCGTGGCAGGGAGGGGGGCGGTGGGAGACGGACGAGCTCCTAGACCACCCCGGTCAATCTGTCGGCCGGCCTTTCCGGGAGAGGTTCCTAGAGGCGGCGCGGAGGGGACCACGGCCCCCGTCCGGGTGGTGGTGCTGGCTTCGGGCAGCGCGGGTAATGCCGTGTGGCTTGAGGCGGGGGGCGACGCCGTGGTGGTGGACGCGGGGCTGCCCGCGGAGACCCTGCTCCGCCGGCTGCGGGAGACGGGGTGCTCCGTGCAGGCCCTGCGGGGGGTGCTCCTCACCCACGAGCACGACGACCACGCGCGGGGAGCCGCGACCCTGTCCAGGACCCTAGGGGTCCCCGTGCTCGCCAACGAGGGCACCCTGCGGGCCTGCGGACTCGACCGGGTGCCGTGCGGGCGGTTTGTGAACCTGCAGTCTTTCCGGGTGGGCCGGTGGACGGTGGAGGCGGTCCCGGTCCCGCACGACGCTGCCGACCCCGTGGCCTTCGTCCTCCAGGCTCCGGAGCTGCGGGCGGCGGTGGTCACCGACCTAGGGCACGTGAGCGAAGCCCTGGTGGAGCGGGCCAGGGGCTGCGAGGTAGTCCTCCTGGAGGCCAACTACGACCTCCGCCTCCTGGGCGTGAGCCCTTACCCTTGGCCCGTGAGGAACCGGATCCTCGGGTGTCGCGGCCACCTCAGCAACGACGCCGCGGCGGCAGCGGCGGTGCGGTTGCACGCGGGGCGGCCTCAGCAGTTCGTGCTTCTACACGTGAGCGAGGTGAACAACCTGGTGCCCCTGGCGCGGGACGTGGTCGCGGAAAGCCTGCGGCGGCACGGGATGGCCGCGCAGGTGCAGGTGGTGCGCCCCAACCAGGGGGCCGAGGTGCCGGTGGGGAGGAGGCAGTGTCCGCGCTCCCGGGAGAAGTCCGGAGGGAACTGCGGCGGGTAGGCCGGGCCGACCTGGTGGTGGGAATCCCGAGCTTCCAGAACGCCGCCACCGTGGGGTACGTGGTCCGTACCGTGGCGGAGGGTGCAGACCGCTTCACGGGGCTACGGACCTTGGTGCTGAACGCGGACGGGGGCTCCACGGACGGTACGCCGCAGGCCGCGGTGGCTTCCCCCGTGCCGTCCTCCGTGCGGGTGTTGAGCACCCCGTACCAGGGGGTGCGAGGAAAGGGCAGTGCGGTCCGGGCGATCCTGGAGGCCGCACAGCTGGTCGGGGCACGGTGCTGCCTGACCGTGGACGCGGACCTTCGCTCCATCGAGCCGTGGTGGGTACAACGGCTGGCTGGGCCGGTGCTGGAGGACCGGGCGGACTACGTAGCTCCCTTGTACCTGCGGCACAAGTACGACGGGACCATCACCAACAACCTGGCCTACCCCATGACGCGGGCCCTGTACGGGGCCAGGGTGCGGCAGCCCATTGGGGGAGACTTCGGCCTCAGTCGGGCCCTCGTGACTCGGCTGCTGAGCAAGCCGGTGTGGGAGAGCGACGTGGCCCGGTTCGGGATCGACGTCTGGATGACCACCACGGCCCTGTGCGAGGGTTTCCGGGTGGTCCAGGCAAACCTGGGCCCCAAGGTGCACGACGCCAGGGACCCCGCGGCGACCCTGGGACCCATGTTCCAGCAGGTGGTGGGCACCCTGTTTTCCTTGCTGGCCGTGTACCCGTGGCGCTGGCGGCAGGTGCGGGGAAGCCAGCCGGTCCCCGAAGTTGGAGAGCCGGTGGAGGGAGAGCCGGAGCCCGTGTCCATCACCATCCCCGCCCTGGTGGAGCGGTTCCGGGAGGGGCTGCGCAGCCACGGCAGCCTGTGGGCCCGGGTGTTGGCCCCGGACGTGCGGGAACAGGTGGAGCGGGCGGCGGAGGGAGGTCCCGCGCGGTGGCTCACGGACCGCTGGTGGGCCCGGGTGGTGTACGACTTCGCCGTGGCCTTTCACCGGGACGACCTGGACCCCGACGCCGTGGTGGCGTCCTTGGTGCCCGTGTACTTCGGCCGGGTCGCAGCCTTCGCGGAGGAGACCCGGGCCCTGGACAGCCGGCAGGCGGAGCGGGTGGTGGAGCGTCAGGCGGAGGTCTTCGAGCAAGAAAAACCCCGGCTGGTGGACGCTTGGGAACGCCTGTAGTGCAGCCCTCGGGAACTCCACCTTCTCCGTTGCACGGACTCCAGCGGGAGTTGCGGGAGCACGCCCGTGCCATCCTGGACGCAGCCTTGAAGGCCGCGGACGCGGAGGAGTCCGTGCGGAGAAACCTGCGCCGCCGAGGCGACCAGCTGGTGGTGGGGAGGACCCAGCTCGACCTCCTCAGTTTCCGGCGGCTGTGGGTGGTGGGTTTCGGAAAGGCCTCCGCACGCATGGCCCGGGCTGTGGAGCAGCTGCTCGGGGACCGGATCCACGGGGGACTGGTGGTGACCAAATACAGCCACGGCGTACCCCTGCGGAAGGTGGAAGTGCTGGAGGCCTCGCACCCTCTGCCGGGACCGGAAGGAGAAGCCGCGGCCCGTCGGATGGCAGAACTCCTCCGGCAGGCGGGCGAGGAGGACCTGGTGTTGTGCCTCGTGTCAGGCGGAGGCTCCGCCCTACTGCCCCTACCTGCGGAGGGCCTCACCCTCCAGGACAAGGTAGCGGTCACGCAGCTCCTGTTGCGTAGCGGGGCAACCATTTCCGAGGTGAACGCGGTCCGCAAGCACCTGTCCGCGGTGAAGGGCGGCTGGCTGGCCCGGCTGGCTTACCCGGCGCGGGTGGTGGGGCTTGTGGTGAGCGACGTGCTCGGGGATCCCCTGGACGCCATCGCGTCCGGCCCGTTGAGTCCGGACCCCACCACCTACGGGGACGCCTTGCGGGTCCTTGAGCGGTACCGGCTCCTGGAGCAGGTACCGTCCCCGGTGCGGCAGAGACTGGAGCGCGGGGCTTCCGGCCAGGTCCCCGAAACCCCCAAACCAGGAGACCCGGTCTTCGAGAGGGTGAGCTTGCACGTGGTGGCGAGCGTGGTGGACGCCGCGGAGGGAGCCCGGGCCGCCGCGGGGCGGCTGGGTTACCGGGCCCTGGTCCTGACCACGTGGCTGGAGGGGGAAGCCCGCGAGGTGGGCCGCGTGGTGGCGGCCCTGGCGCGGGAGGAGGTGGTGCGGGACCGTCCGGTCCGCAAGCCCGCGTGCTTGCTGATGGGAGGGGAGACCACGGTCACGGTCCGGGGGACCGGACGGGGAGGGCGTAACCAAGAACTGGTGCTCGCGAGTGCCTTCGGTCTGGAGGGTTTGTCCGGGGTCCTGGTGGCGAGCTTCGCCACCGACGGCACGGACGGCCCCACGGACGCGGCCGGCGCCTTCGCGGACGGCACCACCTTGGCCCGGGCCAAGGCGCAGGCGCTGGACCCAGAGGAGTTTCTGGCCCGCAACGACGCGTACGCGTTCTTCGAAGCGCTGCAGGACCTGGTGCGCACCGGACCCACGGGGACCAACGTCAACGACCTCGTCCTGATCCTTGCGCGTTGAGGGAAACTACGGTACGCGCCGGACGAAGGCGGGGTAGCCTGCGCGGGCCAGGTCCTTGGCCAGACGGCGGGCAGCCGGTTCCTTCTCGAAGCGGCCGACCCAGACGCGCACCAGCGCGCCCGAGACAACCTGCGCGTCATAACCCTGCGCGCGCAGTCGGCGGACGACGGCCTCGGCGTTTTCTCGTTGACGGAAGGCACCGACCTGGACTGTGTAGCGGCCAGTGGGAAGTGAGGCGGAGGTGGCTGGCGCCGGCTGGGGAGTGAGCGCTGGCGAGGGCTCCGCGGCCGCCGGTCGTACCTCGGCGTCGGTCGGCGCTTGTGCGGCCTCACGGAGCGCGGCGGGTACCCGTACCGTCCCCACCAGGAGGCCGAGGAGGAAGCCCGCCGCAGCGCAGGCAACGGCGGCCTCCCGAGGATCGAAGGGTCGACCGCCCATGAGGGGAGGGACGAGGACGAACACCCCGAGTGCCAGCAAGGCGTCGCCGATGCTGAAAACGTTCGCCAGGGGCACGCCCTGTGGCAGCGCGAACACGTCCCCGAGGAACCACAGCTTTGTGTGGAGCCCGATGACGGTGGAGTTTTTGTATACCATCCCTGCCTGCTGCAGCACGGTCCACCGGCCCGCGGTCCGGAGGGCTTCCTCAGACGCGGGCATCAGCCCCCCGTTGGCGAGGATGGCGGCGGCGTTGGAGCTGAACCCCAGGATCACCAGCCACATCCCCGGCAGGCGGCGGTTGACCCACAGGAAGGGCCCCAGGACCGCGTACGAGGCCGCGTGGACGACCGGCTCCCGGCCGCGCAGGAAAGGCAGGGGCTCCGTGGGCACGAAGATGGCCAGTTGGAGGCCTAAGGCCACGAGGGGGACCCAGGGGGCGCGCAGGTCCGCGGAGAGTAAGTTACGAAGGCCTCCGCCCCGAGCCCACCCGAGGCAGAGGGACAACGCGAGCGGTACCAGCAGCAGCAGCATCGGCGCCTACTTCCTCCGCCGGCGCGGACGGGCCCGCGGCTTCCAGGGCCGCGGGCACCACCGGGCCCTTGAGCACGCCACGCGCCACCAGCTCGTCCTCCAGCGCACGGACCACATGCAGATCATACTCCTTGCCCGCCACCCGGTAGAGCTCCCGTACCGCCTCCTCGGGTGTCTTCGCACGCCGGTAGGGGCGGTCGGTGGTCATGGCGTCGTAGGCGTCTGCCACGGCCAGGACCCGGGCGGGGAAGATGATCTCCTCCCCCTTCAGGCCCCTCGGGTATCCCGAGCCGTCCAGCCGCTCGTGGTGCTGAGCCAGGATCTCCAGGGAGTCCCGGTAGAGGCTGATGTGCTGGAGGATCCGGACGCCCGCTTCCACGTGCCCCTTCATCTCTTCGTATTCTTCGGGGGTGAGGGTCCCTGCCTTCCGGAGGACGGAGTCGGGCACGGTGATCTTGCCTACGTCGTGGACGCGGGCCACCGCCTGCAGGTTCCACAGGGTGTCGCCCTGGAGGCCGAGCCGTTCACCCAGGGCCCGGGCGAGTTCCGCGACGCGCACGGAGTGGCGGGCGGTGTACGGGTCCCGCAGGTCCACCGCGTCCGCCAGGGCGTGGAGGAAGTTGTCGGTCTCGAGGCGGAGACGGACGTAGTTGTCGTAGGCAAGCTTCGTGGTTAGCAGAGCCGGCATGAGAAGGAAAATCGCGGCTGGGTGAAGTTGCCAGAGTACCGCGATAGCCACCGATAAGGAGGTCACGCCGCCAAAGAACGGTGCGACTGCGCGAAAGTACCACCGAAACACCGAATAGTAGGGAAGCTCCTGGACCCGTGCGATCGGAAGGACGACGAGCCCGGTGTTTGTTAGGGAGAAGCAGATTCCTGCACCGAGAGCCGCCAGGAGGCCTAGGGGTAAGCTGTCCGCGAACGAGCGGCCCCCGGTGAGTGCGGAGTACAAGTTGCCGGCCAGCCACATGGAAAAGCTACTATTCGCCGCGTTGTAAAGGGCCTTATACCAAGGCTTTCCGAGCTGGAGATCAGAAGTCGTCGACGCGAAAAACATGAGAAGGACCGCGAAGGGCCAACCTGTGAGGAGTAGGACGGGAAGCGAGATCGCCGAGCTGAGGTTAACCTCGAAGACTTGCGTACCGAACGGCAGTCGGGTCGGCTTCAGCTCTGCAAGAATGGCGAGAAAAGTGGCGGCCATGAAAAGCGCGGTGCGCATCGGGGAGGCTGCACCAGGGGCAGCGGACAGAGCAACTGTTGTGTGGACAAGGGCAAGGGAAAGAAGGACAAAAGCTAGACTCACTAGCAAGGGCAGCCCGGCCTGCCGCATCTACTCACCCCGTCAGCTGGCATTCCGCCCCAGCGTTCGGAGCAAGCGATGTGCCACCGGGCCGCTCTGCAGATAGCCGCTCTAGATGGCGATTTTTGCTAAGCGAAAATTTAGCCCCACTTCCCGGTAGCGGCCGCGGAAACGAGCAGCGAAGCCAGAGTCGACAGCAGCAGAACCAGCTTGCCCCACTTGTTCATCGAGATCCCCTCCTTTCAGAGTCTTGGTTTAGGCCTGGAAGCCTTGGCTTTAGCCCCACTTGTTCACCGGAAAACCCTCCTTGCTTGACGTGGCACAGTTATTGCTCTAACATCACAGCGACTCGCGCCTCCGCGCGGGTCTACCGGAACCGCGTTCCGGGCAAATATGGGTTGCACGGGACAGACCGTGCAACGACAACCTGGAGTGCCGACGAGGAACCTCGTCAGGCCGTCTTGCAAGGGCTGCACGACAAGCGTGGCGAAAAGCCCTTCGCGGCGCATCGTCGCAGCGCGGGGCCGCTTTTGTCAAGCAAGTCTTGTTTTTTGCCGCCTGGACTGCGCGGGTGCGGGGGTTGAAGGGTGCGCGTGCTTTTCGCGTCCTCGGAGGTAGCTCCCTTTTCGAAGACGGGCGGCCTGGCGGACGTGAGCGGCGCCCTGCCCCAGGCCTTGGCTCGCCTGGGCCTGGAGGTGCGCGTGGTGACCCCCTTGTACCGGGCGGTCCGGGAGGGTCCCTGGGGCCTGGCCCGGCGGGGGGAAGCCCGCGTGGCCTCGCAGGGAAGCTCAGTGGAACGGGTAGCGCTGTGGGAGGGCGCCCTACCCGGGGGCGGGCCTCCGGTCTGGTTCGTAGACCACCCGCGGTCCTTCGACCGCCCGGGCCTGTACGGGGAGGGCGGGAGGGACTATCCGGACAACCTGGAGCGGTTCGCGCTCTTCTGCCGCGCCGTCCTGCAGTGGAGCACGACCAGCGGCTGGGTCCCGGACGTGGTGCACTGCAACGATTGGCAGACCGCCCTGGTGCCCGTGTACCTGAGAGCCTCCGGGGACCGCCTCTGGGACCCGGTGGCCAGCGTGCTCACAATCCACAACCTCGCCTACCAGGGGCTCTTCCCCGCGGAAAAGTTCGCCTTGCTGGGGCTGCCCGAGGACCTGTTCACCCCCCGCTACTTGGAGTTCTGGGGCCGGGTGAACCTGCTCAAGGGCGGACTCGTGTTCGCCGATATCCTCAACACGGTGAGTGAAACGTACGCCCGGGAGATTCAGAGTCCGGAGTTCGGCTGCGGGCTCGAGGGGGTGCTCCGGGAGCGCGCCCAAGACCTGCACGGCATCCTGAACGGCGTGGACTACTCGGTGTGGGACCCCCGCCACGACCCGCACATTCCGGCCCGCTACGGGCCCGAGGACCTGTCCGGGAAGGCCACGTGCAAGGCGGCTTTACAGCGAGAAGTGGGGCTTCGGGAAGAGCCAGGCGTCCCCCTGTTCGGAATGGTATCCCGGCTGGTGGAGCAAAAGGGGGTAGACCTAGTAGCCGCCTGCGTGGACCGGTTCCCGGAGGCCGGCGCACAGCTGGTGCTGCTGGGGACTGGCGACCCCGCCTACG
>Ga0272447_1001073_pt1 | contig 18299 bp, 23 predicted proteins | sample YNPCB0133_FD_194589 | JGI IMG/M metagenome (GOLD analysis project Ga0272447, IMG submission 194589) | Hot spring microbial mat communities from Yellowstone National Park, WY, United States - YNP-CB-013-3 | ecosystem: Environmental > Aquatic > Thermal springs > Hot (42-90C) > Sediment | place... | reverse complement strand
GCGCCGCCCCTCACCGGGTGTGTCCCAAAATCGTAGGACAACTGCTCGCAGTTGTCCTGCAAGACGGAAAGGCCTGACAAAATTGTGGGACACACCCCTCTCACCGGGATGCCCCGGATCGGGGGGCCAGCCCGGTGAGAGGAATACCATCCGTTGGCGATCATCCCTCCTGGGGATGGCCGTGCTCCGGCTCCTTGAGGGTCGCTAGGCGCATGGTAGGATCTTCACTGTGAAACGGAGCGCTTCCCCAGCCAGGGGGTGATTGAAATCGAGGGCAACCGTGTCCGGTCTGACTTCAGCGACGTAGGCTGGAAACGCCTCGCCGGTTTCGGTGTGGACATACAGGCCGACGCCCGGGGCCGGTGGCAAACTCTTGGGGAACTCACCGCGGAGGACCACCTGATCGGCATCCGCGCGCCGTGGCCCCAACGCCTCCTCGGGAGCCAGCCAGACCTCCTTCTCTTCTCCCACGGCCATCCCATGGAGGGCTTCCTCCAAGGCGAGGAGGATCTCGCCATCATCCTGGATGAACGTGATGGGCTTGCTTTCCTCGGACGGCTCCACCACCCGGCCGTCCTTCCGGCGAAAGGGTATAGGCCAGGGTCACTACCAGGTTGTCTTGGACTGTCCGTCGCTCTTGTGGGATGGGTTTGAACTTCCGCGAAAGTTAAAAAGGGCGCCTCCCAGCTCATGGAAGAGCGCCCCTCTTGCGAAACCCTGTCGCAAAACCGGCAGTGCGGTTGCCCCTATTGTTGCCGAAGCCGCCGCGAAGGGCCGATCTCATCGCCTGATCAAAGCGCAAAAATTTCAGCAGGATTGCGCTCCCGACGTTTCGGGTCGTGTCACCCTCTGGCGCTTCCAGGCATCTAAAATACCGAGGCTTCATGCGGGCGATCGGCCGCTCCCGACGTCCTGCCGGGCGTCGATGGCCTATCCAGAGGCAAACCTTTTGGTTTCTAAGGAGGAATGGGGATGGCGGGGACTGGGAAATGGCCTCGGGTGATCATCTTCACCACGCCCAACTGCCCATGGTGCCAGGCCGCCAAAGAATACCTCCGGCGACGGGGGGTGCCCTTTAAGGAAGTAGATGTCAGCCGGGATGCGGCGGCGGCCCGCGACCTGGTGCGCCGCACCGGCCAGATGGGCGTGCCGGTGCTGGATATCGGCGGTAAAATCGTCGTCGGCTTCAATCGACCCCAGATCGACGCTCTGCTCGAATTAAAGAAGAAGTAGACGGCGCGCCGCGCAATCTCCTTATGCTGCGAAGAAGCCGGGGCCTGGAGAGGAAGCGAACGCCGCTTCAGATCCGGGCGGTGAGATCTTCAATGAAAAGGAGGGAACGGCGATGGCGGAAGATCGTTTTCCGTGGCAACCCCTGGGCAGCCGGGTGGTCATCTGCCCGGTGGAGCAGGAGAGCCGCACGCCAAGCGGCCTGATCATCCCAGAGACCGCCAAGGAGAAGCCCCAGGTCGGGATTGTGGTCGCTGTCGGCGACGATGAATCCATCCGGGTGCGGGTGGGGGATCGGGTGCTGTTCCCCAAATACTCGGGGAACGAGGTGAAGGTGAACGGCATCGAGTATCTGATCCTCGACGCCAACGACCTGCTGGCCTACGACACGGAGACGCGGGCCACACTGCCGGAGCCAAAGCCCACCCGCAAAGGATCGCGCAAGAAATAAGGATCGAATCCCTACGGCTCTCGGGCAGATCACATCGCGATGGAGCAGGATGCCCAAACCCGGGCGCCTGTGCATCCGGCGCAGGTGCCCGGATACTTCCCTCAACCCAGATCCACAACCCGTCGAGTTTCCAGCAAGTTAGGGATGGAAAGGAGCCCGAGTATGCGCTTGAAAGTCGTGCTGGAACCCAGTGATGAGGGTGGCTATACTGTATATGTGCCCTCATTACCAGGATGTATTAGTGCAGGAGAAACGATCGAAGAGGCGCTGCGAAACATTCGGGAGGCGATGGAGCTGTATCTGGAGCCCGTGGAGGACGACCTGGTTCCCCTTCTCGGCGAAACCGCGCTGCTTCAGGAGATCGATCTGTGACAAAGATCCCCAGTCTCCCTTACGATCGGATCATCCGCGCGCTTCAGAGGGATGGATGGACGGTGGTTCGCCAGCGCGGGAGCCATAAAAGAGTGGGCGATGAAGTGTTGAAGATCACAATCCCTGCTCACCGTCCTGTGAAACGTTCAACCCTTGCCCATATCCTGAAGCAAGCTCGGTTGAGCGTAGACCACTTTCTGAAGCTCCTTTGAGGTGGGAAAAGCCGTGGGGCAGATGTGCATCCGCCCCACGGCCTCAGATCCCGCTTATGGGCCCAGGCGCTCCCGTACCCGCGGGGGCGGCTCCTCCCCAGGCCGCAGCGTGAGATACCGCAGGTAGAACTCTCGCGCCTCCTCCGGTTTCCCCAGTTCCCACAGGACATCCCCCAGGTCCAGATACGCCGGCGCGTAGTTCGGGGAGAGGACGATCAGACCCCGCAGGATGGGCTCCGCCTCGCGGGCCCGTCCGCTCTGCGCTAAGTAGCGGGCGTAATGGGCCAGGGCCTCCCGATAGAGCGCCGGATCCAAAGAGGAGCCATAGAAGGCCTCCCGGGCCCACTCCTCCAGGGAACGCGGCCGCGTGGCCCAGCCCTGGGGCAAGAAGGTCGGCCCTTCCAGCTCGTAGGGGAACGACGCGAGGGTGAGGGCCGCCTGAAGCGCCCGCGCGGCCCCCGCCGCGTCCCCAGCCTCGGCCCGCCGCCGCGCCACCGCCAGCCCCTGTCGCAACGCCTCCGTGGCCAGCTCGGGATCCTCATCCACCCGACGGGTGAAGGCTCCTTCCTCATAAGCGCGCAGAGCCTCCTCTAGCTTCCCCGCTTCCATGTGTCGTCGGACTTCCTGATAAGTGTCAGCTGCTAAGTTGACCCGCTCCACTCCCACCAATCGAAAGCCCTTCCCGTCCCACTCCGCCTCCAGAGCAGTCCCTCCTCCTCCCTGCATCGCGTTCACCCACTGGATGCGATCCGCCTCGCAGAGCACGTAATACCGTTCGGGATCCCGCTCCCCCTCCTGCAGCGCCGACAGCCCGGGCGCCTCCCCCTGGAACGGGCCATCCAGCTGGAGGATGTAGAAGCCCACGACCAAGAAGAGGCGATCGCCGATCGGGCAGATCTGCGCGTCCACCAGCGGGGGGATGGCGGACGGCTTCTGGCCGAAGCGATCGGCGATCCACTTCCGTCCCCATTCGGGCAAGGGCTTGGTGCCTCCCAGCGCTGCGCCTCCTGGCCGTCCCGCAAGGGAGAGGGCCAGGATCCATTCCGCCCGCAAGCCGGCGGGCATGGCGTCCGGGCGGAGGCCGCCCTGAGGATCCAGACACCGGCACCCCTGGCCCACCAGTGCGAGGGCGTCCGCTTGGATGCGATCCGCCCGCTCGGGTTGTCCCCCCTTCTGCGCCCGAACGATCTCGCGGAGGGCCTGTTCCATCCACGCGTTGAGGCGCTCGGCTGGCAGCGGCGGCCCGCCAGCGGCCTCATACGCCGCACGGGCCGCCGCCCAGTCCCCCCTTTGGATCGCCTCCTCCAGCGCCTGAAGCGGCTCCGGCGTCGGCGAGGCCAGGCCCCTCACTACGATGGGTGTCCCCTGTTCGATAGGCGTTCCCTGCTCGAGCGGGGCAGGCTGCCCGCAGCCGACCAGCACGCTCCAGGCCATCAGGCTCAGAACGATCGCCCGCATCGCTTACCTCCTCCACTTCCTACGAAAGCGCTCCAGGATCGTCGCGTAGGCGGGATCTTCGGCGGCCCGGGCCTCCAGGGCCTGCTCCACCTTCCGCTCAAAGGACGCCGCGAACTCCGGGTCCCCCGTAGCGGCCTCTGCCAGATCCCGCAGACGGTTCAGCCAGCCCCCGAGGAACTTCCGCTGGGAAGGGAACCGGTGGGCGATCTCCAGGTAGCGGTTCAGTCGCAGATCCAGATAGGCCTCCGCCAGCTCCCGGGGGCTGGAACGCCCTTCCTCCTGAACCCGCTTCAGGAACTCCCCGGCGCGCCCCGGCCCCATGTTCACGGCCGTGTCGAAGTGGATCATAGCCAAGGCCGGGGAGGGGATGGTGGCGGCCCCTGATGATGCCCAGTATTTCTCCAGATAAATGGCCTGGGCCTCCTCCGGCGTGAGGGCGCGGACGTCTTGAGGAGGCAAGCCCTTCTCCTGGCGCCAGGCATCATAAGTGCTTTGGGTGATCCCCATGTTCGTGGCGCCGCCGGGGTCATCAGGGTCGTGGACGTATCCGCCTTCCCATCGGCGGACGAAGGCGTAGGCCTCCTCGAAAGACGCCGAGATAGCAGTCGTAGGAGGCGTCCCCTTCCCAATGCTTTCCTCCGTGCGCTCTACCATCTTGGCTGCCTGCAGGAAGGCCGCCTCCAGGTGGAGGAGGGCCTGCTCCAAGGTGTCCGCCAGGATCCGCACCTGTGCCGACGCTTGACTCAGGTGTCCCTTAGGGCGTTCGGTTTCCTCCTCGAACCGCCGCCCGGGGATGGCGCGCACCATCCGCACCAGGGCGATCCCCGTCCGCTGCGCTCGCCGGAAGGTCTCCTCCCAGACGGGCACCCATGCCCGCAACCGCCGGATCACCTCCCGCATCCCTTCCAGATCGATCTGCAGGTCCCTCTCCATCGTGGGCCTCCCTCAGAGCGCTCCCTAAGCTCCACTCCCATGGGACGCGTTTTTGGCCCATGAAAATGATAGTCACCACCATCTCCCGATCGTCTTGGTACGGGGACGGGATCGTCGGGTGCGGGATTTGGGATGAGGCGAAGCCTGGAGGGGAGGGCTGGGGGAGAAAGAGCGCAGCCCTTTTCGCCGTGCGGTCAGGTGCCCATCCGCCCATTCCCTCCATGACGTTCCGTGTGCGCCAGGTGAGCCAGGGGACGCGGAGATCAGCCCATTGAGGAGAAAAGCAGCCCCATCGGGTAGGTCATACGGTGACGCTGGCAGGAGCAGGACCGGGGAAGTGAACGGGGGGACCAGCCCCAACCGGACCTTCGCTTCTTTCCCCAGACGGGCAAGCTCCCTGCCGTCCACTTCACGGCGCCGGGCTTCCCTCCCCGGGGCAAAGAGGTAGGCCGCAAAGGCGGGGTATGCATCCGGATTGGGCAGCGGGGCCCTAGCCGTCAACTTCAGTCCGAACCCCCGGGGAGCAGTACGCCGCCGAAGGACGCCCAGGGCGAACGGGCCACGCAGTCCGGGCTGCGGCATCCTCCCCTCCGCGCATCTTCCTGTTCACGGCGTAAGTACCCAGAGAGCTGGCGTCTTCCACAACCGCCCTTTGTCCCCCTCCCAGACCCCCGTTCGGCCCTCCCAGCGGAAGGCGGGAGATCGGCGCGCCTGCAGCAATGCCCACACCAGATCATAGCCCAGGGCGGCGTAAGGGCCCGGCGGCGTCCCCAGGGAGAGCTCCCGGTATGCGGCGACCCATCCCGGATCATCCACCCGCTGGGTCTCCGCCACCACCCGGACCCTGAGATCCTCCGGGATCAGCGCCCGGAGATCTGGGTGCAGGAGCCCTGGGCCGCCGAGCAGGAGGCCCCGCCAGCCCGCCTGCCGCCAGCGCCATGCGGCCTCCCCGGCGTGGACCGCCCGGCCGTCGAAGAGCACCGGCTCCTCCCCCTGGGGAGCCGCCTCCACCCACCGCGCCTCCACGACCTTCCACCCTCGGGATCGAAGCTCCGCCCCCACCTCCGGCCCGAACCATCGCTCCTCCTCATCCCGGGCGATCCAGAGGCGCAACCCAGGCGCAAAGGAGAGGCTTCCTATCAGGGCCTCCACCATTGTGGAGGTGTCCGCCGCTGTGGCCATCGCCCCCGACGGGACCCGGTCTGCCGGAAGCAAGGGGGCGATCCACAGGAGGCCGGCCTCCCGGTAAACTGGAGCGGCCGCGTGCGTGGTCTCCGGGCGGAAGTGGCCGATCACCGCGATCAGACCGGGACCGGCGGCGATCTGACGTGCCCGCTCCCGCGCCCGCTCCGGATCCCCGCTGTCGTCCAGCGCGAGGAGCATCGCCCGCGGCCCGCCCGGATGCTGAGCGTTCCACTCCCGGATCGCCAGGCGGGCCCCGAAGATCAGGTCGTAACCGATCCCTCGATCTCGCCCTTCGAACGGAGCGACCAGGCCGATGGTCCAAAGCTCCGGGGAGCGACACGCCGTCAGCCCCAGGAGCCCGATCAGCAAACCTGTAAGTTTCTTTCTCACCGATTCGTCCCTCTGCCGCCCGCCTGGCCTACCCGGGCCTCCAAGTAATCTGCGAGAGTGGCCGGCGTGTCGAACCGATAAGCGAAGGAGGTCGACCGGGTGATGCGGCTTCCATCCACCACCCACGGCCAGCGCAGGTAATGGAGCAGCGCTGGCGGTGCCTCGGTGAACGCCCGCCGGCCCATCCGCCAAGCTGCCCCGGTCAGCGGGTAGAGGAGCGCCCACGGAAGCCGCACCACCCGGGCGCGCCGGACCACCTCCAGGAACGGTATGGGGTTTGGAGCTCCCAAGTTGTAGGGGCCTGATGGCCCTTCATGGAGCAACATCACTAAGGCCTGGGCCGCATCCTGTTCGTGGACCAGCTGGAGCGGCGGGTTGGTTCCCCAGGGCAGGAACATGAAGGGTTTCTCCAGGGCGCGGGAGAGGTAGTTCTGCATGTGAGGGCCGGCGACCACCACCGGCCGCACGAGGATCACCCGAGCCTCCGGGTGCTCATGGGCGTAACGCGCTGCCATCCGCTCCAACTCCAGCTTATCCTCCACATATCCGAACCCCGGACACCCGCGAAGCGGGGCGTCCTCAGCCAGCGCGGACGGGTTGTCCGGATACGCCCCATAGACCTTGGCGCTGCTGAGGAGGATCACTGTGGAAACCCTAGCCTCCGCGCACGCCGCCAGCACATTGGAGGTCCCCAGCACGTTCAGGGCCTGTTCCGCCCGACGATCCCGCAGAGGATCCGCGGCGAAGGCTAAGTGGATCACCGCTTTCACGCCACGGGCCCGAAACAGGGCGCCCATAGGCTGGCGGACATCGTGGCGGACGAACTCCACGCCTTCCGGAAGATAGCGCGGCGGGCGGATGTCCAGGGCCAGCACCGCTGCGCCGACCAGCCGCTCGAGCAGGTGGGACCCGATGTAGCCGCTGGCGCCGGTGATGGCGATCATCGTGCCCTCTTACCGGAATGCCCGGGATGCTACGGTGAAGACAGGCAGATCGGGTCGAAAAGACGTAATCCTCCCGCAAGGGCAGGGATTCAGCATGGCGGAGATCGAGCCGACAACCCCGAGGTCTTCCAGGAATCTAACGCCCCTGGATGCGGAGCGCTGGCAGACCGCCCCCTTGGTCGATGGGGAGACGGAGGCGGAAAGCCCGCCGCTCAGGGCCCCGGCAACGTTGCCGCGCCTCCAGATCGCCCAGAGCGGCCGCGCCATCGAAGTGCGCACTTCCCAAGTCTGTGAGACCAGGCGGCTGGACCCCAGCCTCGGTCTCTTCCCCGATCTGGATCTCTCCCAGGAGGGCCACGAGGCCATCTGGGTCTCCGTCGTCACGCGTGCATTTTCTGCCATGATAGGCATTGCTACATCGAGGATCTGGGAAGCACCCATAGGACGTATCTCAACAACGAGCGCCTGGTGTCTAAGCTCTCCTACACCCTCCGGGATGGAGATGAGCTCCGCTTCGGCCGCATCGTAGCCCACGTGCACATCGAATGAACGCTTCCCCCACGGACCCTGTGAAGATCTGCCTTCTTGAGCGCCGCGACGGTCATACCGTCCGTGGCGGCCCGCGGCGGACGATGGCGTCGGCCATGCGGGCGACCCGGACCATCGCCTGGACGTCGTGAACCCGGATGATATCGGCCCCGCGGGCGATGCAGAGGGCCACGACGGCCGCTGTGCCCTCCAGTCGCTCCTCTAGCGGGAGGTTCAGAGTGTAGCCGATGAAGGACTTGCGGGAGGGCCCTACTAGGATTGGGAAACCCATCTCCCTCAGCTCCCCCAGGCGGTCGATCAGCTCCAAGTTCTGCGCGACGGTCTTGCCGAACCCCAGCCCAGGATCCAGGATGATCCGGTAGAAGGGGATCCTGGCGGCGCGGGCCGCCTGCACCCGTTCCTGAAGATGCGCCTTGACCGCCGCTACGATGTCCCCCTGCACCGCTCCCTCATAGCGGGCGCCCAGCCGAGGGTCCCGCACCACCGCGTCCCGACGGCTCCGGTTGTCCATCAGGATGATGGGAACGCCCAGCTCGGCCACGGTCTCCGCCATGGCCGGATCTGCCGTCATCGCCCAGACGTCGTTGACCAGGTCCGCCCCCGCCTCCACGGCGGCGCGGGCGACTTCAGCCTTATATGTGTCGATGGAGAGGGGGCCCAGGCCCTCCTCGGCCAGACGCTGGATCACCGGCACCACCCGGCGCATCTCCTCCTCCGCGGGCACGGGCTCAGCGCCGGGCCGGGTGCTCTCCCCGCCCACGTCGAGCAAATGAGCCCCGGCGGCCTTGAAACGGCGCGCCTGCTCCAGAGCCGCCTCCACCCAGTCCGGCCCCTTCAGCAACCCGTCCCCGGAGAAAGAGTCCGGGGTGATGTTCAGGATGCCCATCACCAGGGTCTCCCGCCCCCAGTAAAGAAAACCCTGCCCGACCCGCATCGGCGCCTGGGCCCAGCGACGGATCCCGGCCCCCAGCAGCCCGGCGGCCAGGTCCGCCGCTGTCCGCCCCAGACGGGGGTGCAGCCAGTCTGGGGCCACCTCCGCCAACGGCGTCATCACGAAGGCGCGCTCGGCCATGCGCGGGTGCGGCAGAGTCAGGGCCTCATCGTCCAGACACAGATCGTCGTAGAACAGCACGTCCAGATCGATGGGGCGGGGGCCCCAGCGCGGGCCCGGCTGACGCCCCATCGCCGCCTCGATGGCTTTGCAGGCCGCCAGCAGCTCGCCCGGGGAGAGATCCGTGGTGCCGATGCAGACGGCGTTCAAGAACGCAGGCTGGTCCGCGTAACCCACGGGCTCCGTCTCGTAGAACGAGGAGACGGCTTCGATCTCCACGATCTCCAGGAGCCGTTCCAGGGCCTCCCGAAGGGCGGCGTCCCGATCCCCCAGGTTGCTCCCCAGGGCGATGCCCACCCGGTGCCTACGGCGTCGAAGCGGCGGCATGGAGCGCCTCCCGATGGATCGCACGCTGGCCGAAAGATTCCTCCACCTCAACCTCCATGGCGTGCAGGCGAAGCCCCTCCGGCAGGTGCGCCCGCAACCGTCCTGCGAGATAGCGAGCCAACCACTCCGCTGAAGTGTTGGGGATAGGCAGGATGCGCACATCCTCCATGGGGAACACGTAGCGCTTGTGATCCAGCTCCGTTTCCACCTGATCCTCCTCGATCCGCAAGCGCAGCCGCGGATGCTCCGCCGGCAACAGCACCCGGTGATCCAGCTCCTCCACCAGTGCCTTCACCAGGCGCTTCAGGGCGATGAAGTCCATCACCATGTCGTCCCGAAGCTCGCCCTCCAGGGTCACAGACACGCGGTAGTTGTGGCCATGGAGCGGCTCGCTCCCCTTCGGGAAGATCATGAAATGCGCAGCGCAGAACACCAAGTTGTCCTGAGCAACCTGCACGCGATCCATCCACAGCCCTCCCTCAAGAGGTCTTCCGCCTCGCGTCCGGCTATACGCTGCCTTCGATGGCCTCCGCCGCGCGCTCGACGCAGGCCTGCCATGAGAACTGCGTGGCGCGCTGCAGCCCGCGCTCCCGCAGCGTCTGCCCTAAGCGGGCGTCGACCAGGACGGCGATCAGGGCCCCTGCCATCCCGCGGGCGTCGTCCGGCGGGACCAGATAGGCGGCGTCGCCGGCCAGCTCCGCTAGGGCCGGGATCTCCGAGGCGACCACGGGCACCCCGCAGGCCATCGCCTCCAGCACCGGCAACCCGAACCCCTCATATCGGGAAGGATACAAGAAGGCCGAAGCGCCCCGATACAGCGCCGGTTTGTCCGCCTCCTCTACCGGGCCGATACAGCGGACCACTTCCTCAAGTCCCCACGCCCGGGCCAGGGAGCGAGGATCCACGAACAGGCGATGGGAGCCCTCGGGCAGGCGCCCGGCGATCACCAGCGGGAAATTGTAACCGATCGCCTCTTGAGCCCAGGTGTAGACCGCCAGCAAGGTCTCGATGTTCTTGCGCCGATCGAAGCCCCCCAGATACAGCACATACGCCGGAGGCAGATCGTAACGGGTCCGCACCCGGGCGTCCGCGATGGGATCCGGGCGCGGGGTGAACTGCTCTGACACCCCCAGGGGGATCGCCACCACGCGCTCCGGGGGAACCCGGAGCCGGCGAAGGATGTCTTGACGGGAGGCCTCGGAGTCCGTCAGGATGCGAGCGGCGCCCGGGGTGGCCGCCCGCACCAGGGCGGTATACAGCCGCACGCCGAAGCTCGACCGATATTCCGGGAACAGCAATGGGATCAGATCGTGGAGCGTGACGATGATCGGCGCGGGGGCGCGCAGGGGCGGCGCCCAGTAAGGGACGAACAAGCGGTCCGCCCGCCAGCGGGCTGCGGCCTGCGGCAGCGCGAACTGCTCGAACCAGATCTTCTGGAGGGCGCGGGGCGCCTGAGGCCGCCGGATGGGCACCGGCGTCACCCCCTCCGGCAACGCGCTCCCCCATCCTTCCGGGAAGGCCACGCCGATCTCCCAGCCCGGCCGGACGACGGGGAGGCGCGCGATCATCTCCCGCACATACTGGCCGGTGCCGGTATCCGGATATCCCAGGAACCATCCGCTGATCAGCACCCGCATCCTTGACCCAACCCCCTCGGGAAGGCTCAGAGGCTCTCCTTCCGGGGAAGGATCGGAAGGGCCGGCACCGTCACCGGAACCAGATCCTGAAGCCAGAAGCCGTCCCGATAGACCTGCTCGCCCCGGGTGAAGGCCACCGGCTCCCGGAAGCCCGGGCCGTCATACACGAACGTATGGAACTCCCCGTTCTCCCCCGCGGGATCGACCTCCGGGGGAAGGTCGGCCAGGAAGCCCAGATCCAGGGTCCGCCCCAGGAAGGCCGGGCCCAGGCGCTTTCCGTCCACACAGACGGTGAGGGCCTGGAACCCCAGGGCGAGGAAGCGGCGCACCAGGTCATGGGTGGGCTCGCCCCAGATCGGGAACAGGACCTCGGCGCCGAGCGGGAGGAGGTGGCGGAGCCGGTAGGCGCGGATCTCCTCCAGGAACAGGTCGCCGAAGGCGAAGCGGCGGATCCCCTGCTCCATGAGCGCGCGGACCGCCTCGCCCATCCGTTGCTCGTAGATCTCGTCCGGGCATGGATGGGGGAGCCACACTTCATACAGGGGGAGGCCCAGGGCAGCTGCCTGGGCGTGGATCAGGGAGCGGCGCACCCCGTGCATGCTGACGCGATCGAAAGCCTCGTTCAGGGTGACCAGCAGCACGGCCACGCGCTCGCCCCTCCGCCGCAAGGCATGCAGGGCCATCGTGCTGTCTTTCCCACCGCTCCAGGCCAGCGCGATCATCGAGATCCCCCTGCTGGTAAAGAGGATCAACCACCTCATCCTCATTGTCTGCTTTGAGGTAAAATCCTACAAGTAGCCAGAGGGCTCCGGCTGTCGCAGATCTTATCTCCACACCGGAGGGAGCCTCGATGGGGAATCTGGAGGGCCGTGTGGCGGTGGTAACGGGATCCTCGCGGGGGCTGGGGCGGGCCATCGCCTTAGAGCTGGCCCGGCGGGGCGCCCGGGTCGTGGTGAACTACCGGCAGAACGAGGCCGCCGCCGGCGAGGTGGCAGAGGCCATCCGGGCTGCCGGCGGGCAAGCCATCGCTGTGCAAGCCGACGTCAGCCGCTATGAGGAAGCCGAGCGTCTGATCCGCGCCGCCCTGGAAGCCTTCGGCCGCGTGGACATCCTGGTCAACAACGCGGGGGCCACGCGGGACAACCTGCTGGTCCTGATGAAAGAAGAAGACTGGGATTTCATCCTGGCCACCAACCTGAAGAGCGCCTTCAACTGCACGCGGGCCGCCCTGCGACCGATGATGCGGCAACGCTATGGGCGCATCATCCACATCACCTCCATCGCCGGCCTGGTGGGCAACGCCGGTCAGACCAACTACGCCGCCGCCAAGGCCGGCCTCATCGGCTTCACCAAATCCCTGGCCAAAGAGGTGGGCTCCCGCAACATCACCGTCAACGCGGTGGCCCCCGGCCTGATCCCCACGGATCTGACGGAGCCCCTGCCCCAGGAGTTCAAGGAGGCCGCCCTGCGGATGACCCCCCTGGGGCGCCTGGGGACGCCCGAGGACGTGGCCTACGCGGTGGCCTTCCTGGCCTCCGACGAGGCTGCCTTCATCACCGGCCAGGTCCTCACCGTGGACGGCGGGATGACGTGCGTATGAGCGGACAGGGAGAACCGGGAATGGGCGGGATGGAGGAGCGCGCGCCGATCCCCGGCCGCGTCATCGTTGCCCCCGAAGTGCTGCGGACCATCGTCCGGCAGGCCGCCACACAGGTCCCCGGGGTCGCGCGCCTGGCCCCGATGCGCGTCGGGCCTTGGCCCCTTGCCGAAGGGGTGCGCCTGACGGTCGTGGACGATCGGGTGCGGGTGGACGTCGCCCTGGTGGTGCGTCCGGAGGCCCGCTTCCGCGAGGTCGCCCAACAGGTCCAGGAAGAAGTGGCACGGGCCCTCCGGGACCTGACCGGCCTGGAGATCGAGGCGGTCAACATCCTGATCGCGGATGTAGAGGTGGAACCCCGTGGCCCGTCGACCGCCTCCGGATCGGAGGAACGAATCTGAGGGAAGCGCCCGGGAGGGCGGGGGGATCCCGCTGCTGCGCCGGGCCCGCGCGGTGGCCCTGCAGGCCCTTTACGAGATCGACGCTGCCGGCCACCTGCCTGGCGAGGTCCTTTCGGCTCGCTTCCAGGCCGAGCCTTTGCCCGCCGAGGCCCGTGCCTTCATCCAGGAGCTCGTCACTGGGGTCCTCGCCCACCGTGAGGAGATCGACCGGCTGATCCAGCGCTACGCCCCAGCGTGGCCGGTGGCCCAGATGGCCATCATTGACCGCAACATCCTGCGCATGGCCATCTTTGAATTCACCATCGCCCGGCGCACAAGCCCGGCGGTAGCCATCAACGAGGCGGTGGAGCTGGGGAAGCTCTTCGGTTCCGACAGCACCCCACGCTTCGTCAACGGCGTGCTGGGCAGCATCGCCGATGAGATCGAAGGGGGAGATGGGAGCGGGGCCTGAGGAGGACATGCCATGGAAAGCCTGTTCGGCATCGGCCCGATGGAGCTGGCCTTCATCTTCCTGCTGGCCTTCATCCTGCTGGGGCCACGGGATCTCCCGCGCCTGGCCTATCAGCTGGGGCGCTGGGCCCGTCAGGCCCAGCTCCTTTACGCAGAGTTCCGGCGGGAATGGGAGGCCGAGGTTCAGGAGGTCGCCCGGGAGGTAGAGCAGGCCGCCACAACGCCCCCCGAGACCTTCCTCCCGCCAACCGTCGCCACCTATCAGCTGCCTCCCTCCTCGGGGATCACCCATGCGGACCCCTCGTCTTCGGAGCCCGGGGAAGGCCGTTAAGCCCCGAAAGGTGGATCAGCCCCGGCCGCTGCTGGAGCATCTGGAGGAGCTGCGCCAGCGGCTGCTGCGGAGCCTGGTCGCCCTGGGGATCGGCACCGGGGTGGGGCTGCTCATCGCGGACCGGGTGATCGACGTCCTGGCGGCGCCGGTGGGCGGGCGGGCCGGGCTGGTCTCGGTGGACGTCACGGAGAGCATCGCCGCCTATATGCGCGTGGCCCTGCTCTCCGGGTTCACCCTGTCCTTCCCTTACATCGTCTATCAGATCCTCGCCTTCATCTACGTAGGGTTGCTCCCCCACGAACGACGGATCGTCCTCCTCCTGGTGCCCCTGGCCACCATGCTCTTCGTGGGAGGTGCCGCCTTCACGTATTTCGTGATGATGCCGGTGGCCATCCCCTTCCTCACCACCTTCGCCGGCATCCGGACCCAGCCCCGGCCCTCCACGTATCTCACCTTTGTGGTCTCCCTGATGTTCTGGCTGGGCTTGAGCTTCGAGATGCCGCTTGTGGCTTTCGCCCTGGCCAAGGCCCGCCTCATCACCGCCCTCCAGCTGCTGCGCGGGTGGCGTTTCGCCGTGCTGGCCATCGCCGTCCTCGCCGCCGCCATCACGCCCACGGTGGACCCGGTCAACATGAGCATCGTGATGTTGCCGCTGCTCGGGCTTTACCTGCTCAGCGTGCTGCTGGCTGCCCTGGCATAACGCATGCGCTTCATCCCGCTTCGGAGGGAGCATCATGGCCGATCGCATCCGCGTGATCATCATGGGCGCCGCCGGAAGGGATTTCCACAATTTCAACGTCTTCTTCCGGGACAACCCGGATTACGAGGTGGTGGCCTTCACGGCCGCCCAGATCCCGAACATCGAAGGGCGCCAGTATCCGCCCGAGCTGGCCGGCCCCCTGTATCCCGAGGGCATCCCCATCCACCCCGAGGAGGAGCTCCCGGAGCTCATCCGCCGCTTTCGGGTCGATCGCGTGGTCTTCGCCTACAGCGACGTCAGCCACGAGTATGTGATGCATCGGGCCAGCATCGCCCACGCGGCCGGGGCGGATTTCTGGCTGATGGGCCCCCGCGCCACCCAGCTGAAATCCCGCAAACCCGTGGTCTCCATCGGCGCGGTGCGCACCGGCAGCGGCAAAAGCCCCACCACCCGCCGGGTGGCCCGGCTGCTGCGGGAGCTCGGCTGGCGTCCGGTCATCGTGCGCCACCCGATGCCCTACGGCGACCTGCGCAAACAGGTCGTGCAGCGCTTCGCCTCCTTCGAGGACCTGGATCGCTACGAGTGCACCATCGAGGAACGGGAGGAATACGAGCCTCATCTGGCCAACGGCTTCGTCGTCTACGCGGGGCTGGACTACAGGCAGATCCTACGGGCGGCGGAGGAGGAGGGAGACCTGATCCTCTGGGACGGAGGGAACAACGACTTCCCCTTCTTCGCCCCCGAGCTCCACATCGTGGTGGCGGATCCCCACCGCCCGGGCCACGAGCTGCGTTACCATCCTGGCGAGGCCAACTTGCACATGGCCGACGTGGTGGTGATCAACAAGATCGACACCGCCTCCCCGGAGGCCATCCGTCAGGTCCGGGAGAACGTCCGACAGGTCAACCCCCGAGCGGTCCTCATCGAGGCCGCCATGCCCATCTTCGTGGAGGATCCAGACGTCCTCCGCGGTCGGCGGGTCTTGGTGGTGGAAGACGGTCCCACCCTCACCCACGGGGAGATGGCTTATGGGGCAGGGGTGGTGGCCGCCTGGCGCTTCGGGGCGGCCGAGATCCTGGACCCTCGGCCTTACGCAGTGGGCAGCATCCGGGAGGTCTACCAGCGCTATCCCCAGACCGGGCCGGTGCTCCCGGCCATGGGGTATGGGGCGGTGCAGATCCGCGAGCTGGAGGAGACCATCAACCGGGCCCCCTGCGACCTGGTGCTAACCGCCACGCCGGTGGATCTGACCCGCATCCTGCGGGTGCGTCATCCCGTGCTCCGGGTGCGCTACGAAATCCAGGAGATCGGCCGCCCCACCCTGGCCGACGTGCTGATGGAGCGCCTGGGGCGCGGCCCGCAGCCGCCGGATTCCGGTGCCGGCGGGAATTGAACCCTAAGTTGCGGGGAGAGCACCCCTATCCTCGCTCCCTCAGCCCAGCGTCCCTTCCGATTCGCCGCGCTGGGCCAGCAGGATGCTTCCCCGCAATACTTCCTCCAGCCCGGGGGGGGAAATCCGGACCTGCTAACAAAAGGTCTAGGGCCACCTCCAGGCGGCGGGAGAAGAAGCAAAAATACGGCTTCATGACCTCCAGGGGGTTTCCAGAGATCTCCCGCACCCGGAGCAGCAAGTCCGCATCGCTGGTGCCGGTGGCCGTCCCGGTCGCCAGGGAGCCGATCAGCCGCACCTCCTGGAGCTCCGGGAAGACCTCCAGGGCCTCGGCGGCCGCCTTCCGCAACCGCCGGAGGAGCTCATCCCGATCCAGGGAGATGACGGTCACAGAACCAGATGATTCGATCCGCCGCACGAAGCGCCTCCCGGGCCTGAGCTTCCGTGAAGTAGTCCGCGGGCTTGCCGGAGGGGAATCCGTTCGGGTAACGAGGGGGGATGTAATACAAATCCAGCAATCGGGCGTGATCCAGGATCTCCGGGGCACTTCAATCCGCTGTCCGATCCACTTCAGCATCTCGGTCAGGGAATGCCCCCACAGCGTCAGGCCCAGCGCAAGCCCCAGCGCTTTGACGACCTTCTCTGCGGATTGCTGGAGGGTGAAACACGCCCATTCGTAGTATCCATACTGAATGTCCAGGAGCGCCCGTTCACGATCCCGCTTCCCCTGCTCATACCCGTCCTTCCAGCGGTTGGCCATGGATCCCCCGCAGGGAGCGAATCCTTCGCCGGGAATTATACCGGATCGCCCGACCCAGGATCCAGAGATCCGCTCCGGTGTCCCCCGGCCTGCCGATCCATCCCGCTTTTCAACAAACGGCCTCAAGCCTCCGGAGGAGACCGCCTGGCGAAGAGGTCGCATTCATCCCTGGTCCTGGCGGATTTGACGGCGCATCTCCCATCTCTCTAAAATGATGAGCGAAGCGATCACTTTGATACCCATCTGAGAAAGCCTAGGCGAATCTCCACGGTGAGGCCTCCCCAATCCAGCGGGAGGGACGGGAAAGTGAGCGGCATGCGGTATTACATCCACACCTTTGGCTGCCAGATGAACGTGGCCGACAGCGAGCGGCTGGCCTCGGCCCTGGAGAAGCTCGGCTATCAGATGGCCGAGCAGCCGGAGCAAGCCGAGGTGCTGGTCGTCAACACCTGCGTCGTGCGCCAGTCGGCCGAGGAGAGGGCCTACGGATGGCTCCACATGGTCCGGCCCCTCAAGGAACGGCGGCCGGACCGCGTGGTGGCCGTCATGGGCTGCTTGGTGGGCGTGAAGGGCAACGAGGGGCTGCGTCGAGCCTTCCCCTGGGTGGACGTCTTCATGCCCCCGGCGGACCCCCGGCCGCTGGTGGAGTTCCTGGCCCGGCGGGTCGATGAGGGCCGGGCGGTGGCGGACCTGGAGCGCATGGTCCGCTACGCGCTCCAGGACGAGGAGCTGGTGCTGCCCCTCTCGGAGCGGGGCCGCAAGGTGACCGCCTATGTGCCGGTGGTCCACGGCTGCTCCTTCGGCTGCACCTTCTGCATCATCCCCTACCGCCGCGGCCCGGAGCGCAGCCGCCCCGTGGGCCAGGTGGTCGCTGAGGTGCGCGCCCTGGCCGAACAGGGCGTCCGCGAAGTCACCCTGCTGGGCCAGATCGTCGACCGTTACGGGAAGGATATCCCCGACGGCCCAGACCTGGCGGACCTGCTCCAGACGGCCCACGAAGTGGAGGGCATCCAGCGCATCCGCTTCCTCACCTCCCATCCCGGCTTCATGACCGACCGGATCATCGAGGCGGTGGCGGAGCTGCCAAAGGTCTGCGAGCACATTGAGATCCCGGTCCAGGCGGGCAATGATGAGGTGCTGGCCCGCATGCGCCGGGGCTACACGGTGGCCGACTACCGGCGCGTGGTGGAGAAGATCCGTTGCCGCATCCCCAACGCCTCCATCGCCACGGACATCATCGTCGGCTTCTGCGGCGAGACCGAGGAGCAGTTCATGGACACCTACCGGCTGGTGGAGGAGCTGGCGTTCGACGTAGTGCACATCGCCAAATACTCTCCCCGACCGGGGACGGTGGCCTGGCGCGCCCTGGCCGACGATGTGCCGCCGGAAGAGAAAGAGCGCCGCTTCCGCGTGCTGGAGGAGCTCTACGAGCGGATCTCCCGCCGCAAGAACGAGGCCCTCATCGGGCAGACGGTGGAGATCCTGGTGGAGGACCGCAACGAGAAGGGCAAGTGGTTCGGGCGGACCCGCAACAACAAGCTGGTCTTCTTCGAGGACGGCGACCGCGACTGGCGAGGGCAGCTGGTCTCCGTCTGCATCACCGCCGCCGGCCCCTGGTCCCTCCAGGGAGTCCCGGCGACCCCGCCGTCCCGATCCGCCGCCTGAGGATGCCGCTTCCCCCCGGCCTTCCGGGGGATAACCTCTGCTCACCGCCCCGATGAGGGGAGGAGGAGCATCTTGTCCTACGGAGGTGGGAGATGGGTCGGTGGCCGCGCCCGGTGCTTGTGCTGACCCTCGTGAGTCTGCTGGGCCAACCCTTCGTGCTTCCTCCGAGAGCCCCTGCCCCGGTTTTCCCCGAGCCCGCCTCCCAG
>Ga0272447_1001072_pt1 | contig 18304 bp, 19 predicted proteins | sample YNPCB0133_FD_194589 | JGI IMG/M metagenome (GOLD analysis project Ga0272447, IMG submission 194589) | Hot spring microbial mat communities from Yellowstone National Park, WY, United States - YNP-CB-013-3 | ecosystem: Environmental > Aquatic > Thermal springs > Hot (42-90C) > Sediment | place... | reverse complement strand
GGCGCAAAGTCGCGCGGACTCGGCTGGGCGACAACGCGCATGCAGGTGATCGTGAACGGTCAGCCGCAGCACGACGATGACCTGGAAGCAGCGCTGCGCAGCCTGGTGAAGAGGGGAGAAGGACAATGAGCGAAACGATGCTGATCATCGAGGCGCGCGAACCGCTTGCTTTCCCCGAAAGCAAACCGGGAACCCAGTTTCGTAAAAGCCTGCCGTTCGTGCCGGGCGCCGTGCTCTTCGGCGCCATCGGGCAGACACTGGCGCATACCGGTCAGTTCGATCCAGACCTTCTGCGTCGGTTGCGGTGCCGCAACGCCTACCCGATGCGTGAGGGGGATGCCTGGGTGCGCCCGTTGCCCGCAACTGCCATCCATCCCAAAGGCGACGATCAGCATATGCGCGACTCGCTGGTACAGCGGGTTTGCTGGGAACGGCAACGTCCGCCAGCATTGCTGTACGCCCCCGTTGACGCCGATGGACGACCGTGGGAACCGGCTGGTCAGCAGTTCTATACCATCAGGGACGGTAAACTGGAAAAACGCACCGTCACGCAGCGCATCCATACCCGCGTCGCCATCAACCGACGACGCGGCACGGCGGAGGATAGCCTGTTGTACTCCTTCTTCGCCATCAATGAGACCATCCCCAATACGACGACGCCGACCCGTTTCATCGGGAGTCTGGCGCTGGTTGACTCCGGCGATCCCGAAACATGGGAGAGGGTCAAGGCGCTGCTCAGGGAGCGGGTCCGTCGTCTCGGTGCGCGCCAGACCACGGGTATTGGCGGCGTCACACTTGATCTTGCGCCGCCTGTTCAAGACCGGAAGGTGCGCGAACGGGTGGAGGCGCTGACCGAACGGTTCAAACGACAGATTGCGCGCTACCGGCGACTCGGCGGCTCATCCTGGGAACTCAGCGACCGTCAGGTGTTGACCGTCAACCTGATCTCCGACGCCATCCTGCTACGCGATGGGTGGCTCCCGACCCACGAACTGAGCGCAGATATGCTCCGCGATCTGACCGGTATCGAGGCAACGCTCCTGCGTTCCTTCACGACGACACGGATTGTCGGGGGATGGCAGGCGCTCTGGCAGCGCCCAAAGACAACCCATGTCGCGGTGCGGTACGGCAGTCTCTACGTCTTTGAAACGACGCATGCGCTGACCGACGAGCACTATGCTGCGCTGGAACGTCTGGAGCGTGATGGCATTGGCGAACGTCGCGCAGAAGGATTTGGGCAGATCCGCATCTGTGATGATTTTCACCTGATCAATTGGGAGGGGAAGCATGGATCAACAGAGCAGTGAAGAATTGCGCCGTGAACTGGCGCTGCAACAGGCAATCGGCGCGCAACTCGACCGTCTGGTGCGTCGCGCAAATACAGCCGTGATGAAGTTACGCGATAAGCGCGACAAAATGGAGGAAAGTCAGTTGCGCAACCTGCTCGACGCCGCCATGGAGTCTGGCTCGGTCGAGGTGACTGCCGGGTTTATTCGCTACCAGATCGGGCGCGATGAAAAGAATATCTGGAAGGACTTTGGCCATCACGTGATCCGCGATCTGGGAGAACTGGGAAAACAGGAGACCGAGACGGTCGTCGCCCATCTGAAGCAGATCGGGATCACCGATGCCGATGCGCTCAAGCCGCGCATTCAGGTGCGCCTGATGCAACTCTACCTGGGGTATATCAATCGCGCCTTCGTGTACGCCAAAAAGGCGAACGGCTTCGATGATCTCAAGGAGGTTGTCAGTGTCGCGTGAACCGATCTATTCATTCGCGGCGGTGCACAACCGCCTGACGGTGCGCGGCGACCTGCTGGCGCTGACGGCGCTACGGATCGGTGCAGGACGTGCGACGGAGATCATCGCCGCCGACCTGCCGGTGCTGCGTGATGCGCTCGGCGCCCCTTTTATTCCCGGCGCTTCGCTCAAGGGTGCGTTGCGCGCCCAGGTCGAAGCCGTGGTGCGCGCCATTCATCCCGATCAGGCGTTCGATCTCGATCAACTCGAAACGCACATGCGCCAAAAGATCAGTCAACTGAAAGAGCAGCAGTCTTCCGACGACATGGCGCTCAGCAAGGAAATCTGGCGCGCGTCCACGCTGATCGACCTGACCTTCGGCGCGCCCTGGACTGCCGGACGGGTCTTTTTCAAGGATGCCCGCGTTGATCGCACGCTCTGGTTCGGGCAGTTCGAGATGCGCAACGGTGTCGGCATCAACCGCGATACCGAAACGGTTGAACAGGGATTGCTGTACGACTACGAAGTCGTTCCGGCTGGCGTTCGATTCCATTTTGACCTGGTTGTGGAGAATGCCGCAGCGTGGCAACTGGGCATGCTGCTGGCGGCACTCAAACCCTGGCTGCGCGGCGACGCGCAGATCGGCGGATTCCGCTCGCGTGGACTGGGGTATGTGCAACTTGTCGGGCGCGGCGGCCGGGAGCAGCCGGAGATTCGCTTCATCACCGTGCGTGAGGGCGTCGCAGGCGTCGATGATGTGCTGGCGTGGCTCAACGGCGGCGGCGAACCGGTCAGCGCACAGCAGGAACAGGAGTGGATCGCAGCATTCCGTACCGTGCTGGAGCGACCCGAAGCGGCAAAGGAGATGATCGATGCATAAAGCGACGTTTCTTCAGGGGACGCTGCGCCTGACGATCCGCCCTGATGGTCCGATTCTAATCAAGGCGGGCGAGACCGGCAGCGGCGATCCAACCCTGCCCGATATGCAGTTCGTGCGCACGAAGTATGCGGTGTCTGACGGCAGCGGATCACAGCGCGCGGCTGGCGCCATCTATCTGCCGGGACCTTCGCTGAAAGGCGTGATTCGCGCCCACTGCGAGCGCATCTGCCGCACGCTCGACGGGGAAGCGTTGCAAAAGCAGCGCCAGGAACGCCGCCGTCAGTTCGATGAGGCGGAGGACGTACGGATGGAGTACCGGCGCATTCCGCTCGCCGACAATCCGCTTGGCAAAGGCGCTCAATACGGAGGACTCGATGACGTGCAGTACAACTCCGGGCGGGCGATTGAAGCGCTGCGCGACAACAAAATCAGCACTGCGGCGGTCTACCGGCTTTCATCGTTCGTGTCGCAACTCTTTGGCAACACGGCGCTGGCGGGGCGGGTGCGCTTCGCCGATGCCTATGGCCACAATGTGGTCGTCGAAGAGCGCAACGGTGTGGCGATTGATCGGGTGTACGGTTCGGTCGCGGTCGGACCGTTCAACTACGAAACGGTTGTCGGAGGTGAGTTCCCGACACGGATCGACTTCAAGAATGTGACGCTGGCGCAGTTCGGGTTGCTGGGGCTGGCGCTGCGCGATCTGGCAGAAGGACGCATTGCCCTGGGGTTCGGTAAATCGCGCGGTCTGGGACGGGTCACAGCTTCCTTTGACTCCCTGGAAATCCATTATCCGACGTGTGTCCTGGAAGATGGCGCCCTGCGTCTCGTCGGCAGAGACATCCGCCTGCCCGCCAGACACTTTGGCGGCGTGGGCGCATTTGGCGGCGATGCCTGGCGCGCCTACGATTTCCCTTCCGACGATGTTGCACCGTTGCCGGAAGGCTGGCGTTTCCAGGCAGACGAGGTGATGGGAGTACAATTGCGCGCTGAGGGCGCCGATCAGGTGAAGGCATTCTGGCGGGCTTGCATGCCCGCGTGGAAACGGGAGATTGGATTATGAGCACAACTGGCTATATCTACCGACTGTTCGAAGCGACCAGTGATCGGGTACGGGATGCGGTGCGTGCATACGTAAACATTCCTTGCTGGACGTTTGGCGGTGCGTCGCTGTGGGACGTTCGACCGGATGAAGGACGCGCGAATCTGCGCCCGATAACGAGGCTGGAAGATATTGCTCTGCTCGATGTGAGCGGCGACTTCGGGCACGCATTCTCCGACAAAGCCGAGGTACGCTGGAAACGATTGGATGGCGACTCCTACGACGTGCTCATCCTGAGCGAACAGCCCCTGGACATTGAAGATGCGCGACCACTGACGTGCGAAGGCGCGCCGTGGGAAATCAGTCGTCCGCAAAAGGCAATGATCCTGCAAAGCGGTGATCATCCCGCCCTCAAATATGTGCTGTACTGTGCGCCTTTGGGCGCGTTGCAACTGATGCGACTGACCGGGGTGGCGACAGAGGAGGCGCAAGAATGAGCCAGGGCCAGCGCAACAGGGGGAGTGGCGGTGCGCAACCGCTCCCCAAACCGTATGATTTTGTACCGTTTGCGCCGCAGGTCAAGCGCCAGGCGCCTGTCGGACATCATCGCTACCTGCACCTGAGCGGCACACTGCGGGCGCGTCTGATTGCCCGGTCGCCGGTGCATGTCGCCTCCGGTCTGCTTACCCAGAGTCGCGATCCGCGTTATCCGTTGATCAAGGCGCATTTCCGCGTCAACGGAACGCCGGTCATTCCGGGAACGTCGCTCAAAGGGTGCATGCGCAGCATCGTCGAAGCGATTTCTCCTTCTTCGGTCAGCATTACGCGCGCACCTCAACTTCCACGCGATCTCAAAGCATCGGATAAACCTGAACGCCTGGATGTCGCACAACGCATCTTTGGCGCGCTTGGGTACCAGGGGCAGATACGCATCAGCGACGCTGCACTCGACGGAGGTCAGACCACGATCCAGGGCACGCCGCAATTGTTCGCTCCTCGACGTGACGCACTGGTCTATCTGGACGCAAGAGGGCAGTTAAGAGGGCGCAAATTCTACATGCACGGCAGACTGGCGTCCGGCGACCTGCCGCTGGAAGTATGCCCGGTCGGAAGCACGTTTACCTTCCGCCTGGATTTCGAGAACCTGACGCCAGGCGAACTGGGGTTGATCCTGATCGCGTTGGGTCTCGGCGAGCCTCGATGGTATCCCAAACTGGGGGGCGGAAAACCCGCGTGTCTGGGAACGATTGAAGTGAGCGAGCCACAGGTTGAGATGACAGACTCCGTGACGCAATGGTATGCCGATTTTGATCCACCGGCAGCGCAAGTGGGAGACATTCCGGCGTTGATACAGGCAGCGCGTGACGAAGGTCTCGTGCTGGAGAACCAGGTGCATCGCCTGGCAGACATTCTGCGCTGGCCCCGCGACGACCGCCGGTGCCCGGACAGGAGTTATTGACCATGACGACCTTGATCGAGCGCGCATCAGCGCTGGCGCGTGATCTGCGCGATGCGCAGGTTGATCACAACGAAGCGCAGAAAGCGCTGGCATATCTGCGCATCAACAGGGACGGACAGGCTTATTTTGCTTATCTCCAGGCGATTGTGCAGAATGGGCGGGTGGTCATTCGTTCGAATCAGACGATAGGGTACTATCGCAACCTTCTGGAATTGAGCCGGCGCCATTTGCGCAACCTGCCGCCGGAGGATATGACAGCGACGCTGGCATGGGCGATCCGTTTGCTGCGTTACTACAAGGAGGTTCCCGAAGCGGAACGTCAGGGTCTCGACGTTGCGCCAGCAGCTGCGCCATCCGCCCCCCAGGGCGACAATGCCGCTCGCACATCAACCGGTTCCGTCCGGTCGCCAGAGCAATCCGCAGCATCCGGGGAGTCATCAGAAGCCCGGCACGATCCTGCGCGTGCACCGACCGACTCCACCGCTTCGCCAGGGCAACCCGCAGCAGCCGGGGAGTCATCGATCCATCAGAAGATTCCCCAAAAGGGAGAGGTGTTTCGCGGCAAAGTGCTGGAGGTTGGCGAAAAGGCCGTGGTGATTCAGGTAGAAGATTTCGATGCAGAGCAGGTCGTCGGTGTTATGCGCGCCGAAACAATCGCCGGGAACGATACGTCACGCTACCAGGAAGGCAACGATGCCCGCGTCGAAGTGATCGACGTGAGAAAGAAAGGCGCTCGAACGATACTGGAGTTGAAACCCGCACCAAGGAAGAAGTGACTCCACTGCAAAATCTCACTGCCGAGCACGCGGAGAGATGCCATACGAAACGTCTGCTTTCGATGGCGTGTGCGACCCTGTCCAAACAGAGCAATCTTTGAGAGAACTGCTATAATTCCCAATCTCCATCATTTCGGTCGCAGTGTAGGAAGCACAATTCCGGGAGAGTTCAACCTCGTCGATTGGATTCAACCTCTATGAGAACTGCCATGATTCTCAACCTTACATAAAAGCAATCATCACCCTGTTGCCCTCACGCCCCCGGCAGCGACACACTTCCGGTCGCCTGCAACCCAAGCGCCTGCAACGTCGCATTGTCCAGCGCCCGGTCGTTCATCCCATCGCGCGTCAAGCTGAAGCCGCCGGCATAGTCCCACATTGCCCACCCGATCCGGCGTCGTTCAAGCGCGGTGCGCACGTCGGTCAGCCAGACGATGCGATCCGCCGGATCGGTGATCAGGCGATAGACGCCGAACTCGTTGCACGTCAGCGGCACGTTATGCTGTGCGCCCCAGGCGGATGCCTGGTCGAGACGTCGCTCAATACGTGCAACGCCCCATCCGCTCTGACCGTAGAAGCGGATCTCCTCACGTGCACGTGGATTGTCGATGAGCGCCAGCGCCGTGGAGATTCGCGCCGCATCGACCGGATAGGGGACGCCACGATAGTGCCGCCACATCTCGTACCCCCACGTCGCGCCCTGGTGGGTGAACTCGAACGGTTCGTAAAAGTGGAAATTGTAGACCACATTGCGATCCGCGACTGGTGTGAGTTGCACCAACCCATCGATACTCGCCCACCCGTCACCGCTGGCGATCAGCGTGTGGCGTGGCGCCCCTTCGCGCATGGCGGCGAGCAGGCGACGCAGCACTGCTTCCCAGCGCGGCGAGTCATCGAAGTGGGCTTCGTTCAACGCCTCCAGGAAGATCATCCCCGGATCGCGCGCACTGAGATGCTTCGCCAGCGCGCGCCAGAATTGCGTGACTGCCGCCACAAACGTATCGTCGGTCGCCAGGCGGTCAACGAAGCGATCCTCCGGGTGCAACTCGACAATCACCGCCAGGTCCGCCCGGAGGATCATATCGAGCGCGGCATCGAGCAGCGGCAGCCGGTCGGGGTCGAGGCGCGCCGGATTGCGTTCACTGAAGAGCACATACGGGTCGAGCGGCAGACGCACGTGGCTCAGACCGACCCGGCGCAGCGCGTGAAACTCATCGGCGGTGTGGCGCGATTGGAGCATTGCGCGGGAGAAGGGCGCCTGGGCGAACCAGTGACTCATATTGACGCCCCGCGCCAGGCGCGCCAGCCGGTCGGCGGGAACACCTTCCGGCGCAGTGCAACCGGTGATGCCGAAGGTTGCCAGAGCAGCAGTTGCAACCCGAAAAAAGGTGCGACGTCGCATCAGCATCATCTCCTGTGAAATCAGACTGCGTCCGGCATCACCCCGGCTGCGATCCGTTCACGGAAAAGGGCAATCGTATCGGCGACAGCCTGGGCAAGCGGGGTAAACGGCAGGGTGCCGATCACCTGTTCGAGCGGCGCGGCGTCGAACGCTTCGGGGAAAGGAAGCGGCTGATCATCGAAGGTGATCAACCCGCGCACTTCCGGTGCTGCCGCCTCGATTGCTGCGACGATCTCACCCATCGTTGCCACGCTGCCGCCCAGGTTAAAGATCTCCGCGCCCTGAAATGGCGCACGCGCGCAGGCGATGAAGGTGCGCGCCACATCATCGGCGTACTGGTATGCCGCGCGACCGCCATACGGAATGTGGTACGGCTTGCCGAGCGCAGCCGCGACCATCGCTTTCGTCGGGCTGGATGTCAACCCCTGATCACGTCCCGGACCGTACACGATGTACGGGCGCAGTCCGATACTTGCCACCTGCGCATCCTGCCAGTAGACTCGCGCCGTTCCCTCGTTGGCTTGTTTGAACACACCGTACAGCGTTGTCGGGTGACCGGTGGCGCCGTGGGCGACGACGCCAGACTCGCCAGCATCAACAGTATCGTACACCGCTGCCGACGAAGCGTAGACAAGACCGCCAATCCGGTCGCGTCGCCGCGCAACCGCCTCAAACACATTGACCGTGCCGACGACGTTGACGCGCGCGCCGAGCGGCGGATTGGCACGTACAAACGGTATCTGCAACGCTGCCAGATGAATGACGTGCGTGATAGCATGATCGTCGAGCGCGCGCTCAAGCGCTTCCAGATCGGTAATATCGCCGGTAACAAACGTCACCCGCGCCAGTTCGTCATCGGACATAATCAATTTCAGGCGGCGCGGATCGCTCGCCAGGTCAAAAACGACAACCGGAGTTTCTTCGCGTACCAGGTTGCGCACCGTCCACGCGCCGATACATCCAAGTGCGCCGGTGATCAGAAAACGGTCGTTGGGCATGGAAGTCCTGTACTTTCTTCTTCAGCATGTGCCGCGCTTTGCGCGATTATACGCCGACTCGACGGGAGGCATGCAGGAGCGCGCAGGTGTGGATACTCTTCTTTGCCCCTCTCCCCCTGCCCCCTTCTCCCACATGGGGAGAAGGGGAGTTGGGGCGTCCCACCCACGCTCCCCGGCGTGCACCTGGTTCAGTCATTCTCCACGTCGCTTCAGGATCGCACCAGCACCACCACACTCTCGACGTGCGGCGTTTGCGGGAAGAGATCGACCGGCGTGGCGCGCTCGACGGCATAGCCGCCGCTGATCAGGGTATGCAGGTCGCGCGCCAGGGTTGCCGGATGGCACGAGACGTAGACGATCCGGCGTGGCGCGCGTTCGAGCAGCGCCTGTCGCACCTGTGGGTGACATCCGCGCCGCGGCGGGTCAAGGACGATCGCGTCGAAATCGCCTTCGAGACTGCTCAACACTGCTTCGGCACGACCGACAACAAAGCGCACATTTGAGACATGGTTAACCGCCGCACTCCGCTCAGCATCGGCAACTGCGCCGGGATACTCCTCAACGCCGACAACCTGGATAGCAGCGCGTGCCAGGGGCAGGGTAAACGTCCCCGCGCCGCAGTAGAGATCGAGCAGACGCCCGCCAGCCTCGTCGCCAAGACCGGCACGGATCAGGTTCAGTAACGTCGTGGCAGCGGCGACATTCACCTGAAAGAACGTCGTCGGGCGCAACAGAAACGTCAGATCGTCCACTTCCTCGACGAGCGTATCGACACCGACAGGGGGAACGGTATGCGGCGGCGGAACGGTAAAAACGACGCCCGCAAGCGGCGGACAGAGCGACCGCCAGCGTTCCGCCAGCCGTCGCCGCTCACCGCGTCCACGCATCGCAGCAACGCAGTACCCGTGCGCCTCGCTGACGCGCAGTGTCACATCGAACGGTTGAGCGTCGTCGGGTTCACCGGCAAGCGCATCGCGCAACGCTGCAAGCGCCTGGTTCAGGGTTGGATGCAGCAGCGGATCGTGATCGAGTTCGGTGATCAACCGCGTATCCGCAGCGTAGTAACCGACTCGTCGCCCTTCACAGTGCAGCCGGGCACTGCTGCGGTATTCCCACGGTTTCGACGCTGGCGCGGTCGCTTCGACCAGTTCCGGCGCAACACCGGCAAACTTGGCGAGTTGATCGGCAAGGATCTGGCGGCGAAAACGTTGCTGGGCAGCAAGAGAGATATGCTGCCATGGCATATGGCTCGCGCCGGGGAGACGCGGTTCCACCCGATCAGGCGAAGCAATGAGCACCGCCACCACATCCCCGCGCGCATACGACTCGTGCCGTTCGCGCAGGCGCACGACGACGCGCTCGCCGGGAATGCCGCCAGCAGCGAACACTACCCGTTCCTGCCAGCGCCCGACGGCATCGCCGCCCTGGGCGATGCCATCGAGGGTGAGTTCCAGCGTATCGGGCCAGGTTGCAGATGAGGCATGTTCAACAGGATCAACCAAAGTCGCGCTCGCCAATATCGCTGCGGTAGATGCGCCCCTCGAACTGCACCCGATCAGCGTTAATCAGGGCACGCCCGCGGGCGCCGGGCAACGAAATCCCCTGCGCCACCACCGTCGCCACCAGTCCGCCCGTCGTGCGCAACCCGCTCCAACCCTGCGGCGTACCGCCCATACCGAGCAACCCGCCGATCATCGAACTCAGAGCGTCTGCGCTGCTGCCGCGACTGCGCAGAGCACGCGGCATGTAGGGCGCTGTCGCTGCCGGGTTGGTTGTGGCGCTATGGAAGACCATCACACCGGGTTCAACATCCTCCAGCCCCTGGATCTGTCCGCCGGTCGGGAAGAAATTGGGGTACCCGCGCGCCATCAGACCAAGACCAACACTAGGAGTCACCGTCCATGTCGGTGGCGGCAGTTCGTGCAGGCGCCGGGTAATCGATGCTTCGATCCAGGGCAACAGGTCATCCTCCAAACGCGGCAGCACTACCTGCGCCTCCCCCTCGCGGAAACTGAAACGGAGCGCCGTTGCGCGCGGACCTTCGGCAGTTATGACGCAATCCACGCCGATCAGCCCCCAGCACGGCAATCCTTCCTTTTCCAGCCCAGCGACGAACGGTAGTATGAACTTCTCGTGCAGATAGCGCGTCAGACGCTGCGCAAATATCGAGTTGCTCGTGTGCGCGCCAACACCGCACGCCTGTGCGCCGCGATCCCCTTCCTCCACCCGATCATACAGGCGCGTTGCAAGCAGGGGTATCGCAGTACGTCCATCGGTCAACGCTGAGAGTGCCACCCGCGGACCCCGGAGCACGGCTTCGATGACAACCCCTTCGCCGCCATCGAGCGAACGGGCGGCAAACAGGCGGCGTAACCCTTCGAGTGCAGCATACCGGTCATCAAAGATTTCCTCACCGCCGGAAGGATGATCGGTCTTGATCATCACTGGCAATGGCAGCGTCGCCAGGTACCGTTCGGCAGTCGCCAGATCGGTGAAGGCGCGTCCAGGCGCAGTGGGAATACCGTAGCGCAGCATGAACTCCTTTGCCCGACAGCGACTGCGTTCCAGGGCTGCGGCGCGCTGTGACGCCCCCCACACGCCGATATTCAACGTCAACACCTCATCGACTAGCCCAGTGTGCAACGGCGCACTGGAGGCAGGAATGACCAGATCGATCTGTTCCTCAAACGTCCAGCGGCATAACCCTGCGGCATCGGTAACGTCGAGATCAGCCGATGGCGCGAATGGCGCTGTTCCGCCATTTCCCGGAGCACAGATTACTTCTGGCATGCGTGGGCTGTTGATTAGTTTCCACGCCAGCGCGTGCGCGCGCCCATCGTTACCGATCAGAAGTATCTTCATATAATGCCTTCATCCGCCCCTGCGCAACAGCGCCACCATTGCGCCTGCGCGCGTCCCTCATCGGCAGTTCCAGACCTTCCTGCAACGTCGCCGCAGTGCGCAGACCGAGGTGAATGCCCAGACCGATCAGCGTCTGTGCAACTTCCGGTCGAATGCCGACCAGTATCGTTTCCGCCCCCATCAACCTGGCAGCGCTGGCGGTGCGCACCAGCGCCTGCGCCACCTGGGTATCGACAACTGGAACGCCGGTAATGTCCAGAATGACGGTATGAATATGACGCTGCTCGACGACCTTGAGAACGCTCTCGGTCAACTTCGCCGCACGTGTGCTGTCGATCGTGCCAGAGAGTGGCACAACGACGGTTCCTTCACGTACAGGAATGATTGGCAGCGAAAGTTCGAGAATGATCCGGCTGAGCTCCTGCTGCGCCGCCAGGCTGCGCTGCAACTCTTCGGTCAACGCCTGCTGCGCCGCGAGCGTCTGTCTCAACTCAGCCGTGCGCTCTGCGACGCGCGTTTCCAGTTGCGCATTCGCCTGTGCCAGTTCAGCCTGCATTCGCTCCGCCAGCGCGCGCGCCTGATGCGCCTCGTTAATAGCGCGCCGCGCAAGGCGTGCTCCGACATACGATACAAAGCCAACAACCACGAGCAGCACGCTGCTGTTCATAGTATGCAAACGAACCGAAGCAATATCCCAGAAACCGGGATGCGCGAGGGCAAGCGTCGCAAGAAAACTGGCAACGACCCCAAACGTGACCAGCCAGAGTTGCCCTGGGGTAAGAGTCAGACTCGCAATCACGATCAGGGCGGTCAGGAAATACCCTACGTTTGATGCCTGTTCAGGTGGTGTCCTAGTGACTGCGATCATGGCGCCGGCGAGAAAGGCGAGAAGAACGATCCACGCCGCAATGCTGGCGCGCCCCTGCCGGGCGAGGACAAATGCTCCAATGAAGCAGATGCTGCTGGCGATCGGAATGAACGCACTCTGCGCGCCTGATGACAGCAGACCAAGCGCAAGAAACAGGACATTCGCCGCCAGCATCGCAACGATCAGTTGCATGACCGCCAGCGCGCGACGCTGCACATCAATATCAATATCGGTGGCGCGGGTCGTCATGATGGCATTGAATCGGTCGCGCATGCCTTTCCTCCACGTATCTCCAGTCTCTACCCCTGCGATTGACCCTGCGACTTCTCACAACCGATGGTGCATGGCACATATGCTGCACACGGGGCAGTCACACACCGGCGACAAACGTGGGCGCCTTCATCATACCATGCCACTGCCAGACTATTGATGCCTGATGATGATCGGGATGCAGACAATTCCGCAATCTTCGTCACACCATCCCGCCCATTCCGCGTTGCCATCGTCGTCTAGAGCGATACTGCGCTCATTTTACCGAACAGCTGCTGATGGGCATGCAGGGGCTATCGGGAGCGCCTTTGCCGTGGTCAGGCGCTCCCGGGATGGTGGAAGGTCATGCGCCTTTGCCATCCTCGCGGGGAGTCAGGGGAATCCGTTGCGATGATGCCCGATGACGCTATGACACAATCGGGCGGAATTTGTAGCCGTATACAATGAGACCCGTCGGTCCCAGATCACGCAGGCGACGTGTGACCATTTCGACCGGCATATCGATTGCGACCTGATCGAGATCGCAGTCAGTGAGTTGCGCAGTCACCATTGGTCCTTCATCCAGACGCACGAGCGCCACCAGATACGGCGGCTGATCTTCGAACCCTTCCGGCGGTTGGCGCACAACGCTGAACGAATAGACACGCCCACGTCCTTTCAGGATGTATGGCTCCCATATATCTTCACGTTCGCCCGGAAGCGGCGGCGCTGGCGGGAAGCGCACTTCACCGGTGAACCGGTTGCGTTGCCCCTCTAGACGATACCGCGCATGGCGAAGACGCCAGTGTTTTGCCAGATCCATCGTTGAACCTCCACCTTATTCAAGCGTAAGAATGTGTGTTGCGACCGTGACGCCAATACCTCCCATACACTGCGCCAGCGCGACACGCGCGCCGTTCACCTGCACTACGCCCGCTTGCCCGCGCAACTGTGCAACCAGTTCGACAATCTGATACACGCCATTGGCGCCGACCACATCACCGCGCGCCTTGCAACCGCCGCCGGTTGCCAGCGGCAGCCGCCCCTTCGGTGTAATCGCACCTTCACGCGCCAGCGCCACGGCTGTTCCACGCTTGGCGAACCCGCTTGACTCAAGCGCCAGCGCCGCTGCGATGCCATGCGGGTCGGTTACGTCGAAAACCTGCACGTCGCTGTGCGTCAGGCGCGCCATGCGAAGCGCTGACGCTGCGGAGTGCGCTGCTGCCTGGAACCACAGCGGATCAGGTCGGCTGTGCAGTGCCAGCGTGTCGGTTGCCGTCGCCGATCCCGCAATGCGCACCGGCGTCGCGCAGAGTTCATGCGCCAGACCTTCACTGGCGATCAGTACGGCAGCTGCACCATCGGCTGCAGTCGAACAGTCAAGTAATCCGAGCGGTTCGGCAACCATTGGGGCGTTGCGCACCTTTTCGGCAGTGATCGCAAAACGGTACATGGCGCGCGGGTTAGCAACGCCATTCGCGTGGGCGTTGATCGGGAAGGGCGCAAAATCGTCGGCGCTGTAACCGTACTCGTGCATGTAGCGCCGCATGAGTAACGCCCAGAGTGCAGTCAACGTCACGCCATGGACGGCTTCCCAATCAACATCGGTCGCCAGCGCCAGCGCTGCTTCGCGCCGCGCATCGAGCACGTCAGTCACCTTTTCGACACCAACAACCATCGCCAGATCGACCGCGCCAGCCGCAACAGCGAGACATGCCTGACGCAGCGCCACTCCACCCGATGCGCCGCCTGCCTCGATAGTCACGGCTTCAACGCCGGGGATGCCGGCAGCAGTTGCAATCAGCGCAGCCATCTGACTCTGAGTGTGAAGCGTTCCGCTGAGGGCGCTGGCGACGTAAAGCGCGCCAATCCGTGATGCAGGGATACTTCCCAGCGCGCCGGTCAACGCCTCGATTGCGAGTGACGCAGGGCTGCGATCCCAGTGTTCTCCAACCGGCGTTGCGCCGGTTCCAATAATATAGACACGTCGCATATCATCACTCCATCACCAGTTTGCCGCGCCACTTGACGTACACAGCGTAATCGACAAATGTTTCGCGCGCCAGATAGGCGGCAGTCAACGGTGCGCGCTCACGACGCTCCGGCAGCGCATCGGTCACCCGCAGCGCATAGGCGTCGGAACCGGCGCCTGAACCGTAGGTGGTCACGAAGATCGTATCGCCTGGTTGCGCCACATCGAGAATGGCGCACAGACCCAGCAGCGCAGCGGCGGAATAGGCATTGCCGATCTTCGGCGAGAGCAATCCCGGCGCGATCTGCTGCGGCGTGAATCCCAGTTGTCGTGCCACCGTCTGCGGGAAGCGCGTATTCGGTTGGTGGAACACGGCATAGGTGAAATCCGACGGCTTTGCGCCCAGATCGCGCAACAACTTTTCGGCTGCGCTGCGCACCGTACCAAAATAGGCGGGTTCGCCGGTGAAGCGATGCCCGTGAACCGGGTACGCCGTATCGGCGCGGCGAAAGAAGTCGGGGGTGTCGGTCACATATGAGGTGGTTCCCTCAATGACCGCGACCGCATCCATCGCCGGACCAACGATCAATGCAGCTGCACCGGCTGCGGCAGTGTACTCCAGCGCATCGCCCGGACGACCCTGCGCCGTGTCGGCACCAATCGCAAGGACATACTCCGCCATGCCGCTGCCAACCATCCCCATCGCGGCGGTTAGCGCTTCAGAACCGGCTTTACAGGCGAATTCCCAATCTGCCGTACTGACCCACGGCGTTGCGCCGAGTGCCTCGGCGACCAGCGTTCCAGACGGTTTGACTGAGTAGGGATGGCTTTCACTGCCAACCCAGACCGCCGACAGGCGATCAGGCGTGATGTGCGCCCGCGCCAGCGCGTTGCGCGCCGCCTCAATTGACATCGTGATTGTATCTTCGTCGGGACCGGGTACGCTCTTCGAGTCGACCGGCGTTCCGCTGGTGCCATCCCAGATGCGGGCAATCTCGCGCGCTGCGATACGAAAGCGCGGGATGTAGACGCCATACCCGGTGATACCGACAGGTCGTTCAGGCTTCATCATAAGCCATGATCCTCCAAACACACGAAAAGAGAACGCGGAACGCACACCGTGCGTCTGCACATACGTGGCTGCATCACAATAATGGGATGTGGCGTTCCGGGTTCTCTTCCAGGTACCTGTTCACTCCTGAGGGCGGGACACCCTCGCTCTGTCTATGGGGGCGCGATGCCCTCGCTCAGAAGTGCGTCTCTGCGGGCACGATGCCCTCGCTCCCACAAGCAATGTGAACTCTTACTCTTCCACCTCGTCAGTCAGGTGATGTCAAACGTTGGATGCCTGTACCTTAGCCGTGCGGCATGGTTTGACGAAGCGCAGGATCAGGCACGCTGCTTGAACATCCTACCCACCGAACGCAGATGCAGTTTCGACTGTTGCGGAAGGCGCCTGACCTGTTTCGGAAGAGCGCAATTCCGCAAGCAGCGCTTCGGCGCGGGCAGGCTTAATCTGGCGTTCCTGCACCATACGCGCCGCAATGATATCCACCTCGGACCCCTGCGCTCCGGCAGCTAGCGCAATCTGGCGCGCATGCAGGCTCATATGTCCACGCTGAATGCCTTCCGTCGCCAGTGCGCGCATTGCTGCCAGGTTCGACGCCAGGCCAACGCAGACGCAGATCTCCGCCAGTTCGTGCGCGTGGGTGACCCCAAGCAGTTTGAGCGCTGCCTGAGCCGCCGGGTGAACCTTCGTCGCACCGCCAACAACGCCGACCGCGAGCGGCATTTCGAGCGTGCCAACCAGATTGCCGTGCGCATCGCGCTCCCAGTGCGACAGTGATGTGTACCGACCGTTGCGGGCAGCGTAAGCGTGTGCGCCAGCTTCAACGGCGCGCCAGTCGTTGCCGGTGGCGATCAGCACCGGGTCGATGCCGTTTAGGATCCCCTTGTTGTGGGTTGTGGCGCGGTACGGATCGACAACCGCAAATGCATATGCCCACAGAATGCCTTCGACAACCTCTTCGCCACTCAGACCGTCGCGCGCTAGCGACTGCGCTGGCACGATTGCCCGTGCCCGCGCCAGGCGTCGGTCGCTCAGGTTCGAGAGGATGCGCAGGTATGCCTTTCCCCCGCTGATCTCTTCGAGCATCGGCGCCACTGCTTCCGCCATCGTGTTGATCGCATTTGCACCCATCGCGTCGCGGCAGTCGATGATCAGGTGCACCACCAGCATCGGTCCCATCGGGCTGGTTTCAAAGAAACGCACCTCGATATCTTTGGCGCCGCCGCCAAGCGCCACCAGGCTACTGCTCTGGCGATTGGCGAGCGCCAGAAGAGCGTCGCGCTGCGCCAGGATGTCGTGCCGGGCACGCTGCGGATCGGCGACACGAACCAGTTGCACCTGACCAATCATAAGGGGCGGGGTTGAACTGGCTTGAAACCCGCCGCCATCACGAACCAGTTTTGCCGCATAACTTGCGCCTGCCACGATCGATGGCTCCTCGACCGCCATTGGGATGAGCACATCGCGTCCGTTGATTAGGAAGTTGGTCGCAATGCCAAGCGGCAGCTCAAACGTGCCAATCACGTTTTCGATCATCTTGTCAGCGCGCTCGACGGTCAGGGTGCCATTGCCGCCGTGGAGCTGGCGCAGATCCTCATCGTTCAGCCCATCAAACGACCGGACGATTTCGAGACGTTCGCGAGGGCTAAGGTGATAGAATCCACTGATCCGTGAGTTGCGCGTTCCCATATGCGTGTTGTTTCTCCTGTGATGTTTTGCACATTCCGTAGTTTGCTACGGGCGAGTATAGCAGGGAGATCCGTTCAAATACCATGCGAAAGCTGTCAAAACCTATCAAACACCTGTCTAAGACTTCCGTGGTACGATACAGGGTATGCAAAAGCTCTTCGTGTTCTCCATAATAATGTGCATCGTTCTGGCGGCATGCGGACGGTCGTCGGGCGATACTTCTCTTCCCGCACCAGCGTTCGTTCCCCTCGACGTGGCGCTCGCCACGCCACGAAGATCAGGACCCATCGGGGCGTACCTGCTGATCGACGCAAGTGGTGCGCGCCTGGTTGCAGTATTGAGCTTCAGCACTGGCGCGACTCCCCTTCCTACTGATCCGCCTGGTCGCCAGGTGTGGCTCGATCTCGATGATCGGCTCGCCGATATCATCAGGCGCGCTCAGCCTTACGGCAATGCGCAGTACCTGGCAGTCGCCGTCAGCGGCGACCTCGAAGGACCGGGGGTGTTCGGACCGGAGGGCGCCTTTGGTTACCGGATGCGTGCGCCGACTCCCACGCCGCTTCCCTGGCAGGAAACGACGGTGATGCTGCTGGCAGCGCTGCCGCCATCCGGTCAGGCAGTACGGGTAACTGGCGCGCTGGTTGCTAGCGCCAGCGAAGCGGTGCTTGTCGAGGCGCTCAATCCTGGCGGTGTGCCAGCGCCTCAGGCGCGTCAGGTGAAACTGCGGGCGCCACTACGCGATGCTGCACTCATGGCACGCCTTACTGCTGCTCCTGGCGGCGCGGTGCGCTACGGAATAGTGCAGGTCGAAGGGATCTGGCACGACGGTGCGCTGGTTCCGATGGGAATCAGGAAGGTTGAAGGGTGAAGGGGGCAGTGTTTCCCCTCGTTCCCCTGCCTCTTCTCCTGCTACCCCTCATCCCTCCAACCCCCTCTCCCACAAGGGGAGAAGGGGGCGTTTGGGCGTCCAGATGCCTGAAACGAGAGAAGGTGCAGGCTGAAGCCCTCCCTGAGCGCGTGGAAGCTCCTGCGGGGCTGGAGCGTCTCTGCCAGGATGCGCGCCGGAGGCGCGCGTACCTGAGGTGGCGTTTTTCCCACTCCTGGAGTAGGGTGCACGACTCTGGCCCGCGCAGGCGGGCTTCGCCTCGTAGACTTGTGGTCTTTGAATAAATACTCCGCTCTAGCCCGCGCAGGCGGGCTTTGCCTTGGCTAGCCGAGGGCTAATGGTCTTTGAATAAATAATCCGCTATCCGAGACCGACATACTGTAAAAGCTTTGGCGAGCCGGTTGCAAACGACGCG
>Ga0272447_1001071_pt1 | contig 18315 bp, 17 predicted proteins | sample YNPCB0133_FD_194589 | JGI IMG/M metagenome (GOLD analysis project Ga0272447, IMG submission 194589) | Hot spring microbial mat communities from Yellowstone National Park, WY, United States - YNP-CB-013-3 | ecosystem: Environmental > Aquatic > Thermal springs > Hot (42-90C) > Sediment | place... | reverse complement strand
CTATCCATGACGCCGGTTGGGGTGAGTTCCTGCAAATTTTGGCAGCCAAGGCTGAAAGAGCTGGGCTGTTGACGATTGCAGGGGATCCCCGCGGCAGCAGTCAAGGGTGCTCGGGGTGCGGTCGTGAGGTGCCCAAAGAGCTGCATGAGCGGTGGCACGATTGTCCGCACTGTGGGTTGAGGATTGGCAGGGATCACAACTCGGCGAGGGTCATCAAATCCAGAGCGGTGGGGCGTCCCGTTCTTCAAGCTCAGGAAATGTCCTGCCATTGGGCAGGAGTCACTGGGAAGCCTGCACTCTATGCGTCAGCATGAGTGCGGGAGTACGTCACGTATTCATACTCAAGATAGGGTGGACATGGACCCAGAATAGAGGGGGAAGGAGAAGAGGCGCGTAGCATCTGCTACTGTTCTGAGGACATGGCGAGGAGAAGCTGGCACCACCTAAGGAGCCGCCGGCAACCGGCCAGAGCAAGTTTGCAGAAGATAGGAACCTAAGGACAGAAAAATGGCGACAGCGCGACGGGTGGCACGGGTAGCCGAGCTGATCAAACGGGAGGTCAGCCAAATCCTGCTCTCGGAGATCAAAGATGACCGGGTGGGGGCAGGGATGGTCAGCATTGTGGACGTAGAGGTTTCCAATGACCTGCAAAATGCCCGCATCTTCGTCAGCATCTATGGCGATGAAGCGGCCCAGCAGCAGACCATGGAGGGGCTGGCTTCCGCCACTCCCTTCGTGCGGCGGGAAATCGGTCAGCGCCTCGGCCTGCGACGGGTGCCGACGGTGGTGTTTTTGCAGGATCGCTCTTTGGAGCGGGGATCCCGGGTTCTGGCCCTGCTCAACCAACTGAGACAGCCCGCTGAGGCCCAACAACAGGAGGGATCCCACCCTGGGGTTGAGGGAAGGATGGCGGACACCCCTGGGGGTGAAGAAGACGAATTGAGCGAACAACAATAGTTGCTCGCTTTAAGAGTTGCCCACTTTCGTGCCAACCTGGGGGATCTGCGCTAAAGCTCCGCCTGCTTTGCACAAGCGAGAAAAGAACCTACCTGAATGACCAAGTGGACCGGAGAGGCCTTGGCTTCGCAGCGATGCGGACAACCTCAAAGCAATGTTGTCTCACGGAGAAGTTTTTGGATTTGTTAGGCTTAAGGAAGCCATACGGCCTTTTCCCCGGCCATCTCATCTGTACAGGGCTCAATGTCGGCGGCATGCTTACGCCAACCGGGGCCTTCTGCCCCAATGGGCAGCACCGTCGCTGCCGTAAACCGGCGAAAGGGCTGTAAAGTTGCGGTTTGTGCCTTTTCTGCCTTTTCATGGATGTTCAAAGCCCACTGCAACCGGATCCCGCTTTAGCGGGTGCTACTCCACTCCAAGCTCTGCAAGCTCTGAACCAGAGTGTTGCCGAAGCTTTGGTTTCCTGCTTGAAAGGGCAACCCCAACAAGCCACCCAGCACCTTTTACTGGCTCTGCCGCAGTTAATGGCTGCTCTGGGGGCTTTGAGGCAAAAATCTTCCGTTGGCGTCAGCGGGCCGGAGGCCTTGGTTGAGTCTACAGGCCGGGCCTCAGAAGCCAACCCCAAGCGCATCATTCACATCGAAGGCAACCGCGTGCAAGTGTGGGTGGATAACCAGATTCGGAGCAGTTGGAGCATTTGGTCGGTGGGAGATCTCAAGGAAGTCTGCCGGCTGGCAGAAGAATTTGATTGTGGCCTCAGCTATTCCCTGGGAGATAGCTCAGGGTCGAAGTCAGAAATGCTGCTATTGGCCTCCAGTCCTGCGGAACTGCCGGATCTGCTCTCGAAATCCGAAGACTCTGCTGCCTAGCAGCCCCGTTCTCCGATCGCTGTTTCTCTTGTGACCCCATGCCTATGGCGACACCCCAACGGCTCCAGAAGCTCTTGGCTCAACAGGGGCTGGCCTCCCGTCGCCAGGTGGAAGCCTGGATCCTGGCCGGGCGCATTCGGGTGAACGGGAAGGTGGTCACCGAGCTGGGCTTTAAAGCCGATCCCGAACGGGATCGCGTCGAGGTGGATGGACGGGTGATCCCTTTCGGGGATCCAGCCCGCTACGTTTTGCTCCTGCACAAGCCCCTGGGGGTTTTGTCAACCTGCAAGGATCCGTGGGGGCGCAAGACGGTGCTGGATCTGCTTCCCCCGCCCTGGAACCGGCAGATCCGCCTTTATCCCGTGGGCCGACTGGATGCAGACAGCAGTGGGGCGCTGCTGCTCACCAACGATGGCGACCTGACGCTGAAGCTGACCCATCCGCGCTATCATCTGCCCAAAATCTATCGGGTGCAGGTACAGGGGCGTCCGAGCCGGGCTACCCTGCAACAGTGGCGAGACGGAGTAAACTTAGAGGGGTACACCACTCTGCCGGCAGAGGTGGAGTTCTGCCCTGCTCCCAACTTTGGGTATAGGCAGGATGCCAATTCCTCGTGGCTGAGGGTGGTTTTGTTTGAGGGGCGCAACCGGCAAATTCGGCGCGTAGCGGAGCAGCTGGGGCATCCGGTGCTCAGGCTGCATCGGGAAGCAATCGGCCCGCTGCACCTCGGAAACCTAAAGGCAGGTCAGTTCCGCCTATTGGAGCCCCAAGAGGTTCAGGCTCTGCTAGCCCCTCTTGCCGGTACCGACAGCTTGGCTCTGTTCAGAAGCGCCTCTTTGCACTCTTTCCGTCCCTCTTCATAATTAGCTGTGGGAACTGTGCGCACAATCTCACACTAGCCTCCTCTCTTCCGCAGGTAGCCGAACGATGCAAGAGTCGGAACGCTCTAAGGACTCGGTCCCGCTAACGCGATTGGAAGCCCTGGGATCCCTGTTGCGGCAAACACGAGAGGCACGGGGGCTGACGTTGACAGATGTAGCCAACGATACATTCATCCGCTCCCAATATCTGCAGGCCCTGGAGGAAGCAGACTTGAGTCGGCTGCCGGAGCCGGTTTACGTGCAAGGCTTCATTAAGCGCTATGCCAACTATCTGGGGCTGGATGGCGAGGCTTTATCTCGGCAAGCTTTGCCACTCCTATCTGCCAAAACGCCCCATGCGCTCCCTCCTCTTACTGCTGTTGGCGAACAGCCGGCCTTTGCCCTGCGCCCCTTTCACCTCTGGGCCGCCTATGTGGTGCTGGTCGTGCTGGCGGTGGGAGGGCTGTCGGCTCTTTTGGACGGCACGGGCAACCCCTTTGGGCATTGGCTGGCCAGCCTACAAAGCGGCGAGGGATCCCAGTCGCAGCCGCGAGCAGCTGACTCCCCTGGGCGCAGCCCAGAACCGACCCTTCGCCAGATGTTTCCCACACTGGATCAGTGGACGCGCATCCAGGGGGTTTTCCCCGACGTGTTGGAGGCCCCGCCGCGCAAGCCGGTGCGCCTTGATATTCGCGTGGTAGAGCGTCCCTCCTGGCTACGAGTCATTGCCGATGGACAAACCGTTTTTGAGGCCACCCTGCAGCCGGGGGCGGAGCTGAACTGGGAAGCCGAGCGATCGATTGTGCTGCGCGCCGGCAATGCCGGCGGGGTGTTGGTGACCTTCAACGACCGCGATCTGGGAGTGATGGGAAGGTTTGGAGAGGTGAAAGAGCTGATGTTTGAGCCGGGGCTAGACATTCAATCCTTCCAATCCTTGCAATAGGGATCCGGCTCGGACGGAGGGGCTAAAGGCCTTGATTGGGTTGAGGTAGGGCAGAAGCGATTTGCCACCCTTGGGATTCCAACTGCTGCAGCAGACGCCAGACTTTGTGCAGATCTTTGTCGCCCGGCTGGCGTTCCACACCGCTGGAGAGATCAATGCCGCTGGGCTGGAGGTGGCTGAGGGCCTGCAGAACATTGTCTGGGGTGAGGCCACCGGCCAGGAGCCAGGGCAAGGGCAGAGAGCGGTGGGCCAACTCTGGCCAGTTGAGGGTTTGCCCAGTGCCACCCGCACGCTGGGGGTGATAGGCGTCCAGAAGCAGAGCCTCCACACAGTCGCCGTAGAGGTGGGCTGCCTCCAGATCTGCCAGGTGGCGAATGCGCAGGGCCTTAATGCGGCGAATGCCAGGGAGCCATTCTCCCAGTTGCCGGCACTCTTCTGGCGATTCCCGGCCGTGGAGCTGAACAGCCGTGAGGCCGCCCACTTCCACCCAGGTGGCAATGGTACGGGGATCCGGATCCACAAAGACCCCCACCTTTTCCACATGGCGGGGTAGGGAGGCCAGCCAGCGGGCCTGGGAGAGAGGCAAATAGCGCGGCGTGTTGGGCACTGCGATAAACCCAAGAGCGCTCACCCCCAGCGCGGCGATAGCCTCCGCTTGATCCTGGCGGGTGATGCCGCAGATTTTGACAAACAACCGGCCCATTGGGATCCCTTCCGACAATCCCCTACTTTTGGTCGGGGCGCATTTGCAGACGATCCGGCTGTGCTGGATGAAGCGTGTTGATCCGGCGCACCATTTGCCACAGCCGTCCAAAGTTACGCTGGTTAAAGTGCATCACCAGCCGCGGCAGATGGGCAATCTCTTCCTCTGCTTCTTCCGGCAAAGCCTCGGTTTGCTCGATCCGGCCCGAGTCGAGAATGTCGGCAAACTCTTCGTTTAAGATATCCAGAGCCTGGGGCGAGAGCTTGGCATTCAAGCGCAAAACCAGCAGTTCCCGCACATAGCGATTGCTGTGAAAGATGCGATAAAAATCTAGGATCTGCTGGCAGGCGTCCCCTACATCGTCGGTTAAGGTGTATAAGAAGAGATCTTCCGGGCTGATCAGGCCGCGGCTGAGTAGATGCTCCCGCACATATTCATCCCATTCTTTCCAGTAGCAACCGCCCTTCTTGTCCACCAGCACCAAGGGCATGAGCTTGGTTTTGCCGGTTTGCATCAAGGTCAGACATTCAAAAGCCTCATCCTGCGTACCAAAGCCACCGGGGAAAAGCACCAGCGCATCGGTTTCTTTGACAAAAAAGAGCTTGCGTGAAAAGAAATACTTAAAGTTAATTACCCGATCGCTGGCGGCAATCACAGGATTGGCCATCTGCTCGAAGGGAAGCTGGATATTCAGCCCAAACGAGTTTTCCAGCCCTGCGCCCCGATTGCCGGCTTCCATAATCCCACCGCCGCCCCCCGTCAGCACCATGAACCCTCGCTGGCTGATGCAGTGGGCGAACAACTGTGCCTGGCGGTATTCCGGGCTGTCCGGCCCTACCCGTGCCGACCCAAAAACTGTTACCTTGCGCTGATGGACATAGTTCTGGAAGGCCGCAAAGCCCTGCTCCAGATCCTCAAGCGTGGCCGCTAGGATCTTAGCGTCCAGGCGGCTGAGATTCAGAGATCCCATCCGCTGCAGCGACTGCAAAACGCGCAGCCAAGCCGTCCGGTTGGGGTGATGCTCCAACTGCTTCAGACGAGTCTCGGCGTTGGAGAAAATTTCCTGGAGAAGAGAAGAAAGGGAATCAGCCAAGCCAGAATCCAGAGTTCTCTGTCATTACTTTACTGCAATAGGCTATCGACGCTAAATGCTACTTAGGCCTTACCCCCGGATCCAAACATAGCGCTCTGAAGCGTTGAGGGCCGCTCCTCCTGCTAGGACCTTAGCTCTCGGCAGGCGTGTCGAAGTGCTTCTCCAGAATTGTCGTTAGAGTTGCCTTGGGCACAGCGCCGACTACCACATCGACCTTCTGGCCTCCCTTGAAGAGCATCAAAGTGGGAATGCTGCGAATGCCATACTGGCTGGCAGTTTGGGGATTCTCGTCTGTATTAATTTTCACAACCTTAACCTTGCCGGCATACTGCTCGGCTATCTCCTGAACCACAGGAGCCACCATCCGGCATGGGCCACACCAGGGCGCCCAGAAATCCACTAAGACCGGAATATCGCTACGCAGCACCTCTGCCTCAAAGGTAGCATCAGCGACGTCTATTGCTGCAGACATGCTTGGAGAACTCCTGAAACAGTACATACCTGTCACTTCAAGCAATTCTATCACAACTTTCTGGGCTTTTGTTTTAGGCCGCAGCAGGCGCCTGCAATTTTCTGCCGGAGGGTCAGGCTGAACAGGCGAGCTTTTTCCAAGCCGAGCGGGGTATTCTGGACTGAAGGAGTGAGAAAGCGTGCAAGGGCCGATGACATTTGAGCTCGGGCCAGAGGGAAGCAATCAGGCTGAAGCCGAGAAGCGGGCTTCCGTCCAGGAAGTGGCTGTGGATTTTATTCGCCACGGCATAGCCGAAGAAGCGCAAGCGGGAGTGGAGGACGCTTTTCGCGCCTTGACCGATGAGGGACGCAAGCGCTGCCGCAAAATTGCCCGCCAACTCAAGGATATGGGCTGGAAGTGGGATCTCCTGCTCACCAGTCCCCTTGTGAGGGCGCGGCAGACGGCGGAGATTTTTTTCGACGAGAACTTGGCCGAAGCTCTAGAAGTGTTTGAGCCGCTGGCCCCGGACGGCAGCTTCGCCGACCTGGTGCGCTGGCAGGCGGAGCGGGATCCCTTCACGTCTCTGGCCTTGGTCGGCCACCAGCCGGATCTGAGCCTGTGGATACAGGCGGCTATTGGCCTGCAGCCGGCCAATCCCCAGGCCATTACCCTCAAAAAGGCAGGCTTGGCCCAGGTGCGCTTTGCAGAAGGCCGTATCGACTATTGCCAGGGATCCCTGACGTTGTTGCTTTCTCCCAAAGTGATATTGCGCTGACTCTGCCCCCCTGATGTAGCTGTGCGAACGTGGCAGCTAGCGTTAACTTTTGTTAAGGTGGTACAAACACCCAGGCGTAGGGAGCATTTCACGATGGCTAAGATCTTCACCCCTGAATTCAACCAGTTTGAGACCATCAACGCCACTCAGGCGTGGTCTTTGTTTTTTACCATCAGCGCCTCCGACCGGCTCCTGGGGGAAGACCCGGCTGTTGGCCGCTACATTACGCTGGCCCTGTTCAGTGCCATTCTCACCGGGATCCTGAATGTGCTGCTAGCGCTGTAGTTGGCGGACGGTCTGAGGCTTTCTGAGACCTCGGTCTTTTGCGTTGTCAAGGGCCCGCCGGCAGTAGGGCTTGGCCTGAGGCAAGGCGGATCCTGCTCTCAGGTTTTTTGCTTTTGAATAGGAGAGGATCCCTTGTTTTTTCTCAGGGTTCTTCTCATGAGCGCTTCGATAAGTTCCCTCAAAACCGAACGTCTGGCGGCGGCCTTGCCCGCCGAGCTGCCGCTGCTGCTTGCGCCAGCGGGGGATTGGGAGTGTGCAAAGGCGGCGGTGGAAAACGGAGCCGATGCCATCTATTTCGGGCTGGAACGGTTCAACGCTCGCCTGCGCGCCCGCAACTTCACCGAAGCGGATTTGCCGGAGCTGATGGCCTGGCTGCACCGGCGCGGGGTGCGGGGCTACGTAACTTTAAATACCTTGGTCTTTCCCGAGGAGCTGGAGGAGGCGGAACGGTACATCCGGGCGATGACAGCAGCGGGAGTAGACGCGGTCATTGTGCAGGATGTCGGCATTGCCCGCCTGGTTCGGCATCTTTCTCCCGATTTCCCCATCCACGCCTCGACGCAGATGACTGTCACCAGCGGCGTGGGAGCTGAGTTTGCCGCCGAGCTGGGCTGCGAGGTGGTGGTGCTGGCGCGGGAGTGTTCCCTCAAGGAAATAGCCAAGATCCGCGCCCATCTGGAAGAGAGGGGATCCCCAATTGCTCTGGAGGTGTTTGTCCATGGGGCCCTGTGCGTGGCCTACTCGGGGCAATGTCTGACCAGCGAAGCCCTGGGAGGACGCTCGGCCAACCGTGGAGAATGCGCCCAGGCCTGTCGCCTGCCCTATGAGCTGGTGGTGGACGGGATCCGGCGCGACTTGGGCGAGAAGCGGTATTTGCTCAGCCCCCAGGATCTGGCCGGGCTGGAGGTGCTGCCGGAGCTGGTCAAGCTGGGGATCCACTGTTTGAAAATTGAAGGCCGCCTGAAATCGCCGGAATATGTAGCTAATGTAACGCGCATCTATCGGCGGGCCTTGGACGCTCTGGGGGCAGGGCAGGCGTGGCAGCCCTCAGACCAGGAATGGTATGAGCTGGAGATGAGCTTTTCCCGCGGCTTGTCCACCGGCTGGCTGCGGGGCATCAACAACCAGGAGCTGGTACACGCCCGTTTTGGCAAAAAGCGGGGGGTTTACCTGGGGCAGGTGCTGAAGATCGAAGGGGATCAGGTGGGGGTGCGCCTAGAAGCCCCCCTCAAGCCGGGGGATGGGGTGGTCTTTGACCAGGGAGAGCCGGAGCTGCCCGAGCAAGGAGGGCGGGTTTACTGCGTGCAGGAGAGGCAGGGGTTGGCCTGGCTCGGCTTTGCCCGGGGGGCCGTTGACTGCAAACGCCTGCGGGTGGGGGATCGCCTCTGGAAGACCAGCGACCCGGAGCTAGAAAAGCGCCTGCGCCAGAGCTATGCCGGGGATCAGCCTCGCTTTCAACGCCCCATCCACCTGGAAGTGCACGGCCAGGCTGGACTGCCACTGACCCTGATCCTACGGGACGAAGAGGGCCACGTGGTGCAGGTGGATTCCCCACTGCCTTTGCAACCCGCTCGCCAGCAGCCCCTCACCGACGAGAAGCTGCGGCAGCAACTGGGCCGCCTAGGGGGCACGCCCTTCCGGCTGGGATCCCTGCACAACGCCCTGGAGGGAGAGGTGATGCTGCCGGTCAGCGTCCTCAACCAGATGCGGCGCCAGGCAGTGGAGCAGTTGCAAGCGCTGCGGGCCCGGCCCCGCCGCTGGCAGCTCAATCCTGAAGCCCGCTGGCAAGACCTGCTGCCGCCCCAGGAGCAAGCCGAGCTGGGATCGCCCCAGCTAGTGGTGTTGGTGCGGGAGCCGGAGCAGGTGCCGGCGGCGCTTGCCTGTGGCATCCGGCAGATCTACCTGGAGTTTGAGCATCCCCGTCGCTACCGAGAAGTTATCCGCGCTACCAAAGCTGCTCACCCTGAGGTGGAGCTGTGGGCGGCCCCACCCCGCATCACCAAGCCGGGAGAGACCTGGATTTTAAAACAAGTGCTGGCGGCAGGAGCCGATGGCTACCTGGTGCGCAACTACGACCACCTGCGCTTTTTTGCCAACCAGCGCTGCATTGGCGATTTTTCCTTGAACGTGGCCAATCCCCTCGCCGCCCATTACTTGAAAACCCGCTACCGCCTGGAGCGCCTGACCGCCTCCTATGACCTCAACCACGAGCAACTGGGATCCCTGCTGGAGGCCGGCCCCGCCCACTGGTACGAGGTTACCATCCACCAGCACATGCCCATGTTCCACATGGAGCACTGCGTCTTCTGCGCCTTTCTCTCCAGCGGCACGGATTACACCAACTGTGGTCGCCCCTGCGAAAAACACCAGGTAAAGCTAAGGGATAGGGCCAATGTGGAGCACATCTTGAAAGCGGATGCCGGCTGTCGCAACACCCTCTACAACGGCAAAGCCCAGACTGGGGCAGAATATGTGCAAAAACTGCTGGATCTGGGGCTGCGCTATCTGCGCATCGAGTTCCTCCAGGAGTCTCCTGCGGAGATCCAACAAACTCTGCGTTGTTACCAGCAACTCCTTCAGGGCCAGATGAGTGGCTCTCAACTGTGGCGCCAGCTGAAGCTCCACAGCCAGCTAGGGGTAACACGCGGTTCTCTGGAAAGTTGACGAGGGACGCCCATGCTCTTTTCGCCGCAGCAGATGCTCCCCCCCGCCCTCTACCCCCTCCTGCACCGGAGCCTGAAGACTCTTTTCCCGGAGGCTCTCTAGGAGCTGCCCCCGCATCCTAAGCAGCAGGTGGCCCTTACCTTTGACGACGGCCCCCACCCGCAGCACACGCCAGCTCTCTTACGGGTTTTGCAGGAGTTTCAGGTGCCGGCCACCTTCTTTGTGTTGGGGGAACGGGTGCAGCGCTGGCCTCACCTGGTGCGGCAAATTCGCCAACAGGGCCACGAGATTGGCCTGCACGGCTGGCAGCACCGCTCGTTTACCCAGCTCAGCCGCAGCGAATTGCATAGCGGCTTGCGGCGCAGCCAAGCCGCCCTGGTGGCTGCCTGCGGCGGGATCCCAGAAGAATATCGGGCTGTGCGCCCGCCCAACGGCTTGTTTTGGCCGCAAACGCTGGTGGATCTGCGCCGCTGGGGATTCTTCCCGGTGATGTGGAGCGTGGTGCCCGAAGATTGGCTGGAACCGCCGGTGGCAGTAGTGGTGGAGCGAGTGCTGGCCCAGGTGCGGCCCGGCTCCCTCATCGTGCTCCATGATGGTGTCCAGGGGGGAGCCCAAGTAGCCGAGGTAACGCGCCAGTTGATCCCGGCCTTGAGAGAAGAGGGGTTTGACTTTGCCGGCCTGCCGGATCCCGCAGACCTTCCCAGTTGCGGAAAAGATTGAATACAGTAGGAGTCAGCCATCGACAAGGAGGCAAGCCATGGGCGCGCGCAAGATCATCTACGGCATTTTTGGGCAGCGGGCCGGCAGCGTTATTGTCGGCACTTGGAACTGGCTGTGGGGGATCCCAGTGGACAAGGGCGGCACAGGGGCGGTGATGGTGGCAGAAGAATCGCTGCGGGCCATGCAAGAAACGGTGCAACGCCTCACCGAAGCCGTCGCCACCCAGGTGGCCGCCTACCAGCGCGCCGAACAGAAATACATGCAAAAGGTGCGCGAGTACCGGGCCCTGGAGAACAAAGCCCGCCTGGCCGCCCAACGGGGGGATCAAGAAGCCGCCCGCCTGGCCATGGCAGAAGCGCTGCGCATTGAAGCGATTCTCGGCCCGCTTAAGGAGAATGTGGAAACAGCAGAGCGCTACGTCACCGCTGCCAAGCAAAAGCTGGCCCGCGAAAAAGAGCGGCTGGCGGCCTACAAGAGCGAGCTGAGCAACCTCAAAGACATCTACGAGGTGAACAAAGCCCTTGAACAGATGACCCGCGTTAACAACGCCTATAGCATTGACTCGGCCAAGTCCCAATTCGAGGCGGCCAAGAACGCCATCCAAGCTCGCCAGCTCAAGGCGCGCGCCCTGAGCGAGCTCTCCGAGGATCGCAGCGAGCAACTTGCCGCCCAACTGGACGAAATGGCCCTCGACGACGAGGTCTCCCGCCGCCTGGCCATGCTCACCGGCCAAGGAGGCGGCTCGGCCAATCTGCCCTTGCCGGATCTGGATTTCGAGAAGCGGCTTCCCCAATAGTGGGGATCCCTTCTGGCTATTGCTCCGCCTTGTCGGGGCTTTTCCTTACGCTGAGGTGTCGTTCCCAGGAGATAGGGTAAACCTAGTCCTCGGCGAAATCGGCCTCCACCACCCCACCGGTCTCGGGGCTGGCAGCCACTGCCTGCGCCGGGACGGCTTGTGCCACCTGTGGCACTTGCACGAGCTGGGGCGTGAAAACGAACAGGTTGTAGACCGTGTTGCGGCGGATGTTGTCCATCATCTCCAGGAACAGCTCGTAGCCCTCGTTCTTGTATTCGATGAGGGGATCCCGTTGCCCATAACCCCGTAGGCCCACCGCTTCCCGCAAGGCCTCCATCTGCTGCAGGTGCTCCCGCCAGAGGGTGTCCACCTGCTGCAACAGGAAAAAGCGCTCCGCCTTCCGCATCAAGCCGGGCTCGAACGTATCCAAGAAAGCCTCTTTGGCCTCGTAGGCCAGCTCCGCCTGCTTGATCAGGTGGTCTAGGATTTCCTGATAGGAGAGATCCCGCAAGTCGTCGGCCTTGAGGTTCTCTTTGAGCAGGGGCACAAACTCCTGCATCTTGGCGGTCAGCTTGTCGATTTCCCACTCTTCCGGCGGCAGCTCCGGGTTGACGTGGGCCCGCACGATCTCTTCAACGGTCTTGCGCATGTAGTCGAGGATCTTGGGTTTGAGGTTCTCCCCTTCCAGGATGCGCCGCCGCTCCGAGTAGATGGCCCGCCGCTGGTTGTTCATTACCTCGTCGTACTCGAACACCTGTTTGCGCAGGTCAAAGTAATACACTTCCACCTTGCGCTGCGCGTTCTCCAGGCTGCTGGAAAGCAGCGGGTGCTCGATGGGCATGTCTTCGTCTACCCGGAACATGTCCATCAGCTTGGCCACCCGCTCGCCACCGAAGATCTTGAGCAGGTTGTCTTCTAGGCTGAGGAAAAAGCGCGAGGAGCCAGGGTCTCCTTGCCGTCCGGCGCGGCCCCGCAACTGGTTGTCGATGCGGCGGGACTCGTGGCGCTCCGTGCCGATGACATGCAAGCCCCCCAGCCGCACCACCTCCTCGTGTTCGGCCTCTGTGACCTTTTCGTACTCGGCCTTGATGCTGTTGTAGACCTCCCGCAGTTGCAAGATCAGAGGATCCTGCACCGGCGCCTTCTCCGAGGCCACCGCGATGAGATCTTCCACCACCAGCTCCGGCAGACGGTTCAACCCGTACTTGGCCACTGCGGCTGCCACCACCTCGTCCAAAGCCTGGCTGGTGCGGGCCGACAGCTCACAGGGGTAAAAGTTGGGAGAGACCACCGTCCAGGATTTTTTCGGCTTGGGCGAGGTTCCGCCAAACCCTTGCCCACCGCCCCGTCCCACCATGGGAACGGATCCCAGGGGGTTGTCGGCGTCCAGTTGGGCCAGCTTGGGCATCAGCCGTTCCCGCAGCTTGAGGCGGGCCATGTACTCCGCATTGCCGCCCAAAATAATATCCGTGCCCCGCCCGGCCATGTTGGTAGCAATGGTTACAGCACCTTTGCGTCCTGCCTGGGCGATGATTTCCGCCTCCCGTTCCACGTTCTCCGGTTTGGCGTTGAGGAGGTTGTGGGGGATCCCCATTTCCTTGAGCATGGCCGAGAGGCGTTCGGATTTCTCCACGCTGGTGGTTCCCACCAAAACAGGGCGCCCCTGGGCGTGCATGTGGGCAATCTCCTCGGCGACCGCTTTCCACTTGGCGTTTTCGGTCTTGTACACCAAATCGGGGGCATCTTTGCGGCGAATGGGCCGGTTGGCGGGGATCACCGTGACTTCTAGGTTGTAGGTTTTGCTGAACTCGGCTTCCTCGGTGCGGGCAGTGCCTGTCATGCCGGAGAGCTTGGGGTAGAGCAGGAAGAGGTTTTGGTAGGTGATGGTGGCCAGGGTTTGGCTCTCGTTTTGAATCGGCACCCCCTCCTTGGCCTCCACCGCCTGGTGCAGCCCGTCCGACCAGCGGCGACCGGGGAGCACCCGCCCGGTGAACTCGTCCACGATCACCACCTCTTGGTTGCGGACGATGTAGTGGACATCCCGGATGAAGAGCTCCTTGGCCTTCACTGCATTAAAGACAAAGTGCGCCCAGGGATCCTTGGGATCGAACAGGTCGGAGACCCCCAGCAGCCGCTCCGCCGCCTCAAACCCTTCGTCGGTGAGGATGACGTTGCGGGCTTTTTCGTCCACCTCGTAGTGCTCGTCCCGGATCAGCTCCCGCGCCACCTGAGCCGCCTTGAGGTATTTTTCGGAGGGGCGGGCCATCTGGCCGGAGATGATCAGGGGAGTGCGGGCCTCGTCGATGAGGATGGAGTCCACCTCGTCGATGATGCAGTAGTTAAAGGGCCGCTGCATCACCTCTTTGATGTCGGTGGCCATGTTGTCCCGCAGGTAGTCGAAGCCCAGCTCGCTGTTGGTGCAGTAGGTGATGTCGCAGTGGTAGCTGCGCCGCTTCTCGTCGGTGGACATGCCCTCTTGCACCAGGCCGACGGTCAGGCCCAGGAAGCGGTGCACCTGCCCCATCCACTCCGAGTCCCGCCGGGCCAAGTAGCCGTTGACAGTAACGATGTGAACCCCTTTCCCGGTCAGGCCGTTGAGATAGGCAGGCAAGGTGGCGACCAGGGTTTTCCCTTCGCCAGTTTTCATCTCGGCAATCTGGCCCTCGTGCAGCACCATGCCGCCAATGAGCTGCACATCGTAGTGGCGCAAGTTGAGAACCCGCTTGGCCGCTTCCCGCACCACTGCAAAAGCCTCGGGCAGGAGATCGTCGAGGGACTCCCCTCTATCCAAGCGCTGGCGAAACTCGGTGGTCTTGGCCCTGAGCTCCGCATCCGAAAGGGAGGCGATCTCAATCTCCAGCGAGTTGATCAGCTTGACAACAGGCAGGTACTTGCGGATCTTGCGATCGTTGGGATCCCCAAGGAGCTTCTGGAGAATTTGGAGCATGGGCAAGCCTAGGCCAATCATTAAAGTAGCGATATAGCGCAATTTTACCATTCCAATTGGCTTGGCCGGCCAGCCCAGCCAAGACGGCAACAGACCTTTGCCAAGAAAGCCCCAAGCCCTGGAGGGGGGAAAGTGCTTGCGGCCAAGGGCAAGAAGATGTCAGGCTAGGGAAGCGAAGGGATCCCAGGGCTTATGAACTTTCTAGGCGTTGGACTGCCGGAAATGCTGGTTATCTTTGCGGTGGCCCTCTTGGTGTTTGGGCCGCGCAAGCTGCCGGAGATTGGCCGTGCCCTAGCCAAAACCTTGCGCAGCTTGCAGGATGCCGCCAGAGAGTTTGAGGCCCAGTTAACCCAGGAAGCCGAGGAGCTGGAAAAGGCCGCCCGCACAGCCGCTCCCAAGGGCGCCAAAACAGCAGCTCCAGCCCCAACCCAAACCAACTCGACCGGCACAGCCGACCCGTCCACAAAGCCGGCTGCCGAAGCAGAGCCTGTGGCCGCCGCATCCCCGTCCGAGGGCTCGTCAACGGCGGATGCTGCCTAGTCTATGCCCCGCTGCAACCTGCTCTGTTTCGGCATGGAGATCACGCACCTGTTCGTTTTGCTCCGGCGGAGGTAGCAGCCGGGCTGCGGCAACACGGCCAAAACCCCTCCGACTCCGAGATCTCACCAGGAGCTGCCCCCTGCCGGCTCCTCGGCGACGATGGGGATTCGCATCGACCTCAGGCGTTGGGATGGTCGGCCGGTGGATCCCTGGTTGTTGCAGGAGATCAACCGACAGGACTGAAACCCCTTGGCCAGGGGTGCTTGCTCGGAGACCGATCCAGGCCCTAGGGTAAAGGGGCGAGCTCTTTGCGCCTCTATGCCCACGGCCACCCTGTTGGTCTCTTGCCCCGATCAAAAAGGGCTGGTAGCCAAGCTCTCTAACTTTATCTACAGTTACGACGGCAACATTCTTCACGCCGACCACCACACAGATCTCGAGGCAGGGCTGTTCCTGAGCCGCATCGAGTGGGACCTAGAGGGCTTTCGCTTGGAACGCTCGGAGATTGTCCCCGCTTTCTCTGGGATTGCCCGCGGGATCCAGGCCAACTGGGAGCTGCATTTTTCCGACACGCGCCGGCGCATTGCGGTGTGGGTTAGCAAGCAGCCCCACTGTCTGCTGGAGCTCATCTGGCGGCAGAGGGCTGGGGAGCTGCTGGCGGAGATTCCTTTGATCATCAGCAACCATCCCGATTTGGAGCCGCTGGCCCGCTCTTTTGGCATTGACTACTACCACATCCCTGTTTCTCCGGAGAACAAGGCCGAGGCAGAGGCCCGCCAGCTCGCCCTGTTGCAGGAATATCGCATTGACCTGGTGGTCTTGGCCAAGTACATGCAGGTGCTGAGCGGGTGGCTGCTCCGCCAGGCGCCGCCGGTGATCAACATTCACCACTCCACCCTGCCTGCCTTTGCCGGCGCCAACCCCTACCAGCGCGCCCACCAGCGGGGCGTCAAGATCATCGGCGCCACCGCCCACTACGCCACCGAGGAGCTGGACGAAGGGCCGATCATCGAGCAGGACGTGGTGCGGGTAAGTCACCGCGACACAGTAGCCGACCTCATTCGCAAGGGCCGCGACATGGAGCGCCTAGTCCTGGCCCGGGCCGTGCGCTATCACCTGGAAAATCGCGTGCTGGTCTACCACAACAAGACTGTGGTGTTCGCTTGAAGGAGCTGCGCCGTTCCCCAGGATTGCAGAGCCGCGCTCCCGAAAGAGAGCTGCTCTGCCAAACTGGAAAACAAAAGTAGAGGTGGGATTATGGCCTTCGATTGGTTTCGCCGTCGCTACACCGACTTCAAGGGCGAAGCAGAATCTTCTCCCCCAAATGCCGAGTCGACGCCTCCCCCAGCGGCAGAGTCGGCAGCGATGTCGCCGGAGGACTATTTGGCTTTTGCCAAGGCCGCCTATGCCAACCTGAAAGCGCGAGCTGCTGCCCAAGCCACTCAAGCAAAGGTTGTCTCCCCAGCCACCCCTGCAGCAGAATCGCCTGCAAGCGAGGGCTCTGCCCCAGCAGTTGCAGCAACTGAGGCAGTCTCTCCCCCATCGCCTCCTGAGCAGTCGGCTGCTGCGGCCTCCTTCTTTGATCTGGCCCCCCGTGCTGCCGAGCGCCTGCAAGCCCTAGAGGCAACCGCTGTGGAGGAACCGGAGCCAATGGCGGCAGCCGTGGCTGCCCCGCCCCCAGAGCCGGCGGCGGAAGAGGTGGTTTTCGACGAGGGCTTTCGCTGGTCAGCCGAGATCCTGGCAGCCCAAGGGCGCAAGCCCGAAGAGATCTCCGTAGAAGAGATCTCCTGGCTGCAAAAGCTGCGGCGAGGCTTGGGCAAAACCCGCCTCAACCTGATCAACCAGTTAAAGGCTCTAATAGGCCGGGGGCCTCTTGATCAAGAGGCGGTCGAAACAATTGAGACGATGCTGCTGCAGGCGGATGTGGGAGTTGAGGCCACTGAGCAGATCATCCAGGCCCTGCAAAAACGCATGCGCGAGGAGGTGGTGCCCCCCGAGGAGGCGGTGAAGTACCTCAAGCAGCAGATGCGCCAGATGCTGACAGTAGGGGATCCCACCTTTGCGCCGCAGCGGGGCAGGCTCAACATTTGGCTGATCGTCGGCGTGAATGGGGTGGGCAAGACCACCACCATCGGCAAAATTGCCCATGTGGCCCGCGAGTCCGGCTACCAGTGTCTAATTGCTGCCGCCGATACCTTCCGCGCTGCTGCCGTCGAGCAGCTCAAGATCTGGGCAGAACGGGCGGGGGTGGATGTCATCGCCAACCCGTCTCCCAATGCCGACCCGGCAGCCGTGGTGTTCGATGCCATCAACGCCGCCAAGGCCAGAGGTACGGAGCTGCTGCTGGTGGATACGGCAGGCCGCCTGCAAAACAAGAAAAACCTGATGGAGGAGCTGGCCAAGATCCGCCGCATCATTGACAAGAAAGCTCCCGAAGCCAAGGTGGAAAGCCTCTTGGTCTTGGATGCCACCCAAGGGCAAAACGGCCTGCGCCAGGCCCAGGTGTTTGCCGAAGTGGCCAAGCTAACCGGCGTCATCCTCACCAAGCTGGACAGCACCGCCAAGGGGGGGATTGCCCTGGCCATTACCCAGCAGATGCACTTGCCCATCCGCTTTATCGGCGCCGGCGAAGGGCTGGAGGACCTGCGGCCTTTTTCCAGCTACGAGTTTGTGGAAGCTCTGCTAAGTGAGTATTGAGGCAGCCCCTTGCTGGGCAGAGCCACCGTGAACGAGATACCCACAGCTCCCAATTGGGTTGGGCGTCGCCCTCGCCGCCTGAAACCGGTGGGGGCGGGAAGGATGCAGAGGCTCTGCAAGAACTGGTGGCCACCTCGGTGTTGTCGAGGCTGTTGAGAGCATCTGCCAAGAGCTGCGATCCACCAGGGCTGAGTTTTGGGAGTTCACCGACGGGGGAGAACTTCTACTATGGTCGAACTGCACCTGCAACCCCATGCTGGTTTCAGGGCTTGACCTGTCTGGCAGATAAGCTGGAGAGCGCCTCTGGATCCCTGGAGCTTCCCCTTCGCGTCAGTGGTGCGTAGCGCTAAAAAAAGGCCAGATCCCTTGTCGCAGAGTTTAGTCTGGTCAGAGCGGCTACTTGGTGTCGTTCCAGAGGGCTTGTTCATGCGTCCTTTCGGCAACCCCAACCGTTTGGGCAGTTCTCCTGGCGGGGGATCCCTGCCCGGATCCAGCTCTTTTGTGCAGTTTCGCCGCGACCCGCACCTGCTGTCCTTTTGGGGCCTGAGCCTGGTGATCATGGGCCTGGCAGTGCCGCTGTTTGTGCTCTCGGGGGCGGATCCCAGTTTGGCCGGCTGCGACGAGAGCTTTTATGCCCAGATGGCCCGCGAGCTGCTGCGGGGGAGCAACTGGCTGGGGCCGACTTTTTTGGGGGAGCCTTTTTTCGAGAAACCCCCTCTGCTCACCTGGAGCGTGGCCCTCAGCTTTGCCCTCTACGGCATCAACGAATGGGCGGCGCGGCTGCCCGGGATCCTGGCGGCTCTGCTTTCTATTCCTCTGGTGGGCTGGATTGGGCGAGCCTTTTTGCCAACCCGGGCGGCCCTCTTGGGCATGGCGGTTTTGCCCCTCTGCTACCTCTGGGTGCAGCAGGGGCGGCTGGTGGGGCAGGATGTGCCTCTAACCTGCCTGGAGCTCCTGGGGATCCTAGGCCTAGTGAACGGCATCCGCGGCCACCGGCGCTGGTTCTGGTTGGCGG
>Ga0272447_1001070_pt1 | contig 18318 bp, 16 predicted proteins | sample YNPCB0133_FD_194589 | JGI IMG/M metagenome (GOLD analysis project Ga0272447, IMG submission 194589) | Hot spring microbial mat communities from Yellowstone National Park, WY, United States - YNP-CB-013-3 | ecosystem: Environmental > Aquatic > Thermal springs > Hot (42-90C) > Sediment | place... | reverse complement strand
ACTGCTGCCCCCCAGACTGCCCCCACCAGGTCTACGGCTTTTGTGAGGGTTTCTCCCATCAACATCGCCTCCCTATCCAAACCGTTCACGATGCAGGTCTATGACACGAAGCACGTCTGCCTCATCCACCGCCATTGGCAGGCATGCCTGCCCAATTCGCGCAATGAAGACGAAGTGTACCTGTGCTTGTCGCGCCTTTTTGTCGCGCTGCATCAGTGAAAGTAAGGCTGCCGAGTCTATTCCTGCTGGAAGAGAGATAGGCAAACCAAGCGCGTGCAGTGTACTCGCAATCTCCGCTGCTGTGCCTGCGGGCGTGACGCCGACCCACTCGCCCAATAAGGCCTCGGTCACCATGCCGATAGAGACCGCTTCCCCATGTAACAGCCGTCTGTAACCACATGCCGCTTCCAACGCGTGCCCCACGGTGTGCCCAAAGTTCAGGATGGCGCGAAGACCCTGTTCTGTCTCGTCTTCTGAAACGATGCGTGCTTTTATTTGGCAGCAGCGGTAGATGATTTCAGGAATAGCGTCACTCCATCCCTGACGCAGAAGTTCTCGTTCCTGTTGAACCCGCTGCCACAACGCCTCGTCTGCGATTATACCATACTTCATAACCTCCGCTAGACCTGCCCGAAACTGACGACGCGGCAGGGTCTGCAACGTTGCAGTGTCGATAACCACGAGAACAGGCTGGTGGAATGCCCCCACTAAGTTCTTACCCTCCGGGAGGTTAACGCCCGTTTTGCCGCCAACACTGGAATCGACCTGCGCTAGCAACGTGGTAGGAATCTGCACGTAGCGCACGCCACGCAGGTAACAGGCAGCCACGAAGCCCGCCAGATCGCCGATGACTCCGCCGCCCAGCGCGACCACCACACAACGGCGGTCTAAGGCGCGCTGAGCCATCTGCCGCAATAGGCGACCCACCACGCCCCATCGCTTGGTGCGTTCTCCAGACGGAACTGTTAGAATATGCACGGGAATGCCTGTCCGCATTAATGAACGTACAAGAGGAACGGCGTACGGTTGCTCCAACACCGGATGTGTGATAAGTGCCAATTGGGAGGGCTGTAAGTCAGCGAAATATGGCGCCATCTCTTCTAACAACCCATGTCCAATGAGGATGGGGTAGCTGCGCTCTCCTAACGCTACGTCTACTCGCAGTGGGCTGCTTTCCATTGTTCGATCAACTCCTCGATGCGTTGCACTGCCTCGTCTGGGGTAACATGCGAGGTATCCACCTGGATATCAGCACAAGCTCGGTAAGCCTGTTCCCGCTCACGCAGCAGCTGGCGGATTCGCACCAACGGGTCGGACGCCGAGGCTAGCTTTGGGCGGGCTGCCAACGGCTGAACGCGCTGCAAAATCACTTCTGGTTCTGCGGTCAGCAGCACAATGATGGCGTGTTGGCGCAAGGAGGACACATTCTGCGGGCGGGTTGGTACACCGCCCCCTGTAGCAATAATTAGGTGGCGCTGGCTTTCCAGCCGGCGCAGTACCTCTGCCTCCCGCTCTCGAAAGTACTCCTCGCCGAAGCGACCGAATATTTGTGCCACGGTTAAGCCTTCCTGCTGCTCCACCAGCGTGTCGGTGTCCACAAAACGCCAGCCCCACCGTTGCGCCAACAGCTGGCCCAGAAGGCTTTTCCCGGTCCCCATGAAACCGATAAGTGCCACGTTTGGAAGCGTATCGCGCTGCATCGGTAGACGAGAAACGCGGGGGTATTCACCCCCGCGCTAATCTGTAACGAGCAATGGCTGAGACCTTACGGCGTTACGCCAACCGTAGGTGCCCCTGGCTCCTCAATAATGCGGGGCGTCAGGAAAATCAGCAACTCGGTGTCATCCTGCGACAGGTTCGTGGAACGGAATAGGTGTCCAATCCAAGGCAGGTCACCCAGAATGGGGAACTTCGCCACCGAATTATCCTCGCTGCGCCGGATGAAACCACCCAGCACCACCGTCTGCCCGCTCTGCACGCGCCGAGTGGTGAACACTGCCTGGCTGTTGACGATGGGGAACGAGCTGCCGTCGGGAGCCCGCACCGAGCCCGTGATATCCGACAGCTGCAGCGGGATAAATAGGGTGATGGTGCCGTCCCCGTTGATGCGCGGAGTCACTGTCATGCCGGAAACCACCGGCACGTAGTTGACCTGGCTGCCTTGGATGACCTGTCCTTGCCCCGGGGTGGTGAACACAGTTGTAATGAATGGTACCTGCGTCTGCACGAAGATAGAACCTGGGGTGTTGTTCAGCGTCGTGATGACAGGTGCCTGAATCACGCGTCCCCGAGCGTTAGACATCGCTGTCCGTAATTCCGCCGTCAGGTTACCTGCACTGTAGCGGATGAAGACGTTGCCCCCCGTGGCGAAGGTACCTGGCACGTTACCCGCCTGAGTGTTCAACTGTTGCACGAGCCAGTCGATGCCAAACGACTTCACCTCGCTGACCTTCACCGTGACAAACTCTGCTTTGATTTCCACCTGCCTCGGTGCCACATCCAGTAGGCGAATAAAGCGGCGAATGTTTTCGATATCCTCATCGGTGCCCACCACGATGAGCGAGTTATCCACATCCACCGCGACGATACGAGCCTGGTCACTCAGTTGAACCAGCTGCCCAGCTGCTGCTCCAAGCCCTCCGATGCCACCAGCACCTGGTTGCCCTAATCCACCGATGCCGCCAGCCCCTGGTTGTCCAAAACCGCCAATCTGACCGCCCATTCCGAAGCCGGGCGCACCGCCATACGCGCCCCGCTGGTCAAAACCGGTGTTCGGGGCGGATGTATGCCCAGCCGTTGCCGTCTGGCTGTTCGTGTTGGGGCTTGCTGGTACTTGTTGCGGCGTGGGCAGGATTGGCTGAGGTTGCGTTAGCGGACGCATGCCAGGACGGGTCATGTCCATCAGGTGCTGAACCAACGCACCGCTGTTGCGTGCAGCCCAGTCCATTCCCACGATTTCAGGGTCTACACGGAGCTGCGTCAGAAACTCACTAGGGTTAATGTACTGCAGTTTCATCTTCTCCGTGCGATGGCGAACTGGGGCAGGCGCGGGTGCAGGTTCTTGCGGTTGAACAACAGGGGCTGCTTCAGCCTCGTTCCCCTGCGGACCGATGATAAACACACCATCCTCAGTGCGGCGTACCCGCGCCCCTGCCGAGCGTGCCAGATACTCGAGAGCCTTGTCCAGCGGCATGTCTACGAGATTTACGTTCACACGCGGATAGGGTTTGTCGCTGGGCTCCAAGACGATACTGGCACCGCTACGCTGCATCAACAAGTTCACTGCGTCACGAAACTCCGCCTCCACAAGTGTGAGGCTGACCAATGGCATCGGTCCCTGAGTACGAGGAGCACTGTTGACTGACAGCAGTCCCGAAGCGCTCCACACTGCGCATACCACCACGAGAGGCAGGAGCGTTTCTTGCCATCTACGGAGTGCCATGAACTTTTGTCCTCCTTTTACTCGTTACAGACTTAATCTAACCCAGCCAGAGCTAGGGACGAAGCCATTAGAAACCGCCGCGTCCACCGCCCCGGCCGCCGCCACCGCCGAAGCCGCCGCGGTTGAAGCCACCTCCGCCCCAACCGCCACCGAAGCCACCACGGTTGAAGCCACCTCCGCCCCAACCGCCACCGAAGCCACCAAAACCGCCGCCGAAGCCTCCATAGCCGCCGCCAAAGCCGCCAAGGCCCGCGCCAAAGCCACCGTAGCCGCCGCCGAAGCCGCCGTAGCCGCCACCAAAGCCGCCGCCGAAGCCGCCGTAGCCGCCACCAAAGCCGCCACCGAAGCCGCCGTAGCCGCCACCACCACTATAGGCCCAGCCACTCTGGTTCAAGGAGACGGCACCGCCGCCCACAATCTGGGCAATCGCTAGCGAATCCAGATGCTGCAAAGTGATTTTTTCAGTACGCACTTGAGGGCGCGACGGCTCTTCGAGCTGCTGTTCAGGAAGGCTGGATTCGAACGTCTCAACTCTGGGAGAGATGATATATACGCCGCCGTCTACCCTATAGGTGAGGGGTGGATTGGCTGCGCGTAACACGGTGCGCAGGGCGGTCTCGAAGGAGACGTCCTTTAGTGACACCGTGACGTAGCCCTGAACTACCGACTCGTCCAGCGTATAGTTGTAGCCCGTTGCTCGAAAGAGCAGTTTAAGAGCGTCCACAATGCTGGCGCTCTCCAAGTTAAGCGTGACCCTCGGTCCACCGCCCGAAGTCGGTTCCTGCGCCATAGCGGACACAGTTAATCCAAACAGAACCAGAAAGCACGCTGCGACTCGTAAACCTCGTTGCATCAACATAAACCTCCTTAGTTGGTTTCGCTGACTATCCCGAAACTCCTTCTCCCCTTCTCTCTTCGGCAGAAAAGTAGGAGGCAGAAGGTATGACTTTGGCTAGTAATCCTCCACAAGTCCCGCACCACCAGGGGCGCCACCGCCCGGCACACCCGGAAAACCACCTGGCGCGCCAGGAACGCCTCCAACGCCAGGGAAGGCGCGCTGTACGGGCGTGATGGGGGCGCCTAATTTAACCGTAATTTCCTGAGGCCTACGACCCACTGTGGCCAGTACCACTTGATTCGGTTCAATCCGCGCGACACGCATGCCATCGATGGTGTCGCCTGGTTTGACCACCCGCGGCAGGTCTCCCTGAGTCTCAATAATTGCGGCCACACTCTGCCCCCACATAATACCTGCTACCCGCCGATATGGCTGTGGAGGAAGAATATCTTCCTGTTCTTCTTCTCTTGGCCTAAAAGTCGGTAGAGGCTGCAGTCGCGCTGGGGGAACTACCGATAGTATGGGAGGCTTGCTAAGGTCTGCCTCCCACGGCAGAGGCTTGAAGGGGTCGACGCGATACCGCGAAGGCGGTTTGCCCTCTCTAGGAGCCTGCGCCACTTGCTGGGACGCCCCTGGGACACCGCCAAATCCTCCCATGCCCATCGCAGGTGGGCCTCCGGGTCCCATCGCACCCATCGGTCCCGACAGCGGAGACGGTTGAGATATGCCGTTCTCCAGCTCGTCACGGTCTACGGTGCGCGGGGGCGTGGTTCCGGTACCAGTCGTGGTCTGTTGTCCACCGCCCATGAACAGAAATAGCGCCACCGCCACGATGAGAATAACCGCTACCGCTCCACCGATGACGACAGGTTTGTTCTTCGGGTCGTTGAGCCACTGCTGCATGGTTGTCAAGCCTCCTTTAATAGTCCTCCGGCATGCCAGCACCGCCTGGCGGGGGTGTTGTTACCCCTGCTCCACCAACGGGCGGACGAGGAGCGCCCATCATACCAGGCGGCCCCATCATCGGACCAGTGCCGGTCATACCCGGCGGACCCATCATGGGTGCCCCCATGGTGGGGGCTGGCATCCCTGGGATGCCGCCACCGAACCTACCAACGCCGGGCAGCCCTCCCATTCCGGGTGCGACCCCCGCCGACGGCAGGAGCGGAGCTGGCTGCTCGTCTTTAGCCCGCGGCAAGATAAACAGCGTTGCCGTATATTGACCTATCAGGTTTGGGCTGATACCAGCTAGTTGCAAGCCATCTACCAGCACCAGCCGCGGCGCGTTGTTCCACCGTTCTATGTGGCGCAAAATGCTTTCGAAGTCTCCCTGAACCTGAAACGTCCCCAGCGGCACAATCCATACAGGCCATGGCAACTGGTTTGGGTCGGTCGTGGGAACGCCAATCGCGAAACTGCCCAAGAAGATGACATCCCTCGATTTAGACACGAAATCCTGAAGGAGCTTGGCAGTTCTCTCAGGCTCCTTCCAGTATGCTAACGCTGCCTTCAAGCGGTCGCTCATGTCGATGGCAGGCATTTTGGTGCGCTCATACCGTGCCCACTTCTGCCGAGCCTCAGCAACCTCTTTTTTCGCATCTTCCAGCTGCCGTCTCGCGGCTGGCAACTGCGCCGCCCGCTGACTAGCAGCCTCAATCTGCGTATCCAAGTTCTTAATCTCAGCCTGAGTGGGACGAATTAGCACGAAGAAGATGCCCGACGCGATGACCACCGACACCACAATCCCGATAACTATCACGTTCTGTAAGGTGAGTTTCGAAAGCATCCCTCACTCCTCCTTTTATTCTGCCAACGCGCCACGTCCAGATGGGGCTCCTGCTCCCGGCGATGTTGCACCTCCCGGCACGGGGCCTGCCCCCATGCCACCGCCCATGCTGGGCGGTGGTCCCATCATGGGCCCACCCATTCCAGGCGCGCCCATCATCGGCGCGCCTGGCAAGCCACCAGGTATCCCAGCACCTAGGCCGAAGCCCGTTGCTCCCGTGCCGCCCAGCGCAGCAATCCACTGCTGGACCTGATTGACCACAGGTTCGCGTAGATTGGCTACAACGGTGAACACGATGCCTCCAGCCTGCTGCTGCATCTGTCTCGCAGTCAGTCCGCCAGTCGGTGCGGACATCCCTCCAGGTAGTATTGGCGCGCCAGGTACACCTCCAGCCGCAGATATTCCTCCGGGCATTACAGGTGCGCCAGGCACCCCGGGCCCACCGTAGGCTCCAAACGGCGCCCCAAGCGCTGACCCTGTTGGTGTGGTCGCAGTGCCAGCTGCTGACCATGAAATGCTAACCCCGGTGAACAATGGACATTGAAGCATTACCTGTAGGTAGCGTGCCATCTCGTCTAAGTCGCGAGTAACTGCTTGCGCCTGCAGAGTCATGCCCTGCGCCACCCCCATGCTGTTGTAGCGCACTGTGTCCACTGTCCAACGGCGCACCTCGCGATACAGCTTCGGATACTGCTTATTATAGCGGAACACTTCGTCCGCCAGGCTGACCCGCGCCAGCAGGGGAGCCACCAGTCTTTTAGTGTTCTGCGCTTCCTGTTCGATCTGCGTCACCTGACGCACAATGGCTTCCTGCGCCTGCAGTTCTTCTTGCTTCTGCGCCCGCTGGTTGACAAGGCTAAGTTGCCACGCAATCATCCCACCTGCCAAGGCAAGCCACACCACCACGAACACCGCAAACCACACCCGTTTCTTGCGCGGTTCGTAGATGTTGGGTGGTAAAAGGTTCAATTTCAGCATGGTTCTGTTCCCTCCGGAATGCCTAATCAATCATGTCCCGGATAGCCAACCCTAGCGCAACTGAAATTATCGGCGCGACCTCCTGCAGGTACGGCTGACTGTAACGGCGCACTAGCGCCTCCTGATGGGTTAACGGGTCAGCAACGCTCGCCGGGATGCCCAATTCCTGCGCCAGAAACTTGTCTAAATTCTTCATCCGCGCCGTACCGCCACACAGCACAATCTCGTCAATTCGGGCACCTTGCACCCGCCCCCGATAGAACTCCAGCGAACGACGCACTTCCGCCAAGAAGTCCCCCAACACGGGCGCAATGGCGTCAAACACTTCGATGCGCAACGGGTCTGTTTCCTCCGCTTCTACGGGGGCCGGAGGGGAGGCTTCCGCGGGTTGTTCCTGTTGTGGGGGTGGCACGCCCGTTTCGTCCTCTCCCACATCAAAACTCGGCTCTCCATAGCCTGCCGAGAAGTCCACCATGCCAGGCGCGGCAGGTCGAGAGAAATCGATCATGCCGGTCGACGCACCAAATTCGGCACCATAGGGCGGCGCCGCCCCCGACGGACCAAGCCGCTCCAACAGCACCGCTGCGTAATCCCGCTTCAGCTTCTCAGCATGGGCGCGTCGCTCCCGTGGGTCGGTTCCTTCCACGCGATAAGCCAGCGAATCGATAATCGCCTGCGTGAAATGATTGCCTGCAATAGGGATTGTCCGTGGCAGGCGCAGCACCTTACCCGAGAAGACCCCCATGTCGGTGGCAGTTGCCCCGATGTTGAGCAGCACCACCGTTTTATCTTGGTACCTCTCCGGCTGAAGCCCGATAATGGTGCGAGCAGTTGCCAGCACCTGCACATCGATAGCCACGGGGTCTAGCTGCGCCGCGAACAACGCTTTCACCACCGCATCTACCACGTCCTGTTGTGCCGCCGCCAATAACACTTCCATGTTGGGGTCATTGGGGTCGGCATCGGGACGCTCGATCACAGCGTAATCAGTGATGACGTCTCCCTGGGCCGCGAAGGGGATGTGCCGCTCTACTTCCCACGCCATGGACTTATCGAGTTCAGCAGGGCTCATTTTGGGCATCTCAATCACGCGCACCACTAGCGCGCTTTGCCCAGGAATCGAAGCGACCACCTGCTTGGTAGAGATACCTGCCTGAGTCAGCAGCTGCCGTATCGCCTGCCCAAGCGCCTGCGGGTCTTGAATGTAGCCGCTCTCATCGATGACATCTTCAGGGGTTGGCGCCACTCCAACCGCACTGATCTGCACTCCCTCCTTGCTCGGGCGCGCCTCCACCACCTTCATCAATGTGGTACCTACGTCCAACCCAACAACGGGTCCAGTTGCTTTTCGGGCACGTGCCATTCCTGAATCTCCTCCTACCCTGTTGACCCTATTGTAGCGGTTCCACAGGGGGTTGTCAACGATTTCCTACGCATAGATGCACAGACCGCTTCCCTATCCCTTTTCGCCGCGCGCGCTTACTCCTCCTGCCTTCGCGTTCTTTAGACGCGAACCTCACTCTATTCGTTACCGCCTCCACGCGCTGTCACCCTGTACTCTCTAATTCGGCAATTGTCCTCGACTTCCTGCGCCCGACTTCCTCCCTTAAAGCACCATCTCCCAACCGTCGTATGCCACCTCTATTCCATACGGTTTGCAGAAGGTTTCCAGTTCTTCCTGCAACGGGCGTCCATTGTGCGAAAAATGGGTGACTGCCCAGCGCGTGTCGGCGTGTGCTGTCCCCATCGCTGTCAGACGCTCTTTCAGCCGTAGCACGTCACTTAGGGAAAGGTGCGTATCGTAGGAAGCCTCCACAAACCCTTTGGTACACTCCGCGATAACCGCATCCAGTCGCACACCCGAAAGGTACCGCCAAGTGGCGTCCCGATACCAACCGGTGTCACACATGTAGAGCAAGGTCTTCGTTCCATCGCTCACGATGTAGTTGAAGCACTGCTCCTCCTCGCGATGGTAGGCAAGCACCGCAATGACGACGTAGCGGTCTATTTGATAGGGCGTAAAGGGTTCTAATATCTGCACTCTCAGCCGATTTTGTACCTCTTCCGACACGCCCTGTATCCGTTGCGCAAAGTCCGCACTGCCATAGACCCGAAGCGGCAGGTCGCGATGCGCAAAATCGGGTGCCAAATAGCTCAGCTCATGCAGCGCCAAATGGTCCTCGTGAGTGTGCGTGATGAGAAGGTGTTCCAACTGCGACAGGTCGAGTCGATACCTCAGCACATGATGCAGGGTATCGGGCGGCAAATCGATCTTTAACGTCCCATCGATGAAGATCGAGCTGCGCGTTCGCAGGTTTTTCCCGCCGCGTTGACGCGCGACATGACAAACTTCACAGCCACAGAACAGGCCGGGCACGCCTTCCGCAGCCGCTGTTCCCAGAAAGAGTACTCTCAACGAACTGTTACGCTCCCTCCATACTTCTCTTAGCATACCCTATTTTAGAGAAATGTTGCTTGTTCTGGGTTCTTCGAGATTCAAGGGCGAGTTACCTTCTAGCAGGAAAAAACAACGATCGCGACAAAAGCAATGGTATGACCGAGATGCTGGTCATACTGAATCCAAAAGCGGGGCGCTCTCGCGCCATGCGCCAAAAGCAAACCTTGTGCGAACTGCTGAAGCAGGTGAGCCAGCAGACAGGGCTATCGTGGCGTATGGTGGAAACCGCCTGCCCAGGTGACGCCACCACGCTCGCACGACGCGCCGCGCAGGAGGGCATCTCTATCGTGGTAGCAGCAGGGGGTGACGGCACACTGGGCGAAGTCGCGAACGGCATTGTCGGTACTTCGGTGCGTTTGGGTATCCTGCCTTTGGGTACGGGTAACGACTTTGCGCGGTGCGCTGGCATCAGCGAGAACCTTGTCGCCGCGTTGGAGACGCTTCTCACTGGCAAACCCCGAGCAGTTGACCTGGGCTGGGTGAACGGCAGATACTTCATAAACATTGCAGGCTGCGGGTTCGACGCGGCAGTCGCCCAGCGCGTCAACCAAGGGTTTCGTTTCTTGCAGGGCACGCCAGCCTATGTGGCAGCTGTCCTAACGACCATCCTGACCTTCAAGCCCCCACAGATGCACATCGTTGCCGATGGCGAAGAGTATCACGTTAGGGCGCTGCTCTGTACGGTTGCGAACACCCAGTCGTACGGCGGTGGGATGCGCGTCGCACCCTATGCGCAGATAGATGACGGATTGCTTGACATGTGCATTGCGAAAGCCGTGCCCAAAGCCGAGTTTGTGCGGGTGTTCCCACGAGTGTTCAAAGGCACACACATCACTCACCCTGGCTTTCTGATGCAAACGGCAACACACGTGCGCGTGAAGAGTGACCCGCCCGTACCAGTGCTGGTTGACGGCGATGTGATGGGCACGACGCCCGCCGAGTTTCGGACATACCCTGCAGCTGTGGAGGTGATTCTGCCAGCCAAGTAGCGGATACCCATGAGCGATACGGGCAGGCTTGCATTTTTCTATTGACTGTGGTAAAATGGAAACGCGAAGAGCATCTTTCGCGTATTTTTCTATAGCCTGTCGTAACAGGCAAATCACAACGGAGGAGGAACACACGATGCGAACGTTTGGAATCACCCTGCTCGTCGCGCTGTTTGCCGCAGCGGTGTTCGCCGGTCCGCAGAAGCCTGCGGCAACCAGTGGACTGACGTGCCCCGTCTCTGGTGAAGCTGTCAAGGACCTGAAAAAGGCTCCGACCGTGCAGTATGAAGGAAGAACCATCTACTTCTGCTGCCGACGGTGCGTGAGCGAGTTCAACAGCAACCCTGCCAAGTATGCTTCGAAACAGCTCGTAAAATGTCCGGTCGGTGGTGAGACAGTTAACGACCCAGGCAAAGCACAAACTGCCACATACAAGGGGCGAACCTATTACTTCTGTTGTCAAAAGTGCAAGGCAGAGTTCACCAAGAATCCAGAGAAGTATGCCAAGCAGACAGGTAAGACAGCCAGCTAGTTCCTGATAGAAAGCGCAGACGAAGCGCATCACAAATTAACAGGGGGAACGCTCGCGCTGTCCGTTTGTATTATGTAGCTTTACACCAGCTGTCGTGGGTTAACACCACGTGGTCGAGATGGTGGCGGGTACCAAGGCGTAGGCAACGGATGAGCGCGGGCGTTCGCCTCAAGGTTCTGGTAGACCGACCGTCTTGGGGTAAGGTGAGACTTCATTCATATCTTCTTCACCCTACTGCGGTAACCTCCTTCACCTTGCGTCGGGTGCGTGGACGCCTGGCGTCGTCGGTAGAGGTAGCAAGCGCCTCTTTCAATACCTCGTCTATCGTGTCCACAAACACGAAGCGCATCTGCGCGCGCACCTGCTCTGGCACATCCTCGACAAGGTCTTTCTTGTTGCGCGAGGGCAATATCACTGTTTCGATGCCTGCGCGGTGCGCCGCTAGCACCTTCTCCTTAATGCCGCCCACTGGCAGCACCCGCCCGGAAAGGGTGATCTCTCCCGTCATGGACACGCGAGGCTTAACGCATCTCCCCGTGAGCAGCGACGCGAGCGCGGTAGCCATCGTGATGCCTGCGGAGGGGCCGTCTTTCGGTATCGCCCCAGCGGGCACATGGATGTGGATATCATGCTTCTCGAAGAAAGTCGGCTCGATTCCCAGCTCCTTGGCGTGGCTGCGGATGTAGCTGAGCGCCGTCTGGGCCGACTCGCGCATCACATCGCCCAACTGTCCGGTCAGCAAAAGCCCTTTGTTGCCGGGCATCAGCGTCGCTTCCACAAAGACGATATCGCCGCCGACCGGCGTCCACACCAGCCCCACTGCCACGCCTGGTTGCGAGGTGCGCTCGGAAATCTCTTCGAACTCGAAGCGGGGCGCACCGAGAAACTCCTCCACTTTGGCTGTGTTCACCACCACCTTCTCGGTCTCCCCTTCCGCAAAGCGACGAGCCACCTTACGACAGACGGAGGCGATTTCCCGCTCTAGGTTTCGTACCCCCGCCTCTCGTGTATAGCCGCGAATGATGGCGCGGATGCCCTCTTCTGTCCACTGAATGTGCTCTTCCTCGTTCAGCCCATGCTCTTGCATCTGGCGCGGAATAAGGTGGTGTTTCGCAATCTCGACCTTCTCATCCTCGGTGTAGCCAGGGATTTCAATGACCTCCATACGGTCGCGCAGAGGCGGCAGGATGGTATCCAGCACGTTGGCAGTGGTGATAAACAGCACCTTTGAGAGATCGAACGGCACATCGAGATAGTGGTCACGGAACTGGCTGTTCTGTTCGGGGTCCAATGCCTCAAGCAGCGCGGCAGACGGGTCACCGCGGAAGTCCGCTCCTACCTTGTCAATCTCATCCAGCATAAAGACGGGGTTGTTCGATCCTGCCCGTCGGATGCCCTGAATAATCTGTCCGGGCAGAGCGCCGATGTAGGTGCGGCGGTGTCCCCGAATTTCCGCCTCATCGCGGATTCCCCCCAGCGAGATGCGCACGAACTTCCTGCCCAGCGCACGAGCGATCGAGCGACCTAAACTGGTCTTCCCCACACCTGGTGGACCCACCAGACACAGAATTGGCTGGCGCATGGTGCCCTCGGTCTTGAACTTACGTACGGCGAGATATTCCAGAATCCGCTCTTTGACCTTCTCCAGCCCGTAGTGGTCTTCATCCAGCACCTGTCGCACCTGCGAAATGTCCAGATTGTCTTCGGTAGAGATGCTCCAAGGCAGCGCGACCATCGTCTCAATGTAGGTGCGTGCTACGGTGTATTCAGGCGAAGCCGAGGGGATACGTGACAGCCTGTCGAGCTCGCGTAGAGCCTCTTTTTCCGCTTCGGGAGGCATTTTCGCCTCGGCAATCTTCTGGCGCAGCTCCTCGATCTGGGCCATGTTCTCATCCATCTCGCCTAATTCGCGTTGGATGGCTTTGAGCTGCTCACGCAGGTAGTACTCGCGCTGCGTCTTGCTCAGCTCGGAATGCACCTGCGACTGCAGCTTGCTACCCAGCTCTAGCACCTCTACCTCACGCGCTAGCATCTGGAGCAACAGGCGCATCCGCTCCTTCAGGTCGAACGTCTCCAGCACCTTCTGCTTATCGGAGATAGGCACGGGCAGGTGCGCGGCTACGAGGTCCGTCAGCACATGTGGCTCGGTAACATTCAGGGCGATGCCTTCCAGCTCGTCGGGAAGGTTTGGCGACAACTGCACGACTTTCTGGAAGGAGTCAGCGATGTTTCGTCGCAGCGCCTCAATCTCAAGGCTATCTTCTTCGCTAATGTCCGTTGGCTCAGCAATAACACGCACACGCACGCGCAGATAGGGCTGCGTCTGAACAGGCTCTAAAATCTCGATGCGACTAATGCCTTGCGCAATCATGCGGATGCCATCAGGCATTTTGCCCATCATGCGGATAGCTACCGCAGTCCCCACGCGATATACGTCGTCCAGCGTTGGGTTTTCGACGGTGGGGTCTTTCATGGCGACGACGCCGATAATGCGGTTGCCCCCGACAACCGAGTCATCGACAAGTTTGATAGAACTCTCTCTACCCACCGCGATGGGCACAATCAGCACTGGAAACACCACCGTATCCCGCAGCGGCAGCAGGTTCAGCACCTCGGGAATTTGCATTCGTAGGTCCTTTTCCCCGTCGCTGTTAGTCCTAACCTCGGTTTCCTCGCCCACCATGTGCCTCCCTCGCTTTCCTAATGTCTTGCCCTTTCACTCGCTTTCCACGATGGGGATGCGCCGCGTTGTGGACACTTCTTGCTCGACCCGTTTGGGAATGCGAACGGTCAGCACGCCGTTGCGGTAAGTAGCGGCGATGTGGTCGCGGTCAATGGGGATATCTGGCGGCAACATCACGTGCCGCTCGAAAGGTCCATAGTAGATTTCGAGCTGGTAACACCGCACACGGGCGCGACGCTCGTCTTCCTCCTCCGACCGTATTCCAGAGATAACCAGCACTCGGCTATCCCCAGAGAGCGAGACATCAAGCCTATCTGGCTGTACGCCCGCAATCTCCGCTTTTAGCACCAACGCATCGTGCGTCTCGCAAAGGTCGACAGGGGGCTGCCAGAAACGCTCGGCCGCGCCCAACGGACTGAACGCACTGAGCAACGCTTCGTCCGAGAGCTTCTGCATTTCCAGCTCCATTTGTCTCAAAATGTCCCGATAGTTGCGAAACACCGTCTATCCTCCCTTACCGCCTTTGGATTCTGGCTGACCATGCAGGTGCCGACGCACTCGTTGCAAAGCCCGCTGCACGTCGGCATCATTACTGTTCTTTTTTTGCAACAACGCACTCCAATGCCGTTCGGCTTCCCTCCATTTGCCCTGCCGTTCTAAGCAAAAGCCAATCATCCGCTGCACATGAAAGTCATCTGGCTGCAATTTTTCCGCTCGGCGCAACCACTGCAGCGCAGCATCCCACTCTCGGCGAACAAAATAGATTTGTGCGACCCGATAGCAATAGCGGGCTTCGTTTTTTGGGTCTTCTTGGATAGCACGCTGATATTCGGCAACAGCAGCGTCCAGCCCTCGAAACTGCTCATACATCGCCGCCAGCCCTTCCCGTGCCTCCACAAATTGGGGATCCAGCTTCACTGCGTTTTGCAGGTGACGTATGGCGGACTCGTGCTGACCTGCGTGGTGCGCGCGTTCGCTTAAGATGAATTCCTCGTTGGCACGTGCCTGCCTGCTTTGCAAAACGCCTGCTTCGCGTAGCCAAAACGCGCCGCCGACCGTGATCAGTCCGACGACTGCAAGCACCATCGGACGCTTTGCGGATGGTTTCATCACAACCCCTCCCTTTGGGCTGACTGAAAACACGCTGTTAGATTTCCATCACCACTGGAATGACCACCGGCCGACGTTTTAGTCGCTGTTTCACTGCCCGCGTGACCGCGCTTCGTACGTCGGCTCGAACAGCATCCCAGTCCGTGACTTCCGCGATGTCTAATTCCTCCAATTCCGTCAGCAGTTGCTGACGCAGATACTCGATAAATTGAGGCTCTTCCGCTTCACCCACCGCCATGCCGCGAATGGTTACGTCGGGACCTGCCAATATCTCGCCCGTCTCTTTGTCAATGCTAACAACCACCAACACTAACCCATCCTGCGCCAGATGCTTGCGGTCGCGCAAGACCACATCGCTAATACCGCTGTTGCCGCCACTATCCACCAGCACCCTACCGACCGGAACCTTCTCGCCGAACCGCGCACCCTCCGGGTGCAGGTAAAGGGTATCGCCTAAGTCCATTAGAAAGATATTCTCCGCGGGAATACCCATCTCCCTTGCCATCCGTGCATATTGTACCGCCATCCGAGGCTCACCGTGAACGGGGATCACATACTTCGGACGCACTAAGGTCAGCATCATCTTCAGTTCTTCCTGACAGGCGTGCCCCGAAACATGAACAGGCTGCATTGGTGGATAGATGACGTTCGCTCCCTTGCGGATGAGGCGATTAACTGTGCGCCAAATGAGACTCTCATTGCCCGGAATAGGTGTGGCGGAGAGAATCACCGTGTCCCCAGGTTCTATCTGCACCGCTTTGTACTCATCTCGCGAGATGCGTGTCAACGCAGAAAGCGGTTCTCCCTGCGCACCTGTCGCCAGTATGACCAACTGCCGCCCCTCGTATTGACCAATCTGGTCGGATCGGATTAGGGTGTCGGGCGGCAACCACACGTAACCCAGCTCGATAGCGATTTCTAAGTTCTGCTGCATACTGCGCCCTAGCACTGCCACTTTCTTGCCGTAGCGCGCAGCGGTATCCAGTACCTGCTGCATCCGATGGATATTGGACGCGAACATCGTGACGATAATGCGACCGGGCGCCTCGCGGAAGGTGCGGTCAAACGCCGCGCCCACCACCCGCTCGGAGGGGGTTACTCCCGGCTTTTCAGCGTTGGTGCTGTCGGAAACCAGTGCTAGCACCCCCTCCTCGCCCAGCTGCCCGAACCGCGCCGCATCGAAGCGCCACTCATCAATCGGGGTGTGATCGATCTTAAAATCGCTGACAAAAACGATGCGCCCGATAGGGGTCTCTATGTTGAGTGCAACCGTCTCAGGAATGCTGTGGGTCACTCGTACCGGCTCCACCAGGAAGGGGCCGATTGGGATACGGTCACCAGGGGCAAACTCGCGAAGGTCTAGTTGAGACAACGACAATCGCTCGCTGAGCTTAGCCCGAACTAGCCCCATAGTCAGGCGCGTTCCCCATACGGGCACGTTGATTTCCGATAGCACATACGGTAGTGCCCCCACATGGTCCTCATGTCCGTGCGTCAGGACTACACCTCGTACACGGTCGGCGTTCGCGCGAAGGTAGGTGATGTCCGGAATGACGATATCCACTCCGTACACGTCGTCGAACGGGAACGCCAAGCCGCAATCCACCACCAGTATCTCCCCGCCGAACTGCACAACGTTAAGGTTCTTGCCGATTTCTCCCGTGCCGCCCAGCGGGATGAAGGCAATGCTCTCTTCGTAGGGAAAAGCGTCGTCGTTCACTGCAGTAACCCGTAGTCTCTAAGCGCTTTACGAACGATTTCTTTCTCCTTTTCGTTCGCTTCCACTAGCGGCAGGCGCACACCGCCCACGTTGGCTCCCAGCATATTGAGTGCTGCCTTCACCGGCACGGGGTTCGTGGTGCAGAATAACGCCTTGAACAGCGGAAGCATTCGCTGGTGCAATCTAGTGGCTTCCTGCACTCTCCCCGCGAAGAACGCTTCACACATGCGACGGATGTCGCGCCCCACCACGTGCGAAGCCACGCTCACCACGCCCACGCTGCCAACCGCCAGCAGCGGTAACGTTAGCGAGTCGTCACCACTATACACTAAGAACCCGTCTGGCGCGTCAGCACATATTTCAGACATCTGGTTAAGATTGCCGCTGGCTTCCTTCACCGCCACGACGTTGGTGATTTCCGCCAACCGCAATAGCGTGGCCGGCTCCACGTTGACGCCAGTGCGCCCTGGAATGTTGTAAATCATCACGGGCAGGTCTACCGCGTAGGCAATGGTCTTGAAATGCTGATACAGCCCTTCCTGGGAGGGGCGGTTGTAATAAGGGGCAACCAGAAGCAAGCCGTCTACTCCCGCTCGTTCCGCCTCCTGACTCAGCCGTACCGACTCTTCGGTGTCATACGTGCCGGTGCCTGCCAGCACCGCCGCGCGTTTGCCTACTGTCTCCTTCACCTTACGGAACAGGGTCACCTTCTCTTCGTGCGTCAGGGTGGGTGACTCGCCCGTTGTGCCGCTGACCACCAGCCCTGTCGAGCCGGTCTGCACCAGCAGCTCCGCCAGTGCCTGCGCGGCGTCGTAATTGACCTCCAGATTCTCGTTAAACGGTGTGACCATCGCGGTCACCACCGGTCCCCAGTTCACCTGCATCTCTTCCTCCTGTCTGTTACAACCATCCTTGTGCAATCAGCGCCTCGGCGATTTGCACCGCGTTCAGAGCAGCCCCTTTCAGCAGCTGGTCACCGCTGACGAACAAATCTAATGCCATCGGGTTGGAGACATCCTCCCGAATACGTCCTACCAACACCTCCTCGCGGTCGGTGGCTTCGATGGGCATCGGGAAGTGGTTGCGCTCACGGTCATCCACCAGTTTGACTCCAGGAAACTCCGTTAGTGCCTGCCGTGCCTCTTCCACACTGGGGCGCCGCTCCGCGAACTCAATATTGATGCTCTCAGAATGCGCTCGCAGAACGGGAACGCGCACGCAGGTGGCGGTGATGGCTAAATCCGGCTCGTGCAGGATTTTGCGGCTCTCGTGAATCATCTTCCACTCCTCTTCGTTGTAGCCGTACTCGTTCACCGCCGAATTGTGGCTGAAGAGGTTGAACGCAATTTGGTGCGGCAGCACGCGCGGGGTCACCTCTTTCCCTTCGAGAATAGCTGCCGTCTGGTCGAGCAGCTCCTGCATTGCCTGCGCACCCGCGCCGCTCGCCGCCTGATAGGTGCTGACCACCACGCGCCTCGCCCGCCACCGCCGATGCAACGGCGCGACCGCCATCAGCATGATGATGGTCGAGCAGTTCGGGTTGGCGATGATGCCCTGATGGTGTTGGGCATCGTCGATGTTAATCTCCGGAACCACCAGCGGCACTTGGGGGTCCATCCGGAACGCCGAAGAGTTGTCTATCACGACCGCACCTGCCTTCACTGCCGCTGGTGCGTACTGCCTGCTGCGCGACGCGCCCGCCGAAAAGAAGGCTATCTGCACCCCATCGAAGGCGTTTTCCGTAAGCCGCTGAACAACCAAGTCTTCGCCTGCGAAGCGGAT
>Ga0272447_1001069_pt1 | contig 18342 bp, 13 predicted proteins | sample YNPCB0133_FD_194589 | JGI IMG/M metagenome (GOLD analysis project Ga0272447, IMG submission 194589) | Hot spring microbial mat communities from Yellowstone National Park, WY, United States - YNP-CB-013-3 | ecosystem: Environmental > Aquatic > Thermal springs > Hot (42-90C) > Sediment | place... | reverse complement strand
CAGAAGCAGGCATTACTTGGAAGAGGTCTCAGAAAGTAAACCCCAAAGCAGAGCCAGAAGTTGTAAAAAAAAACGAGAAGAAATTTGGGAATTTATAGGAGTTAATCAGTCTGAAATCGAGTCAGGGCGCTTAGTAGTTCTCTTTTTAGATGAGTGTCATCTGTGTTGGAGTGATGTTTGTGGTTATGTGTGGGGACGCTCCGATATGAGGGTAGGGATTCCCTCTTGCCTGAGTAAACCGAGGCAAAGAAGAGCAGGAGTGGGAGTGAACTGGTATTTTATTTGCGCCCAATTGTCCTCAGCAAAATCCTGTTGAAGATGTATGGTTACATGGCAAGAATGTTTTGAGATGTTTTTGGTACGCCTCAGGTCTTTCTTCGTTGTCAAATGGCTATTTAAGTTCGCTTTGAGTCATCAGAAATTTACTTTCCCTAAGATAGACCAATATGCACCTCGTTCTATTCTCATTTAGGATTGCTATAGTAGTAGTTGGCTGACCAAGACACACAACTATCTATTGCTTTTATAAATATTCACACTATTCACCTAGAGCAAGCACCACACTATTGATGAATTAAAGGCAGAATAATAGTAGTCTCGCCTTAGTTGTTCTGAACAATCGTTCTCTCAGTGCTAAGGATGGCTATCCGATCAGTCAAGCGAAACCCTCGACTGTTTATGCAAATTACATCGTCATTACCGGTAACTACGGCTACTTAGCGATTGTTTTGCATTCGGCAGGCTACCAGTTGCTCTTCTAGGGCAGCAATCCGGCTGTAGGCTGCTGTCAACTGGGCCATCAACCGCTGAATTTGCATCTCCGGTGGCAAGTCCTGGCCATCCTGGACGTGGTTGGGCTGTGGCGGCAATTCCACCAAAATATCCCGATGCTCCGATATACTACCCAAATAGTTGCTTTGGGGGGTTGTGTGCACCGAGGCATGCACCGAATACAGGGAATTCAAGAGTTCCGACCGGAAGCGTTCAATTAATGCCTCTAAGGCTTCAACCTTTCGGCTCAATTGTTCGAGCTGTAATTCCAGTTGCCCTTGCATGGCCGATCCTCTCCCTACGTTTGATTTCATTCTATGAACCCATACTCAACCTTTCTCCAGAATCACGGAATCATTTAACTTTTAGCCCAGTGCTCCTTGACCAACCGACATTGATATTTCAACCGCCATCAGCTCATCCCTAGGGGTTTGCCATCAGCCCGTCACCGCAGCCATCATGTGAGACAAACTGGGAAATTCATTTGACTCATGAGCGCCAGCTAGTAGCATTTAACGGCAGGCTCTGCCTTCGGTAGGTAGAAGCGCTACCCAAAATTGATGACGCAATTACAACACTCCCATCTGGAACGACGTTCAGGGTTTCAATGCTGGTCAATCCTCCTAAGGAAATGTCTATTGGTTGCCCATAGAGTTGAGTGTATAACAAGACAGACTGCAACCTACTTGCTGAACCTGGAGAACATTCTGGCATGAACTTTATCTATTTCAGTACAATTAAGATTGAGGGTGGCTTGGAAGAAATAGGTGGCGTATTTAGGAGAAAATTTGAAGAATGTTATGGAAGACCGAACGAATCTCAAATTAATGCCTGGAGATCAAACGAAAACAATTGCAGCCATTACCAAGAAGATAACACTTCCTTTCTGTGCTGATGCCTGATACAATAGCTTGCTATGTAGTATCATCCCAGTTTGAGGTAAGTATGCTTTTACGTTCTTAGCCCTGACCATTTTCAGCAGGTTCTACTGATGTCTTTATTTTCTTCTGTCTGGCGTAACGTAGTAATTGCTACAATTGTCAGCCTTATTTTAGGAAGTGCTCTAATTTTTTTAGACAGCCAAAACTTACTCAGTTTAGAATTTGAGTTTATCGGTGCTAAAGCGATTATTGCTGCGCAGGGGCCTGATCCCCGTTTGAGTGCTATTGGTTATGCGTTTCCACCATTTCTCATTTATCTCACTATGCTCTTGGGTTCACCGATTGTTACCCAAATTCTGCTAGGTGTGAGTCTCATTAGTTTTTTTACTTGGTTAGTGAACCAATTAGCAATTTCCTGGTTTTGGCAGAATATTATTCTTGTGCTTTTCCTGATAAATCCTACTTTTTTAATTATGTTACTGACCAGCCCAACTTGGACGGCAGTGAGCCTCTTTCTTGGATTAACTATTTTGCTTTACTGGCATTTGATTAATCCTCGTGATAGTAAGTATCCTTTAAGCGTCAATTTAGTGCTACTTGGTTTAACGCTAGCTCCCTTAGTTCTCTTGCGCTATGAATTTTGGTTCTTACTACCAGTTTTTATGGTCTTGAGTTGGTTTTGTGTCCGGGATACTCATGTGCAACTAAAATTTACACAGGTATTGGTCACTAGTTTTATGAGTATCATCAGTATTGTGGGTTTTCTGTATGTTAATTGGCTGATTAGTGATGACCCATTTTACTTCATTTATGCTTCTGGTAATGGGTTGCGTTGGCCAGGTCTAGAGTTTTTGCTAGAGCCAACACCGGGTTTACAAGCAATCTGGAAAAGCTTTTCTTGGCTAGGGCAAGCGATGCCAGTGTATTATCTAATTTGCCCGTTCATTTTCTTAAAAAGAAGCAACTTTTTAGTTGCTAGAATTCTCCTGCTATCTTTACCAATTCTATTACTTATTTCGCTCTTCTGGCAGAATAGCTTTTTGCCACAAGCATCTATCTGGGGAGCATTGCTCATTTTAGTTCCAATCACATTGCTGCAATTCTCCCGCCTGGAATCCCCTCTTCTTTTTTTAATTACACTTGGTTTGATGGCCAGTATCTGTTTGACCGGACATTGGTTAAACATGAACCGTTTTATTCCTGATGAAAGTTTGGTTTGGCGGCAAATAACTGGGCAAAGCATTCCTACAACAGGAATTCTATCCCGTTGGCGGCAAAAGCAATTAGATCAGCAGGAAATCAGCAATCTACTATTCCAAAGATTGCAGCCTGGTCAAAAGGTTCTATTGGACGATGCAGTCAACTTCAGTTTTATTTATCTCCTGCAAGATTCGCATATTTTCATTCTGCCTCATCAGTATGAATTTAATCTTGCTTTGAATCAACCAGAAGAGCATGTAGATTACATTTTGATACGGCGAGAGATGGGGCAGCCATTACCAGAAACGATCCCAAATGTCATCCCCAATGATGACGAAATAAGTACTAAATCAACGAATCACGGCAGTAAACGTAGACGCGTACGGTACAGACTCAGTAGTAATAATTTCTTCAGTGGCTTTGCAAGTGTTAGTAGTAATACTTTTTACCAGTTATTTCAACGTCAAGAAGTCAGCCCCTAGGCGGGAAATATCTCCTGAATTTGTTCCCATGTCATGCCGTAAAATTCATCCTGATGTTGCATGCCATCTAATAACCAAAGAAATACTCCTTTCGCACCCAAAGAAAAGGCTAGGTTTGCCCAATGGCGGTATAAAGTGATCCGGTCATTCTGTAACTCACGATTGGACAAAGGACGTTTATCGTTATCGCTGCGAGGTCGGCACCAGCCCAATTCCCCTAAATACCACGGTTTATTCCCCATTGCCAAGGCACGGGAACGTAGCCATTCATCCCCCAAATTTTTGTAATTTTCCCAACTACCTGGCCGGTCGGCACGCAAGAGATAATCCCATCCCCTACGATCAATAAATGGTAAACCCGCTAGGCTCGTTTTTGGCAATTCTGCGGCTGGATGGGTGTACATGTGGATAGTTCCCATAGTTAAATTTGGTCGGGTCATATTGGTAGCTAAATCAATTCCTTCATGAGTTTGTGGTTCGGATTTTAGGTAATTTAAGGCCAATTTTGGGGGTTGGGCAAGCCAGCCTTCTTCGCCGGAAGTAACATAAACTGAATTTCTCATTATTTTGCGAATAAATTTTCCTTGACGATCTAACCAATCGGCCACAACTTTTTGCATCGGGACATTGGGTTTTACAAGCCGATTTTCCTGAGCATAAACTCCCTTGCCTCTGGGTTCATTGAGAATATCAATAGCAACAATTTTAGGATATTTGTTTAATATACTCAAGACTTGCTTTGTATGACTTTGAAACAGTTGCTCGACCCGGGGATTGATGTAAAAATCTGCTCCATATTTCAGATATTTATCCTGGTCTTGAAGGGTCACAAAAGCATTTAACCAAGTTCCTTTCGGTATGGCTTTGACCCATTCTAAGTAGCGCAAAATTCCCCCGTAGGATAACCAGTAATTTCCTAGAACAGGAATTAAGTAAAATTCCAGTTCATTCAACTGCTCAACCAGGACATTTAAGACATTCAAAACAGGCTGAACTACCTGGTTGGGTCCTGACCAAAGAGCCGCATCAAACGTCCCATCTGGTACGCTAGGAGCCGATACAGGATAGTCATTGAATGCCCAAAAACGAATCGCATTAATTTGACTGCGGCGCCGCAATTCCGGTAAACGCAAATCCAGAGTTAAATAATCCCTGACTGCATCTTTCAGGGGCCTTTGTGGTTGCTGTTGTACCTTGCGATAGCTTTCTACCAAAAGATAGTAGGCGTTAATGCCATATAAGCGAGGAAGCTGCGCCAGGACTTTGGGGAATCGCTTTACCATCAAGGATATGGAAATTGCCCCTGATAGTAAAGCCCTGCGTGAAATAGGAATACCCATTATTTTCCTGTAGCTATGGCGCCACCAAGGCTAAACCACAAACCCAATTCAAAGCCATAACCCGGTCCATCAATTTGTTTATAGGCTGCCGGTACAAAACGAAGAAAATCTGTGGCTTTGATGCGAAATTGTCCCACCACTTTGGTAAAGTTTGCTGCCGCATCCTGGGTGCCAATAATGCTATCAATTTGTGCTGCTATATCAAGCCGGTCGGTAACCGGAACTGCTACTTCAGCGAAGGTACGAAATTCATCGGAACGTTCACTAAAGTAAGGGCGATAACCCACTTCTACTGTCCAATATCCCCACCGGTTGCCCACCGGAAAAGAGCGGCTCACAGGGACACGTACATCTAAACCAACACCACCTCGAGATAGGGGTAGAGGGGCATTGGGGTCATAACCTAGGGGAATAATCGGTGTCACTTGCAAAGATGCTGCGAGTCGGGGGTCTTGCGCAAACCGCCAACGAATCCCAATTTCGCCATCAAAAAAGCCACTGTTGGTACGTTTGGGATTGAATTGGTCATCACTGATCCATTGGTACGGCACTTTGAAAATCAGGGTGAGGTTATCTTTCAAGCCATATTCGGCATAGGCTTCCAGCTCTAATTTTTCAAACGTGCGACTTTCTAACGTGCGAAACGTAGTGCTGACAAAAGCGGCACCTTCTGGCTGAGTAAACCCTCCTGCCCAACTGAGGTTAGGTTGGATCAAATGAGGAACAATACCGATGCCTAGCGCCAACAATAAATGTGTGTATTTCATGGGCTGAAACCTCAATCATTAAAGCGTTGACGATGTGTGAGGTCAGCGCATACCAAGGATTCACAAGTGTATGACTCAGTATATCACAGCCAAGTTCCAGTGAAAGTTACTGGCATCTGGAACGTTTTGCCGTTACAGTATGAGAGATGGTTCCATTGGGTAGCTATGGCAGGTCATCACAAAGCCCGTCCCCTCAAGCCAACCAGTCTGAAACCGGCTAAAGCTCTGTGTAGTGAATGCGGATTATGTGATACTTCCTATATTCACTACGTCAAATCCGCCTGTGCTTTTTTGCATCAACAATTTGATACGCTAGAAACGCAAACTCATGGGCGAAAAAGAGATATTCACCAAGAAGATGAATGCTATTTTGGGGTGCATCAACAGATGTGGGCTGCTCGTAAAAAACAACCCATTCCGGGTGCCCAATGGACGGGTATTGTGACGACGATTGCTACCCATATGCTGAAGGCTGGCTGGGTGGAAGGGGTGGTTTGTGTACAAAATGATCAGGCAGACCGTTGGCAACCTCGCCCTGTTTTAGCCCGCACGCCGGCAGAAGTTTTGGCCGCCCGGGTGAATAAACCTACATTATCTCCCAATTTGAATCTTCTTGATGAAATTGAGCGGTCGGGCATACGGCGGCTATTGGTGATTGGGGTAGGATGTCAAATTCAAGCCTTGCGGTCGGTGGAAAAGTATTTGGGTTTAGAAAAACTCTATGTTTTAGGCACGCCTTGTGTGGATAATGTGACCCGAGCAGGACTACAGAAATTTTTAGAAATTACAAGCCGTTCGCCACAAACAGTGGTTCATTATGAGTTTATGCAGGATTATCAGGTACATTTCAAACATGAGAATGGTTCAGTAGAAAAGGTTCCATTTTTTGGATTGAACACTCGAGAATTAAAGGATATTTTTGCGCCGTCATGTTTGAGTTGTTTTGATTATGTCAATGGGTTGGCAGATTTGGTGGTCGGTTACATGGGTGCGCCCTTGGGCTGGCAATGGTTGGTGGTGCGCAATGACCGGGGACAGGCGATGCTTGATTTAGTGCGCGATGAATTAGAAATGCAACCGGTGACGAGTCAAGGGCAACGACATCAGGCGGTGCAACAAAGTATCCCCGCTTATGACCAAGGTGTCACACTACCCATGTGGGCGGCTCGTTTGATGGGGGTGGTGATTGAAAAATTGGGTCCCAAAGGATTGGAATATGCCCGTTTTTCCATCGATTCCCATTTCACTCGTAACTATCTCTATGTCCGGCGCCATTACCCCCAAAAATTAGCCAGTCATGTACCGGAATTTGCGAAAAAAATTGTCAGTCAGTATCGCTTGCCCAAGGATTAAAAGCCCCAATTCCTATGCGTGTTCTCCACCTGAATACCTATGACACTGCCGGGGGAGCGGCACGGGCGAGTTATCGCTTGCACCAAGGGCTACTGAAAGCGGGGGTACATTCCCAACAATTGGTGCTGCAAAAAAATAGCCAAGACCCCACGATTTATGCCTATCAGGAACCCCGGTTTGTGAGACGTTTCCGAGCAATTGCAGATCAATGGCCGCTCAATGCTTACCCCCACAGAGCGCGTGCTTTTTCTGCCCATTGGGTGCCCAATTCCGTTCCCCAGGCTGTCAAAAACTTTAGCTTTGATATTCTGCATATCCATTGGATTAATCGGCTTTTAATTCCCGAAGCATTACCCCAAATGACCCCCAAGCCGGTCGTCTGGACGCTTCAGGATATGTGGGCAATGACCGGTGGCTGTCACTATACCCAAGGTTGTGATTTATTTACGACCCAATGTGGCCGCTGTCCGCAATTACATAGTTTTCGAACCAATGACTTATCCCGCCGAGTTTGGCAACGCAAAAAAAGGGCTTGGCGCAATTTTTACCCCACCATCATTACCCCTAGTACCTGGTTAGCCAACGAAGTCAGGCGGAGTTCTTTACTGGGGCATTGTGATATTCACGTGATTCCTAACGGATTGGACACGGACTGTTACCAGGCCATTCCTAAACCGGTAGCACGACACATTTGGCGGTTACCGCCGGAGAAAAAAATCGTTTTGGCTGGGGGGGTCAGTTTGCTCAAAGAACCACACAAGGGCTGGGATTTGCTTTGTGCAACGGCACGGATATTGCACCATCAAGAGGATGCACAGGAAATTCTCTGGGTCATTTTTGGTCAACAGCAAGCACCTGGATTAGAGGGATTACCGGTACATTGCCTGGGACCACTCACGGATGATGTGGCCCTGGTCTTGGCCTATAGCGCCGCTGATGTCATGGTCGTACCGTCCCGTCAGGAAGCGTTTGGGCAGGTAGCAAGTGAGGCCATGGCCTGTGGTACGCCAGTGGTGGCTTTTACCGGTACGGGAGTGCAGGACATGGTAGATCACCGGGTGAATGGGTATCTGGCCCAACCCTTTGACCCGCAGGATTTAGCAGCAGGGATTCGGTGGGTGTTGCACCAGGGTTCCGCATTAGCCCATCATGCCCGGCAGAAGGTGGATCGCTGCTTCAGCCTGTCCGTCGTGGTGCAACGGCATCTAGAACTGTATCAATCCCTCATCGAAAAACGGCAAGTTACGCTTTCTTCTTAGGCTGCTGGCGTTCAAAGGGGATGGTTTGCGCCTGAGCCTTCACGGTTTTTTGCTGAGCATCGAGAATTTTTTGTAGATGTTCGGGCAGGGGTTCTCGAGACAGGATAAACGTTTGCACCGTTTGAAAGACATTGGCAATCACCATGTACATCAATACCCCCGCCGGTAATGGAAAGAGTAAGAGCATCGCCGCAAATATCAGCGGTAGCGATTGATTCACCTGATCCTGTTGGGGATTTTTGACCCCATCTCCCTGGCTGGTAATGATTTGGCTGGCGTAGGTACTGGCGGCAAAAATAAGTACCAACATCACCGTATCCCAATGGATCATGCCATTACTATCTATGGCTCCCACCTGTCCCAGGGCAGAAATGAATAAAAACCCTTCATTGGCCGCTAAACCTGGTACGACCCCCACCAAAGAAACCTTACCCGCATGCAGGGCTTTGAGTTTGGTTTGGCCGTTTTCCCTAATCAACTCCACCAACTCCCCACCACTTTTGACCGTCCAATGGGGAGTAATTTGGGGGTTATTCACCTCTTGCAAAATGCTGTCCAAACTGCGTCCGTCGGGGGTGCGAAAGTCCAGTAAGGTTTCATCCCCCTCATGTAATTTGTTACCCGCGGTACTCACTACACCAATGGAATAATGCACACCCGGTTGCACGTAAATGTTGTGGCGTTGGGCGTTGACCGGTTGCGATTGCACCACCTGATCCCGGGGGAAAATTTCCAGTTCAACCGGGTAGTTCACATCGGCAAATGGTGATCCCCGCAGCGTCGCAAACAGGGCGAACAAAATGGGCAATTGCAACAGCAAAGGCAAACAACCTGCTAGAGGATTGCCGAATTCCTGATAGACTTTGGCCATTTCTTCTTGCTGTTTGGCCGGGTCATTTTTGTAGCGCTCTTGGATTTCCCTGACCCGCTTTTGCATCACCGGTTGTGCCACCTTCATCCGCCGCATATTGCGAATTTGTCCGGCACTTATAGGGGCTAAAGCCGCCCGTACCACCAAAGTCAACGCCACAATGGCCAAACCATAGCTCGGCACAACCCCATAGAAAAAATCTAGGATCGGGAGCATCAGGTTATTGGAAAGAAAATTGGTGCCGAACAAATCCATAGGTCAACGTCCCAATGGCTTCACTTCCTTTTGATATTAGCCTGTATCGCCCATCTTTGGCGGCTACACTGGAACTATGGTATGGGATGCACCGCGCGTAGCACAAGCATTGACGGTCGAGCGAGAGGCGGGTTACCCCAATCTCCAGGGGCGGCAGTACCGGTTTGCGGAATTTCTCCAGGAACAGATGCGCCAAGTGCCCCCGGATTGGCTGCCCCAGGGGGTCATCAACCAATGGCAGGTGCTGCTGGCTGAACTGCACCACTACCCGCACTTGACCAGTGACCAACGGGAAGCCCTTTTGGCACGCATTGCCCGCCTGATCCCCCAAGTGCATCCGCCTGAGGCGCCAACCCGCCGGGTGCCCACATCCCCCCCGCTGACGGCCAACACGCCAATTAGCAGCTTGGACGTGCTCAAACCCCAGCAAAAAAAATGCTTGTACGCCCTGGGATTGACCACGTTGGGGGAAGTATTGAATTATTACCCCCGCAGCTATGTGGACTATTCGCAACGCTTGCCCATTAAGGATTTAGCAGCCGGTCAAACGGTGACCATTATTGCCCAGATTCGCAGTTTTCGCTGTTTTACCAGTCCCAAAAATCCCCAATTAACCATTGCCGAATGGTGGGTAGCCGATCGATCCGGGCGGCTGAAAATTAATCGTTACTACATGGGCAAACGCTATGCCAATAAAGCCTGGCAGGAACAACAAAAACGCCTCTACACGCCAGGGGTTTTGGTTGCCATTTCGGGTTTGGTGAAAGAAACCCAATTCAGCAAAACGTTAACTGAACCCCAGGTGCAAATCATTGACGAAGAGCCGGAATCTGTGGGTAAAATTATCCCGGTTTATGCCCTGCGGGGTGACCTGAAAGCCAGTGCCGTACGTCAAGCAATTCATGGGGTTTTGCCGCTGGTGCAATCCTGGCCTGACCCCTTACCGGCAGCGGTGAAAAAACAATACCGTTTGGTGGATTTGGCAACTGCTTACCAGGGGATTCATGCACCCCGTTATGCCGAAGAATGGCAACGTGCCCGCACCCGCCTGGTTTTTGATGAATTGTTTTATTTGCAACTGGGTTTTTTGCAACGCCGTCAACACCAGCGCCGTCAGCCCAGCCCTAGGCTTTTACCCGAGGGACAGTTGGTGCAAAAATTCCGGTCGCAATTGCCCTTTGCCCTTACGGGTGCGCAGGAACGGGTAGTACAGGAGATTCTTCAGGATTTGCAGCGCCCCCAACCCATGCAACGGCTGCTCCAGGGGGATGTGGGTTCCGGGAAAACGGTGGTGGCGGTGATGGCTATGTTGGCGGCAGTGGAGGCAGGATACCAGGTGGCGCTCATGGCTCCGACGGAAGTGCTGGCAGAACAGCATTATCAAAAATTGTTGGAATGGCTGACTCCGTTGCACCTGCCGGTGGAATTACTCACCGGTTCTACGAAAACCAGTCAACGGCGACAGATTTTAGCCCAATTAGCGACCGGCGAAATTCCCATCCTAGTGGGTACTCATGCTCTGATTCAAGAGGATGTGCATTTTCAGCGTTTGGGTTTGGTGATTATTGACGAACAGCATCGTTTCGGGGTTGGACAACGGTCGCTTTTGCAGCAAAAAGGCATGGCCCCCCACGTGTTAACCATGACGGCCACCCCCATTCCCCGCACCTTGGCGTTAACCATTCATGGGGATTTAGACGTGAGTCAAATTGACGAATTACCCCCCGGAAGAAAGCCAATTAAAACGAGTATTTTTTCTGCGAGTCAACGGCATTTTGCTTACGATCTCATTCGCCGGGAAATTGCCCAAGGCCGTCAAGCCTACATTATTTTGCCCCTGGTGGAAGAGTCGGACAAATTGGCAGCCAAGGCAGCGGTAGCCGAATATCAAAAATTAAAGGAAATGACCTTCAAAGGGTGTCGCTTGGGACTGCTGCACGGACGGCAATCCCCGGCGGAAAAAGATGCTGCTTTGCGGGCGTTTCGGGATGGGGAAACCCAAATTTTAGTCGCTACTACGGTGGTAGAAGTAGGCGTTGATGTGCCCAATGCAACGGTGATTTTGATTGAAAATGCAGAACGGTTTGGCTTAGCGCAACTCCATCAATTGCGGGGACGGGTGGGGCGGGGTTCCCATCCTTCCTATTGTTTACTAATCACCCAAGGAAAAGGTGAAGATACCCAACAGCGGTTGCAGGTGTTGACCCAATCCCAAGATGGGTTTTTCATTGCCGAAATGGATTTGCGGCTCCGGGGGCCAGGAGAAATTTTGGGTACCCGTCAAGCGGGTTTACCCGACCTTGCCCTTGCCAGTTTGATTGAAGATCAAGAGATTTTGGCAACGGCACGGCAGGCAGCAGAACAGCTTGTAGAGCAGGACCCGGAATTAGCCCAATACCCACAACTGCAAGCGGAATTACGCCAGCGTCTGGAACGACTCACCGGCCAAGTCGTGTTGAGTTAGCAGCTAAGCGGTTCATCGTCAAGATAAGCCCGTACCGTAGCGGTTAAATGGGCGACCACCACAGGGATAGGGGGTGTGGACACGGGCGGGGGAGCCGTCTCTTTAAACACCTGCATCCACAACTCCGGGTCGGGATGAATTTGCATCGAACCCTGAACCAACAAACTGCGTCCCCATCGCCGCTGAGCCATACCAATCAATTTATGTCCTGCTGGTGTTACCAAATCTGCCGGTGTGGCCTGGGCAAAACAACTCACCTGTCCCCGCATCGGCCTTTGTTGCCCTGTTTGCAGCGAAACCCCCAGGGTGCGCCAGCCGTCTATCAACCATGCCAGCAACCGTTGCCATTGCTCCCGGTAGTGACCAGGTGTGATGCCCATCACCAGAGCAAAACATACATCTCCCTGATGGAGCACAGCCGCTCCCCCGGATGGTCGGCGCAGGATGGGCAGGCGTTGGCCACGGTAATGACAGTGTTGCCAATGTTCCGGCCAATGGCGCTGGTGATACCCCAGGGAAATCGCCACCGGTTGCCAGCGATAAAAGCGAAGGGCGCCCCGGATGTCTCCCTGCTGATGGGCAGCCAGCAGTTGCAGGTCCGTTTGCATCTGTTCGGGTCCCGCCCCCACTTGCAGGGGTAAAAAGACCCAGGGTGCCGATAATGTTAAAGTAGAAGAGTTGGACATCACCTCCACAGCGGGATGTAGCGCAGCTTGGTAGCGCACTTCGTTCGGGACGAAGGGGCCGTGGGTTCGAATCCCGCCATCCCGATTTATCTCGCTCTAACGACACCAATGCTGCAAAGCTGCTAAGAGAATTTCAATGCTTTGGGCATCATCGTAAGTTTGTTGAATTTGATGCACCAGCGTCTGAATCGCATGTTCATCGTTAGCCAACAGTGCTTGACTCAAGGCATCCCGCAGGTGCTCCGATGAAGTGGTGGGAGCATCAGCGACAGCCGTCGGTTGCTTAAAAGCAGGAGTCTGAAACAGATGCCCAATTTCGGCCCACAAACCCTGGGATGACATCGGCGGGGGTAAAGTCGCATCCTGGGGTGGTACAACAGGCAATTCATCCGGTTCCGGTGCTACCCCTGGCCAATCGAACAACGGAGCTTCTTCCTGCTGCTTGGTCGGTTCAGGATGAGCCGGTATCCCTTCAGCACGGGAATGGTCAGCAAACATCGCTTCCAATGCCGCCCACTTATCAGATGCTGTTGGTGACTCGTTCTCCAAATCACCCCAACTTATGGGCACATCGTCTGGAAATAGGGATTCCGACATCATCACCAGGAGCAACCAGTATCGCCTCTAGGATAGCGAATCAGCAACCCCCTCGGAAACCATTTATGTCATCATTAACAATTAACTTATATGTGGTATGCTCATAGCCACCAGTTTTGAATCCTGAAGCAAAACTTTATATCCTCAGTTATAAACGAAAACGACTATGTTGAGGCTGAGCAATGGCTGTCCTTCTCCCCTAGTTCCCCAAGTTGGGAACTTTGGGGTTATTCGTTAGACCCACAACCTGGGATTAACACTTGGATGAATCCCCTCGCAAATTCCCCCTAATCCCAATTCCGCTGTATCTGTGCCACCTGCCTGACCACCATGCAACCGCCTACTGGAGTTAACCATTCCCATTCCTAGACCCGACGACACCTCTACTTCTGGTGTACTAACGGGGAAACTCTTGTAAGGCTTATGGAATCGGGGAAAATGCGATGGGAATAGGCACGCCGTAGATAGGAATCGAACCTATGACCGACTGCTTAGAAGGCAGCTGCTCTATCCTCTGAGCTACTACGGCAGGCTTGACAAAAACAATTGTGCCATGTTTGGTTTAATTCGGACCTGCCAGAATAGCACCGGCTTGCTAGGTCAATACTCCCCGGCAATCTTAACTAAATCATAAAATGAATTGAATCTAACATAGGGTTATCGCTTCGGATAGGATGATTATATTCCCAGACCAGTCTCATTCCTTAGGTATTTCATCAATGAGAATGTACGGATTAGAGGATAGTAGCCAGGTTATTCAAAAGAAATTCATGATATAGCAATCCTAAATGAGAATAGGACGAAGTGCGTATTGGTCTATCTTAGGGAAAGTAAATTTCTGATGACTTAAAGCAAAACGAGATGGCCATTTGACAACGGAGAAAGACCTGAGGCAGTACCAAAAACATCTCAAAACGTTCTTGCCATGTAGCCCTACATCTTCAATAGGATTTCGCTTGGGACAATTGGGTAATAAATAGATTTCCCAAACCCACCCCTGCCAAGTTGTCGCTCGATGCGGTAGCAACCTCCGACCAGCTTACCCTGCCTGTCATGATCCTAGGGATGGCGACCATTCTAACCCATGCTTGGCTCCTACTCCAACAGCGCCATTGCCCGCTGCGCAATTCGTTCCCCACTCAACCCGTTGTACTCCATCAGTAACCCCGGTGTAGCCGTCGTTTCTCCCCGTTGCCAGCCCAACATGTCCCGCCGCGCCACCTGAGAACGCAACATCAGAGGTTCCAGGGTACTCACCGGCCCCCCCGTAATGCCCAACAACGCATCCCCGCCAAAAAATTGCTCAAACGTCGCATCATCCATAAACTCCCCGTCCGGCTCCGCACACGTTGCCCAAGCCACATCCTGGGCACGACACAGCCGCCGTAAATTAACCATACTGACAACACGTGTACCAATACCCTGCGCTTTTAATTGCTCCACCGCCGCAAACACGGGCAACAAGATCATATCCCCCACTACCGCCAACACTACCAAGCGTTCCCCAGGCGTTTCCTGCAAGACAATGGCTCCCTGTTCTACCCCCGCCTGGGCCTGTTCCCAGGTCGTCCGCACCGGCAAGGGCGTTTTGCTGGCAAAAATGGCAATCCCTTTATTGAACGTCCGCACCGCCCACAGGTAGGCGGCCTGGGCACAATTGGCATCTGGTGGAAATAGGGGATAAACATTGCCATTGCGCAGCAACGCCATGTAATAGGCTTCAATTTCCGGTCGTTGGTGGGTCCACCCGTTGCGCCCCTGCTCCAAAGCCCCCGCCGTAAATAAGGCAATCGTCGAGGGAGTCGGTCGCCGTAATTCCGCCATCGCCTGCGTCACCGTCTGCCAAATCGGTAGGCCATTAATCGCAAATGATTCGTAAGAACACCACAGGGAACGTCCCCCCAACAGACACACCGCTGCCGCTAACCCCGCACAGGCATCCTCGCTCAAGGGTTCGTACACCTGTCCCTGGGGCGATTGGTTGTACAGTGTATCTACGGTGGGGTGAATGATTTTCAAGCCCTGGTTAATATTGCCAATCCCGGAAGCTTCGTTGCCATCGGCATTGGTAACCAGAAACTTGGGGTCGCTTTGCCCCAATTGCACTACCAAATGACCCACTGCGGTTGTCGCTACTTGTTTGTCGCCTATGGGAAAGGCTTGATGGGCAAATTCCGGTAGCGGTGGCACAGCCCGAACCGACTCCGTCACCACGACCTGAGACGCAGCACCCCCCCCTGCCCGCCGGAAATTCTCCCGCACCAGTACCCACGCTTCTGGGGGCAACGCCCGTTGTTGCAATGCCTGGACGATGTCAGGATGGTCTAAGGTGTGCTGAGCGTACAGATTGTGGGATTTGGCACCCCGCGCGTGTACCCCTGCCCCCTTCAATTGCTTGATGATAAAGACCGTCAGATGACCACTCAAAGCACTGTTGGCCGCCCGGTCCAACCCAGTCAGTACTGCTTCGGTAAAGCGCAACCGTTGCTCCAGACTAAACAACGTACTATCTACGTAATCCCCAGGTTGCCCTTGGTCATCGAAGGCTTTGGCATCCACCAGAATCACTTCCGTAAAGCCACTGGCCCGCCATAGCCGTTCCATCTGGGCATTGTCCAGGGTTGCCACCATACTGTGATGCTCTTGACTGTACCCATTCCAGACCAGCACCGGCAAAAAATTCGTCACCTGGGGAAACGCCGTATGGAAATGCTGAAAACTGCTCAGCACGTAAGGTTCTCCCAGGCCCCCATCCCCAATCGTCACCGGGAAGAGCACCCCCGGATACAGATAGGCACCGGCCATAGCAAAGTGCTGCCCCTGTCCTAACGGGCCGGCGGGAGACAACACCCCCGGAATCGCCCCAGATAGATGTCCCAACAAACCATGCAGTTCCCGGAACCGTTCCCGCAACTGGGCAACCGTCGTAATTCCCATCGCTTCCAAGGAACCATCCAGAAAGAGCAGGCCGTAAAACCCCGGCGCATGATGGCCGACTTCGGTGGGGATATTTTTGTAACCCAGCATGACCAACGCTGCCATCGCCTCAGCACAACTGGCAAAGCCCCCCGGATGCCCCGAAGCCTTACTCGCCGTCATTTGCACCACCAAATAGCGCAGCGCATCGGCGGCCACCAGCGTTTGGTACACCGCTTGGGGGTCACGGGGGTCATCAATGCGCCCGGTTTTGGGGTTGACAACCGCTGCACGGGCATACTCCGACCACCGATGCCAAGGGGAACCGAAGTAGTCAATACCTTGACAAAAGGCGGGGGGGACGGTCATGGCACACCTACAGCGACGGAATTACTGAGCATTGTAATAGCGTTTGGCCGGGCTGGGGAAATTTGGGTTGCAGGGGGCGCAGTTTTTGATAGCCTGATAAATGGGCTGTGTTGGGAGCAAACGTGATGACCCTTGTATTTCAGTTATTGGTATTGGCGTTGGTGATCCTGTCCTTTGTCATGGTGGTGGCAGTACCGGTTGTGCTGGCTACGCCTGGGGAATGGCAACGGTATCAACGGCTGATTTACCTGGGGGCAGGTGTCTGGACTTTGCTGGTCGTTCTCATTGGTCTGATGGATGTCCTAGTCGTGTAATGGCGGTTTTTGAGGGCAGGTTTACCAACGTTGAGGGGTTGCGGCTGGGCATTGTCATCAGTCGGTTCAATGACTTGATTGTGGGTAAATTATTGGACGGCTGTCGGGATGCCCTAAAACGGCACGGGGTGGATTTGGACGCACAGGTTGATTATTTTTGGGTGCCGGGGAGTTTTGAAATTCCCGTGGTAGTGCATCAGTTGGCGCAGAGCCAGCGGTACGATGCCCTGATTTGCTTAGGAGCAGTGATTCGGGGCGATACACCTCACTTTGACTATGTAGCTGCCGAAGTGGCCAAAGGCATTGCCGCCAGTAGCTTTCAAACCGGTGTGCCCGTTGTGTTCGGAATTCTCACCACGGACAATCTGCAACAGGCGATTGAGCGGGCGGGGGTAAAAAACAACAAGGGCTGGGAATATGCGCTGAATGCCCTAGAAATGGCTAGTTTAATGCGGCAGGTGCGTTCTTTGCGTTCCCCCTATACCCCTTCTCTGCCACGGGTAGCTGATTTGCCCGAATCCTGTACTTGACAGGGGGTTGCAAGCAGTTAAAATAGAAACCTAGGGTTGATGCGGGTATAGCTCAGGGGTAGAGCGCAACCTTGCCAAGGTTGATGTCGCGCGTTCGAATCGCGTTACCCGCTTCCTGTTCTCGGTAAATTAGGGAAAACTGGGTCTGCCTAGTACTGCCCAGAGTATATCTTGATGAAAGAAGTAATCGAATTTGTGATTGGTGAACCGTTAGTAAAAATCGTTGTCGAGAAATTTGTGGACACTTATTAACCCAACGGAGTCATGCCATGTCAACGGGTGAGATGATGCGTCACCGGTTCAGTGTTGAGCAATACCACCGGATGATTGATGCTGGCATTTTTGCCCCAGAAGACCGCCTGGAATTGATTCACGGAGAACTTGTCACAATGTCACCCATTAACCGCCGTCATGCTGCCTGTTGTGGTCGTATCAGTTATCTTTTGGAACGTCTAGGAAGGCGGGCAATGAAACGTATTCAGGACCCCATTACCCTAGCGGATTCGGAACCCCAACCGGATGTAGCCATTGTTCGCTGGCGAGACGATTTTTATTTAGCCGGGCATCCCACACCCCCTGATATTTACTGGGTCATTGAAGTTGCCGACACCACCGTGACCTATGACCGAGACGTGAAAGTGCCCCTGTATATACAAGCGGGTATCCCAGAAGTTTGGTTAGTCAACTTGGATGCAGATTGCTTGGAAGTCTATCGCCAAGAGGAACAGAAAATTTTACGCCGAGGGCAGACCATCACACCTTTGCACTTCCCAGAACTCGCTTTTAGTGTTGATGAATTATTAGGATAATTCTGCCCGCAACCAAGCAGATACATGTCCGACTGAGCAGCACCTGATATTTCCTATTTGAGCGATTATTTTAGGTAGCAGGATTTTGAGCCTTAGCCCAACGGAGTCATGCCATGTCAACGGGTGAGATGATGCGTCACCGGTTCAGTGTTGAGCAATACCACCGGATGATTGATGCTGGTATTTTTGCCCCAGAAGACCGCCTGGAATTGATTCACGGAGAACTTGTCACAATGTCGCCCATTAACCGCCGTCATGCCGCTGGGGTTGACCGCTTGAATCTTCTACTTGCTGACCGGTTAAATCGGAGAGCTTTACATCGCATCCAAAACCCGATTACTCTGGCAGATTCAGAACCCCAACCGGATGTGGCCATTGTTCGCTGGCGAGATGATTTTTACTTAGCCGGGCATCCCACACCCCCTGATATTTACTGGGTCATTGAAGTTGCCGACACCACCGTGACCTATGACCGAGA
>Ga0272447_1001068_pt1 | contig 18349 bp, 18 predicted proteins | sample YNPCB0133_FD_194589 | JGI IMG/M metagenome (GOLD analysis project Ga0272447, IMG submission 194589) | Hot spring microbial mat communities from Yellowstone National Park, WY, United States - YNP-CB-013-3 | ecosystem: Environmental > Aquatic > Thermal springs > Hot (42-90C) > Sediment | place... | reverse complement strand
TTTAACACTTTCTTTTTCCATATAATCTATCTCTATATCTAATGGATTAGTAAATTTAAGATTGTAGCGAATATTCCAAATATTTGGACTATGTACTCCAATAATTATTTTACATTTTTCGAAAGCCAGACCCTGTTTTTTGGCTAAGAGAGAGTAAAATCCTAAACCACACCACTCATGAAAATGAATAATATCAAATGAATCTTGGTTACTTTTAAGCCACTTATAAATCTCAAAGGATAGAGCTCTTAAAGGTGGATTTATCTTAAAGCTATAGTTTTCGTCTATCATCATACTAAGAGGCAAAACCTTTATATTTTCAGAATTGTAATTTTCAATAAATCTGAGTACTGAATTATCGACTTTTAAAGCTGTATATAGAACCGTAACTTGCCATCCGTTTCGAGCAAACAATCTGGCAATTTCGGTATAGGCAGTACCTATACCACCATTTTTAACAATTCCAGCAAAATCTGAAGTAACAATACACAAGCTTTTTCTCTTGTTTCTTTTTACAATGAATTGGCTTTTCAAATTATTCCATTTTTTATACTCTTCTTCTATTATTTCTACAATATTCAATATTCCAAGATCTAAGCTGTATCTTCTTTCTACGTACTCTCTATACTCGATAGAATTATATTGATCTTCAGTCACCTTTTGAACAAATTCATCTATTGTATTAAATAACCAAGAACTTGGATATAAGTCCTCACTTCCAGGAAAATTATGAATTAATGGTTTTACTCCACAAGCTGCAGCCTCAATAGCACAATAAGGATCTCCTTCCGAAACACTTGGCAGAATTAGAAAATGTTTATCTTTAAACCAATCAGAGACATTTTCAATCCAACCACACCATGCAACATGATCTTCTAGTCCTAATTTTTTTATAATGTTTTCTAAATATAATTTGACTTCATCTCCTTGATCTATGCCTCCGATATATAGCTTGTATCTGCTATCCTTATCAATTAAAGCTCTAAAGGCCTGAATTAAAAGCGACGGGTTCTTTCTATAGTTTAAAAAACCTAGATAAGCAATATTAAATCCCTTAGATTTATTAATAAATTCAAACTTATTCAAGTCTATTAAACTTGGAATTATAGATATTTTAGGTTTTACTATATTTTTTTGCTCATCTATTTTTTCTTCTAACTTGTCATGAATGAATTTACTTGTTACTATAATATGATCAACAAAACTCCAATTTATTTTATTGAACCAAGGACTGAAAACCTCATATCTATGAATCCTACAAATAACGGCAGCTGATTTTCGAAGATTGTTACTTGCTTGAAGTAAAATAGGATCTGCAAATTCAAACCAAACTACATCTGCCCAATCTAATGCATCTTGAATCAATCTCAAATCTACTTTATCCGGGAAATGAAATACTTTAACATGGTATTTCGAAGAAATTGCTATTTCTAAATCAAGAATAAAACTATTATCAGCTCAACACACAAAAGCCAATTTTACCGCTTGACCATCAGATTTTGGATTTCCCAAATCCAATATTCCTCCTGTTTTTAATCTTATTTTTAAAATCTCATAAATAACATAACTCAGATCTTTTTCGTATTGCTCTTTTTCCAAACTATTGTTTATATATGCCTTGTATTTCAAATAAACCTCTGCAGCTAAATCCAAATGACCATGATTAATCAAGATATCTAAAAGATTAAAAAATGCTTTCTCAAATGAAGGATTATTCTTTAAAGCTAATTCAAGACATTCTACTGCCTTTTCAAGATTGCCCATTTCTGCATAGACTAATGCAATATCGTTTAGAGCTTCTGGATTTTCAGGCTCTTTAGCTAATACTTCTTGTAGCACATCGAGCGCTTCTCTATAATTTTTTTTCAAGAAAAACTCTTCAGCCTTTAAGATGTAGCTTTGTAAATTATTCATAGCATTTAATCTCCCTATTTAATTACTTAAGGTCTTAATTATTAAAATATTTTAGACCAAAGATCTAAAATTTCATTTTGTGACAAATTTTTTTGTTTAGATGTAGAATACATTGCCATGTAAAGAGATTTGACAGCAAAATTCACCCTACCTTCCAAAAATTCTTTCAAATCAGTTTTATGATGATGTAGCTCTTCTTCCACAAATCTATCAATTGCATCCCAATCAACATCCTTATTTACACCAATAAATTCACAGATTTTATCTATTTGGTGTTTTCTTTTTTCTGAATCTACTATATCTTCATAATTAATAATTATCTTTGAAAATTCCATTGTATTTTTTAAAACCACAACATTATGTTCAAACCACAATTTCAAACCTCTATCTATAGCAAAGCCATTTCTTTTCTGCAGAGACTTAGCCACGCTTAAAGGATTTCGCAAACATATAACACATTTTATTTGTTGACCAGGCAGAATCGACCTCCAAAAGGGCAAAGTTAGACATGTCCTTGGATCTTTCCATCCCCATAAATCATAATGACGAAAAATTTTTATTTATGTAATCAATAGCTAATATTTTTAGATCATCAAACATTTTTGATTCTTCCCATCCTTCATACAAAACTGGGGGATCACACCAAGTACAATTATGATTCTCTATATTTAGCCTTCTTAGTATTTCATCATTTAAATTAATAAAAAATTTATTTTCCCAAAAACCTTTAGGATTATCAGGTGCTGCCTCAAGTAATTCATTGTCTTTACCTAAATAAACTCCTAGTTTATTCACTATTTTTGATACAGTAGAGGTACCACTTCGATGCATTCCTAATATGATTATGATTTTTGTAGATTCTTTTAGATAAACTCTTTTATCTAAAAGCCAATTTTTATACTTTATTTTATCTTCTTCATCATTAATTGCATCCTGATATCGTAAAAAAGCTTCCTTAGCCAAATCAAAAAAGCCTTTATTCACCAGTACATCGATTAAATTTAGTACGGCTTCTTGACATGCTGAATTTACTTGTAATGCTTTTTCAAAGCATTCAACAGCCCTGTCTATTCTTCCTACTTCAGCATATGCCAGCCCGGCGTCGTTGAGGGCATACGGATTTTCTGGATCCTCCCTTAAAACTACTTCAAACGCTTCCAAGGCCTCGGCATAAGATCCTTGCAAGAACAATGCTTCCCCTTCTAGAAGACGGTTTTTAAGGTCAGCACGCATTTTTGATCATAACCCAACTGTTAGACTAACCTGCTTTTTAACAAAGCGTTTGCCAACCCTTAGGACTCTAAGTCGGAAAAACGCGGATCCAGATTGAAAAAGGCCTTCAAAGCCGCGAAAAGCTCGGGATGGCGATAGGCCAGAAGCTCGGGACGCTCGAAAAAGTTTTCCACCGCCACGGCAAAAAATTCGGCCGCACTCGTGGCAGCATAATGCCGAAGGAGCGAACGGCCCTGCCGAACTTTCACCATTTCCTGCCGGATCAGCTGCCGCCAGGCTTGGGCTGAAGCTGGATTCAATAAGTTTGGGATTCCATCGGCGTCCAAATCTGCAAAGTCAAATACATGCGCCAGCTCGTGCAGCACCACGTTACTGCCATCGTTGGGGACGGCCCACCCTTCCTCAACCGCCTTCGCCGACAGGATGATCGGCCCCTGGGCATGCGCCATGCCGTCGAACGCGCCCGTTTCGCCTGCAAGATAGTCTTCGTCAAACCGATCTGCATAGAAGAGAAGGGTGCGTCGCGCAGGCCACTCCCAGTCGGGGCGCCCGTGCAGCAACAGCGCAGCACCGGCCGCCACGGCCAGCCGAAGCGCGTCGGTCACCGGTACTCCTACCCCTTCGAAGCGCTGCTCGGCCAGAAAAAACTGCACGTCGCGTTCAAAACGACGGCGTCCCACCGCATCCAGCGCCCGGTAAAGCGGCACATGCGCCTCCAACCAGCGGCGCCAAGCTTCAGGGAACGGACGACGGGCAAGGCGCCAACGTCGAAGCGGCTTTCGGGAACCTACAGCCAGCACGCCCAGCGCCACCCCAAATCCCGGCCAGAGGCCAGCGCCCGTCCGGAGCCCGACCAGCACGGCCAGTCCACCCAGCACCAGCGCCAGTGCCCCATAAAACCCCACCGTAACCGGCCGTACAATCTGCATAGTATCGCCCTGCTGTCTTCGGCCTCAAGGAAAAGTTGCCCGTCCCGCTGGAAAATTATGCCTTTCTTTAACGAAGCACGCCCCGTAAATCCGCCTGTTTCCGCCACTGCACGGCTGGCAACGCTTTTGCCAAAACCCCTAGCAGGTTGGTTCCGTCATCCTAATTGCCATGCTGTTACGTCTTCAAAATGCTGCGGCGTCGATGACCGAGGCGATTCGCCAGCAGGAACGCCTCGCCAATAACCTGGCCAACGTCAACACGGCCGGCTACAAACAAGAACGCTTCTTTGTAGAGGCCCTCAACGAACAACTAGACCTAGAACGGGCACCTCGCAGCGACCGCCGTCTTACGCAGTGGAACGAGCTGACCCAAGGCCCCCTGGAACCCACCGGGAATCCCCTCGACGTCGCTATCGAAGGCGAAGGTTTCTTTGTGGTCACCGATGAAACTACAGACGCTATTTTTTACACCCGCTCAGGTCAATTTGTGCTAGACACCGAGGGTTTCCTGCGAACAATCGATGGCCTATTGGTTGAAGGCCAAAACGGTCCAATTCGACTCCCTCCTCCTGAATTGCGCCAGCCGCTTTCCATCAGCCAAGACGGGGTGGTGCGCGCTGGAGAACGTGAAATCGACCGCCTGCAGCTTGTACGCTTTGCTAATCCAGAAACCTTAGTACGCGTAACAGGCGCCCGCTTCGACGCGGCTGGCCAACCTCCAGAACCCCTTGAATCCCCCCGCTTACGTCCTGGCTTTCTCGAAGGCAGCAACGTCAACCCCGTGCTCGCTATGACCGAAATGATCGAGCACTTTCATCGATTTGAAACGCAGCAAAAGGTCATCCAAACAACCGACCAGTTGTTGGGACAAATTACACGTGACCTTGGGAAATTCTAAACCATCCGTAGTACGCTTATGCTACGTGCGCTCCGAACCGCCGCCCTGGGCATGAACGCCCAGCAAACCGGTGTCGACACCATCGCCCATAACCTGGCCAACGCAAATACAACCGGCTTCAAACAAGCCCGTGTGGTGTTTCAAGATTTGCTCTACCAGACCATCCAGACCCCCGGCCAAGAAGAAGCGCAAGGGGTCACCCCACCGGCTTCCATTCAGCTTGGCAGCGGCGTAGCCGTTGTAGCCACCGTACGCCAATTTACCCAGGGCAGCCTAATCGAAACAGGCAATGCCCTGGATTTGGCCATTAACGGCGACGGTTTTTTTCAGATCCGTCGTCCCGATGGTTCGATCGTCTATACCCGTGACGGCACCTTTACCCTCAATGCTAATGGTACCCTGGTTACGCAAACCGGCCTCCCCTTAGAACCCGAGTTGAATGTCCCCCCAGACACCATCGAAATCCACGTCAGCCAGGATGGCCTAGTCTCGGTGCGGTTGCAGGGAGCAACAGAAAGCGTAGAAATCGGACAGCTCGAGCTGGCCCGCTTCCCTAATCCGGCCGGGCTGCGCGCTATTGGTGGCAATCTCTACGAGCAAACCGAAGCCAGCGGCTTTCCTATCCTGGGTCCACCTGGCGAAGCGGGCTTTGGCACTATCCGACAGGGCTTCCTGGAAGCTGCCAACGTAGATATCGTTCAAGAAATGGTAAACCTGATTACCGCCCAACGGGCTTACGAAATCAACTCGAAGATGGTCACCACCAGCGAAGAAATGCTTCAAACGGCCACCCAGATGAAGCGATAACGTGCTCGATAGATGAAACCTTTGTTTCCGACAGGTATCGTGCTCTGGATGTTGATGGTCCAAGCGGCGGTTGCCGACCCTATCAACATGCAGCTTTTAGCGGCAGCCGATTCGCTGCTTACAGCGACCTTTCCGGCGTTGCACGGTCACCTGAAGGCCAAACTGATGCGCTATCAGGTCGTAGGTACGGGTCCTCTACAGCTTCGGCTACAGCCTACTACCAAAGATCCTGTAGGGCATCTCCAGGTCGATATCTGGACACCTGATGCCCAGCAGGGTTGGCGGAAAGTGGGCTGGGCGCTCTTGTTTGTAGCCCGATACGATTCGGTTGTTGTTGCCCGTCAAACGCTCCAACGTGGCGACAGCGTATCGGTAAATGACCTGACCATTGTCTGGCAAGAAACAACGCAGCTACGCACACCTCCCTTATCGCCCCAGCAACTCCGCCAGCTTCAACTGCAGGGTCCTCTACGGGCCATGCGGCGCATTGCGGCCGGCGAAGTGCTCCGCGCAGACGATCTTAAACCTCCCCCTGCAGCTTCCACAGGCGAAACCGTTTGGATGCGCTACCGACGGGGATCCCTGGAACTGTTGCTGCGCTGCCAAGCCCGCATGCCAGGCTACATAGGCGACGAAATTGAACTCTATGCCCCCCAAACGCAAGCTACCTATCGGGCCCGCCTAACCGCACCCGGATGGGCCGAATGGATTGCAACCCTCCAAGCCTTCCACTAACTCCTATGCGCAAGTTCCTGTACATCGTCTTTTTATTCATGATGTTAGCCTCGCCAAGCAGAGCGCAAAGCTCGCTCTATGCAGACCCACGCGCTTTTCGCCAGGGTGACCTGCTCACGATAATTCTGGCTGAGCGTACCGCAGCACAGCGCGAAAGCAATTACGAGCAGGCTTCTAATACTAAACTGGGCGGCGCGGCTGCTGTAAGCGGTACTCTCGGCGGCCGCTTTAGTGCTGATGCCACCTTCGTCCACGAAGGCAAAGCCCGTAACGAAACGCTCCAGCGCGATCTGCTCACAGGGACTGTGACCGCAATCGTTGTGGGAGTCGACTCAACGGGAAATTTGCTCATTGAAGGCGAGCGGCGGCTAAACGTCAATGGCGTCACGCACCTGATGCGCATATCTGGCCTGGTGCGCCCGCTCGACGTACGCTACGACAACACCGTGTTTTCCTACCAAATTGCTCGAGCACGTATTGAATACCACCAAAGCGATGGCCTGACCCGAAAATTTTTCCGCCCTGGCCTTTTTACACGCATAGGTGCGCTGGCCCTGATTGGCGCAGCAATTGCCTTGGGTACGCAATAAATGGGGAAGACCATGTGGCGCCCTTTGCTTGGACTCCTTGCACTGCTCTGGCCGCTGACCGTAGCCCATGGTCAGCAGGCAGGCCAGGCGCGTCTTAAAGATCTGGTTACCCTTGAAGGGGCTGCACCGGTGCAGCTTGTCGGCTACGGACTTGTGGTCGGGCTAAACCGCACCGGCGATTTAGCTCGGGGGCAACGCGGCTCGCCCTACACCGTGCAAAGCATTGCCAACATGCTACGGCGCTTTGGGATCACGGTGGATCCCGCCCTGCTGCAAGCCCGCAATGCAGCAGCCGTCATGGTAACTGCAACGCTGGATCCTTTTGCGGGACCTGGTTCCCGCTTAGACGTGACGGTCTCTGCCTTAGGCGATGCCCGCTCGCTTTCGGGCGGTGTATTGCTGCAAACGCCACTCCTTGATCCTGTAAGTGGTCAGGTATATGCCATTGCGCAAGGACCGGTCTCGACAGGCGCTGTGCTGGCTTCCAGCTTTGGCTCTTCTGTACAAATCAACCATACCAACACCGGACGCGTACCGGGCGGTGGCTTGGTCACCCAACCCCTGCCTGTGCAGCTTAACGGACCACAACTTGGGCTAATACTCAAACGGCCTGACTTTACAAACGCTATCCGTATTGCCGAAGCCATTAACGCCCGCTATCCGAATGCCGCCGAAGCCGTACATGCCGGGTTGGTCCGACTTAACCTGCCTGATGGCGCAGCCAATCCGGCCCAACTTTTGGCCGAGCTGGAGACGTTGAGCATCGCGGTCGATATCCCGGCCCGGGTAGTCATCAATGAGCGCACCGGCACCATTGTCGCCGGCGGTAACGTGCGCATCAGCGAAGTAATGATCACGTATGGAAGCCTGGTGATCTCGACGCAAGCCGAACCTTTTGTATCTCAGCCGCTACCTTTCAGTCAGGGCGAAACGGTCACCGGAGCCCGTTCAACTGTTGAGGTGCAAGAAGAAGTGACGCGCTCAGTCGTACTAGGTCCTAACGCCGACGTGGCCCAACTGGCTGCCGCACTCAACGAACTGGGCCTGACGGCGCGCGATATCATTGCCATCTTCCAAGCCATCGACCGTGCCGGCGCGCTTCAAGGAGAACTGGTCATTCTTTAAACCGCATCGATTATGTCAGGAGAAATTACGCCAACCTCAACCTATAGCGGTAGTGCAGCGCTACTGGGCCTGCGTCGCCCCCGCACACCGGAAGAAGCGGCTAAACAGTTCGAAGAAATCCTGATTCGCCAGTTTGTCCAGGTTATGACCCGCAACCTCTTCCGGACTTCGCTCGAGGGCGACGAGGCACCTAGCTGGATGGAAAGCCACCGCGATACGCAGCGCGATGTTTTGGCCGACGTGCTGGCCCGCCACCTGGCGGCACAAGATCGGCTGGGCATTGCTGCACTATTGCTGCGCCAGTGGCAGCACGCTGGCTTTATCGATGCCGAATCGACCGCAAACGTCCCCCAAACGCCATGAATCCTTCCTCCATCAACGGTCCCGCCAATCTGGTGCAGCAACTTATCGACACGCTGCATCAGGAGCTTGCTTTATTTGCCGAGCTCGAGCACTGCCTCGAGGCACAACTGGGGGCGCTACGCCAGCGTAGCCTGGAAGCCTTAGAAGAGGCTGCTATGGCCACCAGTGAACGGCTTACGCGTCTGGAGCGCCTCGAGCAAACCCGCCTGCGCCAAGGGCGACTGCTACGGCGGATTTTAGGGTTAGACCCTTTGGCTTCCGGCGAACAACTCATGACCGCGGTCGCTGCGCTTCCCGAAGGAGCTTCCGCCGCACAAACCTTACGTCAACTTCAACAAGCACTACAAGCCCAGCAAGAGCGTGCACGCCGCCAATGCGAAACGCTTGAGTTTTCGCTACAATACGCGATACGTATAGGACAGGAACTCCTGGAATTCTTGCAGGAGCTCGAGCAGCCAGCCACCGCCCGCATCTACACCCCAACAGGCCGCACAACCCAAGCTGCACCCCCTCATCCAGTCATTAATCAAGTAGGCTAAAGCGGGCATGAGTATCAATCAACTGTTTAGCTTAACACGCCGATCGTTTCAAACGATCCAGGCTGCGATAAATACTGTAGGACAGAACGTTGCCAACGCCAACACGGAAGGCTACGCGCGCCGTCGCGTAACGCTGGAAGCCATCAACCTACGTGATGTAGGTATCCACACCGCCTTACCTCCCCGTTCGGCAACCGGATTAGGCGTCTCTGTAGTCACGTACGAACGTTTGCGCGACCATCTGCTCGACGTAGCCTCATGGGACAGTCGAGCCAGTCTGGGGGCTGCCGATGAAGAATCACGCATTTTTCAGGTGTTGGAAAGCCTCCTGGCAGCTAACGATAACACCAGCCTCCCCGCCCTGCTTAACGAATTCTGGAACCGGTGGGCAGACCTGGCCGACCACCCAACCGACAGGGGCGTACGCGAAGCCCTCTACGGCCAAGCCCAAACGCTTGTCGACACGTTCCATCGCCTGGCACGTGACCTAGAGACTCTTCAAAGGCAAACGCTTACATCCCTGCAGGACAATGTCAATAAAGTCAATACCCTGCTTAACGAACTCGCTGAGCTGAACGTAGCCATTCACGAAGCCCGGCTACGTGGGAATCCTGATCTGGCCGCCGAAGACCGTCGCGACGCGCTCGTCAGCCAGCTGGCCGAACTCTTGCCCGTCCAAGTCCAAACCCAAGAAGACGGCAGCTACCAGCTCATCGTAGGCGGTATGGCTTTGGTGCAGCGCGACCAGGTCCTACCACTTACGCTCAGCATCAGCGGCCTGAATCCTTTGCTCACGTTTGGCGCAACAGGCATTTCTTTCCGCGCTTCTCAAGGCCAAGACGGTAAAATCGGAGCCCAACTGCGCCTGCTGACGCAGACGCTGCCGGACGTCCGGCAAAGCCTCGACATCTTGGCCGCTACGCTCACGAACACGGTCAATACGCTTCATACTACAGGCTATGGTTTAGACGGACTTACGGGAAGACCATTCTTTGACGTGTCGGGCACAACAGCTGCCAATATTGCCCTTTCTGCCGATGTACGTGCCGATCGCCGCGTCATTGCAGCTTCGGGTGATCCAACGGCACCAGGCGACAACAGCGTTGCCCGCCAGATCGCAGCCCTTCGAGATGCCCTACTGTTTTCGGGAGGCACCGAGACGGCTGAAGCTTTTGCTCTCAATCTAACGGGCCGAATCGGCAGTGCAGCCCAGGATGCAAACGATCGGCTTACGCGCAGTCGCGCAGTTGTTGACCATTTAGACGCCCTGCAACAGGGCGTTATGAGCGTCTCGCTCGACGAAGAGCTAGCTAACCTGATTCGCTTTCAACAAGCTTATGCAGCTACTGCCCGCATGCTGGATACCGCACGCCAAATGATGGATACGTTGTTGAGTCTCTAAGGTGAGCGACCATGAATCCCCTGCATGTTGCCTTCAGCCGCCAACAAAGCCTCTACCAACTCCAGGCCGAACGGCAAATTCAGGAGCGCCGACTGGAGCTGGCCCAGTTGCAAGAACAATTGGCTACTGGACGGCGCGTTAACCGTCCATCCGATGAGCCCGGAGCCTATACGCAGAGCCGCTCCATTCAGCTCCTCACCCAACGCTATGAGCAATATGCACGTACGCTGGCTGTGGGCAAGGCATGGCTTACGGCCACAGAGGATGCCCTCAACACGCTGACCGAGCTGTTTCAGAGCGCCTATGAAGAAGGCTTACGCATGGCCACAGATACTGCCGCTGCCAGCGACCGGGCTACTACGGCTTCCCTTTTAGCCCAACGGCTTGAAGCCGTACTTGACCAGCTCAACGCGCGCCACAACGATGCCTATCTGTTTGCTGGCACACGCACCAATACAGCGCCTTTTCAACGTAGCGGCACGATCATTGTCTACACAGGCAACAACCAACAACGACTTATAGAAATTGCCCCAGGCCTAACGGCTGCGACCAGCCTTACCGGTGATCAGGTTTGGGAAGTGGACGAAAATGGCGACGGCATAGCGGACTTCACCATCACCGAGGCTTGGCAAGACCTGATCGATGCCCTAAGCGCTGACGACACTGCCCAAATCCGTGCAGCAATGGGGCGCTTAGAAAAAGCTCGCGATCACCTCATTGCGCGCACTGCTGAAGTTGGAGAACTGTCTCGGCGACTTACCTTAGCCGAGGCGCAAATGCAAGAGGTACAGCTTCGGCTCGAAGCGCAACGCAGCGACCTGGAAGATGCTGATTTTGCCCAATTGGCATCCCAGATGCAGCGGCACCAGTTAGGCCTGGAAGCAGCCCTACAGGTAACCTCCCGCATACTGCAGACCAGCATCCTAAATTATCTACAATGGTGATGAGCGACGCGTTTTTGAGTAGCTACCGGCTTCCTGTACCCGCCTTCGATCGAGCAGATCGTTTACCGCCCTTGCTGCGTCCGCTGTGGGAAGCCTTGCGGCATCGTCAGCCACACGTGGTACTTAGGCAAGCACCGCAGCTGCTCGAGCAACCCGAATTAGAAAATGCTGACCTAAGAGCAGCGTTGCTTAGTGCATTAGGAGCCGCCCGCTTGCAGGTGGGCCAGTATGAAGGGGCCAAACGCATGTTGCGCTTGTCGCTGGCCGCTTTGCCGCAGCAATGGTTAGCTCGACGCTTGCTTGTGGCCTGCCATGAACGCGAGCGACACTTTGCTGAAGCGCAGGCCTGCCTTGCAGAACTGGCCCATCTATCTGCCAGTGCAGCATGGGATGAGCCGTTACCGCCTGTAGATTGGCATCTGGGCATGGCTGCGCTGGCCTGGCATCTGCGAGATTGGGAAAGCGTATCCTGGCATGTATCCCAAGCCTTTCCCAAGGGCCTGGAAACAATGCCCTCGGCCTTACAGGCTGACCTATTGCGGCTGGCCTTATATCGCAACCGCCCAGATGAAGCGGGTCGCATCGCAGCACGCCTCATGATGCAACAACCCGACGACCAAGCCATCGATGTATTGCTTGAAACCTTGGTCCAAAGAGGCTGGAAAACTGAGGCATGTGCGCTGTATCGTGAAGCCTATCGTCGCTATCCAGAAAGCGAGCGCCTACGACGCCGTTTGGTAGCCCTCTGCCTCCAAACCGGGGCCATCGAAGAGGCACGCCATTTAACGCGTCAAGGTGCCTTGACCTTAGAATAACCATGTCTACGGCCCGACCCACATTAAGCCGCCTGGAGCTGCGCTGCCCTCCCCTGCCGCAGACCCTCATGGAAACGATGGAGCTGCTAAACCAGCCCGATCGGCTGGAAGTGCGGTCGGTCACCCGCCTGGTCGAGCGCGATCCTGTAGTCGTCGCCCGACTGTTGCAAATCGTTAACTCAGCCTACTATGGGCTGCGTCGCACAGTAAGCAGTATCGAGCGGGCCGTTGTACTCCTTGGACCAGTCAGTGTAGCCGGCATTATCATCGGTATGCAGATGCTACGGCTACGCAATGCTCTCCCTGCCCAAACGCTGGCTTGTTTTCATCGCCTTTTGCAGCACAGCTTGGCTACCGCTTTCTTAACCCGCCATCTGCTGGAGCTGATGCACCCTCGCGCCAGCGGCCAGCTTAGCATTGGCTTTACGGCCGGACTGCTGCACGATTTCGGCAAAATCATTTTGGTCTATAACTTCCCAGACGAAGCAGTTGCCTTCTACGAGCAGCAACGCCTGGCAAAAGCCGTCCAAGCCCATGACGAGCAGGAATTGGAGCGGCTACTTTTTGGATTTGACCATACCGAAGCTGGCGAATATGTGGCGCACAAGCTGAATTTTCCTGATGTGCTTATCGACGCCATTCGCTTCCATCACGTGCCCGAGCAAACACCGCCTTCCAGCGAAGCCTACTGGCTCACTCCGGCCATTGCTGTAGCCGACCGCATTGCCCGTGTAATGGGCTATGCCTTTACCCAATCGCTGCTTCCTACTGAAGCGTTAAAGCACCCTGCATGGCAGCTTTTGCTCGAACAGTATCAGGCCGTTGAGTGGACTCCAGAAGATTTGCTTTTGCATTGCATGCAACAACAAGAACACCTGAGCCAGCACATACAATCGCTTAGCCTCCCCACCCCACCCACACGCATCCGGCCATGAAACTTTTAATTGTTGAACCCTCCCAGTTGCGCTGTCGCATCAGCAATATCCTGCGTTTAGGGGGCCTAGAAGACGTACAAGCCTTAAGCAGCAGCCAAGAGGCGCTACGCATGCTCGAGCGCGAGTCGGTAGACCTGGTGCTTATCGGTCCTTACTTAACCGCCCCCTCAGGGCCAGAGTTTTTGCGTCAACTGCGCTTGCTTGATAAGCATCAGCATACTGCCACCCTTATCTTTCTGGAAGCCCCTACCGACGAGCAGGTATTGGAAGTGGCGGAGCAAAATGTTAACGGCATCATCGTAGTACCCTTTGAAGATGCCTACCTGCTTGCTCGCGTACGAGAAACGCTACGCAAGCTACGGCATACCAAAGCCTATCATAAACGACTACATATTGTACGTACAGGATAAACCTCTAAAAACCTAGTTTGCATATAATTGCGGTTCTTGCAGGCGAAAGCGGGAAACAAGGCGTTCAAGCTCCGACATCCTATGAGCAAGGATATCAAAACGCATCCGAATTTGCTGAGCTCCATCTGAAATTGCCCGAATTGCTTCGGTAATCATTACTACATTTTTGGCCATCTCCTCACTGGTAGCAGCCTGTTGCTGACTGGCTGAAGCAATCTGTGTAACCATATCCATGGTCTCTTCAGCGTTACGCAGTAAGACGTTAAACTGGGTGCGCATGGCTTCCGCTTGCGTCAGCCCCTCTTCAAGCTGTACATAGCCCTGTTCCATCATGCGAACGGCTTCCTCTGTTTCTTGCTGCACCCGTTGAATCATTTCGGCAATTTCACGTGTAGCTTGGGCTGTTCGCTCTGCCAGTCGCCGCACCTCATCCGCTACGACGGCAAATCCACGGCCAGAATCACCCGCGCGCGCAGCCTCAATGGCAGCATTCAAAGCCAACAGGTTTGTTTGTGTAGCAATTTCTTCGATAACCGACACAATAGCACCAATTTGTTCGCCTGACTGTCCCAACCTGCGCACATATGCGACCGACTCCTGAACAGCCTGTGCCAAACGATGAATACTTTCCATGGTTTGCTGCAAGGCTGCCTCGCTTTCTTGCGCCGTTTTCTTACTAAGTTGCGCCACCTCTGCCGTATGTTTAGCGCTTTGCGCATTAGATTCAGCTGTACGCGCCATCTCCTCAATAGCAGCTGCCACATCATTAGCCTGCTGCTCCTGCTGGGCAACCTGATAAGCCAGCCCATCGGTGGCTTGGAAAATCTCCTCGGTATGACTACGCACAACCCTAGTTACCTGATGCACCTGCTGCAGCATCTGCTCTAGATTGGCCACTGCCTGATTGAATCCTTCAAAAAGCTGCTCAAACTCTGACTTATATGTCTCTGAATCAGTCTGATTTTTCAGACGAACTGAAAGATCCCCTTCTGCAAAATCCTGCATCTGCTCAAGAATATATGCTACATTCGCTTCTAAAGCGGTCTTTTGCATTTCAATATGCGCAACAGCCTCCCGGATGCGCATAGCCTGCTGCGCCTTTTCTTGTTCCAACTTTTGTATGGTTCGCTCTATCGAGCTAGCTAACTGGTTTAGCACATGTCCAATCTGCGCTACCTCATCGTTAAAGTCCTCCTCCTGCACGCACGCAGTCAAATTCCCCTCTTTGAGCTGCTGAGCAACTGCGGCGATCTGTTCAATACGACGACTCAGCTGTTTGCCTCCCCAATACGTACACAAAACCAGAAAACCCATAGTGAGCAAACTCAGCCCTACAGTCCACCAAGCCTGTTCTTTCGCCTTGCGAAAAGCAGCAGCTGCTGGCACTTCTAATCCCAACACAAACGGCCCGCTCTGCGCACGACGATAGTATCCGAAATAGGCAGGGTGATTTTCATCCTGAAAAATTCCAAATGTCTCTCCATGCTGATTTTGAACAGCCGTCAATACGCCACTGCGATGCCATACCTCCGGGTCCTCCTTGCTATGCACAATCTCCCGGCCCTCCAGGGTACTCAAAAACATACGTGCCCCTTCAGGAAGCTGCGACTGCTCGGCATTCATCCAAGAAAGCAGGTGCTGAATTACCAGTTCAATGACAAGCAGTCCTACGGTTTGTCCATCTGCAGTACGCACGGGATATAAAGCGAGCTGGTGGTAATGGTCACGCTCTTCAAAACCAAAGAAATCGGTCAGCAAAGGCTCCTGAAGAGCTTGCGTGAAATAAGTCAGCTCGCGAATCGACTGCCCTTCATGGGCATTACTTTCATTGCCATGCGGTGGACTCAGCCGAACAATGCCTTTAAGATCAGTCAAAAACACATGATGATACATCCCCCACTTCGCCTCTTGAAACTGAAGCAATAGCTGCTTAGCCTCTTCTTTACTACGCTCATCAGGTTTATTTGCAAGATAGGCAATCACAGCGGGATGGGTGGCCAGCGCTGCAGCATCCTGCAACACCTGACGGTAATACTGCTCTACGGCGTTGTCTTTAACCTGCGCAACAAGGCGAAGCTTTTCCAACACCTGCGCTTCGGTAAGGTGCTTCACGCGCCACAAGACAACAAGGACAAATACAAGCAAAGGAAGCAAGCTGAGCACAATTGTAGCAATCACAAACTGCCGACGCAGTGGAAGGCCGCGGAAGATCTGGAACAGACGCCTCATAGTTAGCGGGATTAAGGTGGTAGGACATCATACAACCGGAATATCGACGCCTTTTTTTGGTTATAAAATCAGGGATACCGCTTCCAAAACGCACACTCACCTACCTTTTCTATTTATGCTGCTGTAGATTCTCGGCAACGACGAACTGATGTATTGCTGTTTATGCACCTAACGTGGCTCGACAGCGCACTCATTGTTGCTTATTTCTTGTTTTCCATAGGGATTGCGCTCTACTACTACCGCCGTGCAGGGAAAAACACGGCGGAATTCTTCTTGTCGGGTCGGAACATGCCCTGGTGGCTGGCAGGCACCAGCATGGTCGCCACAACGTTCGCGGCCGACACTCCCTTGGCCGTCTCAGAGTTGGTAGCCTATAACGGTATTGCGGGCAACTGGCTCTGGTGGAACTTTGCTTTAGGGGGGGTGCTGACCGTGTTTTTCTTTGCTCGCCTCTGGAGACGTAGCGGCGTTTTGACCGACGTGGAGTTTGTCGAATTGCGCTATAGTGGGCCGGCGGCGGCTTGGCTTCGGGGACTTAAGGCCGTTTACTTTGGTTTACTCATGAACGTAATTATTCTGGGCTGGGTATCGCTGGCCATGCAAACGGTCATCGATATCCTGTTTCCCGGTCTAACTCTTTTTGGTCGCACTTCGTTTAGCATAGTAGGCATTGAAATGAGCGCTTCGCTTGTGCTGGTTGGATTATTGGTGCTGCTGGTGGGAGGCTATTCTTTGCTTTCAGGACTCTGGGGGGTAGCCGTTACCGACGCATTCCAATTTGTGCTGGCGATGGCCGGTACAACGCTGCTGGCAATTTTTGCGCTGGACTTGCCGGAGGTAGGAGGTATTGCTGGACTCAAGGCCAAACTTCCGGAAACAACCTTTCACATGCTGCCTACGGTGGGTGAGGTGGTGCAAGGGGCAGGGATTTTAGCACTTTCGATCGCATCATTTGCTGCCTACATCGGCGTGCAGTGGTGGGCAAGTTGGTATCCTGGTGCCGAGCCTGGAGGGGGTGGCTATATTGCACAACGGATGATGAGCGCTAAAGACGAACGTCACGCCTTGTTTTCAGCCCTATGGTTCAACATCGCGCATTATTGTATACGTCCCTGGCCCTGGATTCTCACAGCGCTAGTGGCGCTGGTGCTATTTCCCGGAGAAAATCCCCGGAGTGCCTACGTCCTTGTAATGCGCGAGACGCTGCCACCAGGCTTGTTAGGGTTACTATTCGCGGCGTTTTTAGCAGCCTTTATGAGTACGGTCTCGACGCAGCTTAACTGGGGTGTATCGTACCTGGTCAACGACTTCTGGCAGCGCTTTGTCCGCTCTAACGCTGACGAAAAACATTACGTGCGGGTGGCCCGTGTGCTGACCTTTGTCTTGGCCTTTATCAGTGTATTGGTAACCAGCCAGCTCCAGTCCATCAGCGGTGCCTGGAGCCTGATTCTTACGGCTTCTGGCGGATTGGGTCTGGTGTTGATCCTGCGCTGGTACTGGTGGCGCATTAATGCCTGGAGCGAACTTACGGCCACGTTAGTCCCCTTGGTACTGGTCGCACTTGCTTTTCTGGGCATTCCAGTTCCAGGATTGCTGGATCCCTTTCCCACGAACCTGTTCGCAGTAGTATCTTATACCACGCTGGCCTGGGTAACGGTAACCCTGTTTACACCTCCCACCGATGAAGCAACCCTAGATGCGTTTTATCGCCGGGTTCGGCCTATTGGCCCTGGCTGGCGTCCAGTAGCGGCAAGACATCCTGACCTTCAGCCTGAGACCTCAATAGGCGCTTTGGCTATTGATTGGTTAGCAGGGGTTGTGCTGGTTTATAGCACGCTGTTTGGGATTGGCCAACTACTACTGGGATCTCGCCTGCTTGGCTTTGGGCTCCTGATCCTAAGTGGCACGACCGCCATGCTGCTTTGGAACCGCCTGCGTCGCCAGTCTGCTGCTTAAAAGGCCGAAACGTCCCGAGGCCTGCTTGAGTATTACAGGCAATTTAAAGCAGGCAGACAGCGTGTATGCATACCTTTCGGGGAGAGCTTATTATCGTAGGTGACCGGGTGCTCATTGAGCCCGACGAAGGCGAGCGCCAAACCAAAACAGGGCTATACCTTCCAGCTACGGTGGTAGAACACGAACGTGTGGGAACCGGACGCGTAGTTAAAGTGGGCCCAGGTTACCTAATGCCCAATCCTGAATACTCTGAAAGCGAACCCTGGGCCTCAAATCGAGAAGCCGTCCGCTATTTACCGCTCCAGGCCCAACCGGGCGACTATGCTTTTTTCCTCAAAAAAGATGCAATTGAGCTGACTTACGACAACCACAACTACGTGATTGTCCCCCATAATGCTATTCTGGCCCTGGTACGCCCCAACGCCGAAGACATTCTCGAAAAGCTGGATGATTTAGATGACCTGGAAGATCTACTTGGCAATGCCTAGGCATCGGGTTGTTGCCACCAGGGACGAGGGTCTTCAA
>Ga0272447_1001066_pt1 | contig 18377 bp, 13 predicted proteins | sample YNPCB0133_FD_194589 | JGI IMG/M metagenome (GOLD analysis project Ga0272447, IMG submission 194589) | Hot spring microbial mat communities from Yellowstone National Park, WY, United States - YNP-CB-013-3 | ecosystem: Environmental > Aquatic > Thermal springs > Hot (42-90C) > Sediment | place... | reverse complement strand
GTAGATGCAGCTCATCCGGAAGACCACGCTTGGCAGACCATAGACGCGTCCGTAGTCCTGCACATATATGTCGGCCGCGAGTTTCGAGCAGCCGTAGGGAGTGTGGGCGCACCCGTCTATCGGGAAGTTCTCAGGTATCCCATCGGCGTAGCGTGGGTCGCTGTACCAGTATCGGGTGCCGAGATCCTTGAGCGTAATTCTATTGACGCCGTCCCCATAGACCTTATTCGTCGATAGGAATATGACGGCTGAGCCGCTGCGCCTCGCCGCCTCCAAGACGGATAGTGTACCGAAGGCGTTGACCATGAAGTCTGTCACCGGGTCGTTGAGAGAGCTTGTCACGGCTACTTGGGCCGCCGCGTGGACGATGAGGTCGCAGCCGCGCGCATTCTCAGCCACCTTCTCATGGTCCCGGACATCTGCCTCGACGAATCGGACGCTTCCGTAGCGGCTTGCGAGGTAGTCACGGTTATAGGTCTTCCAAGGATTCTCCTTTCCGATCAGCTTGCCCCTTAGAAAATTGTCCAGAACGATTACCTCGCATCCCCGTGAAGCGTAGTACTCGGCGACGTGGGATCCTATGAACCCCGCACCCCCAGTGACTAGTACGCGCAATCCCTGACCGGGCGTTATAGTTGCGCCTCCATTCCTTAAAGAATTTTGTGTTGGTTAGTGAAGGAGGGTCATGGCGTGATTGTGTAGAAGGAGGGAAAGAAGGGGGGAGGGGTTGGTTAGTGTATAGGCCTCGGCAGCGAGTCTAGGAACCCCAGACACCGGGATTATAAGGAATGAGCCCGCCGGAGAAATTCTCCGGCGATTAAAAAACCGCAGCCCCCGGTGTGTATAGTTCTGGGGTTTTTCCCCTCGCTGCCGGGGGCCTATCCCGGTGCCTGAGCAGTCACCACTAGTTGTTTGATCTTTTTCACTAGCTCCCAGCACTGTCTCCCGGCCGGCCTTGTTCTATAGTATGCCATGGATAGTCTAGTGACAGCCAGATGCAGCCTACCATCATATATCCTCCAATACTCCTTTCTCGACGACTTTATCGGCCTGTAGAGTCCTAAAAGCTTCTTCAACCCCCTCAGAGAACTATTGACGAAATCAGCATACGTTAGCAGCTCTGCCAGGGCCTCCCTGCCAGCCAAACCATCATTTATCCCCAGCCCCTCAAGAATCACATTATAGGCCGGATACCTCCTACCAGCCTCCTCATCTATCTTTTTCGCCATCTCCTCCATCTGCTTCTCTATGGATGAGATTGCTGGCTTCAGAACCTCCCTCTCAGCATCAGACAAAGCCCTGTATTTATTTAGTAGTTGCTGGTGAGTCTTCGATAGAGACCTGTGGGCCAGAATCATCCTCCTCAAGACTAGGAAGTCCTCAGTTACTCTTCTGAACCACCTCTCTTCTATGCTCATCAGGGCCTTTATGTCTCCCCTAGCGCTCTTCGGCAACTTATGCTCCCTGCGAATCTTCTCAATCAGCGTAAGCCTCCTAAGATAGTATACCTCTACCCCTCTCCTTAGTAGTTCTATAGCGCCGTCCGTGTGATAGGGTGGTATTGTATCCATGAATAGCTTGTCTCCGGGCCCAGCAGGGATCTCGCTGAAGCTGTCTATATGCTTGAAAGTTATTCCGTCAGTAGTATATGTTATCCTGAAGCCCTCGCCGTTCCTCTTAGTCCTATGAACATCCGCGTAGAACTTCAATATCCCTGCACCCCCTTATTCTGTGTCTTTATCTCGTGTTGCCTAGCTATCACGTGGAACCTCACCACCATCCCCCTCCACCCCCATCACACGTTCGGGTAAGACCCTCCACCGGCCCCACATATAAAGAGTAGTGGCCCCAACACACGGCAACGTACCAATACAGCTAGACCTATGGGGAAACGAGGTAATATTCAGGGGAAAAGGACAGACAACACTATACGGATACCCAAGATACGAGGCATAAACAAATATAGAACTCATCTCAAAATCCCGTATCTCAATCTAAGGTGTATTGCTATGCATTATGTGTTTATGAAGACTCTGTATGTTGCTTCCAGCCTCTTCATACCTTATGGCTATCTTCAAGCTTTCGGAACTCAATGAAAACTGCGGTAGAAAGAAGTTTAAATAGTTTTGAGATAAGTTCATAGATAATTTTAAAAACCTGCTATAGGTGGCTGGTAGGCTAGGGGGTTATCAGCACCTTTATCCCGGCCCCCGACTTGAATGTTTGGAGGGCCTTACCGAACTCTTCTATAGGGTAGAGGTGCGTGATCATGCCTCTTGCGTCGACGATCCTTTGGGCGAGTAGCTGGAGCGCCTCGCCCATGTCTCTGTCGGTCGCTGCGTTGCTTGTTATTATCGAGATCTCTCTGACTATAAGGTCGCTTAGGTCGTGGTTTAACGTCGAGCCGTGAGGCGGGACGGCGAAGAGACACACAGTTCCCCCACGCCTCGTGATGGAGATGGCTCTGGAGAGGGCCACGGGCGAGCCTGCAGCCACGATGGCTGCGTCGACGCCCCTCCCCTCCGTGTGCTTCATCACCTCGGCGGACACATCTCTCTCCTCCGCGTGGAGACCGATGGCGCCATACCTCTCGGCCACCGCAACCCTCGCCGCGTTTATGTCTATGCCGATCACGACGTCGGCTCCCAGCCACTTTGCTAGCTGTATGAAGGTTAGACCTACGGCGCCGAGGCCCACCACCGCGTAGCTGCTGGGATTGGACTGTCTAATCCTTTTGAGCGCCCTCAGGACGCAGGCCGTGGGCTCAGCTAGGCACGCCTCGTGGGCCGAGAGGCCTGGCGGCGGCCTGTGTATCCCGCCTCTCTCCACTATCCAGCGGGGGACGGCGAAGTACTCCGAGAAGCCCCCCGGCTTAAAGTTATACTCTCTATAGCTTGGGCACATGGTTGGGCTCCCCTTCAGGCAGTAGTAGCAGGAGCCGCAGTTGACGTGGTGGTGGGGGACGACGAGCTCGCCTTCGCGGAGGCCCTCCACCCCTTCCCCCAAGCCGGCCACGATTCCGGCCGCCTCATGCCCTATCACGGGCTTGGAGCCCCGGTACCGCCCCTCCAGCTTCTCGACATCCGTGCCACAGAGCCCGCAGGACAGCATCTTGACCACGATCTCACCGGGGCCGGGCTCCGGCCGCTCCAGCTCCGCCACCACATAGCCCTTCTCACCCACCAGCACGGTCCGCATGCTGCCAAGGATAGGGCGCTTGCATGTCGATAAAACCCTTCTCCTGGGGCATCACGGTTATTACGAAGCCCCCATCCGGGATAGATAGGCGGCATGCCTAACTGTTCGCGGACACGATGGTCCACGGTCGGAGTCCAGGACCGCCCATGGCTAAATAATTAGCGGAGGTGCTCTCGCCTGCGCCCACATGCTCTCGTAGCTCTCCTCCTGATTCTCGCCTCAGCTGCACCAGCGTGCGCCCTGAACTATGTGCGCTCCCTTGAGAACATTCCCCTCGAGTCTGAGCCCAGCGACATGGTTGTTGGCGATAGGGGGGAGGTCTGGTTCGCCCTTCCTGGGCAGAGTTCTATCGGCCTCTATGTGCCGGATGCGGGGCTGCGATACATCAGGCTTGGGTTTAAGGCCACACACCTAGCATACAGCGCAGGTGCCGTCGCGGCCTATTCGCCTGGCTCCCTCGGGCTAGCGATCATAGAGGCCGCTAGCGCCCGTGTTGTACTAGAGGCTTCGGGCCCAGGCATGATAGACGCGGTGGTGCCCGTCGACGCGGGCTTCGCCCTCATCAGAAAGCTCCCCACAATCACACTACTACAACACGTCTCACCCTCGGGCGAAGTTCTCTGGGAGACGAGCATATCCGTCGAACTCGAGAGGTATGGAGTGGCCGCAGGATCTGGGCGATATGTCTGGCTGAGAACTCAGGCTGGCCACCTCCTCATGGTGGAGATAGGGAGGGAGGGCTACAAGGAGTTCAAGCCCGGCCTCGAGCCGCTATTATTGGCCTCGGCGGGTGGCAAGGTTTGGGCGATAAGCCGTGAGGGCGAGGCGGCGCTCGTCTCAGTCCGAGGCGTGGAGCGGCGGGTTGACCTAAAGACGAGAGTATACCTCGGAGACGAGGCGCTGGCACTAGAGGCCGATAGGCTTGTACTGCTCTCGCCGGTGACCGAGCTCATCATACACGTATCTGGGTCAGAGGTCGTGAGGGAGGCCCTCTACGATGGGGTGGCGCAGGCGGCTCTCCGCGGCGGTTCAGAGGTGTATATCCTAGGTAAGTCGCTCAAAAACATACTTGTCGCGAGCTTCTCAAGGCCCCCCACGATATCTGACGCCTCCGCCAGCCCCTCGGAGGACGGGGCTAGCATTAGGCTACGGGCCAGGGTCTCAGACCCCGACAACGACCTCGCAGAGTGGCCCACGGCGCTGGCCATGCTCGGCACGACCGTGGTCACGGCCGCCATGTCCAAGAGCGGCGACACATACTACGCCGAGCTGAGGGTGCCCGAGGGCGAGGGCACTCTGCGCGTGATGGTCGAGGCCTCGGACGCCGGTGGAAACAGGGTGAGGGTGGACGTGGGGGCCTTCGAGGTCTCAGGTGGGAGAGTAAAGAGTTCCGGGACCCCACCCCCACAGACGGTATCGGGGCAGGAGTTCCAGTCCCTCATCATGCTCTCCGTCGAGCTGTCGCTCTTTGTGGTGCTTATCGCCGCGGCAGGCATAGTAGTTCTGAGCAGGTCGCGTAGGCGGAGGAGGAGATAAGCTAGTCAGCGGCCCTAGACATGGCCTCGATACTCATTTCACCCACGCCGCGTATTGAGGTTATGTATGCCTCGAGGGCCTCAGAGACTCCCTCCCGCTCAGGGACAGAGAACCAGGCGACCAGACTCTCCAGCCCGAAGGCCACTGCCTCTCGGCTTACGGACAGAAGCTTAAACCCCTCCGGAAGCCTATCGCGCAGCTCCGCCTCCAGCCTGGCCAAATCGACCTCAGAGTCCTGAGGCATGATCCTCACAGCAAGAATTACCCGCGCCATAACCCTCACGGCCCCTCAAAACCACACGCGGGACAGACATACACCCTCACAAGATCCCGACAGACCTCACACCTCCATATCGTCACCTTTGCGCAGCTCGGACACGGAAAACTCACAGCACGCATATCAGGCGTTATCGGCCTGTTACAAGACGTGCACTGCGGAAAAACTATAGTCTTTGTAGACATTTCAGCGCGTTACTCGATTATGGTCGTAGTATTTAACTTTTAGATGATGCAGCTCATCCATATAAATTTAAATTTAAAAAATAATCTCATAATAACAACCGGATAGTGTCCAAATAAGGCGTTATGTTTGACGGCCGGATGTTTTGTCTTGTATGTTATGGGTGTTGTGGTCTTGGTATCCGTGGGCATTGGAGGGTCTTAGGCTGGAGTATGGGCATGAGAGGTTCTTCAGATACCTAAATGGAGACGATGATATTCAACCACCAGCTAAGCGCAAGAGACCAGGTACAGGGAATAAAGAACCTACAACAATTCCTAAAACTATTCACAATATATTATCAGGCCGCGAGGACGGGGAGGTAAGCAAAAATGCTTATTTGGACGCTACAAACAACCGGGAGTGTATTAAAAAATTCCAAAAAGGAGAGAGTTTGGGGTTTATTTCCTCCTTGTGAGTCTCCCGACCACCAGTCCGATTACCAGCCCAGCCACAAGCAACGCAGACGATACAGCCATCATAGTTCCCCATTCCGTGATTCTTTCTGTGGTTACGAATGTCTCAACCGTCCTAACAGTTGAGACAACTGTTACAGTCGCTGTGGTGATCGTGGGGGCTGGTGTTGGGGGCGGAGGAGTGGGGGGAGCCGGTTTCTCTGGGGGCACTATCTGGAATTTCGTCGGCGTATATGCCTCTTTAACTGGGCACCTGCCAGTAGGCCTTAGCTGGAGAAGTATTAACTGGAAATGCGGCCACCAGTAGACTGGGTCATTATAGTAATTGGCCGGATACTCTGGGAATCCTTCCCAGCAATATCTATTGTTTAGAGTATAGAACGGGACAGGGAAGAACTGAGGCCAAGGCATCTGTTCAAGCCATATAACCAGCGCCTTCTTAACCAGCTCTACTTGTTTCGGATCCTCTGGGGGAGTCATTTCCAACTCTTCCAGAGTCTTATCTAGCTCGGCCCTCCTTGGGAAGTTATAGCAAGCCCAGTTACTGTATGTAAGCCAAGCCAGACCTGGTAGTTCTGTATTACAGTACTTGCTATGCCATCTCGGTAAAATGTCTCCTAGGTCGACTGGTAAGAAGTTGCATGAGGGGAAATACGTAACTACTTCCCATTCACCTCTCGTCAGTCTCGAATCGAATGGCCCAGGTGCTACTGGCTCTACATTAGTTTCTATTCCAAATCTTCTCCACTGTTCTGCAACTATAAACGCCAATCTTTGCGACTCAAGCTCTATTTCCGCAAATGTCATTATGTTGATAACCCATTTCTCACCAGTTGGCAGATACCATTTGCCATCGGGGCCTCTCTTAAACCCATTCTTTATCAAAAGCTGCTCCGCCCTAGCGAGATCTTGCTTAAACCACCCTAGGCTTGGATCGTATCCATACTTCGCGAGCTCAGACTCCAACGGTTTAATATATACATCCACGCTCTTCGGGTATGGAATGATAGGGAAGGGAGACGGTACAGGCTTTGAGCCGTCAATACCTGTGAATGCCTCTATTGCTTCACGGATATCAAGTGCATATGTTAGCGCCCATCTCACCTCGCCATTATCGTAGGGAGACTTCAGTACATTAAACACTGGCCCCTTTTTGCATGCATCGTAGGGCCACGCATATGGTGCTTTGGCACCGTAAAACCCACCTAAGTATTTAACAACTTCCGGATCTTTATAAACGGTTTCAAATACCTCAGGCAACCACGTTCTCACAGAGTCCAGCTCGAATTTTCTCCAAGCCAAAGCTTCCTTCTCATCAGGGCCATAGTGTATGAATAGAACATATTTAGGTCCCGGCTTAATACCGTAAAGCTTTGTAGCCCACCAATTCTCATTCCTTTCCCAGATGAACCAGTATCCAGCTGGATCCACATCTTTAAGCACGTATGCCCCTAAACATACTGGTGGATAAGACTTAAACCTGGTGATGTCTTCTCCCCTCTTTATAACCTCTTCGAACACATGTTTTGGTAGAAGCGACATCCCTAACTGCGATGTGAGGTAATAATGGAACCTTGTATTAGGCGAAGTTAGCTCGAATTCGACCGTATAGTCATCTATCTTGCGAATATCTTTGACCCATCTGGCAAGAACTGCGTGCCAAGCCAGCTTGGAATTCTCTTTGATCAAATTAACCTGAAAAACTAAGTCGTCTGCGGTATATTGCGCCCCGTCGCTCCAAGTTACACCTTTTCTAATGTAGACCTTCATTTTGGTGTAGTCCTTAGAATATTCAGGTCCTATAGCGGCAACCCACGGAATGAGTTGCCCCGTCGTTGTATTATAAAACCATAGAAATCCCGCACAAGCATGACCATAACCATAACCTACTGGTACTCCTGGCACAAGCCAGTTGAAATGATATGGGTCGAGGAATCGGCCCCAATGGTTCTCCGCAACATAAACGTCGCCGCGCGGCACGCCTGCCGGCAGAGGTATCTGTCCAAAGCTTAAGGGGACCGCGGAAAGCAGCATCGAGAAAGCCGTCACCAAGGCGGCCGAAAGCGTTATCAAATGAGACATTTTCCTACTCATTGCACAAATAATTCCTGAGGCTCCGATATAAGTTTTTCCAGGCCGCGAGGGGGAATGTTTATTAGACGGCATTACAAATCGGTGTTTAGGAGGGAATAATTGCGACCCTACGTCAGGCATTTAATAAACAGGATCTTAACATTATTAATAACGTTATTTCTCGCATTCAATATAAGTTACCTCCTAATCAGGGCAATTCCAACAAGCGCTGTGGATGCCATGCTTAACGCGATAGCCCAACTAGGACAGAGGTTAGACCCTGAAGAATATATGAGAATGAGGCAAGTACTTTACGAGTTGTTTGGATTGTCAGGCTCTCCGATAGACCAGTACTTCGTGTATTTACGGAGGTTCTTCACATTTGATTTTGGCTCCTCCTTCATTGTTTTTCCGAGTCCAGCACGCGAAATCGTTATGAGATATTTACCTTGGACTATAGGCTTACTGCTTTTTGCCACAGCTATAGCCTGGCTGTTGGGAAACATTTTAGGAGTAGTAGTAAGTTTCTCTAAGAAGAAGACTGTTGGAACACTACTTGAGAATATAGCCCTAATACTATACCCTATACCTTATTATATCTTCTCACTCGCACTAATTTATGTATTCGCGTATCTAATACCGATTTTTTCCTTGAGTCCTGCCACTATGCCACCAATTGAAATTGCTTCTATAGACGAGTTGATAATTGTTTCTCTCCATATCCTAAAGACAGCGTCAGCTCCAGCCCTCTCAATTATTTTAATAAGTGCATTAGGGTGGTGGTTCATCAGTTCTAGGACATTGTCCCTAGCAACAATGACCGAGGACTATGTCATTTATGCGAAGCTCAGAGGAGTTGGTATGGGAAAGATTAGGAGTAAATACGTGTTAAGAAGTATAATGATTCCTCAGATTACTGCGTTATCACTCGCGCTTGGGGCCATATTCAGTGGAGCCCTCGTAACTGAATATATCTTTGCATATCCTGGCCTTGGATCACTTTTATACCAAGCTATAATTATTGGCGATTATCCAATCGCTCTTACAATACTATCACTATCCATAATAGGAGTAGCACTTTCAACCTTTTTCCTCGACGCAGTTGTGTACTATATAGTTGATCCTAGGATAAGGTTTGCGAGATGAAAAGAAATGGAAAGAGCTCGACAAATCGTCACATTAACTAGATCTTTACTAAATTTTAAGAGGTTTAAACTAGGTCTTATTATAATCCTTTTCTTGGCAGCTCTGTCAGTCATGTCATACTTTTCACCAGAACAGCATAAATGGTGGTATTCATATCCCAAGGATAGGCCGCCGCAGTGGTCGTCCTTAGATTTAATTTTAGGCACCACAACTAATGGAAGGCCAGTTTTTTGGGCTGTGTCAAATGCTTTGACAAACTCATTATATATAGGGTTATTCACTGCTCTAATCGGATCACATGTAGGGCTACTTGTAGGTTTACTCGCAGGGACGTTACGTGGAAGATTAGAGCAGGCGCTAATACTTTTGATAGATCCTTTCATAGTTATGCCTGGACTACCCATACTCATCATATTCGCCCTAGCGTTAAAACAAACCATGAGTATATACACGGTACCAATCATCTTATCAATAATCGCCTGGGCTTGGCCCGCTAGAAATGTTCGGTCAATAGCCCTATCTGTCATAAATAGGGATTTCGTCACGATAGCGTCGTATAGCGGCATCGGTTTCTTCAATATTCTTATTTATGAAGTCATGCCATACATATTGGGCTGGCATTTGACAAACTTCATTAACACAATTATATGGGCGATAGGGATGGAAACAGCTTTAGCGATATTTGGGTTATCAATCTTATCAGAAGATACTTTAGGTACAATGATATATTGGATCCTTAACTATGGCGCCGTATTCAGGGGATTGTGGTGGTGGGTTCTACCACCAGTAATACTCTTGGTGCTAATTTTCGTGGGGTTCTACCTAATCTCAATAAGCGTGTCATCATATTTGAACCCTAGATTGCGAGGCGGTGGATGATGCCTGTTGAAACTGATGCGGTTTTAAAGGCTGTTAACGTGTATGGGGAATATGTATTATCTCCGGAAATCTCCATTAAAGCAGTGAATGATGTTTCTATTCAGTTGCAAAGAAATGAAATTGTAGGTATAGCTGGCGAGTCTGGCTGCGGCAAATCAACGCTTATAAAAGTACTTTATGGATTTTTAGATCCTCCGTTAACAGCGAGGGGGAAAGTTATGCTAGGAGTGACGAATAATTATATTAATATTTTATCTGTTTCAGAAGATTATAGGAGAGAGAATATATGGTGGAAGAATATATCTTATATTCCTCAAAATTCCATGAATGTCCTAAATCCATTTATGAGGATTGGTGACCATTTCTCGGAGGTTCTAAGCAAACACCTGAAAATTAGCAAAAGCGAAGCGTATAAAATTGCCGAAGAATACATAGGCACTATGGGTTTAAGAAAAGATGTTTTGAAGGCGTTCCCACACCAGCTTAGTGGGGGCATGAGACAGCGAATAGTAGTCGCACTAGCCCTCCAACTCAAACCAAGCATCATCTTTGCCGACGAGCCAACAACGGCCGTTGATGTCATTTTGCAAAAAGTTTTGCTACAATTCTTAACAGAGAAGCAGAAAGAGCTTCAAAATACACTTGTTTTAGTGACACACGATATGGGCGTCCATGCCATGATAACTCAAAGAATGATCGTAATGTATGCGGGTAAAATTATTGAAGAAGCACCCACAGAGAATCTATTTGAAGACCCTAAACATCCATACACACAAGCACTCGTCAGATCTCTCCCTAGATTGGGTGACGAATCGCCTAAAATAGGATTAGGAGGAGTGCCACCAGATCTTAAGAACCCCCCATTGGGATGCAAATTTCACCCACGATGCCCTTATGCAGCAGATGTATGTCGGAAAGAGGAGCCTCCACTTATTGAGTATGAAAAAGGATGGAAAGTTAGATGTGTTCTATACTCAGGGAGGTGAGAATGTTTGCCCCCGCTATTAAGGCTCGAGAATGTAAGTAAGGTGTTTAGATATGGATTTTTTGGATTTAAGTTCAAAGCGGTAGATGACGTGAAGATCGTTATAGAAGATAGACCTATGATCTTCACCATAGCTGGTGAAAGCGGATCCGGAAAGTCGACTTTGGCTAAGTTGATTTTAAGGATATATAGACCTGAGTATGGCAAAATATTATTCAGGGATAGAAACATTTACGAGATAGATGACAAGGAGTTTCGTAAGTACATCCAACCAATAATGCAGGATCCTTATGCTTCCTTTAACCCAATGCAGAGACCTATTAGATATTTGAGGGAAACACTCGTAAACGTAGCAGAGGTAAATGATGAAAAAGAGGTTGAGAATCTTATGGATCAAACGTTGGCGTATGTTGGCCTTAATCCTATTGAGGTAAAGGAAAAATACCAGCATGAGTTTTCAGGGGGCGAGTTACAACGACTGTCTATCGCGAGGGTGTTGTTAGCTAATCCGAAAATCGTGATTGCGGATGAGCCTGTATCAATGCTTGATGCGTCAATTAGGATGAACATTATTAATTTATTTAAGAAGATAAAAGATGATTTAGGGATAACATTCATATACATAACTCATGATCTCGCAACAGCTTATTACATGAGTGATGAAATCGCGATAATGTTTAGAGGGACTGTAGTCGAGTATGGTAGATCGCGGAGCGTTCTTTCTAACCCACTGCACCCCTACACTCAAGCATTGCAAGAATCCTTGCCCGAGCCAGATACCAAGAAAAAAAGAAGATGGATGGAAAAGAAAGTTAGACTCGGTGAGTATGTCGAAGAGGAAGAGTTTGTCGTTAAAGGCTGCAAATATGTGTTTAGATGCCCCTATGCGATGACTAAATGTAAAATAACTCCCCCACCATATATCAATATGAATGGGGTTGAGGTGAGGTGCTGGCTTTACGCCGAGGGGGACGGTTAGGATGGTAGCTTTTGTAGCCCCGTTTGCAGAAATCGAGTCTAACCTTTAGTTTGACGCTCTAAATGCGTTTAACATTATGCAGCGAGGGTTTTATTGCATCTTGAAACTGGGATTGCATATGGCCGGATGTCAAGCAGCAATAAGACAGGCTGCACAGACTTTAGATCCCTCTTATGGCTCTCCATATTTTTGTGGGTGTTAGGGGCATGTCGATGTGCTTTATGTGTAGGTCAACGTTGTCGACCGCCTTAGTCTCGCCGAAATATTTGCTTACCTTTTCTAGCCTGACCTCCGTCAAATATACCCACCACTTAAGCTAGTAGCTCATCTACGTTTTCTTTAATTTTCTCAACCGCCGCGACGACGAGGTCGAGGGCGTGTCTCTCTGCTAGAAGGATATGGTGTAGGAGAGTTACCTCTGACCTGGTGAAGGCTTCGGCGCCGGGGAGGTATAGCTGGTCGTAGCCAGGGTACTGGGTCCCCGGCGGCATTACCTCGAGGAATTCTTCGCGCCCGAAGGCTCTCTGTCTATACAGGGGCATTCCGTAGCCAGTGTCGGCTGGGACTCCCTCGGCTCTCAGCGCCTCGATGAATCTACTCTTCGTCAATCCCGCGAATCTCTCAGCATCGTATCTGAAGACAAAGTAGTAGTATCCTCTCTTGGTCACACCATCCTCCATTTTTTGGGGCTCTATCCCGTCTATCTTCCTGAGCTTGGATGCGAGATATTCTCCGTTCCTGTGCTTAATCTCGACCTGCTCCTTAAACTCGTCCATCTTGGCCAGAAGCAGAGCCGCCTGAAATTCCGTCATCCGGTAGTTTGAGCTCAGGATGTAGTGCTCGTATCCAGGCCTGCCCACGACCCTGCCGATGTTGTGTATAAGCCTCGCCTTCCCCGCATACTCATCGCTGTCTGTCAAGACTATTCCGCCCTCGCCGGCCGTTAGGGATTTGCTTTCTTGGAAGGAGAAGCCGCCCATATCCCCTATTGCTCCGACCCGTCTGCCACGCCACTCCGACCCATGCGCGTGGGCGCAGTCCTCTATCAGCTTAATACCGCGTTGGGCGAGGATGGGCCTGATCTTATCGAAGTTTATTGGATTACCTCCATAGTGTACCGCGACAACGGCTTTCACATCCACCTCATCCACGACTTCTTTCAGGTGCCTTGGAGATATGTTGCCTGTCTCAGGATCCACATCGACGAAGACAGGTAATGCCCCCAACTCGGTGGCGGCGGATGCGGATGCAATAAAGGTCACCGCCGGTACGGCGACCTTGTCGCCCTGCTTGACGCCCACGGTCTTCAGGGCAAGCTCCAGAGCCACCGTACCATTAGCGACAGCGATTCCGTGTTTTGCGTGATGATACTCCGCGAACGCTGCCTCGAAGGCCTCGCAGTATGACCCGGGATAAAGCCTACACCACCTCCTCCCCTCTAGAACCCGTATCAGCGCCTCCCTCTCCCTCCCACTAAGGGTTGGCCAGTGAGGCACAAGTCTTGAAAGATCCGAGGCTACCGGCTCACCACCCTTAACAGCTAGACGGGCCAAACAGTTCCCTCGGGTGGGAGTCAGTAACCCCTACACATAAGCTTTTCATCACAACTAGGTGCAAATAGTGTCAGACATCTATACCGAGCTGCGGCTGTACGCATGGCTCGCATAACCGGCCTCAACTAGGCACCTCTACACGTGTAGCGGGTGAGGGCCTGAAGGCTCTCTTCAAGGTGGATGCCGAGCGGTTTTATCTCCGTCGACTAGGTAGCCTCCTCTTTTACGAGAAACCTATAGGAACCGGAGCCCACCCTGAACACCACATAGTTGCCCTCAAGCCGCCCAGACTCCACTCCTGGGACGCCCTCGATGAAGTGGCCGTCTCTCCAGACCACGCGCCCGCCTTCCTCAACCACCAACCTCTTCAGGCCTAGGGTTGGGACGTGGACTTCGCCCCAACTATTAACAGGTATTGCAACCTCGAGTAGTAGTGACCCATTCTTCTTCTCCCACCGCGAGACTATTGTACCGCGAATGGTTTTCAAGGAGGCCTCCACCCAGTCGAGGCCTTCCAAGACATGGGGCTTGATCAGGATCTTCTCAAATCCCGGGTAGTCTGGGTCGGCGTTTATCCCCGCGAGGGCCTTATAGAACCACGAGTCTATACTGCCAAGCATTATATGGTTGTGGGAGTTCATACCGGGGCCTGTGAGATATTCCCACCTCTCCCAAAGCGTCGTCGCCCCCTCCCGCACCATGTATCCCCAGCCCGGATATGTCGTCTGCGTAACTATACGGTATGCGGCTTCCGCCAGCCCATGCCTAGTCAGCGCCTCCAGCAAGTACCTAGTCCCCACGATCCCGGTATTCAAATGGTAGTCATGGGCATTGGCGAGGTCGTCTAGCAGTTTTCTCACCACTTTCTCTACCTTGTCGGGCGGCACCATGTCGAAAAATAGTGGGATACAGTTCGCCGTCTGACTATAGACGCCCTCCCCAACAATATAGCTATCCTCGCCGAGATACTTCCGGTTGTATGCATCTCTTATCTCCTCAGCCAGCCTTGCATAACTCGTCGCATCGTCAGCCCTCCCCAGTACCGCTGCGATCTTCGAAAATATCATTACTGACTCATAGTAACAGAGTGTTGATACTATCTCGCCTGGCGTCGTCAGGGACCTTATCTGTCTGGGCGGGCACCAGTCTCCATACTTGCTAAAGCTGAGGAGGCGGTCTTTAGACTTCCATGTAAGAAAATCAACCCAGTTCTTCATGAGGTCATAGTTCTCTTCAAGTATCCTTCTGTCGCCGTAGTAGAGGTATACGTACCAAGGTATAATTATGCATGCTTCGCCCCATGCTGGGTCGCCTGGGTAGAGTTCCCAATAGGGTGGGACAACGTCTGGGACGCTTCCGTCCTCCTTTTGGGCCAGCCGTATATCTCTGGCCCACTTTGTATAGAAGGCCGCCATGTTGAAGTTGTATATCGCCTCCTCTGCTGTCAGCTGCGCGTCCCCCATCCATCCCATGCGTTCGTCTCTCTGAGGGCAGTCGGTGGGGATGCCCATAAGATTGCTTAGCTGGCTCCAAACTATGATCTTGTGGATCTCGTTGATGAGTGGGGTTGAGCATGCGAATCCACCCGTTGGCTCAACATCCGTGTGAACAGCGACGCCCTGTAGATTGTTGATGCTTGGGACACCCGGGAAGCCCACGATCTCTACGTATCTGAAGCCATGGTAGGTGAATCTGGGCTCGTAGACCTCAACACCCTCGCCCCTAAGGATGTATATGTCTGTCGCCTTGGCCCGCCTCAGGTTTGAGACGTTTATTGACCCGTCGGGGCTCAAGAGCTCTGCATACCTTATTCGGACCTCAGCGCCTTTTGGGCCGCTTACTGTCAGCCTCACCCAGCCCGTAAAGTTCTGTCCGAAGTCAAAGACGTAGACTCCAGGCCTCGGGTTTAGGAGACGCAAGGGTGTTAGCAGCCTCACACGCCTTACAGGTGGAAGCGTCGCTTGGGAGCAAAGTCGGCCGCTAGGAGGCTCTGACAGCTTGGCGTCCAGCCAGCCGGAATCGTCGTAACCAGGTCTATCCCAACCCTCCTCCTCGAGCCTCGCGTCGTAGACTTCGCCGTCGTAAATATCGTTCTCGAGGATGGGGCCTTTCTTTGTCTTCCAACCCTCGCCCGACGCGATAAGCTCAGAGGATCCGTCTTCATATTCCACGTTGATCTGCAGTAGCGCTCGCGGTTCTCCCCAGTGCTTATGAGTGCTTCTCCGCTCCTCCTTAATGTTGAAGCGGCCATTGCCGAGCATGATTCCTACGATGTTCTCGCCCTCGCGGAGTAGGTGTGTGACATCGTAAGTGGAGTATAGTACGAGCTTGTCGTAGTCGGTCCATGCAGGGTCTAGGTATCTGTCCCCTACCCTCACCCCATTTATCCTCAGCTCATAGTAGCCTAGCCCCGTCACGTAGGCCCTTGCAGAACTAACCCTCTTCCTCAGCACGAATTTTTTCCTGAGAAGGCCCTCCCCCGTAATCCACCTGGCCACCCAGTCCTCCTGCCTCAGTAGGCCCATCTCGAACACGGCCGGCTCGCTCCAAGGGCTGGCCCTGCCTAGATCATCCCACCACATGACCTTCCAGTAGTATCTCCGCCGACTCTCAAGCTCTCTCCCACGATACTCGACGTTGACAGACTGTTTTGAATAGACTTTCCCACCATCCCAGATGTCGCCAACATCTCTCTCAAGGAGATCCAGAGACGAGCCCACTAGTATCCTGTAAGCAGATTGGGAGGCTCCACGCCTAGTGTGCATGAGCATCCAAGAGAACCTTGGTCTGGACACATCCAAGCCAACGGGGTTAGCAACGTATTCGCATAGCAGGTTCACGGGAGGTGATAGATCCGGCTCAACAGGCCCCAAGACGGCAACTCACCACTACGGTTAGGTCATCCGCCTTGACTTAAGATTTCAGACGAGAGGCCCCTGAAGAAGCACGGCTCGTAGCAACGCAGTCTTAAGCTAGGCTTAGGTAGTTATGGGTTAGAGGTGGATTTTGTCAAGAATTGTTAACGACCAAATAATTCGTCAAGACTCTTCTAAGGCCTCTCCTCAGCGATATCGAGAGCGTTGCCGGAGTCTTACCAAGATTCTTCGCCAGCTCGCGCGTCGAGACTTTCCTAGGTACGTCGAAATAACCAGCCTCAAAGGCTTGGATAATCAGTTGGACCTGCTGATTATTTACAGATCCAAAGTCCTTAACCTCCACAGATTCCAGCAATTCAGCCCTGACACCCCTTCCCTCGAGGTATTTCATAACATTCTGAATCACACTATCCGGTGCGACAAACCTCCAGACTATCCTCTCTCTTTCTATGAGGTATTCTCCCCTCCTAATGAAGCACTGGCTAGCTAGTCCGTTACAGACCGTGCAGGCGCTAGACTTGACTATCCCAAACAGGGTTTCGCCTCCCCTGCTGTTGCCAAATAGTTGAACATCCTTGACGAGGCTAAGGGATCCTACTAGGCGCTTAACCTGCTCAGCCGTCGCCTTGTCCCTCGCCCGAAACATCACCAAATGTTTTATTGAGCCGTCATCGTCGACGACGCAATCAAGAATCTGGACTGACAAACCCTCGACACCATTTATTTCTGTTAACCATGCTGTGGGTGGAGGTCGGAAGGATAAGACTACTCTCTTAAGGGGCATCTAAGCTGCACTCTACTAGCGTAGGCTATTTTAATGCTCTTATAAAAAAATATGCAGGTTTATGCAATTATATATATCAGCGTCTTGCTATGTTGGCTCCACCTCAAGCCACCCGGCCATCTCTAGGTGGAGGGGAGAGCAGAACTCAGCACAGTAGTAGAGATACACGCCAGGCTTATCAGCGATGAACTCTATTGTCGCGGTCTCTCCCGGCTCTATGCTTGCCATCACGTTATACTCGCTGAGCGCGAAGGCATGTGTGGCATCCTTTGTAGTCTCGATGTTAGTTAGATATAGCCTAACGAGGTCTCCCTGCTTAACTTTTATGTAGTCCGGCGTGATAGTGCTTCTCACGACAGTCCCATAAACCTCCGTAACCCAGCGACCATCCTCCTGCTTCCTCTCGACCCGCTCCTCTTTCTTAGACGTGGCGTAAGGGCTCTTGTCGAAGGATTCGGGGTCCGTCCCGACAGGATACACCTCAAGCGGCTTAAGCTTGGAGGCCAGTATCATCTTTGCGTAGTGGGGCTCGCCGATCCCTATCGGCATATCGTATAGCAGCTCCATCTCTGTGCCTGTGATGTCTATGAGCTGGAGATTCTGCGGCAATAGGGGCCCCACGTCGTTGAATCTGTCGACGGCCCACTTGTTGAGCGCGACGAGATATTTTCCTTTAGGCGCTTTAGAGTTGCTCTCTGGGGTGCAGATATGGCCGACGTTGTAGTGGATCCGTATTTCTCCTATCTTGGTGAAGGGTCTGTCTCCGGTGTAGTCTGGTGGGCCTAAGGTGTATCTATCCACGGTGTTTCCGATGAAGGTGCTGACATAGCCGCGGCCTTGGGGGTCAAACTCGTTGTGGAGTGGCCCGAGGTTTGTCTCAATCTGTGCCGCCTTCACGTCATCAAACCTTAGGACTGGCACACCATACCTATCCGTGCCCGCAAACCTCTGGTTAGATATCGCGTCCTTAATCTTCTCGACATCATAGATTGTCACCACAGGAGCTAGCTTGCCACCCACGACGACGTAACGTCCACTAGGCGAGATGTCACACCCGTGGGGGCTCTTGGGCTCGGGGGCGAAGAAGAGAACACCCTCCTTTGCAGCGACCTCCAGTGGGACCACTCGTATACCATTCATCTCCACCGCCCTGCCCCCTCTCACAAGTTCCTCGGCGCGTTTCCAGTTTATTATGTGGAGGTAGTCAAAGTCGTTTTTAGCGGCCCCCACTTCAAGCGAGGGTTTACCCTCTAAGACGTTACCTATGTGTAGCTCTGTGTTGATGCTGTTCATGAAGGCCCAGCCCTCACTGGGTCCCCAGCCCACAACCTCGAGGTCTTGCATGTAGGGTGGTATCTCTATCTGGAAGCTCCGCGCCAAATCAAAGTTTCCGCCATCCCTGTTAAACGCCAAGAAAGTGGCCGTTCCCCTGAATCTCTCCTCATAGTTCTTC
>Ga0272447_1001065_pt1 | contig 18382 bp, 12 predicted proteins | sample YNPCB0133_FD_194589 | JGI IMG/M metagenome (GOLD analysis project Ga0272447, IMG submission 194589) | Hot spring microbial mat communities from Yellowstone National Park, WY, United States - YNP-CB-013-3 | ecosystem: Environmental > Aquatic > Thermal springs > Hot (42-90C) > Sediment | place... | reverse complement strand
CATCCGTTTCAGTTGTTCCGAATTTCGGGATATGGTTATGGAAACATGTTGCGGGCTGCATAACTTCCGAATTCGACTGAAACGCAAAAATCATTCCGAAAATCAAAATAAATCTTGATGAGGTCTAATGTTGACTTTGTGAAGGCAATGTTGACTTCGCTGCAAAAACGCACTGCCGAGACACTGAGGGCGCAGAGAACCCTAAAAACGAACTGTATGGATGCACAGCAAAGCATGCGTGTGCGTGACTCGCTATGGCATCCGTCTCTGCGAACACTGCGCCTCAGCGGTGACCTACCCTTTTTGCAGCGGACTCTTCAAAAGAGACGCTTGAAGAACTGATTACCCTCTGTTACTATAGCCGCAATCGCGTACTGAAGCGACAAGGAGCCTCCTTCATGCCTCGATTGATTGTGGTGATCTGCGCTGGTATTGTAGCAACCGGGTTGCTCGCCGGTTTCACAAGCGTGATGGAAGCGGCCAGACTACGTTCTGTGCCCCAGGCGCCGTTACTGGCGTTGACCGAAACGGTGGAAGTACGTCCTACTGACACGCCGCCGCCGACTCCGCCAGGCACGCCGCTGCCGGAAACGCCGCCGCCGACTCCGCCAGGCACGCCGCTGCCGGAAACGCCGCCGCCGACTCCGCCAGGCACGCCGCTGCCGGAAACGCCGCCGCCGACTCCGCCGGGCACGCCACCGCCGGAAACGCCGCCGCCAGGCACGCCGCCGCCGACTCCGCCGGGCACGCCGCCGCCGACTCCGCCGGGCACGCCACCGCCGGGCACGCCGCCGCCGGGCACGCCACCGCCGGAAACGCCGCCGCCAACAACGCCGGTGCAAGAGCGACAGCAGACGACAACTCCGGGATCCGTCGGTACGCCAACACCAACGCCGACTGTGCCTGTTCCTGTCACGCTTCCCGGTGCTGGTGCATCTGTCGCTAGCGGAGTGCCGTTGATCCTAGTGCTGCTGGCGCTGCTGGCTGTTATCGGCGGACTGCTGGCGCGCGGTCGTGGATCATCGTCTTGATGACGCAGCAGAAAAGTTGCCGCTTGTGCTGCCTGGATTGCTATGATGACACGTTTTGCTCTCGTTCTTGCGCTGATCATCGGCAGTGTGTGTGGTGCGATGGCATCTCCCGAAGCAACCAGCGCCGGGGATGATGCACCAATGGTGTATCCGGTTGGCGCTGGCGTTCGCATAACCTGGCGTCCGATCGTTCCCAATCCTACGCTGCCGGTGGAACCGGTTCTGGTTGCGCTGCGCGCGCTCGGTGATGCCGGTGTTGAGCCGCGCGTCATTTCACTTAATGATGCGCCATGGTCGGGCGCACCCGATGATTTGCCGGTTGCGCCGGTGATGGTGGTGCGCGAGTCGCGTCAGCGCGACGAGCGGATTGTCGTGCTGGCGCTGAGTCCGGTGTATCGGCAGGATGGACGTGCGCGCGCTGTGCGCACCCTTGAGGTGCTGATTGAAGCGGTGGCGCCGCTGAACACGACAGGCGCAGCGGCGCTGGCGTTTGCCCAGGCGACGGCGCCGCCTTCCTCGATTCCGCCTCGTCCCCCCGCCTTCCCCGCTGCCCCAGCGTTGCGAGTGCGCGTCGAACGCCAGGGATTGCAGGTTCTTCGAGTCAGCGATGTGGGTCCGGCAATCGCTGGATCACCGGCGCGCATCAAACTCAGTCGTGCCGGGACGGAGATCCCGGTCGAGTTGCGTGATGTCAACGGGAACAGCGCCTGGGGCGATCCTGATGATGAACTGCGCTTCTATGCGCCGTCGCCGGGCGACCGCTGGAACCGGAGCGACACATACTGGCTCACGCTGGAAAACGGTACGCGATTACGTATTGCATCTCGTTCAGTCGGCATACCATCGGGGGAAGCGCCGTCTAGCGCGCTGGAGCGGGGCGTTGTGCGGGGAACGATCTCCTACGACTCGCGGCGCCCCGGCAGCGACGGCGACCACTGGTTTGCTGCATTGCTGCGCGCCGAACCAGGGCAACCGGAGGATGATCAGGCGCGGATGAGCATTCCGGTGACGACGACCCTTCCGACGGCAGCAGGAACAATGACCTTTACTGTGAGCGTGCATGTGCAATCCGGTGCTGTGCGTCGCCTGACTGCCGCTGTCGGATCGAGCAGCAGCGCGCCAGTGCAGTGGAGCGGCGCCGGGGATGCGACGCAGACGCTGGTTGTGCCAGGGGTTGTTGGCGGCGCGACCGAAGCGCGCTTGACCCTGACCGCCATCACCGGCTACGCACAGGTCGCGGTTGATACCGTTGAGTGGTACAGGCCGGTGCTGCTCCAGTTTGGCGGGAAGGGAGCGATCTTCCAGGGCGCTTCCGGTCAGCGTGCCTATCAGATCGCTGGAGCGCCGCCCGGCTTTACCCTGTACGACGTGACCGATCCGGTTGCACCGGTGCGAGTGCAGATGACCGGCGATGCCTTCCAGGATGATCTTGCGGGTCGCTCATATCTGCTGACCGGTGACGGAACCGTGTTCACGCCAACGGTTGAACCCTTCACCCCGCCAGCGCTGCCATCCGGCGCTAATGCGGTCTACATCGCCCCGGCGCTGCTGCACCCCGCGCTGACGCCACTTATCGATCTGCGGCGAGCACAGGGATATACTGTCGCGGTGATCGATGTCCAGACCGTCTATGATGGATGGAGTTCCGGTCAGGTCGATCCGCGCGCCATCCGCTCATTCCTGCAACATGCGGCGCAAACATGGTCGCCGCCGCCGATGGCGGTAACGCTTGTCGGTGATGGGAGTTCTGATCCGTTTGACTACACCAATCGCGGCGCAAAGAACGTCAACCTGATCCCGCCCTACCTGGCGATGGTCGATCCGTGGCTTGGTGAGACGGCATGCGAAACCTGCTATGCGCAACTCAACGGTGAGAATCCGACCGACGACCGGTTGCCGGATGTCTGGCTTGGGCGTCTACCGGTGAAAAGCGCCGCCGAACTGCAAACGCTTGTTGCCAAAATCATCGGGTATGAAACTGCACCAATTGGTAGTGCGTGGCGCGGACGAATGCTGTACCTGGCAGATGATGCAGACAGCAGCGGAAATTTTGCGGCACAGACAGAAGCGAGCATTGCGCTACAACCGCCCATGATACAGATTGATCGCGTGTTTTTCGGCAATGGCGCAGGGCAGATTCCATCTGCTGCCGCCGCACGCGCAGCAACGCTGGCGCGCTTCAGTCATGGCGCGGCGGTTGTTGCGTACTTCGGGCATGCGCACCAGCAACAGTGGGCAGTGACCGAGTTGAGCGCACCGGAGAACTGGTTGCTCCACCGATCCGATGTGCCGCAATTGACGAATGGCGACCGGTTGCCAGTAGTGTTGTCGCTCACCTGCCTGAGCAGCGCCTTCCAGTGGCCATCCTACGTCGGCATGACTATCGACGAAGCATTGCTGCTGAGCGAGAAGGGCGGCGCGGTAGCAGTGTGGGGACCGACGGGGTTGGGGGTATCGTATGGGCACGATAAACTTCAGCAGGGTTTCTTCCGCATGTTCTGGTCATCGTCGCCAGAATACGGCGTCGAGCGCGCCGTTCCTCTGGGCGCGTTGACTGCTGCTGGCTTCCGCGAACTCTTCACCGGCAGTGCGTGCTGTCAGGAAACGCTCTTCACCTATGCGCTGCTTGGCGATCCGCTGACGCCGCTGCGCGTGATGGCGGGATCGCGCATCATGTTGCCGCTGGTGCAGCGGTAGGATGCCGTGGGGCGCGATGGAGAGTAGCAAGGAGAACAACGCATATGCAACGCTGTATCGTTCTGTCGTTCGCAGGTATTTTAATGATCGCTGCGTCTGTCACTACTGCCCAGAATGCGCCGCTGTCGCTACCTGTCCTGCTGCCCGACCCCGTCGTCGTTGTGCCGGGGGAGGATTCGTCGACAATGCCGCCTGCCCCGCTCGCACAATCGGATGCTGCCAGTATGGGTGTGGCGGCACGGCGCCCCGACGAATTCGCTGCCGCGTCGTTCCTTCATACAATCCCCGCGCACACGGGAGGAACGGGGGGAACCATCTTTCTGCCGCTCATCGTGCGACCCGTATCCGCCGATTGATCGCGCGTTTGAACTGGAAATGTTGCGCCTTCTCAACGAGATCCGCATCCGCGAAGGGTTGCAGCCGCTTGTCGAAGACCCGCGTCTCACCTCTGCCGCCCGCCGCCACGCCTACGATTTAGGGATTAACCTGATTCCGAACGGGCGCTGCGGGCACACTGGATCGGACGGATCTGGAGTGCTTCGGCGTGTCCGTGACGCTGGAGTAACGAGGTTTGAGGCAGTGGGAGAAACGGTGGCTTGTGGCAATCCATCGCCGGACAGCGTAATTCATTCATTACTCAACAGCCCGCCGCACCGCGCTATTCTGCTCCGTCCAGAGATCAATCGCGTTGGTGTCGGCGCGCATCCGATAATGGCTGGAACGTATCTAGGGTGGTTCTCTGGCGTCTTCGTCGTTATCAGTTGAAGTTGGCGTCATTCTGCACTTGTCAACCGGTAACGTCAGGCTACTCTGCCAGACGGCGTGACGTGTATCTCCAAATTCTTAGGAAGGCGCAGGCTCGGGCTGATCAGCGGCAATGGCTCCGTTGCAGCGGGTGCTGGTGTGTGTGCTTCGTCCAGCTACATACCTGTTCCAGTCTCCGCAGCATGCGCACGGCGTGCCAGAATGTGGCGCGTCCGGCATGTGTCCAACACCAAAATACAGACAGCGTGCCGTGTGATATCATGCAGTCGATGGACACGCCCGGAGGTGATGATGGAACTGCCCTTCCCCGGCATGGATCCCTACCTTGAGATGCCTGCCTTATGGCCCGATGTGCACACACGCTTGATCAGTACAATGTGTGATGCCATTCAGGAACAACTCGGTCCAAACTATGTTGCGCTCATCACGCCCTATATCGCGCTCGAAAACATCGAGATTGCGCCTGCCCGTCAGGTGTTCGTCCCCGATGTCGGCGTCATGCGTGATGACGCCGCCGATGCTGGCGCCGTCACCACCGCCATTACCCCCGCCCCGCTCACTATCCCAGTGCAGATCACCGTCCCGACCCGCTATGCCCGGATTGAGATCCGCTCGGTCTTGCAGCAAACCCTGGTGACCGCCATCGAACTGCTCTCGCCCGCCAACAAGCGAGCGGGCGCCGATGGCGCCGACGCCTATGAAAAGGAGCGCCAGGAACTCTTCGCCAGCAGCGTCCACCTGCTGGAAATTGATCTCTTACGCGCCGGTGTCCGTCCCCGCCTGGCGCGGCCGCTCCCGCCAACAGCGTACTGCGCGTTGCTCAGTCGCGCCTACCGCCGTCACCTGGTCGAAGTGTGGCCCATCGCGCTCAGCGACCCGCTGCCGGTGCTCCCTGTCCCCCTGTCCGCTCCTGACCCTGATGTTGCGCTCGATCTCGGCGCCGTGTTACGCCAGGTCTACCGGCGCGCGCGTTATGAGCGGGTGATCGACTACCGCGCCGATCCGCCCCCGCCCCCTCTCACGCCCGAAGAAGCCGCCTGGCTCGACCATCATCTCCGGGCGCGCGGTTTGCGGTGATGCTAGGCTGCAGGATAGAATCACGAAGGAGTCGTAGTGAACCCGGCGCATCTTGTCGAGATCGATGAACACGGAGTGTCCTGTCATCATCAGGATGGACGGATCGATGTTGTGCGCTGGGATAAGGTGCGCGCGGTTCTGATCGAAACGTCTGATCGGGACCCGTTTGAGTCCGATGTGTTCTGGATTCTGGTAAGCGAGCGCGGCGAATGCGTTATTCCACAGGGCGCGACTGGCAGTGCAGAGTTGCTTGCGCGTTTGCAGCATCTCGACGGATTCGACAATCTGGCAGTGATTGAGGCAATGGCATCGACCGATAATCGGCGATTTGTGTGCTGGACTGCCCCCGTGTAGCGCTTTCACCTGCCGACCGGAGTTGAGCGTTGGACGTTGAACGTTGAACGGTTGAACGTTGAACGTTGGAAGGTTGAAGGTTGAACGTTGAACGGTTGAACGTTGAACTTAAGCGGCGCCCACAATTGACCAACCGCCTGCCATCGGTTATACTACACTATACCGCAACAATCTTTGCGCCTTCTGCCACAGGGAATGGTCCATGTTGCACCTTGTCGGAACTGCGGACGGGCAGTCCGGCAGAGTGTGTCATGCCCGGTAGTGGCTTCCTTCGATCGGCGTCAATGTATCGTATCACAAGGAGGTTTGGACATGTGCCCCCCGGAAACCCTGGCTAGCATGCGATCCCCTGAGATCAGCCGCCGCAACCTGCTCAAGTTTGGTCTGGGCGCCGCCGTCGCTGCGGCATTGCCAGTCGGTTCGGCGCAGGCAGCGACTGTGCGCCGAACCACATTTCGCAACGTAGCGGACCTGACCCACGTCCTTGGCACACAGTTTCCGCTCTTCCCCGGAGCGGCGCCGTTCCGCATTCAACAGGCGGTCTCGCATGACAAAGACGGCTACTACGGCAGCATCCTGACCTACTGGGAGCATTCAGGCACCCACATGGACGCACCGGTACACTTCGCCCCGAATGGATTGTTTGTTGATCAGATACGTGTTGAGAACCTGGTGGTGCCAGCAGTAGTGATCAACATTACCGAAAAGGCGCGCCGCGATCCGGATGCAGTGGTGACGCCGGACGATATTCGGGCGTGGGAGCGGCGTTATGGGCGCATTCCCGACAATGCTGCTGTGCTCATGGCGAGTGGATGGGGAGCGCGCGCCGGTTCGGTTGAAGCGTTTCGCAATACCGACAGTAGCGGGGTAATGCACTTCCCCGGCTTTGGCAAAGAGGCGATAGACTTCCTGTTGACTGAACGGCGTATTTCGGGCATCGGGGTGGATACCCTGAGCCTCGACCATGGTCCTTCGACGACGTTTGCTGTGCACTATACGTTGCTGCCGACCAACCGGTGGGGATTGGAGAACCTGGCGAACCTAGAATCGATCCCGCCGAGTGGCGCAACGCTCTTTGTGGGCGCACCAAAGATTGCGTCCGGTTCCGGCGGACCGACGCGCGTCATGGCGGTCTGGTAGTCATCAAATGATGACCGTGTCGAACTCCTGCACGCCTGTCATCCCCATCCGCGCCATGCCCATATCGCGGAAGCGACGCTCCTGGTGCGTGGCGCGCACCAGGTCGTAGATCTCGTCACGCCGCTGGGGATCGTCGAAACTGCGGGCGAGATGTTCCAGACGCAGGCGCTGTTCTGGTACAGTAGTCAATCGGTACATCGGTTGGCCACAGCACTCTACCCGGCTCAGCAACCCGGCACTTGCCAGTTCATCGAGAGCGTCGGCGATTGCCCAGGGGCTTTCACGCAGGCGTTGCTGCGCCATAGCAACGTTCATACGCAACCAGGGATACTCGGTGAATAGCAGAACAAGGCGCAGTTTCAACAGTGAGTCGATCTGTCCAGGGGAAACAAGCCCGGCTTCATTGCGTTCCATCGCTCACCTCATTGTGAGAACTGTTGCAAGGCGACATCGCCTCGTCTCCAGATTGGGCGGATGCGGTCAATCGTCCGTGACTGTTCCGGCACAACAATGTCGATTGCAGAAACACGAAAGACTCACGCCGTATCAGGAGTGACCCGTGCATTCCCCCGCACGTAGCCCGAGCGCCTGCCTTGAACGCTTATCTCCTGAACTGAGTCTATCGTAACACGCGCTCTGCTGATAAAGGGACGGAACGTCGCTACATACAGTAAACATTCCTCAACACACGTCCACATTCGGTTGTTTATCTGTGGCAACTCCCACAAACTATAGCGAGGAAGCATTACTCTCTGTTGTGTCTTCTTTACCCCCCGGCTTCCTGGCGCAGCGTATACTAAGCGTGCTACGCAGCGCTCTGCGTTCCCTGTCTGTCATATCTCTCGCCAGAGTCGGCTGACACACCTGCATCCGCCGGGCCGTCTCTGCGTCACATACTCTGGTTTGCGAGGAGGACTATATGAAGCGGAGTTGGGTCACGCTGGATGGCAACGAGGCTGCCGCCAGCATTGCGTATCGTCTAAGCGAGGTTATTGCTATTTATCCGATCACACCTTCCACGCCTATGGGTGAACTGGCGGATGCCTGGGCTGCCGCCGGGAAGCCGAATTTGTGGGGTACGACGCCCCTGGTTATCGAGATGCAGTCGGAAGGCGGCGCAGCTGGCGCCTGTCATGGAGCATTACAACGCGGTGCTCTGACAACGACTTTCACCGCAGCGCAAGGATTGCTGCTGATGATCCCGAACATGTACAAAATCGCCGGTGAACTGACCTCAACGGTCTTTCATATCGCGGCACGCTCGATTGCGACCCATGCGCTGTCGATATTTGGCGATCATCAGGATGTGATGGCGACACGTCAGACCGGCTGGGCGCTGCTGGCATCTTCGTCGGTGCAGGAAGCGCACGATCTGGCGCTGGTGGCGCACGCGGCGACGCTCAAAGCGCGCGTTCCATTCCTCCACTTCTTCGACGGGTTCCGCACGTCACACGAGATCAATAAGATCGAGCAACTGACGGATGATGACCTGCACGCGATGATCGACTCCTCATTGCTCGAAGCGCATCGTATGCGCGCGCTAAGCCCCGACCATCCGGTCATTCGCGGTACAGCGCAGAATCCCGATGTGTACTTCCAGTCGCGTGAGACAGTCAACCTCTTCTACGCGGCAACACCAGGCATTGTTCAGGAAACAATGGATCGGTTCGCGCAATTGACGGGACGCGCCTATCATCTGTTCGATTATACAGGCGCACCGGATGCTGAGCGCGTGATTGTGATCATGGGTTCCGGTGCGGAAACCGCGCGCGAGACGGCGATGTTCCTGGCGGAGCGCGGCGAGAAAGTTGGGGTTGTCTCCGTGCGTCTCTATCGCCCATTTTCGGTGGCACACTTCGTGGCGGCGTTGCCAGCGACGGTGCAGCGTATTGCGGTGCTCGACCGCACGAAGGAGCCGGGCAGCAGCGGTGAGCCGCTCTACCTTGATGTTGTGGCAGCAATGGCAGAGAGTGGCCGTCATCTGCCAGTGATCGGCGGCAGGTATGGTCTGGCATCCAAGGAATTCACCCCTGCGATGGCGAAGGCAGTGTTCGATGAACTGGCAAAGGATCAGCCGAAGAACCATTTCACAGTCGGTATCATTGACGATGTGAGCCACACCAGCCTGGATGTCGATCACTCATTCTCGATCGAATCGCCGCGCACGGTGCGCTGTCTGTTCTACGGGCTGGGTGCCGATGGCACGGTCGGCGCCAATAAGAACTCGATCAAGATCATCGGCGAAGAAACCAACAACTACGCGCAGGGGTACTTCGTCTACGACTCGAAGAAATCCGGTTCAATGACTGTGTCGCACCTGCGCTTCGGTCCCGATCCGATCCGCGCGCCGTACCTGATCGAGCGGGCGAATTTCGTCGCCTGCCATCAGTTCTCCTTCCTCGAACGTATCGATGTGCTGAAAGCGGCTGAACCTGGCGCGGTCTTCCTGCTAAACAGCATGTACGGACCAGACGAAGTCTGGTACCACTTGCCGCGTGAAGTGCAGGACGATATTGTGCGCAAGAAGTTGAAGTTCTATGTGATCGACGGCGACCGGGTAGCGAGAGAGAGCGGCATGGGGCGGCGCGTCAATACTGTGATGCAGACCGCATTCTTCGCCATTTCGGGCGTGCTGCCGCGCGATGAAGCGATTGCCGAGATCAAGCGCAGCATTAAGAAGACTTATGGTAAACGCGGTGAGGCAGTGGTGCAGCAGAACTACCGTGCTGTCGATGCCGCACTTGCACGCCTGTACGAAGTGGACGTCGAAAAATTCGCCGGGTTCCGGTCACCGTTCACTCGCCGACCGCCGGTGCCTGAACAGGCGCCTGAGTTTGTGAAAGAGGTGCTTGCTCCAATGATCGCCTATGAGGGCGACTCGCTGCCGGTGAGCAAATTGCCAGTCGATGGCACTTTCCCAACTGGCACGGCAGCGTGGGAAAAGCGAGCGATTGCGCTGGAGGTGCCGGTCTGGGAACCCGACATCTGCATCCAGTGCGGCAAATGCGCCTACGTCTGTCCGCATGCGGTCATCCGCACAAAGGTATACGAACCGGCGCTGCTTGAAGGCGCTCCCGAAACGTTCCTCAGCGCCGAAGCACGCTTCAAGGAATTCCCCGGTTATAAATACACCCTGGCGATTTCGCCAGAAGACTGCACGGGATGCGGTCTGTGCGTCGAGGTATGTCCGGCAAAGGACAAGCGACAGGTTGGGCGTAAGGCGATCAACATGAAACCGCTGGTCGAGGTGCGTGAGCGTGAGGTGCGCAACTGGAATTTCTTCCTGAGCATTCCCGATGTGCCGCGCATCTCGTTGCACGTTGGGTCAATCAAGAACTCGCAGTTGCTCCAGCCGTTGTTTGAATTCTCCGGTGCCTGCGCCGGATGCGGTGAGACGCCGTATATCAAACTGCTGACGCAACTGTTTGGTGATCGCTTGCTGATAGCCAATGCGACTGGTTGCTCGTCGATCTACGGCGGCAACCTGCCGACGACGCCGTATACGAAGAATGTCGAAGGGCGTGGTCCCGCGTGGTGCAACTCGCTCTTTGAAGACAACGCTGAATTTGGTCTTGGCATGCGTCTAGCGCTCGACCAGCAGATCGAGCATGTGCGCGAATTGCTGCCACTGTTTGCGCCGGTCGTCGGGCAGGACCTGATCGATGCTTTGTTGAACGCCGATCAGAGCACCGAGGCAGGCATTGCTGCACAGCGTGAGCGGGTCGAATTGCTGAAACAGCGTCTCCGTACCCTGGATCGCAGCCAGTTCCCGGATGTTGTGGAGCGTGAGCACGAACTGCTCAGCCTGGCAGACGTTCTGGTGAAGAAGAGCGTCTGGATCATTGGCGGCGATGGTTGGGCGTATGACATCGGTTACGGCGGTCTCGACCATGTGCTGGCGTCGGGGTACAATGTCAATGTCCTGGTGCTTGATACCGAAGTGTACTCCAACACGGGCGGGCAGGCATCGAAGTCCACCCCGATCGGTGCGGTGGCGAAGTTTGCTGCAAAGGGCAAATCCTCGCCAAAGAAGGACCTTGGTCTGATTGCAATGGCATACGGAAATATCTACGTGGCGCGGGTGGCAATGGGCGCTGATGATGTGCAGACGCTGCGTGCCTTCTTGGAAGCTGAGGCGTATGATGGCCCATCGCTGATCATTGCCTACTCGCACTGCATTGCTCATGGCATCGATATGCGCAAGGGTCTGGAGCAGCAGAAACTGGCGGTTCAGACTGGCTATTGGCCACTGTACCGCTACAATCCGAGTCTGGCGGCTGAAGGGAAAAATCCGCTGATTATCGACTCGAAAGATCCATCGCTGCCACTTGAGAAGTTCATCTATAACGAGACTCGTTATCGCATGCTGGTGCAGAGTGATCCAGAGCGTGCTGAGGCGCTTCTACACCAGGCGGAAGCGTCGGTTCGCGCACGCTGGAAGCACTATAAGGAGCTGGCAGCGCTCAGCGAGGTGAGAGCGGAGCACAATGGGCATTGAGTGCAATGCTGTCCGCTATCGAAACCAGTTATTGCGCTAAAGGTGTAAATCTCGCTGATGCGAGATAGGAAGGTGTTGAAGGAGGGCGCGTAAGCGCCCTTCTTCGGTTTTACTGGCGTGCTTGTTGCTGACCGAAATGATGAGGACTATAAACTGGTGTTCGTTCGTGCCATGGGACCGATAAGGGTTGAGAGTCTAAGCCGGTATCTCGAACTGACCGCGGGGCTAATGATAGCAGTTCTCACGAAGGTTGAACCTGATAGACAAGCCCAGGAATAGCGCTCCCCGTGCAATGACTGAAATAATGAGATAGAGCATTAAATCCGCTAGACCGAGCTGGCCACGGGGCTAAAGCCCTCGGCTCTGCAAGGCGAAGTCCGCCTGCGCGGGCTAGAGCGGACTTACTTGAAATTCATAAGTCCTCGGCTATTCAGGGCGAAGCTTGTCTATTCAGGTCAGGCCGGGTTTAATGCTTGAAACTTGTAAGACTTCGGCTCTACCGTGCGAAGCCCAATTGAGCAAACCAGGCGGAAGCAGGGCACAGCGATCACACTCATCGCTGTGTGCGTTTCATTTCAGAAGCAGTTGCCATTGCGCCAGGAGCGCCATTGATTGCACTGTTGCCAGCCGCCAGGAAGCGTTTCGCAAGGTCGGGAAGGCGTTGCAGTGGTCCACTGCGCACGGTGGTATGCGGCAGCGATTCAAGGAACATCTGGCCATACTTCTTTGTTAGCAGACGGCGGTCGAGAACTGCTACCACGCCGCGATCCTCTCTGGAACGGATCAGGCGTCCGAACCCTTGCTTGAAGCGCAGGATCGACTGTGGTACCGCATACTGGTTGAACGGATCATCGAACTGTTCTGACCGCGCTGCAAAGATCGGGTCGGTTGGCACACTGAAAGGAAGTTTAGCAATCACCAGTACCGAGAGCGCATCGCCAACGACATCAACCCCCTCCCAGAAACTCGATGTACCGAGTAGCACTGTACCGGGAAACTCCTTGAAGCGTTCGAGCAGACTGCGGCGCGAGCCGTCGATGCCCTGACCGAGCACCGCAATCCCCGCGTCTTCCAGCGGCTCCTGGATGGCGCGGTACGTCTGGCGTAGCGCATTCGTAGCAGTAAACAGCACCAGCATTCGACCGCCGGTCGCACGCGCCAGGTCGATGATCGCCTGCTCTAGCGCCCGCTGGTAGCCATTCTGGTTTGGTTCGGGAATATCCTGCGGAATGTAAAGGAATGCCTGACGGGTATAGTCGAACGGCGAGTCAAGCGTCAACTCTTCGGCATGGTCAAGACCGATGCGTTCACGGATGAATGCAAAGTTGCCGCCGACCGACAGTGTCGCCGAGGTCAGGATGGTCGCAGTCTTCGCTTCGAAGAGGTTGGTGCGCAGCACGTCGGCGACTGATAACGGCGCTGCGGAAAGAGTCAGCGTATCGCGCACGCGGTCGTGAGTCAGCCAGGTAACCTTTTCTTCTGCGCCGCCAGTCAGGATATGCCCGATATTGACGCGCACGTCGGTGGCGTAGCGTCTGAGCGCCTGCACCCGTAGCATCAGGGCGTCGTACTCCAGCAGTTCGGCATCTTTCAGGTCCATCAGCAACGTCTCCAGACGCCCCAGCCCCTCGCCGACAGCGTGGAGCGCCACGCTGAGCGCGTCCCAGGCGCGTTCAACCTCTGCCCAGGACGATTTGCGTCGCAGCGAATCGGTGATGCGCAACCGCGAGTCATAGGCGGTCAGTTCGGCTTCGCGCTTGATGAACGTCATCAGCACATTAAAGCACCCATACACCGCATCGCGCGCGCGCGCTACTGCCGGACGCAACGCATCGGCGATCGCATCGGCGCGGTCAATGTCGGCGCGGGTTGCCATACTTTCGCGGAAATGGTTGGGCAGTTCGCTAAGCAAACCGCCGACCACCTGCTCCTGTCCTTCGGTGAAAATATCGTCGAGAAATGCAAGCAATCCTTCGCGATCAACATTGAAACTCAATTGGTCGGTAGCAACGTCTTCTAGATTGTGGGCTTCATCGATGATAAGGTAGTCGTAGGGTGGGATGACATCGTTTTCGACCGCCAGATCTGCTATGAGCAGTGCATGGTTGACGATCACCAGGTGCGCCGCTTCCGCCTGTTTACGCGCCTTGAAGAAGAAGCAGCACTGAAACTCGCTGCATCGTGGACCGGTGCACTGTTCCCAGGCGGCGCTCATTCTGTTCCAGGACGCATTCTCGCCTTCCTGAAGCGGCAATTCCGCTCGATCCCCGCTTTCGGTCGTCGGCAGCCACAACTGCACCTTGAGCAGGGTGCGCACATCGTCCGACATTAACCGCTGATCGCGACGCAGGTCTTTATAGCGCTTGAGACAGAGATAGTTGCTGCGCCCTTTGAGCAGCGCTGCAGTGAACGGTGGCTTGTCGGTGCCGTTGGACATCACCTTTTGCAAGGCTGGGATGTCTTTGAAAAAGAGTTGATCTTGCAGATTGATCGTATTAGTCGAAATCACTACCCGTTCGCCGCGGCGCATGGCGTGCAGTGCCGCAGGAACCAGGTACGCCAGCCCTTTACCGGTGCCAGTACCGGCTTCGGCAATCAGCGCCCCGCCCTGGTTGAACGTATCGGCGACCGCTTCGGACATGCGCACCTGCTGATCGCGCTGTTCATATCCCGCAAATGCGCGACCGAGTGCGCCATCGGGGCTGAAGAACCGACGGATGTCTGCCAGATCGATCGGGCGCTCATCACCGGTCGGTTTCAGCGGCACAATCTTCTCATCACGATCATCGTGACGGTCTGCCTGGATGGGTATTGCATCCACAAAGACGAGTCGCGCTTTTGCGCGTTGCGCTTCCTCGAACAGGCTCCGCAGACCCCACTCGATCTGCCCGGTCAGGCGCATAATCTCATTGAGATCGTCCAGGGGGAGCGCTGCAATCCGGCGCAGCAGGTGGAGGAAGATCTGACGGGTTACATCCGCGTCGCTCAGCGCACGGTGGGCTCCGTCATGGGGAATGCCGAGGGCTGCTGCGAGCGCGCTGAGGCGGTACGCTGGCGTGCGCGGCATCAGCAGCGTTGCCAGTTCGAACGTATCGAATGCTGGTTGGGGCAGTCGCATCCCCTGAGCGCGCAGCATACGCAGGTCGAACTCAATATAGTGCCCGACGAGCGGGTAATTCTTGAGGAACGCAGCAAAACGTGGCGCAACCTCGGTGAAGCGAGGCGCTCCGGCAAGCATATCCGCAGTGATGCCTGTCAACCGGCTGGAGTTGAGAGGGAGGGAATAGACTGGTTGCACCAGCGTGTTGAATGTTTCAATCACCTCATCCGCGCTGAACTTGATAGCAGCGATCTCGATAATCTCATCAACCCCCGCCTCAAGCCCGGTCGTTTCGATATCGATTGCAATGTAGATCTGGTTCATAACACGCCCCTGCCTGCCGATACGCCAACTGGAGAGACATTATAGCACGGCATTGAGCGCGCAGGTGAAGAGGGGGAAGGTGAGAAGGTAAGGACGCGCACGTGGCACTTAATGAAACGTAGGAATGAGAAGATTAGGAGATAGAAAAGAGATTTTGGTGCGGCAAAACGTAAGGGTGAGAGGGCAGAAAAAGAGAAGAGGTTTCGGCACCCATCGGTAAGCTGAAATTCCATAACACCTCTCATTTCTCTCTCCTCTTCCCTCGCTCCTCCTGGTTTCAGTGCTCTTCAGCGAGCCGAAAATTTCTCAATTGGTTCGGGCGCGAATTGTCGAAGCGCTATGCACGGGTTTCAGTGCTCTTCAGCGAGCCGAAAATTTCTCAATCTCTGAACGCTGAAATATGAGAGCCGCTGGTCGGGAGTTTCAGTGCTCTTCAGCGAGCCGAAAATTTCTCAATCTACCGCTGGTATCTGACACTGCCAGGCGCACCCAGTTTCAGTGCTCTTCAGCGAGCCGAAAATTTCTCAATCGCTACCAAGCGACAGCAGCAGCTCTGGCGACCAGTTTCAGTGCTCTTCAGCGAGCCGAAAATTTCTCAATCGTACAGCCTGAACTGTGTATTATCCCGAATATCGGTTTCAGTGCTCTTCAGCGAGCCGAAAATTTCTCAATATGGAGTTGCTGCGGTCGCGCGCTATCTCACGACGGAGTTTCAGTGCTCTTCAGCGAGCCGAAAATTTCTCAATATGGAGTTGCTGCGGTCGCGCGCTATCTCACGACGGAGTTTCAGTGCTCTTCAGCGAGCCGAAAATTTCTCAATCTTCATATTCTTCGACATTGTAACCGACTACAAAGGTTTCAGTGCTCTTCAGCGAGCCGAAAATTTCTCAATATACGGTCGTGCGAACCATCAACGCGCTACCAGGCGTTTGTTTCAGTGCTCTTCAGCGAGCCGAAAATTTCTCAATGCCTATTTTCCGCAGCAACTCGCCGACGAAAAGCGGTTTCAGTGCTCTTCAGCGAGCCGAAAATTTCTCAATTATGTAACGGGACTCTACAACGCGCTGTTAGCGGTAGGTTTCAGTGCTCTTCAGCGAGCCGAAAATTTCTCAATTGTAGCCCGCGTGCGATACAAAACCTCGCGCGCCGACCGTTTCAGTGCTCTTCAGCGAGCCGAAAATTTCTCAATTGCGTACTTCGATCGAGCGAATTCGCCCACATCCTAGAGTTTCAGTGCTCTTCAGCGAGCCGAAAATTTCTCAATTATGGTACGCTCTTTTTATCTGATGATGCTGAAGCGTAGTTTCAGTGCTCTTCAGCGAGCCGAAAATTTCTCAATCTAAGCGCCACAAAAGCCTTGTCAGCGTACTGATTGGTTTCAGTGCTCTTCAGCGAGCCGAAAATTTCTCAATCTGCAGGTGTTCGCGTATCTGATTGCTGCGCTTCCGTTTCAGTGCTCTTCAGCGAGCCGAAAATTTCTCAATATAGTGTGGATAGCCGCGCCGAGCAGTTGATGAATGGTTTCAGTGCTCTTCAGCGAGCCGAAAATTTCTCAATCGAACGGCAAGGAGGAGCCATGACCGACAACACCAAGTTTCAGTGCTCTTCAGCGAGCCGAAAATTTCTCAATCGATACGAGAGTCGTTTGCACGTCAATGCGCGCAAGTTTCAGTGCTCTTCAGCGAGCCGAAAATTTCTCAATACATCGGGAACGCATCCGCAACGATGTTCGGGTTGTCGTTTCAGTGCTCTTCAGCGAGCCGAAAATTTCTCAATAGCCGCGACTCCCCAATCGATTCCGCTGCTTCCGGTGTTTCAGTGCTCTTCAGCGAGCCGAAAATTTCTCAATCGCGTTTGCGCCTATCCACGCCATTGCCGCACAGGTACCGTTTCAGTGCTCTTCAGCGAGCCGAAAATTTCTCAATCTTCAGGAAGGTTGATGACAAAGTTGAGCAATATGGTTTCAGTGCTCTTCAGCGAGCCGAAAATTTCTCAATTCTCTGAAAGTAGAGTATCGCCTAGCCAAAAGTATGTTTCAGTGCTCTTCAGCGAGCCGAAAATTTCTCAATATGAGCAGGTGTATGTCGTGCCCGAATGTCCAATGAAGTTTCAGTGCTCTTCAGCGAGCCGAAAATTTCTCAATCGCCCAGCAGCGTCAACGCGCCGGTTTGCCGCGCGACGGGTTTCAGTGCTCTTCAGCGAGCCGAAAATTTCTCAATAGCCCCGTGCTGTCAACCGATCAACGATCCTGCCACAGTTTCAGTGCTCTTCAGCGAGCCGAAAATTTCTCAATTTTGTTTGACGCAGATGAGTACATCTATGCTGGCGTGGGTTTCAGTGCTCTTCAGCGAGCCGAAAATTTCTCAATCTGAATAATCTGAGTGAGTTTGCTGTTGACGGTCAGTTTCAGTGCTCTTCAGCGAGCCGAAAATTTCTCAATCTGAGCGTCTGTACCAGTACGTGTACTATCCGAAACAGCGTTTCAGTGCTCTTCAGCGAGCCGAAAATTTCTCAATGTTAGTCTGTCTCTGTCGTATCCGTCCTATCGCAACAGTTTCAGTGCTCTTCAGCGAGCCGAAAATTTCTCAATTCTCGCGTTGCAGGCCGTGCTGCTGACCGATTTTTTGTTTCAGTGCTCTTCAGCGAGCCGAAAATTTCTCAATCAACTTGACCCAGTCAACGCCAGCCCCAAGCCACTCGTTTCAGTGCTCTTCAGCGAGCCGAAAATTTCTCAATGCAACGATTCTGGTTACCAACGCTTCAAGCGATACAACGTTTCAGTGCTCTTCAGCGAGCCGAAAATTTCTCAATCTAGCAAGCGAGAGAACTTTTGTCTACACGTGTGACGTTTCAGTGCTCTTCAGCGAGCCGAAAATTTCTCAATCTCCAGCCACACGAGCGTGCGCACAATCCGACGATCGTTTCAGTGCTCTTCAGCGAGCCGAAAATTTCTCAATCGCCTGGATCGTGGATGCCTCCGGGCGATACGTGGGTTTCAGTGCTCTTCAGCGAGCCGAAAATTTCTCAATCTTCTGCCCTATGAGCGCCGCGTGGCTGCGCTCTCTGTTTCAGTGCTCTTCAGCGAGCCGAAAATTTCTCAATCGAAAATCACCAGCATCGAAATCTGGCAAACCAACGCGTTTCAGTGCTCTTCAGCGAGCCGAAAATTTCTCAATTTGACTTATCAGCGATCTGCGCCGCGCCCGTCGTACTGTGTTTCAGTGCTCTTCAGCGAGCCGAAAATTTCTCAATCCTGCGGTGGAAGCAAATCCTATTTCTAAGAATTGGGTTTCAGTGCTCTTCAGCGAGCCGAAAATTTCTCAATCGACAGAAACAGCCGCGCGGCAGCGACGCGCGCGCGTTTCAGTGCTCTTCAGCGAGCCGAAAATTTCTCAA
>Ga0272447_1001064_pt1 | contig 18386 bp, 16 predicted proteins | sample YNPCB0133_FD_194589 | JGI IMG/M metagenome (GOLD analysis project Ga0272447, IMG submission 194589) | Hot spring microbial mat communities from Yellowstone National Park, WY, United States - YNP-CB-013-3 | ecosystem: Environmental > Aquatic > Thermal springs > Hot (42-90C) > Sediment | place... | reverse complement strand
GGTCTACCCCCTGGGGCCGGAATGGGTGTTGCTGGTGGCAGTCAATGACGAGGTGGTGATGCCGGTTTACACCTTGGCCGTCAACCGCCTGCGAGCCGAGCTGCAACAGGATGCGTCGAAGGGCCTAGCTACCTTTCGCCTTTTGACCAGCCAGGCGGAGACGGGTCGGAACCTTACCCAACCCAGCTCCACCCTAGCAGAAGGCAAGCCCACACCAAGGGAGGAGGCGACCCAGCCGGCAGCGACAGGCAGCCGCATGGAGATGGATGTCTTCGTGCAATCTCTCAATCGTCTTTGCCAGATCACAAGCGGCTATTTGGGCAAGGCGGTGATCGTCAACTATTGGAAGGCAGCACGGCAGGAAGTGGTGGAACGCCAGGGATCCTCAGCCGAGTGGCTCCATCAGTTCGAGATCGAGCGCAGCGGACAAATCCACTACAAGGGCACCCTCAAGGAGCTGGACGAATCTCAACAAAAGGTGCTGCGGGACTGGGTGCTGGCTTTTTTCCGCCGCTGCGAAGAGGTGATCCACGATTTTCGCAATTTAATCAAATCGGCGGAATTGCGCTTTTGACATGCTCCCTAAGGCCACAACACCCCCGCCCCGCAAAGGCTGGGCGGCTCTTGGCCGCGGAAAATCCAGGCTAAGCTATGACCATAGCCACCGTGGATCACGCTAGGTGCAGACGGGATCCCTGACCGAGGGTAGCTCCTCTGGTCACTGCGAACCGGTGCAGCGAGGATCTGCTTTGCTACCGCGATGCCACCGGATCCCTCGCTACCATCTGCTTACGGCACGCTAAGCGAAGGAGTTGCCATGCTGAGAATCGTCACCCAGCTAGCTGAGGCTGAAGCCGAGCTTAGACGGATCTCGGAGCGCACTCAGGCTGACCAGAACTTGCACCGCGAGGCAACCGTGCGGGAGATCCTACAAGCGGTACGCCGCCAGGGGGATCGCGCTCTCCTGGCCTACACGGCGGAGTTCGACCAGGTGGAGCTGAGCGTAGCCGAGCTAAAGGTGTCGGGGGCTGAGCTGGAGGCAGCCTACCAGGCGGTATCTCCGCAACTGCTATCGGCCCTGCGCTTGGCCAAACAGCGCATCGAAGCCTTTCACCGGCAGCGGGTGCCCAGCAGTTGGGTGAGCTTTCCCGGCCCCGAGATCGTCTTGGGCAAGCAGTACCGCCCGGTGGATCGCGCTGGCCTCTACATTCCAGGAGGGCGGGCCGCCTATCCCAGCACGGTGTTGATGAACGCCATTCCGGCCAAGGTGGCGGGGGTGCCCGAGATTGTCATGGTGACCCCGCCGGGATCCGACGGGCTGGGGGGCAAGGGGATCAGCCCGGCTATTTTGGTGGCCGCCCAAGAAGTGGGCATCCACACCATCTATCGCGTCGGCGGGGCCCAGGCTATTGGGGCCTTGGCCTATGGCACCGAGACCATCCCCAAGGTGGACGTGATCACCGGCCCCGGCAACATCTATGTGACGCTGGCCAAGAAGCTGGTCTACGGCACGGTGGGGATCGACTCGCTGGCGGGGCCTTCCGAGGTGTTGATCATCGCCGACGAGAGCGCCAATCCCCTCTACGTGGCTGCCGATCTGCTGGCCCAAGCGGAGCACGATCCCTTAGCAGCCGCGATCCTCCTGACCCCCGATCCCAAGCTGGCCCAACAGGTGCAGCAGGCTGTAACCACCCAGATGGAAGCCCACCCCAACCGTCTGCTGGTGGAGAAGGCGGTGGCCAACTACGGCCTGATCGCGGTGGTGCCGGATCTGGCCACAGCGGTCAACTTGTCCAACCAGTTTGCGCCGGAACACCTGGAGCTGCAGGTGGCGGATCCCTGGGCTCTGCTGGATCCCATTCGCCACGCGGGGGCGATCTTCCTGGGACACTACACCCCAGAAGCGGTGGGAGACTACCTGGCCGGCCCCAACCACACCTTGCCCACAGCGGGGGCGGCCCGCTACGCCTCAGCGCTGGGAGTGGAGACCTTCCTGAAGCACTCCAGCCTAATCCAGTACGGCTCGGCAGCCCTGCAGGAGGTGGCCGGCGCGATCCAAGCTCTGGCGCAAGCCGAGGGGCTGCCCGCCCATGGCCAGTCGGTACAGGTACGGCTGGCGGAGGAGCACTAACCTAGCCTAGACAGGGCTTGAACCGCAGTGAAGACGGAAGGTGGAGCAGATGGGGAGCCGGCTCAGGCAAAACTGGCTGGGGCAACTGGGGGGAGCCCTTGTGGCGGTTTGGATCGTCTGGGCGGAGGGGAGCGCCGCCTGGCCGAAGGACATAAAAGACATAATGTCGGCTGCCCCCGAAGCAATCTCTTCTCCTGCCTTGCCCATCCCGTGGGAGTGGGTATACGACTTGCAGGAGCAGGCGCGGCAACGGCAGTGTACGCTGGTGGGCCTGTTGCGCAGCCGGCCCCTGCCGGCCCCGGATCCCCAGTGGCAGGTGTACACTCGTCTGGATTTGGTTGCCACGCCTCAGACCAGTCGGTTGACCAGTGTGTTGTTTGCCAAGAACACTCGTACCCAAGCCTTGCAAGTGATCTATCAAGCTGCGGCGTCTGTGTACGACCCCGTTGAGCCATTGGATTTTGCCATGATCCTGCCTCTGGCCTGGCAGGACAACACCCTGCTGGCGCGGGAGTACGCAGGCTGGTTCCAGACCGACTTGAGCTGGGATCGGGCGGTGATCTGGCCCTTGCCCGCCGACTCGAACAGGATCCCACCGGTACAGGTTTGGGAGCCACCGCCGGCCCTGGGGTATGCCGAGCTGCTGGACTGGGATCCCCAGGCGCGAGGGCGGGTGCTGTTTGCCGTGGCCGATAGCCTGGAGGAGGTGCCGCGGCTGGTGAGCGTTGGCCCTGGTCAAGACTTGCTGTTGCGAGGGACGGCACCGCTGCCAACCTCCGAGCCTCCTCTCCCGCAAAAGGGCTGGACCAGCGCTACCCTCGCAGGGTCGGTACCCATTTGTCATGCCAACAACTTTGGGCTAAACATCAGGTAGTTCCTCCCCAGGGTTTTGGAGCTGCCGCCGATCTTTGGGGTGCTTAGGAGCCGAGGGGAGGATCTAGAGCAGCCCCTAGCGGGAGAGGGAGTAAGCATGCCTAGACCCCAAGTACGACGCGGCTGGCCTTTAGAGGCCTTTGTGGGCGATGTTATTGTCTGTACGCTGGAGGGATCCCATCTGGATCAGGTGACGGAGATCCGGATCAGCCCGGCGGGCAAGGGGATCCGGGTTAGCTTCGGGGATCCCTTGGGGCGCTCCCAAGAGCCGGTGCAGGCCACTGCCGAGGCGCTGACTGTGACTTTTGAGATCGATCCCAGCACCTACCCCGGCGAAAAGCGCATCGAGCTGATCTCGCCGGCAGGGCCCAGCGATCCCCTGCCGTTTTTGGTGATGATGTAGAGGCGCGCAGAGGGGAAGTGAGTCATGGCGTTGGCAACTGCCTCGACCGACTTGGGCGCGCTGCTGCTGGGAGTGGGCCTGTTGCTCCTGGTGGGAGGCTGGGCCTGGCGGCTGCGGCGACAGCAGCGAGCTGCTCCCCCAGACTCGACAACTGTTTTGCCGGCAACGGCGATTGACCTCTCTGCCCTTACGGCGGAACAGGCGGCCCAACTGCAGCCCTTCGAGCAGGCGGTGGGAGATCGGCCGCGGGATCCCATTGCCTGGTACAACCGCGCCACCACCCTCGACCAAATGGGGCAGGCCCAAGCCGCCCTGGCCAGCTACGACCGGGCCCTGCAGCTGAAGCCGGATTTTCCCGAAGCCTGGAACAACCGCGGCTCTCTGCTGGACGATCTCGGCCGTCACCAGGAGGCGCTGGCCAGCTACGAGCGGGCTTTGCAACTGAGGCCGGATTTTTTCGAGGCCCGCTTTAACCAGGCCAACACGCTGCGGCAACTGGGCCGCTACCAAGAAGCGCTACGCGCCTACGAGCAGGTTCTCACCTTCCGCCCCGACAGCGGGGAAGCCTGGCATCTGCACGGGCTGACCTTGGCCTCCTTAGAGCGGTGGCAGGAGGCGGTGAACAGCTACGACAAGGCCCTGGCCCTCAACCCCAGCGATCCCCGGGTTTGGCAAAGTCGCGGGCTGGCTCTGGTGCACCTGGAGCGCTACGCCGAGGCTCTGGCCAGCTACGAGCAAGCCCTGCAACTGGGATTGGAGTCGGCCTCTCTCTGGGCCGGCCACGCCTTTGCCCATCACCGCCTGGGCAACTGCATGGAAGCTCTCAACAGCTACGACCGCGCTCTAGCCCAGGATCCCCAGCGCTCCCAGCTCTGGCTGCAGCGCGGCTTGGTGCTGATGGACTTGAACCTCTACAGGCTCGCCCTCCAGAGCTTTGACCGGGCCGTGGAGCTGGATCCTGACAATGCAGAGGCCCACTATGCTAAAGCCTGCTGCTGCGCCTGGGAAGGCCAACTGCCCCAGGCCCTCCAAGCCCTAGAGCAAGCTCTGCGGCTGCAGCCGGAACGCTACCACCCGCTCCTTGTCTCTGAACCCTATTTCGATCCCATTCGCGGTGAACCGAGTTTTGCAGCCTTCCTGAGAGCGCACCCCTGTCGCGAATGAGGACTAGAGGAAAGCCCAACGCCCCTGACGCGAACAGCTCCACCGTCTGCTTCCTGAGTTCCAGAGTACCCCAGAGGACACACCGGCAATAGCAATCCGACCTTCCACCGAAGACGGAGGGTTTCCGGGAGAAGGGTGTTGACTGCCGCGGAAAAGCTGGTCAAACTGAGGGCACTTCAGTATCCTAGCAAATCTCAAAATTGTGTTCCTGCTAACACCTGGTAGCATTCTTATGGCTACAACTTAACTCGACCTGCTTGTAGATCGCAGTTGAGCCCAACGGCAGAAAATCGGTATCGCTTTGCAGCCCCTGCTTTTGAGCTGCTTGGCCGCCGATCCAGCCTTGAGGGGCTCTAGCTCAATTGGTCAAAGAAAAGCAGCTTCTATGGTAATGGCTCCGCAGCAGACTCCTCTCGAGGATCCTGACTTCCCCAGACCACCGACGAGCCCAGCCTCTCCCTCTTCGGCCAAATCCAGCATGGGCAGTTCTGGATCCCCGACGGGGCGCGCGCCTAGGGCATCTAGACCTGGAGATGTTAAAACCCAAACCTTCGAGCTGTTGCGGCTGTACCAGCAAACTCGGGATCCGGCCCTGCGCAATCGACTGGTGGAGCTAAACCTAGGATTGGTGCGCAAAGAGGCCCACTACTGGCGGAACCAATGCAATGAGGGATACGACGACCTAGTACAAGTCGGCTGCCTAGGCCTAATTCAGGCCATCGAGCGCTTCGACGTCAGCCGCGGCCTGGCCTTCAGCTCCTTTGCCATGCCCTACATTCGCGGAGAAATTCAGCACTACCTGCGAGACAAAAGCCCGCCAGTGCGGCTCCCTCGCCGCTGGACCACCCTGCAGCGACAGGCCAAGAAGGTAATTGCGCGCCTGAGACAAGAGTTGGGCCGTCCTCCCTCTGAGGCGGAGGTGAGGGAAGCCCTCAACCTAACAGAGCAGGAATGGCGAGAGCTGCAGCTGGCCCAACAAAACAGCCTTTTGCTCAGCCTAGATGCTCCCGTACAGGTTGAAGAAGACAGCGTTGCTCTAGGGGATACCATTCCCGATCAGCGCTACCGCAGTTTTCAACTGGCCGAAGAAGATCGCATCCGCCTGCAAAATGCCTTGGCCAAGCTGGAGGAGCGCACCCGACAGATTTTGGAATTTGTTTTCTTCTACGACCTCACCCAAAAAGAAACAGCAGAGCGGCTGGGGATCAGTGCCGTTACCGTTTCCCGACAGGTCAAAAAGGGCCTGGAGCGCTTGGCTAAGCTGCTGAGTCAGGACATTTTTTAGGGCGTTGCCGAGAAGGAAGATCCCTGGGCTTCGCGACAGTCTCCAGCGCTTTTCCAGGCAGATCTGAACCCTCTCCCAAAGTGGAGATCAAGGCGACAAAGAGCCTCACAACGACTTTCCCGTAGTCCAAGGCTTTGGTTACTTCAATATCAGTGCAGTATCCTGGTCGAAATAGCTGTAACTTGTGTCTTCGCTTTAATCTTTTTTGTCTTAATCTTTTTTGTCTCGAGCTTTGTCTGAAGCTTGATCTTTGTCTTGGGAACAATTTGCTCCCCGGTTCTGCAGTTGGCTTAGTTGGGAGCGCACCTGCAAGGCAATTTGCAAAGCAGCATCCAAAAGCTGCGACTGTTCGCTGGCCTGTTCTCTTAGCTGGAGCGCAGTCAGAGCTGCCAGCTCGTCGCCGAAGAACTCCCTTTGCTGCTCAATAAAGTCTTTGTTCTGCCGCAAGATCCGTTCAGTTTTCAAGGCGCGGATTAGGTCGCTGCGAGTCAGCTTCAGAGCCTCGATGATCTGATCCCGCTGGGGCAGCTTGGCCTCAGGATTGCCCGCCTCTACCAATTCATCGTTGATGTGAATGGCTTGAATGAGCCGATTGTAGCGATCTACTTCTTCTAGCAAGTTCAGCAAGAGCGGCATGCGGCGGCTGCGGAAAATCCAATAGGCTTGGCCCAAAGCGGCAATGGCTGTCAGGATTCCCCATTCCACCAGCCAACTTTCCCAACTGCTGCGCAGGCCAGGGATCAAAATTCGCCCCACCAAGGTCAGCAGGGATCCCCCTGACCAAAAGGTCAAGAAACGGCAGAACAAATCCAGCACCAACAGCAGGCCCAGCAGATTCCAAAAGGCGGAGAACTGGCGCAGCCAGTCTTTCCAGCGACGGATAGGCCGAGGTCGGTACAGCCAGGCTATGGGTACCCCAGAAAGGTTTTCCACCAGAAAAGGGGAAATGACCAGCTCTTGTAAATCCCGCCGCATGGCCATGGACTCTGCCAAGGGCTAAGTTTTCCACCCAATTCTACTGTGCCGGCATCTTAAGATCCTGCTGAGATCCCTTCTCAGGGGTAAAAGCTGGCCAAAGAGGAGACAAGCAGGGTGAGTAGCCAACTACGCCAACTGAAGGCACCTCTGGTTGAAGCGGAAAACTTTGCCCCTTACGGGCAGGCGATCTACCCTGCTCCCGACGACAAGCCTTTCGACAGCTAAGATGCCCAGTTGGTTTTGAATCAGGGCCAGCCCCGCTTTTACCTCATGCGCTTGCTCCGTCCTGGCCTCAAGTTCAGCCAAATAACCCGCCACACCCGTTGCACTCAGTGCCTGGGATCCCTGCACGGCAAGGAGTGGTTCATCGCCGTCGCGCCGCCTGCCGACGAGCTGCAGGTGGACGGGATTCAAGCTTTTCGAGTGGCTGGCGACTGCTTCATCAAACTGGAGCTGGGCACCTGGCACGCTGGCCCCTACTTCGACGGCGAGGAGTTTATCGACTGCTACAACCTGGAGCTGGCTGACACCAACATCACCGACCACGAGACAATCGACCTGCTCCAGATGGGATAAAACGGAGTCAAACCCAGCGGCGTCTTGGAGATTTGTTACTATGGCTACACTCCAACCTACCCCAGAAACCGGCAAGCTCTTGAGCACCCTGGCTCTGTTCCTGTGCCTAGGGCTGTTGTCTGCCTGCGACGGGGGCAGCGGCAGCACGGTTAGCCCCCCTAGCCTCACTCCCACCCCCACTCCCGCTGGCCGATAGTTTTGCATGCGCTGGCAGCGGCTGCTTGGCTTAAAGCAGCGGTGGGGAGTAGGGCTGGTCATTCTGCTCTGCCTTGGTCTCTTGACGGCCTGCAATGGGGAGGGATCCCCCACGGCTCCAGAGCCTCCCCGGGCAGGGGAGCTGCCAATTGCTAGCTTTCTTTGCCAGTTGGATCGCCAAACCCGCACCTTTGCTGGTCCCATCTACGCCGAGCAGCCTCAGGCTGCCACCTGCAATCCCGGTCGCCTCACCCCAGCAGCAGCCCAGAAGATGATGGATCGGTTGAACTTTCTGCGGCTGTTGCACGAGTTGCCGCCGGTGAAGCTCAATCCCGAATTCTTGGAGGCCGCTCAGCAGGCGGCCCTGATGCAGGTGGCCAATGGCGCCCTCAGCCACCAGCCGCCCCCTTCTTGGCGCTGCTTTACCCCTGCTGGGGAGGCGGGATCCCGCTTCAGCAACCTGGCGGTTGGGCCCATCCTAGAGCTGAACGGCCCCGATCCAGGCCGGGTGTTGGCGCGGCAGGTGGACATCTATTTTGCCGAGCCAGGTCGAGAAAACTTTGTGGATGTGGGGCATCGCCGCTGGAACCTGTATCCTCAGTACGCCCAGGGGGCCTACGGCATTGTCTTTGACCCACGGGCTGGACGGGTGACCCAGGCCAACGCCAACTGGATCTTCGGTTTTGACGAGTCGGTGCCAGATCCAGAGTTCATCGCCTTCCCGGAGAAAGACGGCTACCTCTACCGCCTAGAAGGGTTTTCCGGCCAGCCCCTGTCTGCCTACCGCTGGTCTTTCTCGGTGCCCAGCCGCGGCGGCCTGTCTGACCTCAGCCAAGCCCAAATCCGCATCACCGATGCCCTCAGCGGCGAGCCGGTGCCTGTTGGAGATCTCCGCGTGGGGGATCCCGCCTTTGGCCTAGAAACCCTCACCTACTCGGTGGGATCCGTTCAGCCCAATCGCCCCTACCTCTTTGAGATCAGCGGCATCCGGCTCATGGGTGGGCCGCCGCGCACCTATCGCTACACCACCACCCTCTACGACTGCGACCCTCAGGCGCCGCCAAGGCCCGCACCCCTGACGGAAGGGCTGGGGATCCCACCTCGCTTGCTCTGGCAGAAGGAGCCCTTCAACCTCAGCTTAGAGTAGGACTGCCCATCCTGATTCTCGACTGCATGCATCCGGGATCAAGGCGCCAGGCCTCTTCTCCCTAGTTGAGAACAGCCGTGGCTGCCTCCCTTCTCCCTGGCCGCGAGAACTCTGGCCCGCTGAGGCCAGAGGAATCTAGGCACCGAGCAGGTTAGCTGCCACCGTTGAGAAAATCTAAGGAAAGTTGAGATTCTGATACTATCGTTGCCGTCTCTTTACCGGGGGAGTTAGGCTCTAGTCATCAAAGCTTTTTTTAAAGCCGCTTTACCAGCCCCAGAGAAGCGACCTCTCTGGGGCTTTGTCACTGCTTGAGTTACTGGGCGGGCATCACACCTTGCCGGACGGCAGGCCCGAGGGCGCGGCTGCCAATGTCGGAGCGGTAGTGGGCTTTGGGGAACTGCACCTGCTCCACGGCGGCATAGGCTTGGCGCAGCGCTTCTGCCAGCGTTGCCCCTTGGCCGGTGAGACAGAGGACGCGCCCGCCCTCGCTGAGGAGTTGCTTGCCCACCTGGCGGGTGCCGGCATGGAACACCAAGGCGCCGGTGGCGGCGGCGGCCTCCAGGCCGGCAATAGGGATCCCCCGCTCGTAGCTGTCGGGGTAGCCAGGGGCGGCCATGACCACGCAGGCGGCGTAGCCAGGTTTCCACTTCAGTTGCACCTCGGCCAGCCGCCCCTCGAGGCAGGCCAGCAACACCTCGTCCAGAGGGTTTTCCAGCAGGGGCAGGATCACCTGAGCCTCAGGATCCCCAAAGCGGCAGTTGTACTCCAACACATAGGGATCCCCGTCGGGCGTGATCATCAGGCCGGCATAGATCACCCCCTGGTAACGAATGCCCCGCTGTTGCAGCGCCTGCAGGGTGGGATCCAGCACTTGCGCCTGGATACGGGCCAAAAGCTGCGGCGTCACCAGGTGATCTGCCGGGGCGTGGGCCCCCATGCCGCCGGTATTGGGGCCGGTATCGCCATCGCCGAGGCGTTTGTAGTCTTGGGCGGGCAGCAGCAGCAGGCAGATCTGGCCATCGGTGAGCGCCAGCACCGACACCTCTTGGCCGGCGAGGAACTCCTCGATGAGCACCTGATCGCCCGGCTTGGCCAGGGCCGCCTCCAGCGCCTGTACGGCCTCTTCCCGGCTGTGGGCAACAGTCACCCCCTTGCCGGCGGCCAGCCCATCTTTTTTGATCACCACGGGGTAGCTGCGAGAATTCAGGTGGGCCAGCGCCTCCGACAAGTCGGCAAAGCCTACCGCCGGAGCCGTAGGGATCCCTGCTTCCTGCATCAGTTGCTTGGCCCAGAGCTTGCTTCCCTCCAGTTGGGCGGCGGCGCGACTGGGGCCAAAAATGGGCAGCCCCGCTGCCTGAAAGGCGTCCACAATTCCCTCCACCAGGGGCAGCTCCGGCCCCACCACCGTCAGGCGGATCCCCTGCACGGTAGCAAATCGCACCAGCCCCTCGATGTCGGTGGCCGCCAAAGCCACCGATTGGCAGCGGGGCATCTGCTGGGCGCCGCCGTTGCCAGGTGCCCAGTAGACCCGAGTAATCTGGGGAGACTGCAGCAGCTTCCAGGCCAGAGCGTGTTCCCGTCCCCCGGAGCCGATGACCAAAGCCTGCATTGTGCTATCTCACTTTGTAAACGCCTTGTAAACGCCGCTTGGTTATTTTGGGATCCTTCCCGAACATTCCCCATTAGACCATGTTCCCAAGGGGTTTCAGAGGATCCAGGCTAGTTTGACCTCAGGGGACGGCCCCGCCAAGTCCAGTTGCGCCCGCTGGTGGTGCGGATGGCAGAAGCCAAGATGATAGCCGCCGTCACCCAGCCTCCCACCGCCGTCAGCCACCAGTAGCGCAGGGGCAGGTGGGCCCAACGCCACAGAAGCAGGCGGATGACCCCTTGGCCCAGGATCCCGGCCAGGCTGGCCGCCAAGACCTGCAGGGATCCGGTGGCCAAGGCCAAGATCAACCCCAGCCAAGGCAAGCTGCAGAGGCCCAAGACCGTGACCATTGCCAACACGGCCAAGGCCCAGTTGCGCTCCAGGCCCAGGAACCAGTTTTTCGTCCACCCTTCCCAGAGGGCGGCCCCATTGGCGTACATGCGGCTGCGCACCCGCGGCCCCCCCAGGCAGATCTGCAGGCCGAGGCCGGCCGCTTTGATGCGCTGTCCCAGCGCCACATCCTCGATGACCACCTCGGCCACGCCGGCGTGTCCGCCCACTTGCTCGTAGGCGGAGCGGCGAAACAGCATGAACGGCCCGAAGGCAAAGGCCTTGGGACGCTTGGGATCATTCACGGCGGCAAAGTCGTAGCCTGCCGCCAAGATGACCATCATGATGGGCTGCACCAGCCACTCGGCCAGGCAGCCGCACACCAACTGCGGCCCCACGCTTACCAGGCCGCTGCCGCTTGCCAGCAAATGTCCCAAGGCGGCTTCGATGGCTCCACTTTCCAGCCGCACGTCGCAGTCGAGAAAGAGCAGGTAGTCGGGGGGATCAGGCTGGGCGGCTAGGGCGGCAACGGCTTGGGCACAGGCCCAGTTTTTGCCCACCCAGGTCTGGCCTTGGGGGCGGGGATCCCCTTTGAGCAGGTGCAGCCGCGGATCCTGTCGCTTGGCGGCCAGTCCCTGGGCCAGCTCCCAGGTGGCATCGGTGGAGTCGTCGTCCACCAGCCACACTTGCAAGGGGGCGGCGGTGCTGTCCAGGATGCTGCTCAGGCAGCCCACCACGTTCTCCGCTTCGTTGTAGGCGGGCACGATCACCGCCAGCCGCTCCATGGCCGCTGCCACTGCTGCCGCTTGCTCCGGCGAGGGATCCCTCAGCCAGGGGGAGGCCCGCAGCGCCCGCCACAGCCGCAGCGCCACCAACGCAATGGCCAGGGCCGTCGGCGCCAACACCCCCGCCAGGATCTCCGGGATCCCCACGCTTGCTTCCCTCGCTTAGATACGAACGGCTTTGCCCATGCCCTGGCCCTAGGATCTCCCAATCCTCTAAGCAGACAGCGCCCCTTCTACGATATCGCTGTAGGGGCGGGGAAAGATCAGCCAAACCTGGCTTTGCGTTTCCACCAAAGCCCGCACCAGCGGCGAGAGCTGGGCAATTTCTGCGTAGCCGTCTTCGGTTTTGAGCTGGATCCCTTGGTCGTAAAAGCTGTAGCCCTGGACGTGGGCGGAGCGGATTCCCAGATAGCTTTCTGGATCCAAGCCATCTCGCTGCATCTTCTGGCTTAGAGTTGCCACCAGCTCTTGGCGTCGCTCGGCTGGCAAGCGGGTGACGTTGCGGGCTTTGAACAGATCCCGCTCCAGGTAGCGCCGCGCCAGATCCGCCAAGATGGGATCCTTCCCCACCATAGCCCAAAAGCGGAAAGGGTAGCTGAACATCACATCGTCAGCGGCCAGGTAGAGGGGCAAAGGCAGCTCGAAGGGATCCCCCTTTTGCGCCGCCAGCGCGGCCCAGCACCAGGCGCTCAGGATGGGATCCAACTCGATCTCCCCCTTTTGCAAGAGAACCTGCGCCCGTTTGAACAGCCGATCCAAGATGAAGCGGGCGCAGAGGCTCTTGGGGTGCTGGTAGACCTGGGTGTACATGAAGTAGCGCACCACCAGGTAATGTTCGATGGCTCCCAGGCCTTTGCGGGCGGGAATGGAGAGGGATCCCGTCTCCGGGTCGTAGTCCAACACCGTGAGGATGCGATCCAGATCCAGGTGGCCGTATTGGGCGCCGGTGAGCAGGCTGTCGCGCATGAGGTAATCAAAACGGTCGCAGTCCAGTTGGCTGGCAATGAGCTGCCCCACCAGCGGCAGGGGGAAGCGTTTCTGCCACACCTGCTCCAGTTGAGCGGGCAGTTGCGGGTCGAACTCCGCCAGAAGAGTCGCCACCTGGGGATCCTCGCGTACAATGCGGGCCGTCCAGACCTCATGGCGGCAGCCAAAAATCTCCTCCCCTGCATGGCTAAAAGGAGGGTGCCCAATGTCGTGCAGCAGGGCGGCAACCAGGGTAACGGCGCGGTAGGGGCGCAGCTCCGGGTAGCGGCGGGCCAACTTGTCGAGCAGCCGCCGCGTAACCTGCAGCACCCCCACCGAGTGGGTAAAGCGGGATCCCTCGGCCCCGTGGAACGTCAAAAAAGCGGTGTCCAACTGGCGGATGCGGCGCAGGCGTTGGAAGGCCGGTGTGTCGATGAGGCGAATCAGCAGCGCCTCAACCGGATCCCCGCCATCCAGGCTGATGGCGCCGTGCAGGGGATCGTGGTAGGTGCGGGACTTGCAAAAGCGCAGCGCCATACTCCCACCATACTCGCCGATTGGCCGATCTTTGGTTAGCCTGTCTGGGGGGCTTCCCGCCCCGCCCGACCCCTGCCCAGTCTTTCCAAAGCTACCCCCTTGCACCTGCTTTCTTTGCCGACAGATGCAAGCGTCCAGATACCGAAAAAACCGACCTCCAGACCCTCAGACGGCTGGGCTGCTCCTCCTCTCAATCCTAATTTTGCTGCTCGGATCAGGGCTAGCCGCCTGTTCTGCCGCTTCGAAATCCCCTCTGCCTGCTGTGCCCGGCCCACCCGCCCTCACCCGCTACGTTGCCCTGGGAGCCAGCGATGCCGTCGGCTTCAACGCCTCCATCTCCTGCGATGGCCCGGCCAACGCGGCCGGCACCCGTCCGCAGCGCTCAGAACCCCTGGACTGCCCCAATGGAACGGGGTATGTCCCTCGCCTGGCCCGCCTGCTGCCCGGCCCGGTGGAGCTCATCAACTTGGGCCGCTCGGGAGCGGTGCTCAGCCCGGCCATGCAAGCCCTGCGGGAAGGGATCCCGGCCAACCTGCTCCAGGATCAAGTGCCGCGCATCCCTCCCAATGCTGACCTAATCACCATCTGGGTGGGCGGCAACGACACCAACGCCATTGTTTTTGCCGCCGCCCAACGGGCCCTGCAGGGGGAGGATCCCTTGCCCTTTGTCGAGTGCCAGATCCAACAATTTGCCGCCGACTACCAAACCCTGCTGCAGGCGGTGCACGCCCGCGCCCCCCAAGCCCGCCTGGCAGTGGCCAACCTGCCCAACTTTGCCCTGATCCCCTTGGGCCAGCAGCAGCCCAGCAGCCTGCGCCGACTGCTGGCTCTGGTCTCCGTCGGCCTCAGCCAACGGGCCATCAACCCCTTGAGCCAGCAAGGGATCCCGGTGGTGGACTTGCTCTGCGATCCCCGCTCCTACCGCCGCGAATCCTTCTTTCCCGGCCCGCTGGCCGACGGCTTCCACCCCAACGACCGGGGCTACGCCGACCTGGCCGAGGCCTTCCTGAGAGCCCTGCAGCAGCCCGTTCCGCCCCAAAACCGCTGCCCGCCCTTTAGCGACGTGGGATCCCTTTCTCCCGAAGCGTTGGCCGCCCTTGGCAAGGCAGAGCTCTCTTCCAGCAGCTTTCCGGCAGCAGAGCTCAACCCCCCCGGCCCAGGGAAGAAGGAGGAGACCTGAGCGCCAGCCACCCGGTCTTACGAAGCCGCCACCGCCGCCGAGGAGCGCCGCCGCCGCCCCAGGGCTATCCGTTCCTGTTCTGTCTTCGTCTCCCCTGTGGGCAGAGCAGTTACAGGTACAGACTCCTCCTCAGGCGATTGCACAAAAACCAGCACCGTAGGCTTGCCGGGCAACTGTTCCCGCACAAAGCGGCGCACCACCCGCTCCACTTCTGCCTTGAGGCCGGCCCAGTCAATATCCAGCCTGCCCCGCTCCAGCGAGCGGGCAAAGCGCGGCCAAGCTTGCTTGAGGGTGTCCTCCAGCAGGGGTTTCAGGTCGGATCCCTTGAGAGAGGTGCCCTCGCCTGCTAGGCCCAAGCTTTGCACCTGCGGCGTGCAGAGCAAGTGGCCCCTGCCATCCAAGCTGATCACCACCGTCAGCATGCCATCTTTGGCCATCTGCTGGCGCTCTTGCAGCATCTCGTCCATCACCACCCCATCGTGGGAAGCGGCGATCATCTGCAGGCCAGAAGGCACTTTGTCTACAATGGCAATGCGCTCCTGGTTCACCTCCACCACATCGCCGTTGCCGATGATCACGATGTTTTCCCGCGGGATCCCCATGCTCATCGCCGTTTCGGCGTGCTTGACGAGCATGCGGTACTCCCCGTGGGTAGGAACAAAGAACTTGGGGCGCGTGAGGGCGATCATCAGCTTTTGGTCTTCCTGACAGCCGTGGCCGGAGACGTGTAGCCCCTTGTCCTTGCCGTAGATGACATCGGCTCCCAGCTCCATCAGCTTGTCGATGACCCGCGTTACTGCGAGCGTGTTGCCGGGAATGGGGTTGGCCGACCAAATCACCGTGTCTCCTGGCTTGATCTGCAACTGCGGATGCTCGCCGTTGGCAATGCGGGTCAGAGCAGCCAGCGGCTCGCCTTGGGATCCCGTGGTGAGGATGATCACTTTGTCGTCCGGCAGGCTGTTGATGACATGCATCGGCTGCAGCGTCTCGTCCTTGCAGCGGATGTAGCCCAGGCGCCGCGCGTGAGCCACCACGTTCAACATCGAGCGCCCCAGCAAAGACACCACCCGGCCCTGCTGCTCAGCAATCTGCAACACCAAGTTGAGGCGATGTACCGAAGAAGCGAAGGTAGTGATGATCACCCGTCCCTTGGCTCCCGCAATCGCCTTGGTAAGGCCTGGCACTACCGAGGCTTCGGAAGGAGTAAACCCGGGCACCTCGGCGTTGGTGGAGTCGCTAATCAGACACAGCACCCCCTTTTCCCCGTGCTCGGCCAGCCGCTGCAGGTCGAAGCGCTCCCCATCCACCGGTGTGTGGTCGATCTTGAAGTCGCCCGTCTGGATGACAACACCCACCGGCGTGTGCAGAGCCACCGTGAAGCTGTCGGGAAAAGAGTGGGTATTGCGGATGAATTCGGCAAAAAAGTTCTTGCTCAGGGGCACGATATCTCGCGGCCCGACCGGGCGCAATTCTGTGCGGTTCAACAGCCCCACCTCGCGCAGCTTGTCCTCCAGCAGCGCCAGCGCCAAACGCGGGCCATAGATAACCGGAATGTCGAATTCTCGTAGGTGATACGGGATCCCGCCAATGTGATCTTCGTGGCCGTGGGTAACTACCATCCCCCGCACCTTGTCCCGGTTTTGCTTGATGTAGGTCATGTCCGGCAGCACGATGTTGATGCCGTGCATGCTCTCATCGGGAAAAGCCAAACCGGCATCCAGCAGGATGATGTCATCCTCGTAGCGGAAGGCCCAGGTGTTTTTGCCGATCTCCCGCTCGCCTCCTAGCGGGATCATCTGCAGAGAGGAAGTGGGCTTAGCTGCCGAAGCCGCAGGACGGGAAGCGATCGAAGTACGTGGTGTTGGCATACTAGCTTTAGATCCTCAACAGTGACAGTCAAACAACAGACGAAAACTGGTATAGACAAATCCCAGCAAACTTACCCGCAAGGTCATAGGTAAAAGGCGGATTCCGCTGTTGCAATTTACCTCTTTCCCAGTTGGGAAAAAGCAAAAATTAGAAGGAAAACTGTCTTAATCACAGCTCAAACGCCACAGAAGACCCCCTAACCCTTAAAAAACTCTCGTCATGGTAAAGGTAAAACCTAAGAAAATAATCGAATCATGAAGTCTTCGCCGTCCTTCGTTCGGATCCCTGCGCTTCAGCCAGGAGGCCCATTTCTTGCAGCACTTGCCGTAAAACCTGTAAAGAACCGCCCTGGAGAGGCACCAGCGGAGGGCGCACCTGCCCCACTAGCCAACCCTGCATCTCTAGCGCTGCTTTGATCGGAACAGGGTTGGTCTCAATAAACAAAGCCTTAAACAGCGGAAACAGACGCAAATGATAAGTCAAGGCTTGGTCGTGTTGTCCCCTGCTGTAGCTTTGAATCAATTCCTGCAGTTGTGGCCCAACTAAGTGGCTAGCTACACTGACCACACCGCTGCCTCCCAAAGATAGGATCGGCAATGTCAGAGAGTCATCTCCTGAGTAGATGCCGAAATGTGAGGGAGTGAGCCGCCGAATTTCCGAGACTGCGTCCATTATACCACTAGCTTCCTTGATGGCGACAATCGTTTCCAACTCCGCCAATTTCGCCACAGTTTCCGGCTGCAGGCTCACCCCCGTCCGACCAGGAATGTTGTAGAGCATGATGGGCAGGTCGCTGGCTTGGGCGATCGCCTTAAAGTGCTGATAGAGGCCAGCTTGGGTGGGTTTGTTGTAGTAGGGCACCACCTGTAAAGAGCCATCCAAGCCCAATTGGGCAGCTTTTTTGGTGGCTTCAATGGCTTCGCGGGTGGAGTTGGATCCCGTCCCGGCGATAACTTTAGCCCGACCGGCCACCGCATCTCGCACCACGCGGAACAGTTCGTACTCCTCTTGCCAGGTTAGGGTGGGAGACTCGCCGGTGGTGCCACAGACCACGAGACCATCGCTGCCATGGGTTACCAAGTAATCGGCCAAACGAGCGGCTTCTTCGTAGTTAAGCTCCCCCTCAGGTGTAAAGGGAGTCACCATTGCCGTCAGCACGCGACCGAAATTCACAGGTTGCCTCTCCCCATCAACCACACCGCTCGCCATCGCCGGTCTGTGACCCCGCAAAATCCAATGCTGCGGGCTAGAGCCTTGATTATCCCCTTATCATAGCTGCCTTTGGGCCAGGGATCCCGTTTGGCCGAGGGGGCTGCTTGCCAAGGCCCGGCTCACCGGTTGCTTCAGACCGGCTAAAAAGGAGATAACCTAGAGAGGGCAGACCGTTTGAACCCAGAATGTACGGCTGCTCACCAACTCTGCCTCCAGTCGTGGGGTCAGCAGCCTTCTTGCTTTCGACCTTTGAGCTTCGAGGATTGCGATGGACGCCCTAGCCGCCCTAAAAGCGCGCATCTCCGCCGACAAGTTCGATCCCAGCCGCTCTTTATCGGAGATGGAGATCCAAGAGCTGGTTGCCTATGCTACGGAAGCCCCCTCTTCCTTCAACATCCAGCATTGGCGGTTTGTTGCCGTCGCCGATCCTGCAGATAAAGAGCGCCTCAAGGCCCTGGCCTACAACCAGCAGAAGGTGGCGGATGCGGCGGTGGTGTTTATCATCTTGGGGGATCTGAAGGGCTATGAGAAGCTGCCTGAGATCGCCCAAAGGGCCGTTGCCGCCGGGATCCTCCCTCCTGAGCGGGCGGAAAGTTGGGTAAGCATGGCCCAAGCCACCTACGCCAACAACCCCACCTTGGCGCGGGACGAGGCGATTCGCTCCGGGGCGCTGGCGGCCATGGCACTGATGATCGCGGCGCAGGCGAAGGGTTTGGTGAGCGGGCCGATGATCGGCTTTGACCCTGAAGGGGTCAAGCGAGAGTTTGGGATTGCCGATCGCTACGTGCCGGTGATGCTGCTGGCGGTGGGCTACCCTGCGCCCGGCAACTTGCCGCGCAAGCCTCGCTTGGGGGTGGATGAAGTTCTGGCCTTTGGGCGAGGGCGGGAGTTTTAGCTAATCCGCCGTTCGCGCTAGCGGGACGTAGTCCTGGAAGCCCCGCTCTGTACCTCCCTATATCCCAGCCCCCCAGTCCCCCAGCCCCCCAGTCCCCCCGTATACGGGGGGATGTAGGGGGGCGGGCCGGCCAGAGTCGGGATGAGAGGCGGGAGCGTTCAACAGGTACAATGCATTCATCATGAGAACCGCTTACCAGTACCGCTTGCGTC
>Ga0272447_1001062_pt1:7500-18437 | contig 18437 bp, 17 predicted proteins | sample YNPCB0133_FD_194589 | JGI IMG/M metagenome (GOLD analysis project Ga0272447, IMG submission 194589) | Hot spring microbial mat communities from Yellowstone National Park, WY, United States - YNP-CB-013-3 | ecosystem: Environmental > Aquatic > Thermal springs > Hot (42-90C) > Sediment... | reverse complement strand
ATATAAGAAGGTGGCTGCAAGAGACCACTAAAAGGCTTGATCACCAAATCCTGTTCTAACACAATCTGGTCAATTTCCAGACCATAAATTTCATTACCCACACTGAGCAACAACAGGGCATGCTCCTGCCCAGTAGGTAATGTCAACCCTGACCCCTCTGCCGACATCCAACGCACCGGGTAGCGATACTCCAGTACTGATGGGGGAATCAACGGCACCAACCGCTCCTGCCACCGGTACAACTGCCGCCCCTGCATGTTCACCAATGCTTCCTCATGCACCGTGACAATCCCTGCCAAACTGTCTACCGCTAGCGCAAACCATCGCCGTTCCAAGCCAAACACCAAAAGCTTAGTAATGGTTAACGTCAATGGCAGCCGAATCGTAAAGGTGGTTCCTTGTCCTGGTTCCGTTTGAATGTCAATCGTGCCTTTAAGTTCTTGAATGTGCAGACGTACCACATCCAGACCCACCCCTCGCCCCGATAAATCACTCACTGTTGCCGCAGTGGAAAATCCAGGAGTAAACAAACAATTCAACAGTTCTGATCGGGTGGCGCGTGCCGCCTGATCCGACGTAAAAATCCCCTTTTCAATCGCTTTTTGCCGCACCCGCTCCAGGTCAACTCCTTGCCCATCATCCCGAACCGTAATGTAAGTTTGATTTCCCCGATAGTAGGCATGAATTTCAATCGTACCCTCTGGGTTTTTTCCTTTTTGTTTGCGGATGTGGGGTGGCTCAATGCCATGATCAAACGCATTGCGAACTAGATGCACCAGCGGGTCAGTAATTTTTTCCAAAACCGCCTTATCTACTAAAGTATTGGCCCCAACCAAACGTACCTGTACCTGCTTCTGATACTGGACACATAAATCCCGCACCAGCCGAGGAAATCGTTGCAGTACTTCACTCAAAGGCACCATGCGCATCCAGAGTAAATCACCCCGGATTTGTTTAAGTGTTTGTTGTTTTTTGCGCAAATTTTCCTGAGATTGCTGAGTAATGAAACTCATATCCCGCATCACTTCTCCCACCTGGGCAATTTCTTCAATAATGGTTTGCACCCAGGTATAAAGCTGATTGTAAGAATCCATTTGTAAGGAATCAAATTCACGGGCTTCCGCGTGGGTACGAGCGCCTATTACAGTCAGTTGATCAGCAGTATCTTGCAGCGCGCGACTAATCATTTCAAATTTATTTAATCGTTGCCCAAACGTCTGCACCAACTTTTGTAATTGCTGTTGATATAACAAGGAACCATTTTCCTGAATCACCAATTCCCCAATCAGATTATTCAACCGTTCCAGACGACTCACTTCTACCCGCACACTCGCCCCCCGTGCAGCGGGAGACTGAGGAGTTACTGTTTTGGTCTGGGTAGGGGTCTGCAAATCAGGAGTTACAGGAGGTAATTCTGCAAATAGCGCACTAATATTTGCCTGTGTAAGTACTTGAGTTTGAGACGCAGATGGTAGAGATTCAGGTTGGGATTCCTCTACTGCGGCTGGTGGTATATGGTCTGTTAGAAAAGCTTGTAATTCCGGGCTAACAGTGCCACCATGTTCTCGTTCTCCGGCCATCACTTGGGCATACCCTTGACGTAAATCCCGCAGGAGAATTTGGCCAATAGCCACTGCCTGTTCAGGATGTCGTTCTAGTGCCTTTAATCCGGTTTCACACACCGCCCGCCAACCGGGTAAATTCAATAGCTCACCTAAATTGGCAAAAATTTCCAATTGACCGGTTATTTCTGTCAGTACATCGCCAGTTGGTTGGGCCAATATATCCTCTAACCGGTTTAACCCCTGCTGAATATCACCGCTAAAAATAGTAGCGGTCATGTCCACTCCCAAATCTTGGGAAGAGGGCACATAGGCATCCTCACCTGTAGGTTCGGCAGCACCGAGAATAGCTTCCAATTGTTGGAAGGCTTGTTCAGCTTTTTGCAGTACATCCTCTGCGGTAAAATCCTGACCTGCCAATCGGGCTTGTAGGGGTTGGCGTAGCGTGTCAAAGGCTTGCAAAAGGGCTTCTTCCAGAGGTAGGTCCAATTCCCCCGGCCATTGGTAAAGGCTTTGCAGGGCATTTTCCAGGCGATGGGCAATCACCTGAATCACCGGTAACCCAACCGTGGCAGCACCCCCTTTAATGGAATGCGCCGCACGCATCAGGGCATGAATATGGGGGATGGTATAGTTTTGCCGCAAAGTGAGCAATCCCGATTCCAATTCGTGCAACAATTCCTGGGCTTCCTGGGCAAAAAATTCGAGGGCTTCCAGATTGAATTCAGCACTAGGAGGTAAAGGTGGCCCCGTCCACAAAGGTAATGGTTGAGAAGATGTTGTGGGTTCACTGGGGGGAATATTTCCTACTTCTTCCCAGAATGAATCGGTTGCATGTTCAGGTTCTGTATTATTCTCTAATTGGTTATTTGATTGCGGGGTTGTTGCATAGTCAATTTCATCCCAAAACGATGAGGGTTCAGAAGATGCTGTGGGTTCACCAGAGGGAGTATCTCCTACTTCTTCCCAGAATGAATCAGTTGTATGTTCGGGTTCCTTATCATCTGATTGGTTGGTTGATTGGGGAGTTGTTGCATATTCAATCTCATCCCAAAACGATGAGGGTTCAGAAGATGCTGTGGGTTCACCAGAGGGAGTATCTCCTAGTGCTTGCCAAAATAAATCCTCACCCTCTGAAGTTGCTATTTTTCTTTCCTCATCTGCCGAGGAATTTACTGCTGAATGGGACACCGGTAACCAAGCCAATAACTCTGGACTGGGTTCACCCCCTTGATGCCCTCCCTGCATGACGGCTTGCAAATCCCGAATAGCCAGTTCTCCAATTAATTTAGCCTGTTGGGGATGGGCATTTAATGCTTCCATAACTACCTTGCCAATCCGTACCAAACCAGGCAGATTTAACATTTCCCCTAAGCCTATCAGCACATCAAATTCTGCCCGCAACTCCCCACACAAGGCTCCTGGTTTTGATTCATGCAATAATTGTTGAATCTCAGCAATTTTTGGCGCAATATCACTTTCAAAAATAGTTTGCACCACGTCCACTTCTAAATCTACAGAACTTACAGGTTGCACCATCTGGGGAACTGGCCCTAAAATGCGGTTTAGTTCTTCATAAATAGCCTTCGCCCGCCGCAGACTAAAATCCGGGTCACACACGCCTGTTTTTAACCATTGCGATAGAGGCAACCGCAGACAATCAAATCCCTGCAATAATAGGTCCTCAATCAGATGAATATCTGTATCGGGTCGGGCCAGTAGGGTTTGAAATACATCTTCCAAGCATTGCGCCAGTGTTTGAATGCCGTACAACGAAACATGAGCAGCACCCCCTTTAATCGAATGCGCAGCCCGCAACAACCGATGGTAGGCCACCCGGGAATGATCCTGCCGTAAACGTAATAAACCCGTCTCCAATTCTGCTAACAACCCCGGCACTTCCGCCCGAAAGTAGGCTGTGATTTCGTCCTGAGGTAGGTCGCTCATGGTGGCATTAAAACAGATAAATTACGTAAGATTCCTCATATTAATTGCGCAAAAACGTCGAAAGGGAAGAAAATTTCCGTAAAATCACGGAATCGTTCACTGCCAGGGGGATACTTGGATGGGTATTTACTCTTCTTTGCCAGTAATTTTGAACAGCCGTCCCGCTGAAGATTCTCCAGTCAATTTGATCAACAAAAACCCAGTAGCAACCCCTACCAGCACCATTCCCACAATCACTGCTGCATGACTAAAAATTTCTGCGGCCATGACCTATTATCCCGATAACATCACCTTGATCATAGCGAAAAGGTCCCCGTCAATAGCCACGAATCCGACCCAGGTGTGTACCGGGATAAAAATAGCCCAAAATTTGCAGGTAATTGTACTGCTGTTTAGCTAGCTCATACGCCCGTTGCTGACTCATTCCCCGCCCACCAAACACATTGCGAACGATATCGTCATTGGCAGCATACTGGCTCAACACCACCCCGCCTTTGTAGGTCAAAATCTGACCTCTGGTGGCATTCACCGCAGCACGAGTAGAGGGCTGTTCGGAACGCAATCCCTTGTATACTTGATGCCGTTCAGTAGGTCCCAAATCGTAGTATTTGTCCACCGGCTGAATCCGTTTGGTCACCGCATAGGAACGAGCAGCCACCGCCTGTGCTTGCAATGCCGATGCTGGCCAATGGGGGTACATTTCCGCCCCCACCACACTGTAGAGATATTCTTCTAGGTCCACATAGTTAATTGCACTCAAGCCATGGCGAGCCAGCAGGAGCAACCGTCCCCGATACCAGCCATCTCCCACGTACACGTAACCCCCTGCCTCTGGCTGCACCCAGAGAAACGGAGCTTGGTATCCCCCCAAAACTACCTGCCCGCCGCTCACCTGGCTTTGTACCCGCCGCATCGGGGGAATCCGCATCACGACTCGCCCGTAAGGGTCAATCACCCGCGCCTGCGTCGAACTCCCTACGTGTAACACGCCATTGGTCTGGGTCAACAAAACCCGCAATGTCACGGCTGCTTCAGCCGGTAGCATCCACGCCAGGATCAAACCCAGCACCATGAGCCAACCCTTTCCCCACATGCCACGCTCACCAAAAAATCCAACCAAGATGTAGCGAAATTGCGTCAAAACAGGATGTGCGCAGGAATTTTTAGGAATTTGATGATGCAGTGATGACCAGTTGAAATTCCCATCCTTCGTCTGTGAGGAGCCAACGGGACTGATGCGATTTGAACGCATGGCCTGTCGCTTAGGAGGCGACTGCTCTATCCTACTGAGCTACAGCCCCAGTTGATTGTTGATTGTAACCTTACCTACCCCAACCCCGCTATATGAACTCCGTTTCACCGGATCAAGAGATTAAATTTGCGGGTGGTGCGGCCATTTCTAGGGTAAATTACAAAAGAGTCTTTGTTGCTTAGGTGAGTCGAGTGATCCCAAGTTCTGTGACTGGCACCACATCGTATAACAATCGGATGTTTACCGTTGAAGTGGTTGGGTTGCGGCAAAGTCAAGCCACGGACACCCTAAACTATGCGATTCGCCAAAGTGGCTCTATTTGGTTGCAGGTACCCTACGCCCGCCTGAATCAGGAAATACGCCGTATCCATCGCCTGGGTGGTCGCATTGTCCGTGTCCGTCCTCAGCAAGGGCGCTTGCCGACGCCGCCAGTGATTCCCCCCGACCCCGCACCCGTTGCCGCCAAAACGGAAAAGAAAGTGAGACAGACCCGCAGTTCCACCCCAACAGCGGCTAAAACTAAAGAGGCCGTCTCACGCAACAAACCCATGACGCAAGCTAAGCAAAAAACGGAGATTCCCCTCAACATCTATCGTCCGGATGCCCCTTTTATCGGGCGGTGTCTGAGTAATGAACCCCTGGTGAAGCCCGGCGGTATCGGCATCGTCCAACATTTGAAATTTGACCTTCGGGGTGGGAATCTGCGCTACTTGGAAGGACAGAGTATTGGGATCATCCCCCCCGGCACTGACGCCAACGGGAAACCCCACAAATTACGCCTCTATTCCATCGCTTCGACCCGCCACGGGGACGACCTGGACGACCAAACCGTGTCCCTATGTGTGCGCCAGTTGGAGTACGAACACCCAGAAACCAAAGAGAAGGTGTATGGGGTGTGTTCAACCTACCTATGTCAACTGGAACCGGGAGCGGAGGTGAAAATCACCGGTCCTGTGGGCAAGGAAATGCTCCTACCCGATGACCCCGAGGCGAACATTATTATGATGGCGACTGGAACTGGGATTGCACCCTTTCGGGCCTACCTGTGGCGGATGTTCCAGCCCGGCGAGCGCGCCCTCAACCCAGACTACCAGTTCCGGGGGTTTGCCTGGCTCATCTTCGGCATTCCCACCAGTGCCAACATTCTCTATCGGGAGGAATTGGAAGCCCTGCAAGCGGCATTTCCTGACCATTTCCGAATTACCTACGCCATCAGCCGAGAGCAGAAAAATAGTGAAGGAGGGCGGATGTACATCCAACATCGGGTGGCAGAACATGCTGAAGAAATTTGGTCGCTCCTGCAACAACCTAAAACCCACGTCTATATATGCGGTTTGCGGGGAATGGAAGACGGGATTGATGCAGCCTTGAGTGCAGTGGCGGCCAAACAGGGATTTACCTGGACTGACTACCAAAAAGAACTGAAAAAACAGGGTCGCTGGCACGTGGAAACCTACTAAATCCTTTGGCAGGCCCCAGGCACACTCCTGGGGTTTTTTGTCCATATTCACTACACAACGTGAGAAGAAGTGACTGCTCAGTATTTTTGTACTAAGGGCAACCGAGAGAGACGGGAAGAGAGTCCATAACCCAACAGATGATGGCTTAGAGAAGGCCACTTCCCAAAAGCATAGCCAAGGAAATCATTAGCTGGATTTCTCAGACTAATTGTCACTTTTACTCTTACCCTGACCATGCCTGCAATTTCGAGTCAGTAAAGATATTGAAGCACTCTATCCGTTGGCTGCTTCAGCATTTTTCGATGATCTTCGATGCGAAGCAATATAGAATGTGATAGCTGACACGCGCAAATGCTGATGAATCATGCACTTACTCACCATCCCCTGCTCAGTCAAGTGATCGCCGACTTATGGGATGCGTTTCATCGTATTGATGCGTTGGTGAAATTCAATTTGATCCGGGTTATTCAAGCCATGAGGACGCATCGTGTTGGGGTACATCATTTTCAGACCACCACAGGCTATGGACACGGTGACCAGGGACGAGAGGTTTTAGAACAGGTTTTTGCGCAGGTGATGGGAGCAGAAGCAGCTTTGGTGCGCCCACAATTCTTCTCTGGAACCCATGCCATTGCCTGTGCTTTGTATGGCATTTTGCGCCCAGGGGATGAGCTTTTATCGGTGACAGGTGCGCCCTACGATACACTGGAACCGGTGTTAGGAATTCGGGAGGCAGGCAGCGGTTCTTTGCAGGATTTTGGCATCACGTATCGGCAATTAGATTTAACACCAGAAGGGCGTGTGAATGTGGATCAATTGGCTGCGGTGATTCATGCCAAAACACGGGTTGCTTTGATTCAACGTTCCTGTGGTTATTCTTGGCGACCAAGTGTGACGATTGCTGAACTCAAGCATCTTATTTACACCATTAAACAAATCAATTCCCGGGTGATTTGTGTAGTGGATAATTGCTATGGAGAGTTTGCTGAAACCCAGGAACCGCCTATGGTGGGTGCGGATGTGATTGCCGGTTCTTTAATCAAAAATCCGGGGGGGACGATTGCGCCCTGTGGGGGTTATGTTGCTGGCAAAAAAGAATACGTGCTTTTGGCAGCTAATCGGTTAAATGCCCCTGGTATTGGTTGTGAAGCTGGCGCTTCTTTGGGCTGCAATCGTTTGTTTTTTCAGGGTTTATTTTTAGCGCCGCAAATGGTCGGTGAGGCCCTCAAATCAGGACTCCTATTAGCAGCAACATTTAGTCGCTTGGGCTACCCGGTGCAACCTAGGGTGGATGACCCCCGCACGGATACCATTCAGGCCATCGAGTTGGGAAATCCCACCCGTTTAACGGATTTTTGTCGCGCATTACAACGCCTGAGTCCGGTGGGCAGTTACCTTGATCCCGTACCCGCACCGATGCCCGGTTATGAAAGCCCGTTGGTAATGGCCGGGGGGACGTTTATTGACGGCAGCACCAGTGAATTCTCCGCTGATGGCCCCTTACGTCCGCCTTACATTGTCTTTTGTCAAGGGGGCACCACTTGGCTACATTGGCTCTGGGCTTTAGAAGAATTGTTATCAGAATGGGGGCTTTAATCTACATACATGAAAACCTCACTTTTCTCATAGCGAACCTTGGGTCGTTCGGCGTTTTTATCATCGGCGGCACGATAACCAGCCGGGCAAACCACTACCGAGCGGTAGGGCGTATTGGTCAAGCCAAGAATTTCATCGTACTTATCGGGAATAAACCCTTCCATAGGGCAAGTATCAATCCCTAAAAAAGCGGCTACGGTCATAAATTGTCCCAGGGCAATATATACTTGTCGTGCGGCCCATTCTTCTAAATTTAAGGGATAGGGAGGTTGACTTAAAAAACCCCTGATCATCTTGCCAAATCCCTGGAGACTTTCCAGCGGGACACCCTGAACTTTTGCCATGCGTTCCAAATAGCGATCTACGTCTTCAGAGGTGATGCGTTTTTGGAGTGCCAATACCACTAAATGAGAAGCATCTACGACTTGTTTTTGCCCCCAGGAATGTTCGACTAATTGGGCACGAATGCTGGGATTATTCACCACAATAAATTTCCAAGGCTGTAGCCCAAAAGAAGAAGGAGCTAACCGTAAACTTTCCTCTAAAATCATCCAGATTTCTGGGGGTATTTTGCGGGTAGGGTCAAATTTTTTGGTGGCATAGCGCCAGTATAATTTTTGCTTCACCCAATCCGTAGACACATACTCCAAAGGCATGGGTATTGACCTCATTGGTTTTGGCCTATTCCACTATAGCAAACACCAGTGACACTACTTCTGGGAACGGGACCATTAGTTTCCTGCAATCGTGGGCAAAAGATGAGGGTTATGAGTTGGGGAAGGGCTGTGTGCGATGGGCACCACACTGCGCTGCGGTGGGGGGGAAACGAGAGCATGACTCTAGTCAATGATAAGCTCAACTATGCTGAAAATAAGGTATAATATGTTCAGAACGGCTTACTACCGGTTGATCCTTCTGCCTACTTTCGAGTCTGCCGATATGGTAGCCAAAGTAAAGCAGAAAATCGGTAGTGAGACGACAGTGAGACTGCGCTCTGGGAATTTTTTCTCAGAGCTTTGCGGGATACCGCCTTCCTGTTCGGAGACGAGCAGGATGCTATCGCTGCACCGTTGAGCAGTGATGCTCAGTAGTGTTCAGCGTAAATGTATCAGCATCCCCTTGGCAAGCATTACAACCCAGTTTTTCCAGAATGGCCTTTTGACTCGGAGTCGTGACACCCGTAGCAATGGCAGCCATGCCCAACTTAGATGATGTGCCAAAACCACAATGGCCTGGATCAAGGGATGGGCTTGGAGCTGTTGTTCCTAATTGACTAACAAATCAATCAGTTGATTGTGAAGGCATCTACGGGCCAGGTATGTGCCTGACACCAGGAGGTATCGCCGCTGCCAAAATTGTTTCATCCTAACAGTTGGGGCTATAGTGTCCCCCACGGAGCTACATAGCTGCATGCTCTGTTGTAGCCTAGGGCGCAGGGTCAATTCTGTGGAGAGAGAAAGAATCTCCCCGCTTTAGCCGTGGGGAGAACCTCAGTAACACCAAACCAGGTAATAACAACCTGTGAAAAACATGCAATTAAGACCGGGGTGGAATCGGATTGCTAAGTGCTAAATGATTTACCACAGCCACAGGTTTGCACCGCATTGGGGTTGATGAATTGAAAGCCGCCACCAATCAGTGCATCACTATAATCGAGCATTAAACCATAGAGGTAAAGTAAACTACGGGGGTCGCAGACGATTTTAAATCCCTCTTGCTCAAATACTTCATCATCGGGGCGGATGTTTTCTGGCCGCTCAAAATCCATCATGTAGGACATCCCCGAACAGCCCCCTTGGCGCACCCCCACCCGTAAACATAGGTCCTCTCCCCTTTGGGCACGCAGATTCTGTAAATGTTGCAGAGCCGCTGGTGTCAACAAAATGCCTCGCTGGGGTTGGGTCGCAGTCATCGCTCTTCCCTAAAGTATTTTCTAAAGATGTAGGTATCCCTTATTCTAAACAGAGCGGATGGGATTTGACCAATGAAATTTTTTAAAGTTCTCCTGCGACGTAACCGATTGCCGATGCAGTTATATGGAATTGATCAAAAACCTTAACCACCCAACCCCTGTTGAGCCTACGAACGCCCGTATGGGAAAATACCAGCAGACTTTTTCGTGAGGAGACGATAACCTTAACCACCCAACCCCCGTTGAGTCTATGAATGCCCATGTGGGAAAATACCAGCAGACTTTTTTTGTGGGGGGACGATGGTGACGCAGCCCAATCCTAGTGCATCGGCACGAAACCATAGACTTCTAAACCGTATCCCAGGGATGTTGCGACTGCTGACTGGCCTAATGGTGGGTTGGTTTTTGCTTGGCTGGCCTACACCTGCCCATGCTACTGCCAAAGGACTATTAGTTTCCAGCAACCCCGTCACCGACCCCAAAGCCCTGTTGCGCCTTGCCTTACCGGTCGAAGACCCTCACATCCGTCAGATTGAGAGCAGTTTAGAGGACATGCGTTACCAACTGCGGCTAAAACGCTGGCGAGCCATGGAAGCAGACCTGAAAATCGCCCAACGCACCTTGGATCAACATCAGCAGGACATCCTCGACCAAGTGGCCCTAGAACATCGCCCCGCAGCCACAACCCACCTCAACGCCATCAGCACGGGACTCACCGATTTGGCAGCGCTGATTGCCCGCCGGGATAAACCTGCCGTCTTGGCCGCTCAAGATGCCCTTTTAGACCACGTCGGTGCCCTAGAAGCCCTCATGGTGCGGGAATTCCCCTTCTCAATTCCAGAAGAATACGCCCATCTACCCCAACTTCTGGGGCGAGCAACCGTGAAAATCGTCACCAATAAAGGGGATTTAATCGTCGTTTTAGACGGCTACAATGCCCCCATTACCGCAGGTAACTTTCTCGATTTAGTGCAACAGGGATTTTATAACCATTTGCCCTTCACCCGCGCTGAGCAATCCTACGTAGTGCAAGCCGGTGACCCCCCAGGTGACGCCGATGGTTATGTTGATCCCCGTACCGGTCGCATTCGCCGGATTCCCCTGGAAATTCGGGTGCAAGGAGATAAACAACCCCTTTACGGCACGACCCTAGAAGCCGCCGGACGCTATTTAGAAAAACCCGTATTGCCCTTTGCCGCCTACGGGAC
>Ga0272447_1001062_pt1:0-2500 | contig 18437 bp, 17 predicted proteins | sample YNPCB0133_FD_194589 | JGI IMG/M metagenome (GOLD analysis project Ga0272447, IMG submission 194589) | Hot spring microbial mat communities from Yellowstone National Park, WY, United States - YNP-CB-013-3 | ecosystem: Environmental > Aquatic > Thermal springs > Hot (42-90C) > Sediment... | reverse complement strand
CGGTGAAATACCACTCTGAGCAGGCTGAGATTCTAACCTTGACCCGTGAGCCGGGCAGGGGACCGTTTCAGGTGGGCAGTTTGACTGGGGCGGTCGCCTCCTAAAAGGTAACGGAGGCGTGCAAAGGTTCCCTCAGGCTGGTCGGAAATCAGCCGTAGAGTGCAAAGGCAGAAGGGAGCTTGACTGCAAGACCTACAAGTCGAGCAGGGACGAAAGTCGGCCTTAGTGATCCGACGGTACCGTGTGGAAGGGCCGTCGCTCAACGGATAAAAGTTACTCTAGGGATAACAGGCTGATCTCCCCCAAGAGTCCACATCGACGGGGAGGTTTGGCACCTCGATGTCGGCTCATCGCAACCTGGGGCTGTAGCCGGTCCCAAGGGTTGGGCTGTTCGCCCATTAAAGCGGTACGTGAGCTGGGTTCAGAACGTAACTCATTGCGTCACTGTACAGTAATGTACAGCAGCAAACCGACTAAAATCGGTAGAACCTTATCCTGGGCACCGAACCCTGGGGTAAGGCCATACCGAGGGTAAGTAGGGTACCCGTACCATGAGTCCAGAGGTGCTAAGTTACATTGCGGGCTTTTTGGATGGGGATGGGTGTATCAATGTGCAGTTGGTACGTCGTAAGGACTACCGGCTGGGTTATCAGATACGACCCAGTATTACCTTCTGCCAAAAGCGCAAGCATCGGGCGTTCTTGGAGTGGTTGCAATCTGTTTTCCAGGTGGGTTGCATCCGGGAACGCAAGGATGGAATGAGTGAATATAGTGTGGCAGAAGTCAAAGGTGTGGAAAAGGTTTTGTCGCAACTTCGCCCCTATATTCGCTTGAAGCAAAAGCAATGTGACTTAGTGCTAGAAATTGTGGCGGAACTTAAGCATTCTGCTCGTTTGTCACCTCAGGACTTCTTAGCGCTGGCAAAGAAGGTGGATGCGTTTGAGGAGTTAAATGATTCCAAAAAACGCACCATCAAATCGAGCCAAGTCGCTGAATTTATGCGTGTACGGCATATCCTAATCCCGTAGAGACTGAGACCTAGGCTGAGCTAACCCCTCAGCGTAAGTCGAGAACCCTTGTAGATCAAGGTGTTCAAACGTCGGCTCCTGTTTCGTTAGGGGTGAGAAACAGGATGAAGATATAGTCCATGCCCGTAGTGATACGGGGGTTCATGCGTGAGACAGTTCGGTCCATATCCGGTACAGGCGTTGGAGTACTGAGAGGAGCTCTCCTTAGTACGAGAGGACCGGGAGGGACGCACCGCTGGTGTACCTGTTATCGTGCCAACGGTAAACGCAGGGTAGCCATGTGCGGAGTGGATAACCGCTGAAAGCATCTAAGTGGGAAGCCCACCTCAAGATGAGTACTCCTAGGTCACAGGTAGACGACCTGTTAATAGGCATCAGGTGTACGTGCAGCAATGCATTCAGCCGAGATGTCCTAACAGACCATATCACTTATCCAACTGGTGACGGACTATCTATCCCTATGCAGTTTTCAGGGTTTGGTTGTGCTTTTCTGGTGTCTATAGCGCGGTGGAACCACGCCGATCCATCCCGAACTCGGAAGTGAAACGCCGCTGCGGCGAAGATAGTAGGTGGGCAACTGCCTGCGAAAATAGCACGATGCCAGGAAAATCTTCACAGAACCCTCTGGAACACTCCAGGGGGTTTTGTTTTGGGATAGTGCTGCTTATAATGCCAACGATAGGATAAAAACCGGTAGCAGCAAATGCAACGGGCTGCCATCGAACAGGCGCGCCAGGGATTGGCATAAGGGGGGGATTCTGGGGCGGTGTTGGTCAAAGACCGGCAAAGCAATGATGCAAGAATTTATCGCCCGTAAACCCGAACTTTGGTACGAGAATATTGGTCAATTGTAGGGGGTGCAAAATGCCACCCAAAAATAGCATCGCTCTAATAGCCTTATCAAGTACTTATGGTTTAGGATTCCTGCGTTTGAACATTCCATTCCTCAGTGGATAGTCCGGCCGTCTCTATAGCTTTTATACAGAACTTGTAAATATCTTGCGCTGACAACTGAACTTCAATAAAGGCCCCGTTACTCAATCGCCGTGTGCTGCAAAAATCTTTTGCGTCCCATCCCACAAAGCGAGGAAACTGTTGTATAACCTCTGCAAAAGCATCTGGTTCTTCGTCGGCAATTGTGTTCAAGGTAATTTCCATCACATCTCGCCAACTTTTCACAGAATGTTTCTGCCCCAAAAAATACAGAGACTTTGGGGTAGTTCCTGTTACAGTCTTTTAAGTGCTTATGGGATACAGTTGAACCCCACTTGCCGTGAGTCAATTATTCTGAGCCTTGAGAATGATGGAGGCTTTTTGTATCCTTTAATTGATAAATAGACTGTATATTATAGCTAAGCAGGTAAAGGTTGGCATATAGAGCAGATGACTGAATCTATAAGATCATGAAGATTTTGGGTTGTAGATGTCATGGTTTTTCTAACTCTTTGCTTGATTCTATGCCATGGATGCTC
>Ga0272447_1001060_pt1 | contig 18446 bp, 15 predicted proteins | sample YNPCB0133_FD_194589 | JGI IMG/M metagenome (GOLD analysis project Ga0272447, IMG submission 194589) | Hot spring microbial mat communities from Yellowstone National Park, WY, United States - YNP-CB-013-3 | ecosystem: Environmental > Aquatic > Thermal springs > Hot (42-90C) > Sediment | place... | reverse complement strand
GGGACTGTTCGTTTACCGCAAGCCGCACGGTCGCGCCGACGACTACACCCCAGAAGAGCACGCACAGGAACGGCAAGCGATCGAAGAGGCGTTGGTTCCCGTCATCGAGGCGTGCAAAAAGCATGGCGTCGCCATGCGAATCGGCGTCAATCACGGCAGTCTCAGCGAGCGGATGCTGGTTACCTATGGCGACACCCCCGAAGGCATGGTGCAGTCGGCGATGGAATACATCGAGATTTGCGAGAAGTACGACTTCCGCGATATCGTCATCTCGATGAAAGCCAGCCGCGTGCCCATCATGCTGGCGGCAAACCGCCTGCTGGCGAAACGGCTGGACGAGACCGGGCGCGACTACCCTATCCACCTGGGCGTGACGGAAGCAGGCGACGGAACCTACGCCCGAATCAAAAGCACTGCGGGCATTGCCACTCTGCTGGCAGAAGGTATCGGCGATACCATACGGGTATCTCTGGCGGAAGACCCCGTGAACGAAATCCCCGTCTGCTACGACATCCTGCAGGCGGTGGGCTTGCGCAAAACGCAGGTGGAGTATATCGCCTGTCCCTCCTGTGGGCGTACGAAGTTCGACCTGCCGACCGTGCTGAATCGGGTACGCGACGCCACCAAACATCTCAAAGGGCTGGATATTGCCGTGATGGGCTGTATCGTGAACGGACCCGGCGAGATGGCAGATGCGGACTACGGCTACGTCGGAAGAGCGGCGGGTAAAATCGCGTTGTATCGTGGACGCCAGCTGGTCAAAGACAATATACCGCAGGAGCGTGGGGTGGAAGAACTGATTAGTCTGTTGAAACAGGATGGCAAGTGGATCGAACCTTAGTCCACCAAGACTCGATGCACTCTCGCGGAGAGTAAAGTGGTTACCTCATGGGGGGTAGTATCCAACCAACTAGCGACCTCATTGACAGTGATGACCTCCTCCCCCTGCCTGCCGATGAGAGTAACTACATCGCCGACCTCGGCGCCGGTGTCCGTAGCGTCGAGCATCATCTGGTCCATGCACACCCGCCCGATGACTGGCACGCGCCTGCCTCGCAGCAACACCTGCGCTCGGTTGCCCAGCGCACGCAAGTAACCGTCGCCGTAACCAACGGGCACCGTCGCGACTAGGGTCTCGCGCTGCGCGGTAAAGGTACCGCCGTAGCCGACCCGCGTGCCAGGCGCAATGCGACGTAGCGCGGTCACTCGCGTGTGCAACGATAATACCGGCTGCACACCCAGTGCAAACGGGTCGCGTCCTGCTGGGGCAATACCGTATAACAGTATCCCACAGCGCACCATCTCCGCAACGGTTTCGGGCACCGACAACAACCCTGCGCTGGCAGCCGCATGGCGTAGCAGCCTGCGCCCCAAACGCTGAGCAATACCCTCGGCTGCCCCTAGAAAAACCTCCCACTGACTACGGGTAAGATCTGGGTCGGAATCAGCGCAGGGGAAGTGCGTCATAATCCCCGTCAGCCGAACGTTGGGCAAGCCGTCAATCGCGGCAGCAACCTCCGCGGCGCGCGAAGGGTGAACTCCAAACCGGCTCATGCCCACGTCGATCTTCAGGTGCAGCTCCACCTGATGGTCCTTGCGTGTCGCCTCTAGAGAAAGGGCTCGCACAAAATCGACATCTTGCACGACACACACGCAACGCGCCTGTAAAATGCCCTCGACCTCATCAGGCAACACAGGGCTTAACAAATATATGGGCGCACTGATTCCAGCCCTGCGCAATTGAGCCGCTTCATGGACACTGGCAACGCCAAAACTATCCACACCAATCTTCTGCAACTCGGGAGCAATCAACCAATCGCCATGACCGTAGGCATTGGCTTTGACGACCGCCATCAGCCGTGTTCTGACTGGAATGCGGCACCGCAGCCACTGCACATTGTGTGCTAAAGCCGAATGGCTGATTAACGCTGTTGTTCGTGGAGATAACGGTAGCTTGTTCGTCATCATGCTGATGCTCGGTAATTAGGCAGGGGTAGCGGCGATTCCTGCTCGCCACTTAGAAGCATCTCTCGGCGCACCTGTCCGAATAGTTCCTCCATTGAGCAGCCGCATGGCGGATGTTCAGGTAATCTTCCCTTCATGTCGTCCTGCGTTAGCAACGCAGCTGCCGATTGCGGCATGTCAAACACCAATTGCCAAGGTTGGTCAAACCACGAAGGGACACAGGCCTGAGCCGAAGCCTCGGGCGCCAACACGCAAACATTCCACGTCTTGGCGACGTTGTTCCTCAAACAGCGCAGCGCGCATCTGTCAACGGGTCGTTCCCCACCACGCCGACGAAACCACAAGACACCCCTTCATCGTGCCGTCGCATCGATGAATATCGCTGCCGCCCCGCTGGGGTAAGACCCCTCAAACCTTCCTGACTTGTCCATCGGCTGCTCTACGCTCGGCTGTAGTATCTCCATTCAGCATCTCGCCCAACGAGGTCACTTGCGGCATGCGTGCTAACTCAACCTTCGGCGAGGTCGCTTGGGCATGGCGGTAATACCTCTTCTTCCGCCAGAAGCAGCCTGCTCTCCCGCAGGATTCGGCGGAAACATCGCGGAAGTATAGGGAGGAAATGGTATTTCGAAATTGGGCTTAGCGCCCATCGCGACGAACAGGAGGCGCAGGCGATGCAGAATGGGTTGAAGAAAGCGCTGGTGTTTTCCATGCTGCCGAGCGATCTCAGCTACATGGAGCGCTTCAAACTGGCGAAGGAGGTCGGGTTTGACGGGGTCGAGGCACCTCCCTTAAACGACGCGGAAGATATCAGGAAGATGCGTGCAGCATCGGAAGCCAGCGGCGTGCCCATTCACTCCATCATTTACGGTGGTTGGCATGCTCCGCTGTCCAGCCCAGATTCTCGCATCGTGGCAAAGGGCATTGAAGACGTAACGGCAGCGTTACACTGCGCCAGAGAGTTGGGCGCAGACACCCTGCTTTTGGTGCCCGCCATCGTCAACGAGAATACCCGCTATGTGGATGCGTATACGCGCTCCCAACAGAACATTCGGAAGTTAATCCCACTGGCGGAGAGACTGAAAGTGGTCATCGCAGTGGAAAACGTGTGGAACAACTTTTTACTGAGCCCGCTGGAGTTTGCTCGCTACATCGATGAGTTTCGTAGCCCCTTCGTGAAGGCATACTTTGACGTGGGGAATGTGTTGGCGTTTGGCTGGTCGGAGGACTGGATTCGCACACTAGGGAAGCGCATCCACCGCATCCATTTGAAGGATTTCAAGCGCAGTACCCGTCAGTTTGTCAACCTGCTGGAGGGCGATGTGAACTGGCGACAGGTGCGCCAGGCGATAGATGAGATTGGTTATCGCGGGTTTCTGACTGCCGAATTGGCTAGCGGGGACGTGAATTACCTACGGGATGTGGCGCAGCGCATCGACCGCATCATCGCAGGCGTGTAGAAACGAGCGAGGTTTACTGCCTCGCCCGCGCCTCAGGAAGCATTCCCAAAACGGCTTCAGCCGCGCCGTCGGAGGAAAGTCGGAATGTCGTAATCGGTGTTGTCCGCTTGGACTGATTGCGGTTGCCTCTCCGGGCTTCCCGATGGCGTGATGGTGCGCTCCGTAGGACGCGGAACCGCTCCGCCGATGCGTTCTGGAGGTTCCGCACGGCGCAGCGGTTCGGTGCGCAAAGCGGCGCGCTCTGATAATCCGCCCTGCGATGCCGCGGGCAGCCCAGCTGCCAGCACCGTAATCTTGACCTCACCTTCCATCTTAGGGTCGACCACATGCCCATATATAATGTGTGCCGTTTCTAGGTCACACAGGCTCTGGATGACCGCTGCTGCCTCGCTCAGCTCTTGCAGGGTCATATCGGGTCCGCTGGTGATATTAATCAGCACGCGCTGTGCCCCGTCGATAGAGGTTTCCAATAGTGGGCTGTTGGTGGCGCTTTCCGCTGCTTCGCGCGCACGGTGTTCGCCGCTGCCGTGTCCGATGCCCATTAGAGCCGGACCAGCGTTGGACATGATCGTTTTGACATCGGCAAAGTCCACGTTAATCAGGCCAGGAATGGTGATAATATCGGAAATGCCTTGAACGCCCTGCCTCAGGATATCATCGGCGGCACGGAAGGCCTCCACCAAAGTAGTGCGTTTCTCTACGACGTTTAGCAATCGTTCATTGGGGATGACGATCAGCGTGTCTACGTGTTCCCGCAGGTTCGCCACGCCCTCCTCGGCAATCTGCATTCGGCGCGGGCCCTCAAAATTGAAGGGCTTGGTGACCACCGCTACGGTCAGCGCGCCCATCTCCTTTGCCAGCTGCGCAACTACGGGCGCGGCGCCGGTGCCCGTGCCACCACCCATCCCCGCTGTGATGAACACCATGTCTGCCCCTTCCAGCGCCTTCATAATCTCGTTTTTACTCTCTTCCGCTGCGCTGCGCCCGATTTGCGGGTTGCCCCCTGCGCCCAACCCCCGCGTCAGGTTTTCACCCAGCTGCACCTTCTTCTCGGCTGCGGAAATCTCCAGCACCTGCACATCGGTATTCATGGCACAGAAGTCCACGCCGACCAGTCCCGCCTCAATCATCCGATTTACGGCGTTCGTGCCACCCCCGCCAATGCCGATGACCTTGATCTGCGCATACTGTCGTACGCCAGCCATTGGTTTTTGCCCCCTATGATGAAATTTGGATTACAGCGCGAATCGTGATAGCCAACGGCGCATCCGCCCCAAGACACTTTGCCAAAACGAATGGCGACGACCATCGCCAGCCATGTACGACTGCTCCAGACCATACAACAGTAGCCCTACGCCTGTCGCAAACACCGGACTATCCACCCGGTCCGCCAGTCCCCCCACGTTTCTCGGTTTACCTACCCGAACGGGCATATCGGTTACCTCTCGCGCCAGCTCCGCCACCCCACGCATCAGGCTGCCGCCACCGCTAAGCACCAGCCCACCAGCCAACATACCCGCCTGCCCGGACTTCTTGATTTCCTCGTATATCAGCTCAAACAGTTCGCGCATGCGGGGTTCCACGATTTCCGCCAACACCCGTGCTGGCACCTTGCGCTCTTCATTGCTTCCCATCGGACGGTGGGCGACCAGCTCCTCTTCGCGAACCATCTCCTTCAGCGCACAAGCATATTGCAGCTTAACACGTTCGCTCTCTTCGGGCGGCGTTCGCAGCCCCATCGAGATATCGTTGGTGACATGGTTGCCCCCGACAGGAATCACACTCGTATAGTATATCTCACCGGCAGTAAAGACGGCTACGTCGGTCGTTCCCCCGCCGATATCTGCCAAAGCCACACCGAGCTCGCGTTCAGCTTCCGTCAGCACCGCCGCAGCAGTGGCTATCGGTTCCACAACGAGCGCATTGATTTGCAGGTGGGCTCGGTGGACGCATTTCGTAATGTTCTGCAGGAAACTGCTGCTCCCATGAATAATATGCGTTTCCACTTCAAGGCGGGAACCACACATACCCTCTGGGTGGCGTATCCCGTTCTGTCCATCCACAATGTAGCCTCGCGGGATAGCGTGGATAATCTCTCGGTCGGGCGTCAACACGATAGTGCGCGAGCTCTCCATGACGCGTTCCACATCCTCCCGCGAAATCTCGTGGTTTGGGGAGGTAACCGCAATCATCCCGCGAGAGTTTAGCGAGCGGATGTGCTCGCCAGTAACGCCTACGAAGACCGACTCGATGCGCCGACCCGCCATGTGTTCCGCCTGCTCTACCGCCCGAACAATCGATTCCGTCGCTTGTTCAATGTCCACCACTGTTCCCTTGCGTAAGCCTTTGGACGGCGCCACCCCAACCCCAATGACGTTCACGCGCATGTCGTCGGTAACGTCCGCAATTAGCGCGGCGACTTTCGTTGTGCCGATGTCCAGTCCGGCTATCATCTGCCTGTGCGCTCCCGCTTCAAGTTCTCTCTGCATCCCGTTGCCGAGATAGAGTCCATTGAGTTAAATAATAACGGCGAATGAGCGATAGGTTCAAGAACATCCGTCCGCCCAACGTGACCACCGCGGCGAGAAACAGGTCTACCCCTATCTGGTCACCCAGATACGCCAGCATCGCCGCCAGCAAAGTGTTGAAGATAAACCCAGATATGAATACATCTACGTGAAACTTGCCCTCGATACCTGCACGAATTCCGCCCAAGATCGAATCCAGCCCCGACAACGTGGCTAAGCTTAAGTAGGGCGCGTAATCGCTTGGCAACTGTAGCGGCATAAAATAAAAGAGCGCAAAACCTAACAGTAAACCAATGACAGGCAACCAGTTCATTTGGCGCTGCTCTCCTCTCCCCCTTGTACGTTACCGGACGCAGTTGCCACTGGCTTCGCATAACGGAAGACAAGACTACCAGTGTACGCTGGTATCTGGATGTTGTTCTTCTTTGTTACCTTTGCCATATTTGGGTCAATCGCTTGAATATCGGCTAATACCCCTTGTGGCAGGTTCATTGCCCCAAGCAAGGTTTCTGGGGCGCCAATCGCTTGAATCACGTACGGCGACGACAACGCGATGCCGTTCACCTGAATGGACGGTCCCACGCAACGGATGGCGGTGGTTGCGATGATTCGCTGTCCGTTGATGGCTACCGCTTCTGCACCTGCGGCGTGTAACTCGTTCACCACCCGTTGCAGGTCAGAGTCGTGGATAATGTAGTTCTCGATGTCTATGGGCGAGTTTGCTGGTGGACGCTTCTTGCTGTCCTGCAGAACGACTTCAATGCCCGGTCCTTCCACTGGCGTCAGGCCCGCCAGAAACTTCGCCTCTTGTAGCGCATTATTCAGCAGCTTCGCCTTCTCGGACGCACTAGCCATTTCGTTCTCATACTGGGTGGTGCGCTCGCGCAGCTTGCTAATCTCCTCGTTCGCCATCTTCAACTGCTCCTGCTGGTCGCGGTAGGCGGCGGCCAACCCCGAAAAGCGATTCGAAGGCAACGAAGTGGAGCGGATACTTTGCTGCGTCTTCAGAGATACCGCTAGCAACGCTCCCAGCACCAGCGCCATCACCGTGACCGGAGTCACCCAGGGATTATTTCGTATTCCGGAGAGAAACACGTTCAGATTCATTTACAACGCCCCCTTCTTCTGTAGTGGCTTCCAGACCGGTTTGCTAACGCAACTAACGTCCAGATATTCCGCGTGATGAATAATGTGGGATTGCGTCCATAGGTCGGCAACGCGCATCAATTTCGCTGGCAACTCGCTGCTGTCCCCTATCCGCACGGGCGGAAACCTTCCTCTCATATTTAAACATAGATTTCCCTCGTGGTCAACCTCTATTTGCGACACAGGAAGCTGATATTCTGGCGCGTAACGGTGCAATACCTCCAGCGCCGCCTGAACAGAACGCGATTGCACGACACGCCCCAACTCAACAGTTAATGGCGATTCTACCCGAATTATCGGCAGTTTACTCGCCTCTTCTGTCCGCCAAAACGCTACCCCACGCGCATCCACCCAGTAGCTGCCGCTGCTAGTGCGCAGCAATGCCAGCGGCTGTCGCTCGAAAATATGAATGTAGACCGTGCCCATCCTCCCGCGCGACACCGTCGCATCCGCGACTGCGGGAAGGCGCTCCAACCGGTGGACCATACGCGAGGTCGGCAGGAACAGCCAGTTGCTATCGCGCTTGAACCCCGCCTTCTCGACAATCTGCTCTGGACGGGTCAACATTGTCCCTTTCACGTACACGTGCCGCACATTCAACGCCGGACTGTATCGCAACGTTACGCCGACTTCCACCAACAATACCACCAACAAGACAGACCGCATCGCCGCCCATCTCGTGGGTCGCGCACGGCCCACAAGGGAACGACGGGAGCCAATGTCCTTCACGTTTATATCACCTCCTCGCCTTTAGCCAGGCGCACAATGTTGTCAACTAAACGCTCAAAGCTCCAGCCAAAAGCCTCTGCGGAACGTGGTAACAGACTCGTTGGAGTCATGCCTGGCAGGGTATTCACCTCCAGAACGACCACTCGCTCATAGTTCCAAATAAAATCGGTACGGGACATACCTTTGCACCCCAACGCCTCATGAGCCATGAGCGCATAGCGGGCGCACAGCCTATGCACATCATCTGGCACACGGGCAGGGATAATCTCGTCTGTCGCGCCTGGTGTATACTTTGCGTGATAGTCGTAAAAACCGCCCGTTGGCACAATCTCTACCATTGGCAGCGCTACCGCCCGCCGGTTGCCCACGACAGGTACCGTTAGCTCCACACCAGATAGGAGTGGCTCCACCAGCGCACAATCGTCGTAGCGGAAGGCTTCCTCCAAGGCCTTCACCAAGTCGGCTTCTTCGTACACACGAGATACACCAATGGTCGAGCCCTGCGTGTTCGGCTTGACAATGAGGGGATACGATAGCGTGCCCCTTACCTTCAGCCAAACCGCTTGCCCTTGTTCCTCGCGACGAATCACCACGTCGGGAGCCACCTCTACACCGACAGACTTCAGCAACCGTTTCGTCATCACCTTGTCCAACGCTAGTGCGCTTGCCAAAACCCCTGAACCTGTATAGGGTATCTGCATCAGGTCTAAAACCGCCTGCACCCGCCCGTCCTCACCACGCGCACCGTGCAGAATGATGAATACTACATCCGGCTGGTGCTTCTGCAAACGGTTTAAAAAATCGGGAAGCCCGACTGCTCGAGAAGGCGTTGGCTCCAGCCCGCGCTGCGCTGCCACGTTAGGGTCGAATATCACATCCATTTCCACGACATGGTAGCCAGCCGCTCGTAACCCGTCGGACACCCGCTTCCCAGAAGAGAGGGAAACCTCTCGCTCGGTCGAGTCTCCTCCCATCACAACCATCACCCTGTCAGCCACAGCTGGCACCCCCTAGGCGTTGCATTAGCAACCGCGCGGTGCGGTCCAGTTCTCCCGCGCCCAATGTCAACACGGTATCCCCTGCCTGAATTACCTGCTGCAGCACATCCACTGCGCTCTCTGGGGTGTGTGCTAAACTCACTGGTAAGAGCGGATTACGGCGACGCACTTCGTCTGCAAGGCGTGCGGAACTTATACCCGGTATAGGTTCCTCTCGCGCTGGGTAAATGTCTACCAGCACCAACTCATCGCACCCCGCTGCCAGCACCTGCGCAAACTGCTGCAGAAAATCTCGCGTGCGACTGTACAAATGGGGTTGAAACGCCACCACCAGTCTCCCTCTAATTCGGTTACGCAGCGTGCCTATCGTCGCTTCTATCTCAGTGGGATGGTGCCCATAGTCGTCGAACACCTCCACACCACTCGCCCGCCCGATGAACTCCAGCCGACGCTGAACTCCCTCGAACCGCTCCAACCCCGTGCGTACAGCCTCAAAGGGCAAACCCAGCTCGAGCCCAGCTGCCGCCGCTGCTGTAGCGTTCAGCACGTTATGCGCCCCAGGTACCTGAAGACGAATCTGCCCAACAGACCTGCCTCGTACTGATAGATGAAATGATGCAGGCTCGCTTCCCACGATGGCTCGGTAATCCGCTTCCGCTTGCACCCCGTAGGTCAACACGCGTGCCTTTGCGCGGTGACAAATGCTCATGCTACGTGGGTCATCTGCCCATGTGATCACAAATCCCGCAGGGCTAACCTGCGCCACAAACCGCCGATAGCTCTCCAGCATCCGTTGCTCAGTATGATAGTAGTCCAGATGCTCTGCCTCCGCGTTTGTGATCACGGCAGCATACGGGTGAAGGTCTAGGAACGAGTCGTACGCTTCACATGCTTCCACGACCACAAACTCCCCCTGTCCGAGGCGGACATTGCCTCCATACCGACGCACCTCCCCCCCAATAAGCACCTGCGGGTCAGTGCCTGCTGCCTCCAAGATGAACGCTAGCATCGCCGTGGTGGTGGTCTTGCCATGTGTTCCAGTAACGGCGATTCCCTTGTAGCCTTCCAGAAGCATCCCCAATGCTTCAGAACGCCGCAGAACCTCTACGCCCGCACGCCGTGCCGCCATTAGTTCTGGGTTGTCCTCGTGGACTGCTGCCGTACGAATGAACACATCGCATTCCAGGACGTGGCTCGGGCTGTGACCAATCCATACCCGTATTCCCTGCGCCTGCAGCTTCTGAGTGAGTGCGGTCGCTTTGAGGTCACAGCCCGAGACTTGCCAACCTCGTTGATGCAGCACCTGAGCGATCCCGCTCATACCGATACCGCCGATGCCTGCGAAATGCGCGCGCCGCCCGCTCATGGCTGGGAAACAACCTCCATAATCTGTTGTACGACCCGTTCGGCAGCATCCTCTTTGCTCCATTGGCGGTTCGCCTCGCCCATTTCCTGAAGCCGACGTGCATCAGACAAAAGCCTCAGCACCGTTGCACATAGCGTTGTAGCATCCGCCTCGCGTTCGCGGAAAACCATGGCGCCGCCCCGCTGAGCGAGTTCCTGAGCATTGTAATACTGGTGGTCAGCATAGGCATGAGGATACGGCACAAACACCGCCGCCTTCCCAAACAGAGCGATTTCGCTGAGCGTGGATGCCCCCGAGCGCGAAAGCACTAAATCTGCCGCCGATAAGGCCCACGCCAGCGTCTCCGCGTCCATGAAACCGAACCAGCGATAGCCCACCTGAGTGGGACACCGTTCAAACTCTGGAGTATTGCGCTCGCCTACCTGATGGATCACTTGAACGCCAGCCTCTCGCAACGACGGCAGCATCTCTAAGGTCCATCTATTTAGGGTGCGTGCGCCCTGACTACCGCCAATCACTAGCAACACCTTCCCCGACGGTTCCATCCCTAATGCCTCGCACGCATGTGTTCTGTCCCTCCGTGCCTGACGCAGCGATTTTCTAACGGGTAAGCCCGTAAGCACGCACCGCATTTTGCCAAGATACTTTGCCGTTGTCTCAAATGTTGTGCAGACTCGCCGCGCCCAGCGTGCCAACCAGCGATTGGCGCGCCCCGGAATAGCGTTCTGCTCGTGCAGCACGATCTTTCCGTGCTTGAACGCCTGTGCTAGCACCACGCCTGCCTCCACGTAGCCGCCAGTCGCTACCACCACATCTGGCGCAAACTGCGTCAAAATTCGGTGGGACGTATACACGGTGCGCATCAATGCCCCGATGGCTGCGGGAGCTAGTGAACGCCGAAGCGGCAAGGCACGGATAGGGTAAAACCGCCAACCCAAGGGCGGGATGAGCCGCCCCTCCAGACCGTCTTCACGCCCCGCGAAAGCGATGTCCGCCACGCCCGCATCACGCAACGCCTCGGCGATACTCACTGCGGGAAACAGGTGTCCGCCTGTTCCCCCTCCAACCAGCAACACGCGCATGCGCTGCTCCCTGAACGCGCTCAAGCATCGGACACGTTGATGCTTTTTGCACCAAACCTGCACTAAATAGCAGGCTGACCAGTGACGAACCCCCATAACTGATAAATGGCAAGGGCACGCCTGTTGTCGGAACTGCGCCAGTAACCACATATAGGTTCAAAAGGCTCTGCAGACCAACCAACATGCCCACCCCACTTGCCAGTAACAGTAGGAACATGGCTTGTGCCTTGTAAGCGACGTGGAACATCCGAAGTGCCACCAGCGCGAGCAACCCGATGATTATACTGCTTCCGATAACTCCAGTCTCTTCCGCGACCGTAGTGAACACAAAGTCCGTATCAGCTGCTGGCAAGAACTCCTTCGCCCGTCCCAAGCCTAGTCCTGTGCCCCACAGACCCCCCGTGCCAATGCCCATCAACGAGTGGGCAAGCTGGTAGCCGTAAGTATCGATGTATGCGAACGGCTGCCTGAATGACATCATTCTTAACAGGCGATATTCCGCTCTGTAAATATAAAACCCAGTTACGATTATCAGCACTGCCACCAGTGCCACAACTCGGCGAAACGGCATACCAGCAACGAACAGCATCCCTATCCCAATACCGACGAATATCAAGGCGGTCCCCAAATCGTTTTGCACCTCGACAACCAGTCCAGCCGCCACCAAGACGCTCAAAACCGCCAACCATAGCCGGCTCCTTCTGCGTGCAGGTTCACAGGTGCCCACTCGATTCGGATGACACAACAGCCGTGATAACCAGACAATCAACGCCACCTTCCCGAACTCCGCAGGCTGTAGCACTACCTCAAACGACCCAATTTGTCCCAGCTTGAGCCAACGCGCCGCACCGCCGCGTTCCACGCCCAACGGTGTCAACACGGCTACCATCGCCCCCAGCGCGGCAATCGCCAATGCTGGAGCCAGCTTGTATAGAAGCGCTGGTGACAGGTGCCGTCCAACGAGGTAAGCCAGCATGCCTACCCCAACCCAGACGCTTTGCCTCAGAAACTGCCCGAAGCCCGATTTTGGAAAGCTGGCGTCATAGACCACCACTAACCCGATAACAACCAGCAAACACACGCTTGCAGTAAGCAGCCTGTCCTCGCCCGTCGGATTCGAGTCACTCATCGCGCTCCTTCAGTCGGCGCACGATGCGGCGAAATGCATCGCCCCGCTCTTGAAAGTTGGCAAACATATCGAAACTCGCACATGCAGGCGAGAGCAAAACCCACTCTCCAGGTTGAGCCAGTTGACGCGCCTGCACCACCGCCTCTTCCAGTCCGTCACACCGCACTATACACTGCCACCCAGCCTGTCGCAGCTGCTGCTCGATTCGGGCAGCATCTGCCCCAATCAGCAACACCGCCCGCGCCTTTTGTTGCAGCAACGGCACGATTTCCTGAAAGGGCGTGTTGCTTTTGTCAACACCACCCATGATAAGCACAACTCGGGCAGGCACTGCCCGCAAACTCTCTTGCAGAGCCTGAAGATTCGTACACATCGAGTTATTCACATACTGTACCCCGTTCACTTCGGCTACCCACTCCATGCGATGGGGCAGTGGACGAACAGACCGAATTGCCGCTTCCAGATGCTCCGGTGCAACGTTCCAGCGAAGGCTTGCTGCCACAGCTGCTGCCAGATTGCGCCAATTGTGTTCGCCTAGCAGGGGGTAACGCTCAGTAGACGCAATGCGCTGCACTGTCTCCCCTTCTCGTAGATATACCCCGCTGGCATTGCACCAAACAAAACGATTCGCATTTGTGTTAATGTTCTGGTGTGAAAAATAGATATATTGTGCTTTTGTTGCAACCAGGCTCTGAATGAAAGCGTCATCGCCTGGCAAAACTGCAACGTCCGACTCGGTTTGGCGGCGAAACAACCGCGCTTTGACCCGCCCATACTCCTCGAGCGATAGGTGGCGATCCAAATGGTCACGCGACAAGGTTGTCCACACACCGACGCACGGGCGAAACTCGTGAACCCACTCTAGCTGAAAGCTGCTTACCTCGGCAACTAGTATCTCGTGTTCATCAGCCTGAAAAGCCGCATCGGTCAACGTGCGCTCCAACCCCTCCGCCGCGATATTGCCGCATAGCAAGGCGCGATGCCCTGCTGTCTGCAGAATGTGCGCAATTAACGCCGCAGTAGTGCTTTTTCCGTTGGTTCCCGTAATGCCGATGATGGGCGCACGGCTAATCTGGTATGCTATCTCCACTTCTGACCAGATGGGTATATCGTTTGCCAGTGCCTCTCGCAAGATGACGCTTTCTGCTGGCACGCCCGGGCTGGTGACCACAAGGTCATAGTCCTTTGAAGGCAGACCTCCCCGCCACTCGGTCAACACCTCCGCCCCCAAAGACATCAGCTCCCTCGCCAGTGCAGGCGTGCTTGCGTCGCAGGCAGTTACTCTCGCACCAAGCGCTCCAAGCACTCGTGCCGCATCGTAACCACTTCGTCCAATACCCACCACTAGTATCCTTTTGTGCTGCCAGTTCTGTCTGTTCATTTGCTCGCCCAAGCAACCGCGAAACCCGCTGCCCCGCAGATGATACCTGCAATCCAAAACAGTGTTACCACGCGCGTCTCATGCATTCCAAGCAGCTCGAAATGGTGGTGAAGCGGGGACATACGAAAGATCCGTCTGCCCGTTGTCTGAAATGAAAGCACCTGCAGCACCACCGACAGCATCTCCACCCAGAACACCAAAAAAACCGCTACAGCCACCACCTCCGCTTTCGCAAACACCGCCAACAACGCGAGTGCTGCCCCAAGCGCTAATGCCCCGGTATCTCCCATGAACAATCGTGCTGGATAGCGATTGTAATGCAAAAAACCGGCGCATGAACCGCCTAATGCCCCCGCCCCCTGCAGAGTCCACGATGTTTGCTGAAGGCTGTAGATGCTGCCCAGAGCGCAGGCTGCAATCAGCGTCAGCCCTGCAGCCAAACCGTCCAGCCCATCAGTCAGATTGACCGCGTTGGACATCGCCACAATAAACAGCACGACCAACGGATAGTACCAACTGCCAAGGTCTACCCGCCACTCCCCCAACCGCACGGCAGTGGTCACCCCTACTTCCGCGTTCAGATACAGATAAATGACAAATGCCATCGCCACAGCAACCTGCATCAACAGTTTTTGTCGTGCTTTTAACCCAAGATTTTTGCCCCTTCGAACGATCAGGTAGTCATCCAGCAAGCCGATTCCCGCAAACGCTAGTACTGTCGTGCAAAACACCGCTGGATCCCATGCTCGCAGTAGCGTTTGCTGCGATAGGGCGGCCTGACCACCCAATGTCAACAGCACGCCCAACACCACCCCTGTTACAATGAGAACCCCGCCCATAGTTGGCGTACCTGCTTTGGTGCGATGCCGCTCTGGGGCATCTTCGCGAACTGCCTGGCCCGCCTTCATCGCCACGAGCAGCCGTATTGTCGGCTCCCCCATCGTTAGCACAATCAGCAACGCCAGAACAAACGCCACCCAGAACCACAGCATCTCAGCGGTCCTCAGAGATGGCTTTCACCACCAGCTCCATTTGTAGGGCACGCGACCCCTTGACAAGCACCATGTCCCCCGGTTGTAGCCAGCGATGGATGTCTTGCGCCGCCGCACGGCTGTCCGGAAAAGTTAAGCAGACGGGCGGCGGTTCGCCTTCTCGAGCTCCTCGAGCCACCTCCTCCGCCATCGTACCCACCGCAATTAGCACCTGCGCCCCAATTCGGGCGACCTGTCGTCCAACCTCGCGATGCAATTGCACCGAGCTTTCTCCCAACTCCAACATGTCGCCGACTACCACCACACGGCGACAACCATTCGCCATCTGCTCCAATGTGTGCAGCGCCGCATTCACCGACGCCGGGTTGGCATTGTAGGTATCATCTAGGACGGTAACCTGCTTCGGAGTGCGATACACCTGCATTCGCCTCTCTATCGGAGCCATCTGTTGTAGGTGCGCCGCCGCTTCCAGTAGGGGAACGCCAAGTACGACGGCGACCGCCATCGCCGCCAACGCGTTGCTCAGATGATGCATCCCCACAATAGGCACCCGCAAGGGAGTGTGCTCACGACGATAGCGCACGATGCATTGCACCCTGCCGTCGGTATCAGTGTGGATCTGCACTGCCTGCACCGCTGCTTGATGCTGCCATCCAAACGTGATGACCTCGCACGGCGCCTGACGACGGCAAAAGTCGAAATACTCATCGTCCGCGTTGAGCACCGCGACACCGTTTGGGGGCAGACGATGAAGGAGCTCACTCTTAGCCAATGCGATGTTATCCCGTGAGCCGAGAAACTCCAAATGCGCCCAACCGATGTTCGTAATCACACCGACGTTAGGGCGAGCAATGTGCGCCAGCCAGTCAATCTGTCCCCGACCGCGCATCGCCATCTCCAGCACAGCGACCGTATGGTGTTGCTCCAGCTGGGCAATCGCGAGCGGCAGCCCGATCTCCGTGTTAAGATTTTGGGGCGATTTCAGAACATAGTGCCGTGCGGCTAGTGCCGCGGCAATCATCTCCTTGGTAGTAGTCTTACCGGCACTGCCTGTTACACCCACCACCGGGATATCGAAACGACTCCGATACCAACGCGCAAAGCTACCCAGCGCCCAAACGGTATCTGCTACATAAATGAGCGGAAAGCCTTCGGGGGCGTTTACAGGACGCGAGACCACCGCCGCCGAAGCACCACGCTCCGCGCTCTCACGCACATACTGGTGCCCATCAGTACGCTCACCGGGGATTGCAAAAAAGAGTTGTCCTGCCTCGATTGTCCTGCTGTCGGTGCTGATGCCAGTAACGACGCGTGTCCTGTCCCCTGTGAGAACCCCCCCAATCGCCTTCGCAACATCCTCTAAAGTAGTCCTTTCCATCCCTACAGATCTTCCAGCACTTCTCGCGCTACTTGACGGTCATCAAAAGGCATTCGGCAATCTTTTACTATTTGCACAGTTTCATGTCCCTTGCCCGCAATGACCACCATATCGCCTGGCTGCGCCTGCGTGATAGCCAGCGCGATGGCGTTGCGACGATCTCGCTCCACCACCACATCCTCCCGCCGGGGAATACCTTGCAGTATCTCCTCAATAATTTCATCGGGAGGCTCATGACGTGGGTTATCCGATGTCACCACACATACGTCCGACAGCGCAGATGCAATCGCCCCCATCTTGGGCCGTTTCGAACGGTCACGATTGCCACCACATCCGAAGACGGTTATCAGGCGTCGGGGCTGTAACGCCCGTGCCGACCGCAACAGGTTCTCCAGTCCATCAGGCGTATGGGCGTAATCCACGATGACAGTAATGCCACGGCGATTCGGGATCAACTCAAAGCGTCCCGGTACCTGCGGGGCGTTTGCTAATGCCTGCAACGTCACCTCTAGCGGCAGCGAAAGGGCAAACGCGGCAGTGATGGCTGCCAAAACATTATACACCTGAAACGCGCCACCTAACGGAACGCGCAACTCGTGCTCGCCAGCAGGAGTAGACACCCACATCCTCACCCCATCGGGATACAATTCTACGCAGCGGGCTCGCACAGCAGCTTCTTCACTCTGCAAGCCATACCCCCATCGGGTATACGATACCTCCTCATACCATTGCCTCCCAGTGGCATCGTCTAAATTGAAAACTCCTTGGAATGCTTTCTTCGTGTAGGCGGGATATTCGACAAACAGCTTCCGTTTGCTTCGGGCATACTCTTCCATTGTCCCGTGGTAATCCAGATGGTCCTGCGTTAGGTTCGTGAACACGGCAAGGTCGAACTCCAACCCGAGGGTGCGGTTCTGATGCAGGGCATGGGACGATACTTCCATGGCTATTGCCTGCACGCCGTGCCTTACGGCGGTATACAGCACTCGTTGGATGTCGGGTGCTTCCGGAGTGGTATGTGCAATCGGCACCTCCCCGACGCCGTCCAACGTCGCGCCAAGCGTGCCAATCGTTCCTACTCGAAACCCGTTCGCCCGCAGCAGATGCGCAATTAGATGCGTAGTGGTGGTCTTGCCGTTCGTGCCCGTCACCCCAATCATCAATAGGGAGCGGGAAGGAACCCCGTAGAACCGATTGGCAATCAATGCTAGTGCCTGGCGCGCTTGGGGCACCCGCAGAACTGGCACCGTGCCAGCGTCCACTTCGCGCTCCACCACCAATGCTACTGCTCCGCGCTGCATGGCGTCTCGCAAAAACTCATGTCCGTCATACTGCTGTCCTGGTATCGCTACGAAAAGCGTGCCAGCCTGCACTGTTCGCGAGTCATGAGTGATATCCGTTACCCAGACCGACGCAGGATTGGATGTGCCCATCACCTGCACATCGGGGAGCGATTCTATTAAACTGGACAACGGAACTCGCGGCATGTTACATACCTCGTATTTTCACTCAGGTATTATAACACTACTTCTTAGTGATGCGGAGGGGGAAATATATTCTTCGCTTCTCGACGGCACTCCAAGATATGTTAATACGCGCTCGGTAATTTTCGCAAACGCGGGTGCTGCTACCGTCCCTCCATAGTAGCCATTGCGCGGTTCGTCAACCACCACTAGCACAACGATGCGGGGGTCATCGGCAGGCGCGAACCCTACAAACGACGCCACATATTTACCCGGAGCATAGCCGCGTCTACCGGGCACCACCTTCTGCGCCGTGCCGGTCTTGCCTGCAACCGCGTAACCTCTCACCTGAGCCCATTTGCCAGTGCCCTCCTCGACCACTGCCTGCAGATACCTCCGCATTCTCCGAGCCGTCTCACCAGACAACACGACTCGTCTCTCGATCGGTTCCTGAAGCAATAGCCTCGGTTTCACGTAAACGCCCTCATTGGCAATGGCAACATACGCCGCAGCAAGTCCCACAGGCGTTACTTGGATGCCCTGCCCGAAAGCCACGTTTGCCAGCCGTATGCGTGCCCATTCCTCTGGTTGCGCCAGCCAGCCTGGTTCGCAACCGATTAGGGGCTTGTCCAAAAGACCGAACTTTTGTACTGCTTCGTATAAGGCGCGAGACCCCAAACCCATCCCGATTTGCGCCGTTGCGACGTTACAAGATCGCGCCACCACATCTTGCAACGTCTGGCGACCATGTGCCCGAGACCCTCGGTGTCTAACACATGTGATTGTATGTTTACCTATTTGCCAAGAACCAGTACACATAAACCGAGTG
>Ga0272447_1001059_pt1 | contig 18450 bp, 12 predicted proteins | sample YNPCB0133_FD_194589 | JGI IMG/M metagenome (GOLD analysis project Ga0272447, IMG submission 194589) | Hot spring microbial mat communities from Yellowstone National Park, WY, United States - YNP-CB-013-3 | ecosystem: Environmental > Aquatic > Thermal springs > Hot (42-90C) > Sediment | place... | reverse complement strand
TTGCGTCTGTTGGAACCAGGGGCATGACGTTACGCAGCCTGGGCACGTCGTGAGCGTGTCCTCAGTTTTCCGGGCGAAGAGGTCGGTTCAAAGTCTAGCATTTGAAGCCGCTTTGCGATCAGGTCCGCATAGGCCTCGGAAATTTCGCAACCCCAATAACGACGGCCCAGACGTTTGGCCACTGCTAATGTAGTGCCACTACCTGCAAACGGATCAACGACCAGATCGCCGGGATGGGTCGCGACCTGGATAATACGCTCCAGGATAGCCTCAGGCATTTGGCAAGGATGACCCAAACGCTCCTGAAAGGTTCCACAAATGCGAGGAAAGTACCATACATCTTGTTCTGGATGAAAATGCTGCGTTGTTTCTTGAGGACGCAGAATCCAGGTGTCGTCAGGAACTTTTCCCAAAGGATTGGCTCTGCGGTCCGCATACGTGGTCAACCGTGCGCTAGGAACACGTATGGCATCAGCATTGAAGGTGTATTGTTTAGGATCGCAAACATAATAAAGAATATGTGTATGTGATCTCGAAAATTTCTTATTACATGATACCCCAAATGTGTAATGCCAAATAATCCAATTTCTCATAGTTAATCCCAGAGAATCCAATCGGATCTTATATTCCGCAACATATTCATCTCCAATCGCCAACCAGAATGACCCGGTACGTTTCAGCATGCGAATCGCAAGCTTGATCCACTGTTCTGCCCATTTCAGATATTCATCTCGTGAGCGTCGATCATTGTATATGTCGTACTTATATCCTATGTTGAAAGGCGGATCTGCAAAAATCAGATCCGCGCATGCCTCCGGCATGTCCTTCATGACTGCAATACAATCACCAACTATAATCTGATTCACTCGCATACCCACTTTACTCCGAATTCCGCCAAAAACCATGGCTGACTTATTGGACAAACTAACCACATTTGTTGCAAGGCCACTTCGACTGCCACGAGGTCTCTGGACCCCTGAGGTAATCGACACGCACAACGGGGTTGGCCGGGTATAAGGATTGATCCTGGTAGAAAAACACTTGGAGTCTGCCACCCCCGCCTCTCAGGCGCGAAAACATAGGCTTATCGGTTTTCGTAAAGGCATGGTTCTGGGAAAACCCTATTGCTTCCGCCGTGCATCGCAGGGTATAACACTTCCTCGAAATTGAGAAGCGTTATCCATGCCAGCTTAGTGTCATCAGGTTTGCGGATTCTCCGGGAGCTGGTATTTCCTTAGGCGGCAACGAGGCAGCGATGCGCCATTTTCTCCGTGTTGTGCGTTGCGCGTGGCCTTATCGGTATGCGTTCGTAGCTTCTGTGTTCTGTGCGTTGCTGGTTGCTGTATTGTGGAGTGCGAGTCTATCCGCGATCTATCCCGTTTTGAAAATCCTCAGTAGCGACAAAAATCTGCAGCAGTGGGTAGATGACGAAATCAATCGCCTCCAGGATGAATTGGAGAAACCACAGCGACGGGAAATGTTGGAGCGTTTGCGGAACGATCTCCGACGTCTTGAAGAGATCAATCCACCGAATCGCGAGACCCTGGAACGCAAGGCAACTCAACAGATCGCAAAACTAGAAGGAGAGCTGAACTATTATGCTACCTGGATTTATCGCTATCAGCTGTTGAAAGCTAAAGTCATCCGACATTTGCCCGAAGACCGCTTCGCCACCTTCGTTTGGATTATGACCGCTGTGGTTATCGGAGTAGCTCTGAAGGGCTTATTTGAATTCTTTCATGAGTCTCTTGTAGGGTACGTGACCAATCGCATTCTTTTCGACCTGCGCAATGGCATGTTCCGTCAGGCTTTGCGACAAGATGTGCGTCAACTGGCATCCCAAGGCACAAGCGACCTGATGGCTCGTTTTACCAACGACATAGAACAAATAGGAGCGGGACTGAAAGTGCTGTTGGGCAAACTGATCGGCGAACCACTCAAGGGATTGGGTTGCCTGATCGTAGCCGCCATGATCAGCTGGCAATTGACGATGGTGTTTGTCATCGTTGTGCCGGCAACCATATTCGCTCTGTTACGTGTCAGCCGCTTGATGCGTCGAGCCGCCCGTAAAGTTCTGGAACGCATGTCCGCCATGTACCAACGTGTGCGGGAAACGTTTGAAGCCATTCGGATTGTCAAAGCGTTCACCCGCGAAGCACTTGAACGGCGGCGCTTCCATACAGTCAATCGTGCCTTTCTGCAGAAGTCGATGCGGTTGTTGGCCATCGACGCCGCTGCAGGGCCCTTCGTCGAAGTCCTGACCGTTTTGGCCATCGGCCTGGCCCTAGCATCAGGAACCTACCTGGTTGTGACCGGACAAACCCATATCTGGGGAATGCGTATGACCAGCGAACCGCTCGGCTTCCCTGCACTCCTCCAGCTGTACGCATTGCTCGTAGCCACAGCCGATCCAGTCCGTAGACTCTCTAGCGTTTATACCAAGCTACAAGCAGGTGAAGCAGCGGCGGCTCGCGTCTTCGAACTATGTGACCGTGTCCCGAAAGTTACGCTCAATCCGGAAGGGATTCGCCTTACCGCCGTCAGGAAAGGCATCGAGTTCCGGAATGTGTGTTTTAGTTATACCACCCCAGAGAGTCCTGCTCTCTACAATGTCAACTTGACGGTGCGTGCTGGTGAAGTCATTGCTGTAGTGGGCGCTAACGGAAGCGGCAAAACCACCTTGCTCGGGCTGTTACCGCGCTTTTATGATCCCGACAGCGGAGCCGTGTTGATCGATGGTATCTGTCTGCGTACCGTGCATTTGCGATCATTACGCCGGTTGATTGGATTGGTGACTCAAGATACCTTGCTTTTTGATGACACAGTCTATGCTAATATTGCCTATGGTCGCCGGGGAGTTACGCGGGAAGAGGTGATTGCTGCTGCCCAAAAAGCCCGGGCTCACGAGTTCATTATGAAAAAACCCCTGGGTTATGAGACCTGCATGGGGGACGCAGGTGCCAATTTTTCCGGTGGTGAAAAGCAAAAAATCGCCTTGGCCCGGGCCATCCTTCGCGACCCAGCAATCCTGATCCTGGACGAATTCAGCAGTGCCATCGATCCAAATAGTGAGGCGGATATTCATACGGCTTTGAGGGAATTCGTCGTGGGTCGGACGGTCTTCTTGATCACCCATAAATTGCACACGCTCGAAATGGCTGATCGTATCGTTGTGATGGATGCAGGTCAGATTATCGATGTAGGCACGCATGCCGAATTGAGCAATCGTTGCCCGCTATATCAACGGTTGTGTGATCCAGGGTCGTCAAGGATGGCCGCATGAAAATCATTCTCCATCATGCAGTCAGAAAAATCCTGCTCCATACAGCCCTACCTCGTAATCGGTATGTTATCCGCGTGCTGGGAGCGGCTCTTCTCTTAGCCGCCTTCCTGGGGACCCTCGACAATACCGATCTGATACATAGTCATGAAGCACGGGCCGCTCAAAACGCCCAACGCATCCTCGACACGGGGGAGTGGGGGTTACCCAGGCTTTTTGATGACCGCGTGGAGCTGCAAAAGCCACCAGCATACTACTGGTTTGTGGCTTGTGTCAGTTATGGGCTCAATTCAGGGCAGGTTACAGCATGGACCACTCGCTTACCCGCCGCTCTTATGGGCATCGTCTGCGTTGCTGGCGTATATGCATTTCTCCGTGGGACGGGGGAGAGAGACGCTGCTCTGCTGGCCGCAATAGTACTCGCCACGGCATCCCATTTCACGGCAGTGTCAAGGATAGCACGCGTTGATATCCCGCTGACCACTGTTGTGGCTTTCTCTATTTTCAGCTTCTATCGAGGCTGCAAAAGTCACTCCCACGGAAAATGGCATCACACAATGATCTGGCATTCAATAGCGGGGGTCAATGCCGGTATCGCGGCACTGCTGAAAGGACCTGTCGGCATTGCCCTGATTGCGTGCCCTGCGGGACTTTGGTGGCTAGTTGAACATCGACGCATAAACTGGTTAACTTGGGCCTGCCTGCTGGTATCGGCCATCCTTGTCGGATTACCCTGGTTCATCTGGGCGAACTGGGCCACCCATGGGGAATTATTCCGTGTCTTTATACTCCACCATACCATTGCACGCTTTAGTGGAACGTCACCTCAGTTGGCAATTCATCCGTGGTGGTTCTATTTGCCCCGCTTCACGCTAGACTTTCTGCCATGGTCGCCGCTTTTCTTCTTTGGAATTTATTGGACTGTCAGAAATAATCTATGGAAAGTAGACCAAGTCATGCGGTTTAGCCTCATCTGTTTCTCATCGATGGTATGTTTGCTATCGATATCCCATTTTAAACGTGCCGATTATCTTCTACCAGCCTATCCATTTACTGCCATTTTTACGGGATGTTTTATCCAGCATTTATTGAAAAAGGAATCTACGGATATCCAAAGAATGGTAATGAGGCTGTTTCATGGCATATGGATCACGACGATCGTCTGTTGGATCGTTATGATCGCAATCGTCGAGCCTCGTTGGTACGCCTGCACCGAACCGGCCTCATTTGCCGCGAAGGTACGCCAGCAAGCAGCGTCACCTCAACCTATCGTACTGTTTCGGATGGAGGACCACCTATTATCCTTTCATCTGAAGCGTCCCCTGGAAACCCTTGTGGAATGGAATGATCTAAAGCAACGGTTGACATGCACTGGCACCCATTATGTTATCATGCCCAAAGAATATTTATATACTGCAATGCAAATTATTTCTGAGTATAAATGGAATATAATATCAATATCCAATAAAATAAATAAAAATACTTATATTCTTTTACTAGTTGAAAATTAAACTTATGATATGTTTGAATGATCATACACTTCCTGTCACTTTCTTCATCCTGAGAGTTGCACGTAGTTCGACCCCTACCCCATTCCAAACCGTATGAATATGCTAACAGTAAGCGGTATCGACCTCGATGGCTGAAACTGAGACCTAGCGCTAGCATGGTCTACCGCTGGTAAAGCAACTTCACCAACACACCCTATTTATGCCAATGCCCCAAATGAGCGAAGGAATCAGTTTGGTGCTGACGGTGACGGAGATCACGCCCTATCTAAAGACTTTGGGCCTATGGCGTGAGATGCTCCACGAAATGAACATTCCTCATGAAATCATTGTCGTGAGCAACAAGGGAAATGCTCAAGAACTTGAAAAAATTTTGCAATCCTGGCACGGAGTAATCCGGGAATACATCGACACACCATCTGGAGTGGGGGCATGCCTCCGAACTGCCCTGCCCCTTGTACGCCATCCCTTTCTACTCCATCTCTTTTTGGATTATCCCTACTCACCAAAGGACCTTAAACGTATGTGGGAACAAATACATCAATATGATTTCGTACTAAATAAGCCACCGGATATTGTGAATGGTTGTCGTACAGGAATAACAGCTCCGTACTGGTGGAAAATAGCAAGTAGATCATGGCAATTATTCTGGCGACTTTTTTCTGGTCTCCCTATGCATGCGCAAAACCCTTGGCATGGAGTCCCAGCAACTATTTTGCGTCAGCTATGGAACTGGATCTTTGGCCTACCTTTATTAGATCCTTTCAGCGGCTGCAAACTTTACCGAAGTGAATTCTTGAAGTCTATTCCTATTCAATCAAATAATATATTTGTACATATAGAAATAGCAGCAAAAGCTACATTCCTTACATCAATCATCGATGAGATTTTTATGTCGCCCCGAAACGATCCTATCGTACTACCAAAGTTATCAACATTATTCAAGGATTTCTGGTTGTGCTTCAACAGGCCGCAGTTTACATTTGAAAAGAAATGATTGAAAAAGATCATATCGATACTTAATAATGTATTCCAACTTATACTATGAGTGAGCAAAAGCAACGTTGGCTATTCGTGACAGGAAAACTTGCTGAACCGGCCTTGCAACGTATTCTTGCGGAATTAGCCCCCAAGGTGGGAATCGACTATCAAATTATCACTCTTAATATCACAGTGGCCGCATTGATGACTACAGACTGGATAGCACGCCATTTTCCGAAGCATGTATCAGGTGACATGATACTCCTTCCAGGATTATGCCGAGGTGATGCCGCTGTAATAACCCAGACGACCGGTATCCCCGCGAAACATGGTCCCGCAGACTTACGGGATCTACCGGAATTTTTCGGCCATCAAGGTCACTACACACCAAAAGATTATGGCCAATACGATATCGAAATCATAGCAGAAATCAATAATGTACCGAGAAAATCCTGGGAAGAGATTTTGGCAGAAGCCCAGAGATACCACTCAGAAGGGGCAGACATTATTGATATAGGATGTGATCCCGGAAACGTTTATTATCAAGTTGGCGATATTATTCGTAGGCTACGTGATTTAGGATTTCGCATCTCTATAGATTCAGTATTGCCTGATGAGATAGAAATAGCTATTACATCAGGTGCTGAATTAGTATTGAGTATAAACTCATCTAATGTTAGTTATGTACGATATTGGCAAGATAGATTTCCAAATGTTGAGTATGTGGTTATACCAGACACTCCACATGACTTGAATAGTTTGTATAAAACTATGGAAAAACTTATGCAATGGAAGGCAAGAATTCGGGTCGATCCAATCCTCGAGCCTATAGGTCATGGATTTGTTAATTCATTACAAAGATATATAAATATTCGCAAAGAAAATCCTAATATACCAATGCTAATGGGAGTAGGAAACCTTACAGAACTAACCGAAGTGGATTCAGCAGGGATCAATTTGCTGCTGGCGGCATTCTGCCAGGAGTTAGAGATCAAAAGCGTCCTTACAACCAGTGTCGCAAACTGGTCGCGGTCGTCGGTCAGAGAGTGGGATATTGCCAGGCGAATTGTTTTCTACGCTGTAAGTCACCGGGTAATTCCTAAGAAAATCGATTCGAGCCTTGTTTTACTACGCGATCCAAGGTTGAAGGAGCTGGGGGAAAATAACATACAGGAACTTGCAAGTCGTATAAAAGATCCAAATTACCGAATTGTTGCCGAACGCAGCAAAATATATATATTCAACAAATATGTATATATATCTGGTCTGGATCCATTTAAGATATTTGAAATGCTGACACAAGTTGATCAGGGCATATCACCATCGCATGCCTTTTACCTGGGTTACGAATTGGCAAAAGCTCAAATCGCTTTGACTTTACACAAGAACTATACACAAGATCAAGAGCTAAATTGGGGTTTTCTTACTCCAAAAGAATGTACTAAACATGAATCTAAAATACAGACGCGTAAGTCATAGCAAAGATAAGAAATAAGAAAAAATGTTTGAATACAAATCTTATGGTGATATAATATAAAGTATAAAACCGATGCTAACTAGGAATAATATAATACGTACTCCCCAATGTATAGCTTCAGATATAATTTTATCCCATTTATCATGCCTTGTGGCTGCATATAGTAAGCTTATGATTGCCAATAAAAACGGTAGATCTATATATATACTGATGCAATTGTTAAGTATATTCATATTTCACCTTCTACAATATATTTAGGAAATGGTAATATATCTAAATACTAGGTATCCTCTATATCTATCAAATATTTATATCCCTATATCTTATGATTATTTTTATTATCACCTGAAGAAACTTCGCTATCCGCATATGAACGTTGTGCTGGATCCGTAGCATCTCGAACCATTGGCCCAGATAAAGCATCGTAGATGACGAGCAGATTGAGAACACCAGCAATAACCGTCAGTACCCAGCCCAAATCCCATCGTTTAGTGGATTTTCTTTGTATTAGGTTTAGTTCATGCTCACTCGGCGCACGCTGATATTTACCAATATAGGGACTGTGATCTTTATGCGGATCATATACTATATATTGTATAATTGCTGGCCAAGCAGCAATCCCAATCCAAAATTGCGCAACGAATTGGGGTCGATACGACAACGATTTGGGAACTCCATCTAACTTATAACCGAACACAATCACTTCAGGGAGGTTCTGGACGTAGGGTATCCATACATTTTTCCACTGTCCCATCCACATTCCATAAAAGAACAAGATATAGAGCCCAAAGAAGAATAATAATCCTTTTGTTATACGACCCTGATAAATCTGGCCGAGTCCAGGCACTAAATAACTCAAAAATGCTGAGAATGGATCAAAGAAGTGAGGCGGTACCGGTTGCTCCGAAGTTTGCGACGTCGATTGCATAGTAGTGTCCATATGATCTTTCCTACAATAGCCACATGCTTGAATATTTTTTACTCGCCATCAATGTCGATAAGCTATTATATCGTACCAATCCTGCAGCGTCCAAGGAACTGAAACGTTCCAGCCAATGAGTCCCTGAGATTGTATATACCAGAACAAGGAATAGAAAAAAAGCAGTAATCCGCCAATTCCAAGTGTGTTTCTGGTAATGCTGGCGTGTAAGAGACGTCCGATCCAACCAAGATTAATACAGATTTTATCATAAATAAGGTTAATATATACAAACGGCAATAATATATAATATATATTATTATCTAGTAACATTTGTTTATCTACGAGTTCTTCAGCAATTGGTAATTCCGTAACATCAACCAAAGGTGTATGATATTCAGAACTTGGTAAATATCTATTGCTGCGGGACAAGCTTACTGTTGGCATCTGATTCGTTGAATCATTTATCTTGAGAGTATTTGTACTCAGGATGCATTCTACGTCTGTATTCACTTGATGCTGTACTGATAACTGGGCGGTAGCTGGTAAGGAATCAGTGCATGTGTGTGCATGTGAATCGGATGCGGGCATCTCACCGTCGTTGGTTGGCGTCGCGGTTCTCTGGGTCATTGCGAGCATGCGCTGAAGTAGCCCATCCAACTCCTCTAATTGCTGGTACGTCATCTGCAATGGGTCAGGCGGGGTAGTCCTCATGGTTGTCCTCATTTCGGCAGTTTTTATTGTCCATTTGGCCGAAAATCCCCTTCGAAAGTCAACCGCTTTCCTCGTATGATTATTACTATAGCCTAAAACAGGGCGTCGGGTGAAGAGCAACTCGACGGCGTACTCTTGCTAGGCCATCGTATTATAGTAGAATTTTAATATAATGACATCCAATTATAATTAATATTGTTAGTATATTTTAGTTAATATTTTCTGATATATTCCATAAATTATAATTTGGAGATTTAGTTATGAAATGGATAAGTTTTGCTTTGCAAAGCATATATTACCATTGGCGCTCATATATAACATTAGTACTAGCTAAGGCTATAGCTTGTGGTGTATTGACGGGAGCATTATTAGTCGGTGATTCATTACACAATAGCCTCGAAGAGCTTGCACAACGTCGCTCAGGAGGCGTGGCATCTGTTGCAGTTTTGAGGCATCCTGTGCCTTTCAGCATCGTTGACCAGATGAGAGATCTCGTGGCACCTGTATTGTTTGTTCGTGGCAGTATATTTGTAAATAACAGCACTGATGCAGGCCGATTCGCCGCTGGCATTCAGATTTGGGGAATTAATAACCGCAGCGAATCCTTATTCGGGTTGTCAAATTGGAGTACAGTTTGGACAGGACGGACGCGTCAGGTCGTTATCTCCAAGTACTTAGCGGACCGCCTAGAGGTCAAGTTGGGGGATCAGGTAACAATAAGTTTTGAGCGTGTATCAGTTATTCCACGTAATATCCTACTGGCACGTCGCTCTTTTGATGACAGTACTGTAACAGCTACATTCACAGTTGCGGGAATTGTTTCAAATGAGACAACTGCTTCTATCTTTTCTCTCTCTCCACAACTAAATATTCCGTTGAATCTATTCGTTCCTTTAGAAACACTGGCAGAAATGGTTGGAAATGGAGTGTCTAGCGAGCCTACTGTTAACATTTTGTTATCCACAGATTCTAATACCGATACACTGACTGAGCGGTTGCGCCAATATTTACGCCCCGAGCATTATGGTTTGCGTATACGCTACGCTTTTCGCCAGCAAAGCTGGTTCTGGTGGACTCCTCGGGATTATATCAGCATTGAAAGTGACCAATTAATTATTGCAGATCATATTAGCGATGAAATTATAAGAATTTTTAAGTCATATGGAATTGATGCTGAGCCTACGATAGTTTATTTAGTTAATTCTATAACTTTTAAAAAATATGAAATACCCTTTTCCATTGTTGTGGGCGCCAATCCTGATGCCAAACCGCCATTAGGCCCTTTCCATACTATCGACAATAATACAATTAATGAAAATGAGATTGCACTATTAGAATGGGATGAGTCCCCACTCAATAACTTGTCTCCACAAGATAATATCGCACTAGAGATAGCATATTACCACCCTGAAGTTGAAGGTGAAGGTAAGCTCGAAGTAAGAAAGCTACGATTCTGTGGATATATTCCGATGTCAGGAAACCTCGGTGATCGATATTTGACACCATTGGTCAAAGGAATCACTGACCAAGGTACACATCCCCGCGATTGGGACCGCCCTCCACAACTCACAAATGCAAGGATTCGGGAGAAAATTCGTCCTGGGGACGTGCATGACCGGTACTGGCAGCGTTATGGTCCTACGCCGAAAGCTTTTGTAACTTTGTCAACGGCACGAAAACTTTTTGCGAGCCGTTATGGTTCCATAACCTCGATACGTGTAGCAACCACTGACGCAAACGAAGTTGAAAGGCTATTGCGAGATTATCTGGATCCCCGTATGATGGGTATAGGGTTTGAATCACTTAGTCAGCGCAATTCAGTTGCCAATAAAGGCGCAAGGATATTTGGATTATTATTCTTATTATTCAGCATATTCATTATTATATCATCAATTTTGCTGATCGTTCTAATTTATCGCCTTTCTATAGAACGCCGGTCATCAGAAATTGGCACATTGCTATCTTTGGGTTTTAATAAAAGAGACACTATATACTTATTTATATCTGAAAGTTTATTTATAAGTATATTAGGATCTATTATAGGTAGTGTCTTAGGTATTTTATACTGTTCTTTCATTTTGAAGATATTATTTTCTCTGTGGCCTAGCGAAAATTTACAGAGTATAGTAAATTTGCATGTGGATTTTATAACAATCGTATACTGTATATCGATAACTATAATTTTGGGTTTATTGTCACAAATATGGACATTACGTAGTTTGATGTATACACCTGTTTCTAAACTGCTATATGGTGAATATGAATTATACACAACCATGAATACACATCAATGGTACCATATTCTGTTTCTGTCCATCCTCTGCCTGACTGGAGCGGGAATGCTTACACTGTGGAGTATACGTACATCTACTCCGGAAGAGCGAACTATAGGTTTTTTCGGGGCAGGCTTTTTACTGTTGGTCTCAGGTATCTTGATGCTTTATAGCATATGGATCTATAGAGGATGGGATGATGTGAAAGGGCAAGGATGGAGGTCATTGATCCGCTTGAGCTGGAGGAACCTAACACGATGGCCGCGACGAAGTTTGCTAACGATCGGATTACTTTCCGCGGCGGTATTTTTGTTAGTGGCGGTAGAAAGTTTCCGGCGTGGTCCAGAAAAGAATATATGGGATAAGACTAGTGGTAGCGGTGGTTACAACCTGATATGTGAATGTGATGTACCTATCTATGATCCCCTCGATCATGGTCCTGGTCGGATCGATATGGAGACGCAATTGCAGGCATCGTTCGGAGGATCAGCTGAGGATGAACAGTATAAACATGCTGTTCAGCTTTTAGATAGGATAGAGATCGCAATGTTACGGCTTCGAGATGGCGATGATGCCAGTTGTGGAAATCTCTATCAAACTCAACGGCCTCGAGTGCTGGGGGTGTCCGAATCACTCATAGTACGTGGAGGGTTTCGTTTCAGTCGTACTCTCGCCGAAACCGAAGCCGAGCGAGATAATCCCTGGCTATTGCTGCGAAGAGTCGGGAGTAACGGAGAGGTACCGATCTTTTGTGAGCAAGATACAGCACTGTGGAAATTTTTCACAGATGTGGGTGGCACAATCATGCTCGAGGCGGATAATGGCAAGCAAATCGTTTGTCGTTTGGTGGGGACATTTCTAGATAGCCCATTTCCCGGTGAGTTGGTGATGGCGGATGAATATTTTCGTCAGATATTTCCACAATCCGAAGGATATCGTTTCTTATTGATTCGTACATTACCTGAGGATGAACCATTTGCCCGTTTGGTATTGGAGATGGGATTACGGAGGCACGGAGCACGCGTGGTACGCACCTCTGAGCGTTTGAGCCAAGCTTTAGGGATCGTGAACGCGTATTTGACGACATTTCAAATCCTGGGGGCCTTGGGTTTGCTTATGGGTGTGGGGGGACTTGGTGTTGTTATTCTGCGGAATGTCTGGGAACGTATCGGAGAACTTGCGTTGCTACGAGCCCTAGGGTATCGATGGTTTCATCTTCGAATGTTGATATTCTTAGAGCACTCGCTGCTGTTTTTAGGGGGCATTTTGCTCGGATCTGTTTCCGCGAGCGTAGCTGTTATTCCCCAACTTTGGGAGGGTCGTGAGATTCCGTGGACGAACCTCATCACTCTACTATCTGTAGTAGTGGTATCCGGATTTGTAGTAATTTATTGGGCCAGTAATAGCGTTTTACGCCTGCCTTTATTAGCAGCTCTCCGGAATAAATAGTGGGCTTGAGGAGGCGGTATGATATCTTGCCGATCGGAGAGATTCGGTGATGATCAACCCCAAAAATTGATCGGGGAGGAAGGGTGATGATACGACTGGGGGTGCTGGACTTTGATACGTCCCATGTTGTGGAGTTTACATGGCGATTGAACCATGTCGAAGGAACACCGCAGGAGCAGTGGGTGGCAGGTGCTCGCGTGGTGATCGGCTGCCCTGGCGAATCCCGCTTGATGCCTGAGAGAATACCCGGATTTACTGAGCAGATGAAGAAGTTCGGGGTAAAACTCGTGGATAAACCAGAGGAAATGATAGGCAAGGTTGACGGCATGCTCATCGAGTCGGTGGACGGTACTGTGCACATTGAACGTGCCCGACCCTTCCTGGAAGCAGGCATTCCATGCTTTATCGATAAGCCTTTTACATGTTCAGTGATGGATGCCCGGAAAATTGTCGAGTTGAGCGACAAGCGAAAAGCACCCGTGTTCTCGTCATCTTCCTTACGCTATGCACCGGAAGTGACAAACTACTTACAGCAGCAGAACCGGCACGGAGTGCTTGCTGGGGCTGTAACGTGGGGTCCCGCTGCTGCTTCGCCGCATCCTCAGAGGAATGCCGGTTTGTTCCATTACGGAATTCATGCAGTCGAGATGTTATATACGCTCATGGGAACAGGATGTCAGCAGGTTGTCAATGTTTATGAACCCGCTGCGGAAGTGGTGACAGGTCGTTGGAAGGATGGTCGGATTGGAACCGTGCGAGGTCTGCGTAAAGGTGCGACTCCATTTGGATTCACCGCATTTGCTGAGAAAGGAGTCTCTACGATTGCTGTCGAGACTCGATTTATCTACCGGGAGTTGCTGAAAAAGGTGGTGGAGTTTTTCCAGACCGGTCGCTCCCCCGTGGCCATTGAGGAGACTCTGGAAATCATCGCTTTTATCGAGGCGGCAAATACCAGTGGTAGCCACCATGGGCAACCAGTTCAAGTCAAAGTTTGAAGAGTGCACACAGGGCGAGGATTTCCTGGTCAACACGTTCGAGTGGGGTTCGGAGTGCGAGGTGTCTTATGATAATCAGCCGACGAGAGGCCTTGTGGAGTTTGATGGGGATCAGTTGGGTCGGAAAATCCTGGGGTGAGGATTGGCCGTGGTGGCGTGGTCTGCGGGGAGACGGCACCTGGAAAGGGCCGCGGTTGCCGGAACGTTGGCCCTCCAGCGAACTTAGGGTGGTGTGGCAACGGGAAGTCGGCGGAGGGTATGCGGGAGTGAGTGTTCGCGGCCAGCGGCTGGTCACTATGGATTTTGAAACGGCACAACCCAAGATAACTCAATCCGAAGCACCTCAGAGGGAAGAAGTTCAAGGTTACGAGCGGGTGCTGTGTTTTTCGGTCGTGGACGGTCGGTTGCTCTGGCAACACAAATATCCCGTGATTTACGGTCGATTGGGAGGATATGCCAACGGGCCGCGGTCCACGCCAGTATTGAGTGCGGACAATAAAGTGTACACCCTAGGAGCTGTGGGTCATCTGCATTGCTATGATCTCACAGATGGGAAAGTGTTGTGGAGCGTCGATTCTGTTCGTGAGCTGGGGGCACGCGTGCCGGAGTGGGGTTTTGCCGGCTCACCCCTACTCGACGGTGACCGGCTTATTGTTCACCTCGGAGCGATCGACAACGGCTGTGTGATCGCCTTGGATCGGCACAGTGGCAAACGCATCTGGAAGGCCCTGGAAGACCCAGCCGGTTACTGCAATCCCATCATCTTCCCCACTCCTGCTGGACGATTGCTCGTCGTTTGGACCCCCCACCATATTCACGCCTTGGAAGCAACGACCGGCCGGCCCTTGTGGAAGGTACCCTACCCCGTTACGTACGGCGTTTCGATCGCCACCCCTTTACTCCGGGAAGATATTCTCGTCGTCAGTGGTTATTGGGAAGGTACCAAGGCAATCCGTGTCGGACCTCGACTCGAAGATCACGAGTTGATTTGGAGCGATCGCCGCCAGCTCCGCGCTCTGATGGCGCAACCTCTGTATCGCGACGGTTACGGTTTCCTTCTGGATAAGGACTATGGCCTGACCTGTTTCGAGTGGAGGACCGGTAAGAAGATTTGGGATGATGATAACCAACTGACTCCTCGGGGGCGTAACCCTCACGCGAGCATTATCTGGACAGGTCAAGACAATCAGGCGTTGGCTCTCAATGCAGTGGGGGAACTGGTGCTTTTGCGACTGCATCATCGTGGCTATGAGGAAAGCTCCCGTGTCAAGGTTTTGTCCGATCGGGTCTGGGGTCACCCTGCATTTGCCGACCGCTTCCTCTTTGCCAAAACCGATGGAGCAGAGGGTTGGCGTCACATCAAGAGGTGCCACCTGGTGTGCGTGGAACTTGTTCCGGCCTGAGAACTGAATCAACGGCCATGGTCCCGAAAGAACTTCCTATGCTCCGAATTTGGCAGTTCCCACAGGTAAGTTCGTCCACGCAAGGCTGAGTCGAGTGCTCAGCAAACAGCTTGCACTCCCGCCTACCCGAAGGAATTCCGCCAGCTCACCAGTGTCCTCACCTTCACCTTCGGGTCTGGAACTAAGGCGTGATGACAATAGTCTGCCATAGCCTTCCAAGTCACTGCAACGGTAACGAGAATTCGTCGGGTGTCTATATGTTCATGAAGCAATGTTCGGAACACGCCTAATTGCGTGGACATGGCTACCATATGTCAGCTAGAATGTAGAGATGCAAGCAGCGGGTCAGTCAGGCGGCTACAACCCCTGAGTGGTTATAACAGGCGAGATTTCACCATGCGTGTTCTAGCTATCATGTTTTTCGCTGTTGCAGTATTCAATTTCGTGGGTTGTTCAATAGAGAAACCAACGGCATCACAACAGGAATCAAAGTCATCCTCAGGCTGGTCACTGGTCGCCGAAGATACGCTCAATCCGACGCAACAGCTCCAACAGAAGATCGCAGTAGCAGCTCGCGAAGCTCTTTTCGAACGATTGATGAAACGTCTGGCAGCAGTGGTGGAGACAGAAGGCCCAGCAGCAGCGATAGCGGTGTGCCAGAGTGAGGCACCCACGATTGCTCAAGCCGTGGGTCACGAAAAGAATGTACGCATTGGCCGTACCTCCGACAAGTTACGCAACAGCAAGAATCAGCCTCCGGAGTGGGCAGTCTCTGTGTTGAAGGATCGACCGACTCAAGCAGTATTTCTCACGCATCCGGATGGCCGATTCGCCGCCCTTCTTCCAGTGCGTCTGAAAGCGCAATGCCTGACTTGTCATGGGCCGATAGAGTCTATTCCAATGGACGTACGCCAGGCTTTGCTCCAGCGTTACCCTGAAGATCGGGCCATCGGCTATGCTGAGGGTGACCTCCGGGGTTGGTTCTGGGTCGAGGTACCTAAGCCACCTGCCGAGACAGGAGGATGATCGACTCCAAGACGCAACCGACAGGTATCAGTGGGCAACGACACCTGCTCGCTGAGTCCCCTAGCACAATCTTGTTTTCAGCATTCGCATTGATTCCAAAGCTGCAATCTTGTGACACGCCCTACCCGAGATGATTTTCGTGGCGGGCAATCATTCCCGGCATATTGATCGAATTCACTGTCCCAAAATTCGCTGTCCCAACCGGCACCTGCGAAGTCGAACCGTGCGTTATAGGGACTGTGGGTGGTGGTTTATGGATGGATGAGGCGCGGAGGTCAATAGAGATCGAATTATTCGAGCCTACGCTTCCTGCACCTAATCTGACTGGGGAAGAACTACTCCCAACGACAATCAGACCGGTGCACCCAGCGAAGCCGGGATTGGCAGAGTAACACGAGGATCAGCCTCCATTTCTGCAGCAGTACCTTCTTGTGCTGCTCGAAGAGCTGGATCGCTCCGTCCAAATGCTGCGCGGCTCGGAATGCCTCTCCATCGCACAAACACCGTTTCATCGAAGAAGGGCAGCACCCTGAAACGCTTTCACCGAAGTATGGCAGCACTCAGAGCGGTAAAACAAACTCTTCTTCTGCAAGTTCAGGAACATGGTTGTAGCGGATGTGAAGAGTTGGTAGATTGCTGGATGAGCTGCAAGATGCAACGTAATTCTAACTCAGGCCACTCTAATACCCCCTATCGCCCTAGTTAGGACAGACAATGCAAAGTCACTGATTCGGTGGTGAGGGTGGAATATAGACAAGTAGACTTCATCTGCCACGATTCATAGAAAAGTGGGCAGCGGGGAAGGTACAGCAGTCAGGTTGCGACACTAGCAGGTGAGGGGCTCCCCGTGACAAGCTCGATCTTTCTGGATTTTCAACTGCCGAACGCCCCGACGTGGTTCTATTTCTCCCTGTTTTTGGCATTTGCGATTTATTTCCGTTTCCAGCGTCCCTTCACACTACGGAATTGGGATATTTTGGCTTTGTTCTTGATGACTCCTGGTTTGCTGCTCCTTCAGGAAACGAAACTCTCGACTCATTCTGTGGATACTCCACCATCCACTACCATCGCCTATCTGTGGCTTTTGGCAGCTAGTGGCTACTGGCTGATTCGCGTGCTTGTCGATCTGGTGCTGGAACGCCGTCCCGTGCTCCACGTGAACCTAACGGCAGCAGGTTTAGTTTGCCTAGGTTTGGGTTTAGCTGTCGGGCTAACCGCCGTGGCACTTCGGCGGTCTGTTACTGAGCAAGCGGAATTAGGCCGCCATCCCCCACCCCTTCAACAAGTGCATGAACAGGCTACAGCGATGGTGGTGGGGAACGCGGCTGAAAACGCTTCTCTCCGAGAGATCCGGTATCTCTGCGAACGTCTGTTGGCCTTAGGTTGCCATGCAGCGGTCATCCTTGGGCTATTTTACATCGGGTGGCGCCATTATCAGGAAACCTCATCGGGCGTGGGTATGGCCACCCTTTACCTCCTCTTACCCTACACTGCTTACCACATCGATCAGTTACATCACGTATGGCCAAGTGCCTTCCTCGTCTGGGCGATAGCCTGGTATCGTCGACCTGTGTGGGCCGGCATATTCTTGGGAATTGCAACGGGCACATCTTTGTTTCCGTTGTTTCTTATGCCTGCCTGGTGGGGTTTCTACACAGGGCGTGGGGCTATCCGTTTTGTGATTGCCGCTTCATCTGCGCTAGTGTTCACTGTTACGATAACTGCCTCCATCTATTGGCTTGATGGTCTATTTCTGGCTGAACTGGTTGCAGCTGTTAGGCTATGGGAATGGCAACTCTGGTCTGTCCCTGCTCGGGAGGGTATTTGGACAGCGATCCACTGGGCTTATCGAATCCCCGTGTTTGTCATATTCCTTGCTCTCGTCGCCTCCAGTGCATTATGGCTGCGCCCTCGTAATCTCGCTCATTTGATCGCTCTCAACGCTGCCATTATTTTGAGCATTCAGTTCTGGTATGCCGACTGTGGTGGTATCTATATCCTGTGGTATCTGCCGCTGCTCATCCTTCTGGTGTGCCGTCCCACCTTGACTTTAGCCGAGCCTCCGTTACCTCTGGCAAATCTGATCACACGATGGACCCTATGGGGAAATCGAAGGCCAACGGTCCCCCCAGGAACAATCAAAGAGCTGGCTGTATAGCAGAGCCTATTAGCCCTAGTGCTACCAATTATCTCAAGCCGGATAAGGAGAATCAGCAAGGGATGCCGGGGGCGCTCTGATCTCTCGGGATGGTGCTGTGAAAAGTTCCGGCAGGCACTGGCAATCGATACCATTTGTCGGGAAGGCCCCCTCACGGGAATGCGGCATGCTTACCCTCACGGGAATGCGGCATGCTTACTGGATACCCCCGACGACGTGCTCATTTCAAGCCATTACTCCCCAGCCAGTAAGCATAAAAACACACAA
>Ga0272447_1001058_pt1 | contig 18504 bp, 16 predicted proteins | sample YNPCB0133_FD_194589 | JGI IMG/M metagenome (GOLD analysis project Ga0272447, IMG submission 194589) | Hot spring microbial mat communities from Yellowstone National Park, WY, United States - YNP-CB-013-3 | ecosystem: Environmental > Aquatic > Thermal springs > Hot (42-90C) > Sediment | place... | reverse complement strand
TCATTTTTATGATGATGCTGAGATGCGTTTGGGCGAAGTGGTCGTAAATCCGCTCAGTTCTAAATTCTTCTTCCCTGATCTCGAAGCCGCAGAGAGGGCACTTGTAGACGGCCATGCGTGCCTTCATGTCGAGTCACAGCTCCTCTGGTGGCGCGAGTGGGCCTGCATAAGCGCTGGACACTACCTGCCAGCCCGACACCTTCAGTATGAGTGCAATGTAGCCGCAAAAGGCCAGCACCGCCCTGTCCCGCCGCTTGTGGGCGGCGGGTTGCTCGTTAGGGAACCTCTGGGAGTTTATGGGCACGGCAGCCCGTGCGAGCATTTGATAGACCGCGTCCAACACTTTTCTGGGGGAGCAGCTTCTCGGGGTCTCCGGGGCGACCTCTGCTACTTGTTGAGACGAGGCCCCCTTTATATCGAAGCTACTCATAACGATCACACGAATCGGCCTATATATAAGTGCGTGTACGTATTACAAGGAGCGTATTGCTTTACCGTATTATTAAGCACCTCGCCCATCAAATATACTGTGTAAATATCGAGATAGAGCCTATAGGATCACCGGTCCGGGTACTGCGTGACTACCCAGAACCAGCGCCGCGTAGGGGAGGCACCAGAGACACCGGTCTTGCGGGTCCGGCCGGAGCTGGAGGAACTCGCCCCTTCTTCCGAGACAACCTGACGCCGTGTATGTGCATGCCTATGTTTAAGTCTGAGTCATGTATCACCAAGTAGTGATCATATGAATCGGGTGCAACACCCGCAACACCCCGCAACACCCCCCTGTTGCGGGTCGATTTCACCACTAGGAGTCCTGTAGTGGCGGAATTTCGGGAAAAAGGGTGACCCGCAACACCGGGGGTGCCGATACGCACATTCACCAAAACCGAAAATTGTATAATAGATAACGTATTACGCGGACGGGTGGAGCGGTATTTAAGCTTCAATTTATACGGTATTACCGTATATAAAGCATGAGGATCTGTATTACCATTTATATAGGCATTTATAAACCAATAACGCTGTTATCGTAATACCGTATCTATTGTAGCGATTTTCGTTTTTCGCACATGGTGCATCTGGAGGTTCTCAGAGTTGCGGGTCCCCCTCTTCCTCGGTTTTTCCGTCCTCCGCGCCTTCCTGGGGCGATTCTGACCCGCAATACCCCTCGCGAGCGGCCTGTTGCGGGTGTTGCGACCGGTCCATATGATCACCGTTCTGTGATACGTCGGCGCCCTGTGGCCCCGCCTCGACCACGTTCAGCAACGATGTAAGTTCAAGCGAGGCGTAGTCGCGGACCTTCTCGTATTGATTCTCGCGGCCGAGGTCCCTCCTAATCACAACGTAGCCAAGCGTCTCGAGCTCGTTTAGGATGGCCCTGAGGCGCTGGGCGGAGATCTTCCAGCCGCTGGCGAGGGCCGCGTGCAGGAGCTGCGACGTGGTCGAGGAGAAGGTGCCCATGAGGTCCAGCACCCTTCGCTGCGCCTCCGACACGCTCATTATGGTCTGGGCGAAGGCGGGCATCACGGCGATCAGGTTCTCTAGGTCGCGGCGGTCGGCGTAGATGACGCGGACGCCGTCCCGCTCCTCGACCCGGCGGTCCGCCTGGAAGAGGAGGGCCGACGCCTGGACGAGGGCCAGCAACTTCTTCCAGTCCCTCCTGAGGTTGGTGCTGTAGAAGGTGAGGGCTTCGCGGAGCTTCTCCGCCCACGGCACCACCACCGTCGCGGGCTTGAGGGATGCGAGGTGGGCCGCCAGCCGCTCCGCGCCAGTCTTGGCCTGATCCTTGAGTATCAGGCCAAGCATCCCGTCGGCAGCCAGCTTGGTCTCGAAATCTATGATGCGCCTGGTCTGCTCATCGCTCTCGTCTATCGACGTGGTTATGACGCGGTTCCTCAGGTCCGGCTTGATGGCCTCGAGGGGCGTGGTGCTGAACAGGAAGGGCTGGCCCTCGAACTCGTACTCGGCGGGCTCGCCCGTCTCCCTGTCCACGAGCCCGACGCGGAGCCTGCCCTCGCTCATCGAGACGTGGAGCTGCTGCGGCGTGTTCTCGAAGAGCTCGTGGATCACGAATATCGTCTCGTCCATGTTCCGGCCCTTGAACTTCCTCTCGAGGTAGGCGCCGGTGAAGCGGGAGAACTCCTCGACCCTGTTCATGATCTTGAAGGGCCGTAGCAACTCGTCGGTGAAGTAGCTCTTACCCGAGCTGCTCTCGCCCTGCACTATCATGCCCATGATCCAGAAGTCCCTGTTCAGGTTGAGCCTCGACGCCAGGGCGAGGATGGCGAGCTTTATGTTCACGTCCTCGCCCACTATCCTCGGGAAGCAGGCCCTCACGTCGTCAAGGCTCCTCAGCGCCTCCGACGCGGCGACCCGGCTCGGCTCCTCCGGCGCCAGCACCTGTATCACGGGCCTCAGCTTCTTCATCCCCACCCTCTCCGAGGTCAGGTAGGCGATGACGCGCGTCCTGCCCAGGGGGAGCGGCATGCTGCTCATGTATCTGAACCGCTCGCCGTCGACCTCCAGGACGCCGGCGTAGTGGGTCGCGGGGGGCGTGTCCGGCCTCTCGAGCCTCCATGCCCTCTTGCAGGAGATTATCTTGACCGCGAGCGGGACGTAGACCTCGTAGTGCTCCGGCTCGAGGCGCGCCACGGCCTCGACGCCGTCGAAGCGGACGCACCTGATCGGCCGGCCTATCTGCTCGGCGAACCTGTGTATGGAGGCGGGCTCCACCAGCCCCCTCCGCCTGGCGAAGAACTTGGAGGCGTCGAGGACGCCATCCGCGATCATCTGCTCCAGCTCCTCCCTGCTCGGCGCGTCGAGCTTGTCCATTATGCGCCTGATCGTCCTGAACGTGTCGTCGTCATCCAGGAACTTGTCCCGATCATCCGGGCCTCGGCTCATCGGGCCTCCCCCTCACAGGCTCTGGTCATGATAGGGCTCAATGTTTCCGCAATACTGTGACGAGGGCCTCCATACTCGTCCCCCTCCTCCTGCGGCCCTATCAGTGTGGCGCCTAGCCTCTCCACGGCTGGGTTCGGGGGCACGGGCGGGCACGTCGGCGGGCAGGCGCTGCCGAAGCTCCACGAGATGAACCCGAGCCCGAAGATCAGGAGCCCGAACGCGGCGACGTATATCGCCCCAGTCTTGACATAAGCCCAGACATTAATCATTCTCAAGGCTGACAGGAAAAAGCCGTCGCCTACATATAAGTCAGAGCTAGGCCCGCGTTTCCAGAGAAAAAGCCCCAACACGCCGGAAACACGGGATCCACGGACCCTCGTTTCCAGAGGAAACACACTGGAAACACGACCCCACCACCCATGTTCCCACCATGTTTCCGCAGAAACAAAGCCCCCAAGCCGTGTTTCCACGGAAACAAGACCCCGGACGGAGAAAAAGATGCCGGGACTCGTGTTTCCTTATAAAGCGATTTATAAGCCGCCTTCTCCATGAAATTAATTTGTCAATTAGTTCCAAACAAGCGGAAACGCCGGGAATCGTCATCCTGAAGGGTCTTCTTGTTCATCTTGGCTTAGCGGCCCCCCGTGCGGCGTAGCCCCGTCGACACTTGTCATCATCTTGGCGGTGAATAGGTGATGCCTCAGTATCACGGATGGGCTCTTTCTGGTCTGTCCCTCCCACTGCCGCGCTGGTCAAGCCTTTTATGGCTGCACCCGTTCTGTGTCTCGATGCCGAAGGTATACGTCAGGGGCGACACGCTGAGGATCTCGGTGAGGGAGGTGGATAGCTTCAGCCAAACAACTAGAAAATGCATAAACATCGAGATGGAGAATTTTCGGAGGGAGTAAATATGGAAATCCAGGGAACTCTATCTCAAGTTCCCACAACGGCAGGCGGCAAGCGTTTCATAGAGTCGATAACGTTTCCGTGGCGCGAGGTCAGCAAAGCCTCGGCCGTTGAGAAAGGGCCTCGAAGGCCTCCCCATTGGGAGATGGTTTTCTGGTGGACTAGGAAGCCGCTTATATCGGCGAGGGCCGTGATTGCCGGCTGCCTTCTTTCCGAGAACACGAGACCATCAGACTTTTTGAGGTTGATAGGCATAGGTGAAAAGAAAGCTGCCCACAAGGTTCAGCCAATGCTTAGTTTTGAAGGCGTTAGGTTGCTTGACTCCTTCGCTTGTCTCGGCTCGATCCCTTTGGAAGGCGTGAGGCTAGGCCTATCCGTCATGGCCTGTGACCTATTGCCCGTCGGCTACGTCTTTCTTAAGGCTGTGCTGGAATATCCCCAAAAATATGGTAGTAAGCTTGTAAACGACGTTAAGCGTTGGGGCGAATGGATTACCCAAAGGCTTAAGGAAGACCCAATAATTAAGGAGCTTTACGATGAAGACGTTGCCGTATATATAGGGACTTGGGAAGTTAAATGTCCGAATTGTGGACGTTGGACTCCGATTATTGGGAACTGGTGGCTTGCGAGGGTCAAGGGCAAAAAGGGATATGAACGTCTTGCTTGGATGGAACCCAAAGTAGTCGGAGAAAAAGTGCAAATTGAAATCGTGGACTTAAATAAAATTCTGGGCAGCAAGTCGTTAAAGGAGGCTGAAATCAGAGGGACAATTGTTAAGGTAGCCGGTAAACAGTTTAAAGTTCCCGAAAGCAACATTGAAGCCAGAAGGGAGAAAGCTACATGCCTGCTTTGCCATCAGCCTATAATGCAGATAGACCCTCTGACAGGGAAGCATTATACCGAAGCGAAAAAACTACCAGAGAATGTTAAGGGAAGGCTAAAAGGCTACTTGAAATATACATTGGAGTTTTACAATAAAGGCGATGGATATAGTATAAACCCAGAACTCCCTCCATGGATGAACGAGGTTCCAGCAAGGCAGAGGATACTCATTAAGGTCAAGGCTAAACAAGGGGATTTAGTATTCGAATCATGTACAGAAAAAGACCAAGAAAAGCTAGAAAGGGCGAAAGAGGAAGTGAAAAAACTTCTAGAAACAACTGATCCAGATATACCAAGAGAAAGACTAGCGCCTTATGGAACGCAAGCCATTGGAGGATATCTTCAACCACTAAATTATAGCATGACTGAGTGGTACAAACTCTTTAATCCTCGCCAGCTCCTGACTCTCGTAAAACTCGTCAAGCTAATACGCGAAGCGGGCAAACAAATAGAGCAGGAAAAGGTCAAAGAAGGATTAAGTAAGGAAGAGGCAATCGAATACGCAGAAGTAATTACTGTATATCTAGCAATAGCATTATGTAAGTATGCTGACTTTAATTCTGAAACCACCAGATGGAATGCAGGCTGGCTAAAGTTTGAAGAATGCCTATCAGTAAGAGGCATTGCTATGATGTGGAGTTGGTGTGATAGTTCTCCGTTTGCTTCTTTTACTGGCACATGGTCTAGAAGCTTAGAAAATGCCACCGAGAGTTTGTCTTATCTTGTTTCTACAATTCGCACCGTATCTCCTAACTTATTAGTTAAAGAACAGGCCAAAGCAAAAGTAAAAGTATTGTTAGATGATGCTACGGTTCTTAGTAAACTCGATTCGAAAGAAAGGTTTGATTTAATCGTCACTGATCCGCCTTATTACGATGATGTCCCTTACGCTGAGCTTAGCGACTTTTATTATGTCTGGCTTAAGAGGGCTTTAAGCGATGTTGAAAGTGGGCGTCTTGCACCAAGATTCCTACCTGAAGCTTTCTTCGAGAAGGTTGGAGATGACTGGGTTGAGGTTTCAACTCAGTGGGAGAAGTACGCGATAAGCGAGGTTAGCCTTAACCCGCCGAGGCTCGGCGCATCAGTCAAGTATGAGGACGGTGTCAGGCACTTCCAGAACCTCCTTAACGCTTCTTTTATCGCTATGGCTTCTAGGCTTGTGGATGATGGCTTGCTTGTAACGTATTACGCGCACACTGATCCAGACGCCTGGAAGGCTTTGCTTGAGGCCGGCTGGGAGGCCGCCGGCTTGAGAGTTGTGAACGCTTTTCCGATAACAACAGAACTTACGTTAAGTGTTGTCAAGAGGGGTAAGCTTTCAATGGACACGAGTATAGTTGTGGTGTGGCGCGAGGGGTCTTCAGGCTCAGTTGACGCCGCAAGGCTTTACGAGGAGTGTATTGAAGCCGCGGCTGAACGGGCTAGGGAGCTTATGGCGCTTGGCATTGGAGGCCGAGATCTGTTCATCAATGTCTTGGCAGCCGCCCTTGCAAAGGCCACTTCTTACCGAGAAGTGGTCGCCATGGGCAAGCTTGGCACGAAAGAGCTTGTCGAAAGCTACGTTTACCCAGCGGCGTGTCTGGGCCTTACAAAGGCCTTTTCCAAGAAGGCCGGCCTAAAGGACGGGATAAGGAGTCCGGACGCAATGCTTTACCTGCTCATAAAGATCTTAGGTGGCGAAGTTGTTGAGAGTACTGACCTGCGGATTTTCTCCATAGGCACCTCTATGGACGTTAAGTCTGCTATAATGGATCTTAGGTTGCTGCTGAAGCTTAAGGAGGCTGGGGAGGAGGAAAAGGACGGCGCGAAGGTGGCTAAGGCGAAAGCTTACGTGCTTGCAGAGCCGTCTTCCGCTGAGAGAAAGGCTGTTGAAGAGCTTCTTGAAAAGAGGGGCGTAGGCGTTTTAGAGCCCAAAATAAGGTGCGCAGTTGATGCCCTCCACGTACTTGAACTGTTTGCGCTGAAGCATTCCGTCAGCGATTATACTAGGAAAGTTGAGGAGCTAAAAGCCAAACACTCGTCAGCCGTCCAAGAAGCGCTTGCCCTCGCAAAGGTTCTCAGCGAGGTGTTGCCTGAAGGCGACGCTGAAAGGGAGCTCTGCAGGCGCGTCATCCAAACGGCACTTAAAACAACTTAATAGAGGTGATGAGTTGATGGGAATAGTCAGCCTCTGCAGGTCGGGCAGGCTTGAAGTCTGGCCCGATGTCTCAAAGCATTATATGGATGATAAGGCTGCCCCGGACCTAGGCCCTGTTGTGGCTGGAACGGCGGAGAAGATGTACGTTGACCCAGAGGAGTTCTTCGCCAGAACGCACATGACAAGCGCCATGGAAGGCCTCATAGAGGACGTAGCGGATACGCTTGCAGGGAAGGGCGGGAACTCAGTCTTCCTCCTCATGTCCTTCTTCGGCGGCGGAAAAACCCACACAATGGTTGCGCTCTACCACGCCTTCCGCGACCCAACACACCTCCCGGAAAATCTTAAGGCGAAAGTCGCTGAGGCTGGCAAGCCTATGATAGTTGTGCTGGATGGAAGCAGGCACGAGTATCTTCCGACGCCCAACCAACCGTACGTCGAAGGCGGCTTTACGATAAAGACCGCCTGGGGCATACTCGCCTACAGGCTTGGCGCATACGCCTTGGTCAGGAACTTGGACAACGAAAACAGCGAGAGTCCAGACGTTTCGAAGCTTGAGGAGATCCTCAGGCAGGCCCATCAGCCCGTGCTGATACTTCTGGACGAGGCAACAGTCTACCTCCACAACCTCGCAAACGCACCTGCACTCAAAGGCTACGCTGAAAGGTTCAAGGTCTTCTTGGACATGCTTGCAAGGGCTGTCTCGAACTGTAAGAGGGTCGTGCTTGTTGCATCCGTTCACGCTGAACGCGTTATAACAGAAACCGGCCATGAGGAGCTTCTAACAGAGAAAACCTACAGCGAAGGCGCTAGGGACATTTACAGAGTCCTATCAAGGCACGCCTCACGCCTCATAACACCCGTGCCGCCAAGCGACTTCGTCAAAGTTCTTCAGAAGCACATCTTCAAAGCAATACAGGAGGATGAGGCTTCAAGCGCTAAGGAGAGGCTCTATCGCGCCTACAGGGAGCACAGGGAGCTTTTCGGCGCGGAATCAGACTGGGAGCTTAAGCTGGCCGCCTACTCGGCGACACCTAAGGAGACATACCCGTTCCATCCGAAGTACGTTGATGTGCTGTTCGAGTTCGTGACTAGGAGCAAGACCCTCCAGAAAACCAGGGATGCCGTCAAGGTAACCAGGAAGGTTGTCAGGCGCATCCTCAGTGGGTCCTTCGGCGACCCAGACTTCATCATGCCCTGGCACATAGGCCTCGATAGCTCCGAGCTACTCAACATGATTATGAGGGGGGAGTTCGAAGCCTTCAGGTTCATTGTGCAGCGCGACATAATATCTGAAGACGGGAGGCTGGGTCACGTTTCGGAATGCAGCAAGCCGGAGCTCGCGCTGAAGCTCGCAACTGCGATACTGCTCAAAACCTTTACGTATGAAACCCATAAGATCCCGCTGAAGACATTTCCAGACCTAAAAGAAACCGCCCTTATGGCTTATGAGCCCTCAACCTTCAGGCAGAAAGGATGGCAGCCTGTCGACATCGCCACAACGTTGGGCGAGATGCTAGGCAAGCTGCGGCACTTCAACCATGTCGACGGGAGGTACTGGTTCGATCCATACAAGTCGATTCTTGACTACGTGGAAGGGCTGGCGAATGAGCTGTACGCCGGGCCGAGGCAGGAGCTCTACAAAAAGATCGCTGAGAAGACTAAGGACATACTGTTCGAGGCGAAGTATCCAGAGCATGTCTTCAGCGAGAACCGCGTTTACGTGGACTACTTTACTGGTCCAGGCGTCAAAGTTCCAGACGATCCCACGCTTAAACTAATCGTGGTTCTGCGCCCGGAAGTAAAGGCGGAAGACCTTGAAAGACTCATTTACCGCGATGAAAGCGGAAGCAAGAGAACTTACAGAAACACCATTGCAGTGCTGATGCCGCGCGAGGAAAGGCTGGAGGACATGCTTAAGCATGCCGCGGAGCTCAAGGCGGCTGATAAAGTGCGCGAGGAGATAAAGGACCTATATAGGGAGGAGGAGATCAGAAAACTCCAGCAGGATAGGCTCAAAAACTACGTGCAGACGGTCGAAAACAAGCTTCACGAGCTTCTACTGTCAAACCTCAGGGTTGTAGCGTACCCCGCATACGAGGGCAATGTTGAAACTGTGAAGCAAGTTGAAACAAGCGAGGCCAACTCGCTTGTAATGCAGACTGAGGCGGGATTAACAGATACGAGAAGTGGGCCGAAGCTCAGGAAGAAGTTCAGCTTCAGGGAGCTTCACGAGTTCCTTAAGAGAACCTTAGGCTGGGATCTCGTTGATGGCCAGTCGCCTATTGAGCTACGCCGCATAGTTGAAGTCTTCTACACAAACCCTATAGCTCCCTTCACAGTTAGACCAGCGATCGAAGAAGCTATTAAGGAGGGGGTAGGCTACCAAGATATAGCCCTAATGTCCAAGGGCAACCTATACTGGAAGGAAATAATCTGTGACCCGCCAGGAGCCAGTATGCCTAACGGCGTAGGCTTAACGTTGCCTTTGAAGCTCAGCGATGACGACGAAGTTCTACCTTACAAGATTGCCGCTAGGGAGCTGCGCGAAATCCTCTTGAAGGACAGCAAGGCTGAAGCTTTGCCAGACAGGCTTGTAGTACGCTATTATGAGGTGGATGTTGCAGGAAAGAGGGTGAGGCTTGAAGACCTTCAAAACATCCAAGAATGGGAAGGCGTCCTGAAAACTGGAAAAATCCACCTCCATCAGTACGACGTGCCCAGAGGTTTCCTGATAAACGTAATCCCATCATATTTATCCATAGATGAGGGAGAGGCCCCCTCCGTTAAACTTGAAGTTCAGGCTGCAGGCAACTACGACTACGAAGTTAAACTGACGGCCAGTGATGGCATCGTAAAGCCGGATACAGCAAAGCCTACGTTCTCAGCAGAGTGGCAGCTTCCGAAGTTAACAAAGTCTGGAAAGTTCACTTTTACCGTCAAGGGCATAGGGGCCGATGGCCAATCCAAGGAGGCAAGCGTCACTATTGAAGTTAGGAGCCTAGAGGAGCTCAAAGAATTTGACAAGCTTGACAAAACACATGTAGGAGCAAGGTTAGATGGGATGACTTTTACAGGACCCACTCCGATGTCGCTTGTCCTGAACAGATTGTCGTCGCTGGGAATGAAGGGCACACTCACGCTTGACTGCAAAGTCGGCGACTTCATAGCCTTTACATGCACACAAGCGGATATTGAGGTTGTGGTGCCCGTGTTGAGGGCGTTTGTTAACGTCGTAAGCATGCTTCAGAACCTTAAGGTTTCAGCTGACGGCGTAATCAAGTTCAGCCAGCCTGAGCCATTGGATGAAAAGAAGATTGTGGCACTCAACACAATAGCTGGATACGTCAAGTTCCTCGTGCTTGTCCGGAGGAAGTAAGCATTTGAGAAGAAGGATTGCGCAGGCGGCGTTCAAGGTCCGCCTCTACAAGAAAAGCGTAGCCTTCACTTGGTTATCCACATGTGATCTCAAAGTGAAGGTTAACGTTGGAGAGCTTACACGTCTGGCGTGTAAGCTCGGCCTGGACGTTAACGGCATGTCAATAGCCGTGGATAGCCTCGACTTGTACAACAGGCTCCTTGTTTATGCGGCTGTGAGGCCCTTCCTGAAAGACGCTGCCCAGCTATCTTGGCTTGTGCAAAACATGAACGGTTGGGAGGCAAGCTACTGGGCCTCAACGGTTCGCGAAGTCTGGTGGACTGGAGAGAGACAACGCGGCGTTCCAAGGGTTGCAAGGGCGTTCATAACCCTGTTTGAGCTGATGTGAAATGAAGCCCGCGGAGAGGCTTTTGCATGCGGTGCTTGATCCTTTAAGGCTTCATCCGCTGATCTCCCCATTTTTAGAATGCTATAAGGAGCCGCCCCTTCAACATTTCCTACATCAGTATGAGCTTTTGGCAATGCTTGTTCCACGCCTCCCCGTAAGGGCGTTTATAGGCGACGAGATAGGTCTAGGCAAGACGATAAGTGCCATAGCCATCGCAAAGTGCCTCTGGAAGCAGTGGCGCGTCAAAAGGGTGCTGATAACGGTTCCGCGCGTCCTGTTATACCAGTGGAGGAAGGAGCTTGAACGGATGGGGATACCTGCAACGAAAATACGAGGCCTGGAGAGGGAGGACATCCCGCTGCTGAAGGCCCGCGGCTTCCCAGAGGGCTTCTACATCGCCTCCATGGACTTGATAAAAAGGGAACCTCACGTTGAGCGTATTGAGGATGTGCCTTGGGACATGGTTATAGTGGACGAGGCGCACAAGTTCGGCTATAAAACAAAAAGGTTTAAAAATGTTGGTAGGAAGCTACTTGAGGCTGACCCCGAAAGAAACGTCTTATTGCTTTCAGCGACGCCGCACAGAGGACATTCTCTAGACTACATAAAGAGGCTCGGCCTCGTGGACCCTTACCTCCTCGTGGGCCGCGAGTTGGACAACCCTACGTTCTACGCGCTCACCCATGGCTCGATAATGTTTAGGCGCACAAAGGAGGACGTTAACAGCATATACGAGGGTCGCCAAGTTTTCCTACCTGCAACCTTCTATGCCTGCTTGGTCAAGGCATCATCCGAGGAAGCCGATCTCGTCAACAGAACCGTTTCCTTTCTCCAGTCCAAGCTTGTTGAGTTCGCGTTTGAGCGCGGCTACCTCGAGGCGAAGGTGTTACCGCTACTCAAAACCCTGGTGTTCAAGCGGGCGTCCTCAAGCCCCTACGCCCTCATGACGACAGTCAACAGGATGCTGGCGAAAAGGGCTGTCAGCAACCCTAGGGCGGCTGAGAGGCTTGTAAGTACCGTAAGGTCGTTCCTTGGCGTAGACTTCGGGGACTACGCCCTCGATGTTGAGCCGGATGAGTTGGTAAACGAGTTCCTCGAGCATGCCTCATTCATGCTCAGTGAGGATGACGCTGAAGAGCTTTCCTCTCTACTCGAGCTGGCGCGGAGAATAGTTGAAGGTGGCGGCGACAGCAAGCTAAAGGCGCTTCTTTCGCTTCTTGAAAGCGTGGTTGCCGACGGCCTAAAATCTGTAGTCTTCACCGAATACAAAGACACTCTCGACTACGCTTACTCTTATCTTGCGAAGACAAAGCCCGAGTGGCGACTGCTTAGGTTGAGCTCCGAGGAAACGCGAAACCCAGACGCCTTCAACAAGATAAGGGAGACGTTTGAACGCGACCCCGAGGCAAAAATCCTGCTGGCCACAGATGTTGTGGCTGAAGGTGTCAACATGCAAGTTGCCAACATTCTCATCAACTATGAGGTTCCGTGGAGTATTATTAAGCTGGAGCAACGCATAGGGCGCGTCTGGAGGCTCGGCCAGAAAAGAAGCGTGGAAGCGTACACGTTTTTCATGGACAACAGGGCGGATAAGGCTGCGCTCAACCGCATGTATGAGAAACTTATGAACCTGAGCGCCGCCAGACTCAAGCCCAGAGCCATAACCGGAGAGGAGCTCCTGCTCTACGCAGATGCGGGAAACGTTTCAGGCTTCCCGCCGAGGATACCGCCGGAAGCCGCCAGGCACAGGAAGGGCGTGAGGATCTCAGAGCACAAGCTGATAAAGACATTCATTGAGGGTGGCGAGACCAGCTTGGAAGCAATCGTCGCCGTCCTGATGGAGGCAAGGAGGAGGCTCATGCGAGAGCTTGAATCGAAACGCGTGCTCCACGCGCCCAGGTCCAGAGGCGATGTCGAGCGGGTTACATCGGACGTAGGCTTCAGGGACCAAAACGAGCTCTTTTCGTCTCTTGAGTGCTTGCTGAAGGTCGTTGCGCCATACATTGGCGTGGAGTTAGAGGAACGCAACGGCGAGCTTTTAGCGTCAATAGGCGACGGGATGCCGTTCCCCGTCAGGACTCTGGACGACTTTTTCAGCCTCCTGCTACCCCAGTCTACATGCGAGCAGTCGCGGTGCGTCATGATAGCGCTAGGCGATTCTGATGACGGCCTGATGCTCGTCGAGGCTAAAGCGCGTATAAGAGGTGTGCTTATCTACTCTGAGCCGTTGATGGTTTCGCTGAAGGACGGCACAGTCTATAGAGGTGCTTCTCTTTTACGGAAGGTGTCGGAAATTGTGCCAAGCCTACTAGGCCTCGCTGAGGAAGCTGTGCCAGAGCTACCGCTGTACATCCACGCAAAGGTAGCCAGTCAGTTGAAGAGCGCCTTGAGCGAAGCCTATTCGCCCCTCGAGGCCTACAGAAACCGCCTAGAGGAGTTGAGGAGCGGCGATAGATGGGCGAGACTGTCGGAGGTGGAGGTGGACGTTGAGCCTCAACTCTTCATAAAGATTATTCCAAAGGCAAGCGCTTCAGAGCCTTCCGAAGAGGTGAAGAGGGAGGCTGAAAACAAAGCGATAGAGTACGTTATAGACTTTGAGCGCAAGCAGGGGCGGATCCCCATAAAAGTTTCAGCCAGCGAACACTACGACATAAAAAGCATTAGCAATTCTTCAGACGAGGTCCTGTACATAGAGGTTAAGGGCCACATGGGGCCTGTTGCAAGCGCGGAGCTCACCGGACCTGAGGCTGAGTTTGCTAAGAAAATGGGGAAGGCATATTGGCTCTATATAGTGTACGATCTCTCATCAGCTCCCAAAATGTTGAGGTTCAGGGATCCCATGAACAGCCTAGCATGGCGCGTCATTGAGAAGGTTGAAAGGAGGTACGTGTGGCCGTGACAGTTAAGGTCGAGGTGCTAAGCGGGAACAGAAGCATCGGCGGCAACTTCGTGAGGGTTGAGGATGGAGACCGCGTCCTCATATTCGACCAAGGTATAAGGTTCGACGTCATGAAAAGGTTCTACGCGGGTTTCATAGCACCGAGAGGCCTGAGGGAGCTTAGAGAGATAGGCGCTGTTCCAAGGGTGGAGTGGTATAATGGAGCAGGCGCCATATACATCTCGCATATGCACTTAGACCACCTTGGCCTACTCTCAAACATACCTGCACGCGTGGAGGTTTACGTCCCAAACCTTGGAGTTTACGAGCTGCTTGAGGAAAAGTGGAGTTCCTCACCTTCGTGGCTCTCAATGGTCCCGAGAAAGCACTACTTAAAGCTATGCGGGCTTAAACCCATGGAAGTTGACAGGAACGGCGTAGCGGCGCTCCCAGTTTCCCACAGCGCATTCCCAGCTTACGCCTTCCTTTACTTTGGAAGCGATAAAACAGTGCTTTACACTGGCGACTTCCGGGTTGAAGGCTTTCTCGATCGCGAGGAGTTTGAAGAAGTGCGAGGCGGCCCGGGCATGCTCGACTATATTCGCGAGAACAACATCAAGGTTGACGTGCTAGTGATCGAGGGCACAAACCTCGGCTCAGCCAAGCCGCCAATCTCGCCGGCAGAGGAGCACGCCATGATCGTGAAGATCTTGGAAGGGCATAGCCTCGTCGTGTCAACGGCGCACCCCTTAGACTTTGAGCACGCCTACTTCATGATGAAGACGGATAGGCCAGTTTACATAGCCTCCGATTCCATAGCCAAGTTTATGGAGGCGGCTCCGCAACTGCCCTCCGAGCCGAAGCTCCTTGCAGAATACGTTAAGGCGCCGCTTAAATTTGAAGCGTCCAGTATGGAGGAGCTTGGTGACGACTCACTTGTAGTGGCATCATATTACGAAGTAGTGGATTTGCTGAGGGACCTAGCCTCAAACAACCTGCTCCCCAAGAACGCCGCCGTCCTGATCTCTGAACCGGAGCCCCGCATAGAGGAGGCGCAGGCCTACGAAGCCATGATGAACTGGTTTATGAATCTCGGAGTTCAAGCATATTCGATGAGGGTGTCAGGACACTACTACCCGTACCAACTGAAGAAAATTATAGACGTGATAAGACCGAAAGAAGTACTCTTGGTTCACACATTAGCGTTTATTAAGAAGCCTGTATGAGGACCCTTAGAAAAGTTCCTTTATGGGCGATTATAATGGGTATAGTGGGTGGCATCACGTTCATAGTAGGGTTCTTCATAAGACTACTTGTCGTCGGCAGGTGGGATCTATGGCTAGCTTTGGGAGGTTTGGGCTTCACGACAATGTCAGCCTATGAGCTCTTCTTCAAACACCGAGTATGAGAATCACTGACTTCGTATAGCAGCCTTTATCTTCGCAAAGAGGTTAGCCCAGAAACTCCAACAAGCCCCACGTTTCATGCCCTGCAATCGAGTAGCGTCCCTCAATGTCCTAAAGCCGTTCAAAAATAAATTCTGGGGCGAAAAACAGCATGCCAGGTGGTAGCCTATGCCGGAGAAGATAATAGGAATTGACCTAGGGACGACCAGCTCCATCAGTGCCCTCGACAAAATACCCCTCAGGCCCTGCATGGATTGCAGGTCTCTGATTAAGTAACATTGCCGAGATCATCTGAAGGACATGGAGGAGCCCATAGGGGAGAACACGAGCCTGCTCGCCACCCTTCTCTACCTCGCCTAGAACCAAAAACCTGTTCTGGTCCGCTTCCCCTTCGTGACCGATGCCCGTCGTGTCGCTTCAAAGGTCTCCGGCACCAGGTCGTGGATGGAGGCCCTGAAGAAGTTCGCCGCCTATCCCGTCGCCAGGGACCTCGATTCCTTAAGGGCCGTTGTCGCATCGGTCGGAGCGGCCTTCTATCAGGACTTCCTCTACGGCCCCGTCGAAGTTCTCGGACTCCTCTGGGACGACTACACCTCCTGCGAACTCCCTATCTCCAACTTAGCCTTCAAGACCCACAGGCACTCTCCGTATGCCGATGTCCTCAAGCCCTCATCCTCCTTCTAGGACTCTCCAGCTGTCCTCGTCGGCGAGGACGGGGCCCTTATTCCGGGTTCGATCCTCGGGGCCCTTTTCGATTACTACCTGCACGTCGGAAAGGAGTCCAGCAGGCTTGTCAGGGACTTCGCGGTATCGGTCCCCATTCTCGATCCGGATGCCTCCGTTGCCGATGCTGCCCGGCTCGTTAGGAGGTTCGGCCTCGTTGCACTTCCGGGCGACATGATCGTGACCGCCAGCGAGCTCTTCATGGTGCCTCTCGCTATGAGGCTTGATCGCTTCTTCGTCTGACGTCCTCTCTCTTTATGACGGACAGGATCTCGCCTATCAGCGTTGATGCTCTGTTGGCGAGCTCGGGGCTGAGGACCGCGTGAGGGCCCTTTTTAGCCTCGTCTAACAGTTCCGAGAACAACTTCTCATATTCAGCAGTCAGCTCGTCTATCCTTTCGACCCTTTTATCCTCGAAGAAATCGTACACCAGGCCTAATGTGAGAAGCAACAGATGGTTTACAGCAAATGCGCCGACCAGCTGATAGATCTGAACATCGTCCGTCTTCGGGATTTCGTAGGCGGGCTCAAGGAATTCCGTCACTGTGCCCTCGACGTATTCTAGGTCCTAGGAAGCCACGCGGGCCCCGGCACTCAGGGCCTTCCGGAGTAACTTGGCAAAGTCCCTCTGCGTCCTTGGAGTAAAGTCGAGCCAGTAGACCATTTCCTCTATGTAGGATGTGAGTCGCTCGTCGAGGACGACGGTCCTCGAGGATTTGGAGGCCTTGTCCTTCCTAACCCTGCGCTTCCTTTGCTTCACGACTTCTCCCTACCTTCAGCCGGACATGAGATTATATAACATGTATGTGCCAATCTGGTGATGTTGGGAAACTCTTGCCTCAAGTGCGGCTCGCCTGCGACACGGACCTTTAAGCTCTATGACACGAAGCCCGATGTTCACCAAGACGGCCTTCCTCCCTACCCTGATGATCATCCCCGGGAACACCTCCGGCTCGCACATCACGTTCTCCATCGCCTGTTATGCCTTCTCGAGGTCTACCCTTGACCCCAGGTTGAGCATCGCGGCCATGTTATCAACCGAGGCTTCAACATCACCCTTCTCGACGAGCCCCTTCTCCATCAGCGTGGACGCGTAAGCCCTCGCCGCGCCCTTTGTCCTCTCGGTCCTTCCGTCCTGTTCAGATGACAGAACTCTGCGGCTAGCCTCGCGCCTAAACCTTCATAAATAATGTCCAGCTTTTCAGCAAGCTCCGATGTATAACACGTCAAGACCCACACCACCCACAATTTGTAAATGAGGGGGCTCAAAATTTCTAAGCCTTTTAGGATATCATTATTTCAAGTGCCTTCTAACCCACCTAGACAGGCCCTGGGAATTCCTATAATCTTCGTTCACGTTATTCTTGCCGTTCCTCCAGTTCTTTCGCTAGCCTGCGTATGGCTTCGGTGAGCTTGGATACTTTTTTGATATCCTCCGCCGTGATTCCGCCACCGGCTTCCCTTAACAAGCTGCTGACTTCCTCCCTGCTCAGCCCGGCTGTTTTAGCCAATCGCTCAAGTGCCTTCAGGTAGATCAGCATCGAAGCCTTTGCAATAGCAACTTCATTTGTAAGATCGTTAATGATCTTTTCAAGCTTCTCGATACGGCTTAATGTGACCTTCTCATCTACGACGGAACGCTGCTCCGCTACGAAGGTTAGTGCAGGGAGGGCCCGCATATATTGCTCACGCAGCCATTGCAGGTTTTGAATACAATAGTCGTAGACCGACTCGATTCCAAGCTGCTTTAGGGAGTGTCCAAGCATGGCCTCGCTCGCAACCCTATCCACCCCAGAAACCGAGCATGCGGTTTTGAAGTATTTTCTGAGAGAGTGAAACCTAATATTGTATCGGACCTGCGAGTTCAGTCCGTTTCGCCCGGGTATGGCGACGGGCCTTCTATCAATCTGCGCCACCTCACATAGACGCCTAAACATGTGCAAGGCACCATTATAGCTAAGGGGCTGCGGCCTCTCCCGATTAATCTTCGAGTTCCCATTCGAGTGGTGCGAAATGAAGAGATAGGATTCCGGCGTGATTTGCTCGCCACTTTTTTTCCTTGTTTGTAGGTATGCGAGCAGGTAGTCGCGTGCCTCCCTTGAGATAAATGTGACATGTGGCTCCTCCTCTCCCGCCTCGGCCTTCGTCAATTCTTCGGGGATCTCAAGCATGTAGCAGGGGAGATCATCCTCAAGCTTGTCTCGGAAGTGCTTAAGCTGGAGCTTGAGACCCGAAACACCAATGCGCAGGCCGCTCGAGGCGAGAACCGCTATGAGGGCCCTCTCCCTAACGTCTCCTGCGAGGATAAGCCTCCTGATCTCCTCTTTCTCCATGATATCCCTTTTGAGCAACTTAGGGATCCCCCTCTTCGCGACGTAACGCCTATACTCGCGGGTTATGTCCCTCGAGATTCTATCTGCGCGTATCCGGTTCTCGTAAAGCCAGACCTTGACCGCGTTACTCCAGTTCCAGAGCGTCTTAGGCGAGAGGCGCCCCTTCCTAGAAATGAAATATTCCCTGAAAGTCTCCACGAGGGCCTCCTCTGATAAGCTTCGCAGCCTCTCAACAGCCTCGGAGGGTGAAGAAACGTTGAGAAAAGAAACGAAGTCGGCGACGGCCTTTCCCAAGCTTTCGGACGCCGCAGGGCTATAATTTCTCAGTTGAATGACCCTCTTGACGCTCTCATCCTTTAGGGTTTCAGCCCACCTCAAACCGCTTCTGTAATAGGGGGCCTCGCCCCTCTATAAATCTATCCACTTTGCATTCAGCTAGGAAGTGGTTCAAATCCACCCCCCGCTATTGGTATTAGTGAATCTGGTTTGTAGGCTTGGGCTCTAGGTTCCGTGTCCTGTCTTGAGCCCTGGTTATGGGGCGGGCGCGGGAGGGTTCAAATCTCTCTCG